>ERZ779740.3-NODE-3-length-383901-cov-13.0263_pt1 | contig 383901 bp, 273 predicted proteins | sample MGYA00511099_ERZ779740 | MGnify/ENA primary metagenome ERZ779740 (study PRJEB29588, sample SAMEA2161216) | human gut metagenome | biome: human gut; feature: human-associated habitat; material: faeces | place: Denmark | collected 2008/2010 ...
TCAAATATACACTTATATTTTATTGTGATATTTAATACTGCAAATGTAAATGTGTCAAAACGTTGGCACAACCTTTTTTGATGATTTACAGTCCTGCTATATTTCCTTTTGTCTACGCCGCTTTTTTCTCATTCATTTGGTAACAAGTTACTATATTCCCGTTGTATCGGGTTATAAATAGCCCAATAAATATAGATTTAGCAAATGTAATGAGCTCCTTTCCTGCTTTTCTCAGTTTTGCACACATCTTTTTGATATTAAAAGCTATGGTAAAGAAGGCAAAGTCCATTGTCATCTTGTCTTCTCCCACATGCCGTAACCTCCTGTATGCCATGTTGTATTTCATTTGTCCGAAAACAGCTTCCGGTTCTATACACCGCCTTCCCCCTCCGTTTTGAAACTCATAAAATTCAAGTTAGCAAATAGAATCGCGATATGCCAACGAATAAGAATGCAACCATACGATACCAATCATGAGACAAGTGCTTCTAAGATCATCGCCACCGATACTATATTGATACGTGAGTTCGGGATAAGAAAAAACTTTTAAAGGAACTTTTTTATCCCGAACTCACGCTTATATAAAAGCAGGGCATGAGAAAGACATTATCCCCATCCATACATCACGATGTTTCAGATGTAAGATTACTAATCCTTCAAACACAAGATTACCAAGAAACACGCCATCTTGTGCATAACGCCAACTATCGGCCCGGACATCTCCTCATAAGTCAGGACACCGAAAGGGACAGATTTAAAAGCATGCGGGCGCTTTCGTGATGTGATAATATTTAGGCGTGTATTACGCGGAACAATACGGATTCTATAATTAAATCCGAGGTTCCGCGCAATTCGCGCCTAAAGGAAAGTATCAAGGGAGTTTCTTCTGACACCCTCTACAGCTTGGTTCTACCTTCCGTCTTTAATCAGTGCTACACAGATTGCAGATTCCACAGGAAAGGCAGAGTCGATGTCGGCATATTAGTAACCGGGGTTCTGCTCCAATTGGTCGTTGACCAAGAGGTCGTCAGCCGGTATGGGCCACAAATAGTTCTTTTTGGGGTCGAACGACATCTTATAGAAAGTCACGATATAGCCGGCCTCTTCCATCGGAGACAAATCGGGAAGTCCGTCTTCGTCAATATCAGGGATGCCTCCTATCGGATAGTTGCCCTCGTCCCAGTTTTTCAAAAGCTTCATAAATTCGTCAGACAATTGCGTATTCGACTCGCTGCCTGTCAGTCCGTTCCAATTGGTTGAGCCGGACCATGCACGATCCAAGTAATACATGGATTTGTTATGCGACTTCTCGGCTACTCTCCAACGCAGCAAATCGCGATACCGAACACTTTCGAATGTAAACTCCGCACGACGGTCCATCCGTATGATACGGCGGAGTGCTGCTTGCGAAGCGACCTTGACTCTGGGGTAGTCAATACCTGTATTTCGATAAGCACGCTCCCGGATCAAGTTGATAGTCTTGTCCAAATCTTCTTGCGTACACGTCCCCATCTCATTCTTAGCCTCCAAGTAAGTCATAAGAACTTCGGCATAACGCAGGTAGGGATGGCAATTGTCTGAGACGCCGCCATACTTGTTATAGTCTTTCCACTCCTCTTTCACAAATTTGCGGATTACCAAACCATTGTATGCGGCATGCTGGTTAGAGGCTTTCGAATCGCTGCTCAGAACCATTTTGCCAGTAGCCACCTCGTAGACTTTATTGGCGTAAGGGCTGGGGTTGTATTCATATCCCAGCATAACGTAGTCCGGATATTTCTCGGGGAATGTGCCATCTTTCTTCGAGGCCTCATATTCAGCATAATCTTCCGAATACTTCGTCTTATACGGCTGAATGGTCATTGCCAATCGGGGATCACGGTTGGCAAACGGGTCTTTAGGATTATAGAGCGGCGATTCGTCGATAGGCAATCCGTCTATGCAGGTATAAGCGCATAGCAATTCCAAAGAAGGGCTTTTTCCGGCAGTTCCACTGACCTTACGTATGATTGTATTTCGGATGTCGGTAAAAAGACCGAATCCTTTCTTAAGAGCCAGGTTTCCCTTGAAATAGAACATCAGTTCTTTCGACTTGTCTGCCTTAAACAAATTGAGATAATTGTCGTGCAACTCGTACACATTCAAGTCCATACATTGCTTAGCAGCATCTGCAGCAGTCTGCCAGTCTTGATGGAACAGGGCAAAACGCGCCTTAAAGCCAAGTGCAGCACCTTTAGTCGGTCTGAGCTGTCCGGTTATCGTGGCCGGCAAGTATTCGATGGCCTTATCGAAACATTCATAAGCATATTCAAGCACCTTTTCCTTAGGAGAACGGGCAGCATGGTATGCTTCGTTCAGGCTCATGTTGTTATTGAGAATGCAGTCACCATAATATGCAGTCAGCTCACCGTAAGCAAAGCCCAGCATAAAATAGGCTTCGCCTTTGTATTGGTTCACTTTGGCTTCTCTCAGTCCCGATGCACTGCCTTTATCCAGTGCATTGACGATTTTGTTTGCACGCGCAATTGCTTTGTAGAGCACGTTCCATCTGCTGACAGAGGTTTTCCATTGCGAAGTAACTGTTCCAATAGTGATTTCATTTGACGCACCACGGTTCAGAACGTCATCGTCCCAATCAATACCATCGATAGGGAAAAAGTCCGGTCGCCACAAATCATTCAAGGCCATTTCTATTTCCGTGGCATCGTGGTACCAGTTTTCACTTGACCCTTCAGACAAAGGATTCAAATCTAAATCAGCGCAAGCTGTCAGGCCAACGGCCATTGTCATGACCAATATCTTTTTATGCAATTTTTTCATGATTTCTTAGATATTAAAATGAAACATTCAAGCCGAATATAAATGAAGAGGTTATTAAATCGTTGCTATAGCTGGTCCACTCAGGATCATACCCTTTAGGATGGTTAGAGAATGCCGGCAAATCATTAACGCTAAAGTAAGCTCTCAGTTTGCTTACATTAAACTTCTGAGTCAGCTGCTTGGGGAAAGTATAACCAAGGGTTATATTCTTTATACGCATGTAAGCCCCATTAAATAAGTAGAAATCACTGGTTGCGTAAATATTTGTATCATTCGTTGTCAGTTTCGGATATTTAGCCTTGGCATTCTCTGCATCGGTAGCATTAGGGCTCCAATGACTCTCAATTAAATTAAGCGGACAAGCGTATGCCTGATATTTAAAGGGAGTGACGGGCCATGACCAATAAGAAAGTATATGCCCGATGCCTTGAAATGCCAGATTGAAGTCAATGCCTTTCCATTCGGCCCATATAGAACCACCGTATTGCAGTTCGGGCAATGAATTACCCAGTCTCACCCGGTCGCTGGAAGCGGTTATCTTGTTATCGCCATCAATGTCTTGATAACGGATGTTACCCTCTTTGTCATTGTTAGTGAGCACAGCTATCTTTTTTCCATCGGCATCATACATAGCATCTGCATTCAGGATAATGCCTAAGCTCTTATAACCGTACCATTCATTGTAATAAGAACCTTCCTCGGTTATCTTACCGGAACCGATATTCTGTCTGTCGGCCATATATCCCATCTTAGAACGATAGTCGGACAGGTTGAAGCTTACTCCATACTTGAAATCATCAATATGGTCGCTCCACGACAATTCAAAGTCCCAGCCTCTGGTGTGCATATCAGCAGCATTGTTCTGCGGTGCATTGTATCCGAAATAAGAAGGGAATCCTACTTGCATCAGCATGTCGGTGGTTTTCTTGTAATAGTAATCGAAAGAACCACGCAAGCGGCTATCCAATAATCCGAAATCCACGCCAACTCCATAAGTGGTGGTGGTTTCCCATGTCAAATCATTGAAAGCATATTCAGACTGATAGGCTGTTTGAACAACATCGGACACCCCCGTAGAGGTGTTGGGAAGATAACCTGTTCCGAAAGCCAACTTAGCTTGATAAGGGAATTCAGAACCGATACGCTCATTTCCCAATTGACCGATAGAGCCACGCAGCTTCAAGTAGTCTACAATTTTTTTGTTGAACCAAGATTCCTCAGAAACAATCCATCCGGCACTTACCGACGGGAACGTTCCCCAACGATGACCTTTTGCAAAGCGTGAAGAACCGTCGGAACGGACATTGGCTTGCAGCATGTAGCGATTTGCCCATGAATACATGATACGTCCAAACACAGAGCGGTAAGCATTGTGTCCGGCACTGCCACTATTAAACTGATAATCTTTAGGACCTAAATCCAAGTAAGGATAGTTATTCAAAGTATAATTGGTACGTGAAGCACCCAGATTCTCCCACTTGTATGCATAGTCTTCATAACCGGCCATCACTCCGATGGAATGTTTCTTGATATCCAGTTTGTAATTGGCATAGAGCTGTTTTGTCAAGCTATGGTTGTGGTTGCGCGATTCGCTCAGGTTAGTAGTCGCATTGTCCTTTCCCGGAATAGTTTCACCGGAAATGGTGTACACATCGTATCGTTTAGTATGGCTCTTCCCAATTGCAAAAGAATAGTTCGGAGCAATGATGGCCGTCAATGTCAGCCCCTTGACCGGCTTAATGTCCAATTGGATTTTACCACTTATACGATAATTCTTGCTGATAGAGGTTCCTCCCAATTCTTGCTTTGCGATAGGATTATCTCCATCCTTGCCATCGGCAAAAGTGCCGTCGCTCCAATAAACATTGTAAATAGGAGCACGCTCCATCAGCTCGGATATGGAAGCATGAGATTTTTCGGAGTTCCCATACACCATGTTCAAGTCTACATTGGCATGAATCCACTTGTTTATGGAGTAATCGTTATTGGTACGGATATTAATCCGCTCGTAGTTTTTGTTCTTAAAAAGCGATTCAGAGCTATAATATCCCAAGTTGAAGTTACTTTTCAGTTTGTCAGTTCCTCCACTCAACGACAACGAATGGCGATGGTGTGATGTATGGCTTTTAAGTCCGAGTCCCATAAAATCCGTATCGGCATACCTGTCTGGGTCTTCAGCACGCAATTGCGCATAGTTGTCTATCATTTCTTTCGAATAGATAGAGTAAGGAGAAGAAGCGCCATCATTGTATGTCATTTCATTCAAGCCAGTCATCCATTGAACCGAATTAGCAAATTCGGGCACTTCTGTCGGCTTATCTATTCCATATTCTCCATTATATGACAGATGGAATTCTTTATTCTTGGCACGCTTTGTTGTAACCAGCACAACACCTGCGGCAGCACGAGAACCATAGATTGCTGCAGATGCCGCATCTTTAAGAACCTGAATGTCTTTCACGTTTTCCGGTGCCACATCGCCCAAGTTTCCGGGTACTCCATCAATAATGACCAAGGGGTCGTTGGTAGAAAGAGTCGTAATACCACGTACACGTATCGTGGCTCCGGACCCTGGGTCGCCGCTTGACCTTGTTATCTGCACACCGGCCATCTGTCCTTGCAATTGTGACGACAGCTGAGGAGTGTTGTTCATACGCAATTTCTCACCGCCCAATGAAGACGTAGAGCCTGTCAAGTCCATTTTGCGGGCACTACCGTAGCCGATTACCACAACTTCCTCCAGCGCTTCGGTATCTTCTTGCATGACAACTTCGTATGAGTTACTATTGCCTATCGCCACTTCGGTAGACTTATAACCTATGTAAGTAACAATAAGGGTAGCTTTTGGGTTGCTTACAGACAATGTAAAATTTCCATCCGTATCGGAGATAACACCGTTAGTAGTACCTTTCTCTATAATATTTGCACCGATAATAGGTCCGAAAGAATCTTTTACGACACCTTTTATGGTGCGCTTGGCTTGCTGTTGGCTATCGTTTGTTGAAGCTCCGTTGCGAGAGAGCACAATGTAGCCGCCTTCTATCTTATAGGATACTTCATCACCGAACAAATCCTTGAGCACCTCCTCTAAAGTGGAATTTTGGGTGTTGATGCTTACTGTTTTGTCTACGTTTACGTTCTTGTTGTAAATGAATAACAAGTCTGTCTGTTTTTCAATGTCACTCATTACACTCTCCACCTTGACATTGCGTTTGTTCAAGGTGATGCGCAAGTCCTGCAGGTCCATTGTTACTGCTTGTAGACTCAAGGGGCACGAAACCAAGAACATCGCTGCCATTTTCAGCAGGTGTGGTACGCTGGTTTTTCTTTTTCTCATGATGTAAAGTTTAAAAGTTTTTTAGTATTAGTATGTTATGTTTGTAGGTATATATATTATATTTAAGGTGTTATGTCATAGGTATTAAAAAGTTTTTAGGGTTATTATTGAATGATTATCGTATCGTTGTTTTTATATTCGAAAGAGAACTTAGCGTCTTGCTGAAGTGCTTTTAGCACAGCTTCTATGGTATCTGATATGCGGAACTTTCCACTGCATGAGTAATGGTCGAGTTTAGGGTTGTTTATAATAATTCGTATGCCGTAGTTCTTTTCCATTTTTCTCATCAGATCTTTAAACGAAGTGTTGCGAAACGTGATGATTCCCTCTTTCCAGCTATACGCATCAAAGTTGCTAATGGGACTCACTTTAAGCTGCCCGTCGCACAACGTTGCCGAGTTGTTAGGAGTGAGCGTCACAACCTGGTCGGGGTTCTCTGAATCGGTGACCTTAACGCTTCCTTGCATAAGGGCGGTAGAAAATTCGTCATCCTCATAGGATTCTACGTTGAACTGCGTGCCCAGCACCTCTACTTCGCAACGGCCGGTGTTCACTATGAATTTTTTGTTGCCCTGCTTCGTGACATTGAAGAAAGCTTCCCCTTTCAGCCAAACTTCACGTTTTTTGCCATTGAAGCTTGTAGGATATGTTAGTTCGGAGCGGGCATTGAGCCAGATGTGCGTACCATCAGACAAGGTCATTTCCACACGTTGCCCGGTTGGCACCTTGATGGTATTGAAAACCATTTCATCGGTGGCGAAATGGCTCCATAAGGCCGGGCCTGCCAAGACACAAATCAGAATCACTGCTGCTGCAGCAACGGTTTGGCTCCAACTCCAGATAAACGTTTTACGCGCTGAGGGCTTATTGGCCGTGGCCTTCTTGCTCAATTGGAGCGCATCGTAAAAGGTGCGTTCCCTGAAGAAAGCTTTTCGGTTGGCCTGGTCGGCATTGACCCATTGGCGAATGGAAGCCAACTCTTGGTCGGTTGCCTTGCCACGAAACATCTTATGTAGGAGTTCTTGTTCCATATATAGTTATATCACTATTATGAGGACGAATGAATGAGGGAATACCCTAAACACGGAATCCGCTTTTTTTTAAATTAATTGTCCTACCTCTACAAGTCTACTCCTTAGCTGCTTGATGTCCACATTATGTACATCGGGTTTCTTGGAACGGACAATCTGTGCGGCGGCTGTTCCTGCTGCTTCACCAGTCACCAGCGAGGGAGGCATCACACGCAGGCTACCGTAGGCGTAAGGGTCGGTTGATATGCAACGGCCTGCCACTAACACATTTTCCAGTTTCACCGGAGTCAGACTGCTGAAAGGAATCCCGTGCGACTCTCCTTTTTTATAACGAGGAAAATGCTTGGCGTCTTTCTTATGGACATCAATATAATAATTGTTGCGTCCAATGCCATCGGCAAACTCCTTGCGTTCCAACCAATCGTCTAAGGTAAAAGTATAATCGCACTTTATCCGGCGGCTTTCACGAATCCCCATCAAGCTTCCGGTAGTGTTCAAGTGTGAGGCGCCAAAGGTTTTAGGCTCAAACTCTCTAAGCCCCTGATGCAATTGTTGAGCTACTTTGCGGCCTTTCAGCATAGCCTGCGACAACGACTCCGGATTGGTGCTATCTACAGTGACATGTCCGGCATTGAATCCTACGATAGCAGGTCCCACCAGCTTGTCGTTCATGTGCGCATCCTTGACCAAGGGATATTTAGGATTTCCATGAATGGAGTGCACAGGCGAATCTTTTCGGTTAGAGTGTACGCTACCTATCAGAGAGTATTCATAAGGGTCGATGTTCGATACGGTAAAACAGAGTGTACCGTCCTGCACTTCACCGTTTTCATCCCCTTTAAGATAGTCGGCTCCCGCCCAAGTTGCCAAATCGCCGTCACCGGTGCAGTCTATGAACACTTTAGCCTTGCAGGCTGTAAGGCCGGCCTTGTTGGCCACAATGATTGCGTCCACCACTCCGTCTTGTTTCATTTCGACAGCAGCCATGGTCGTAAAGAAGAGCACGTGTACACCGGCTTGGGTCACTAAGTCATCGTACACGACCTTGAGGTACTCGCTATTGATGGGCACCCAGTCATTGTAGCGGACGTGGGGCACACCTTTGCGGGATTCCATGAATACTTTTTCGGCTATACCTTTATATATAATACGGTTCCCATCGGTAAAAGGACACCAGGCATTCAGCAAGCCAGAGGTTCCCATGCCTCCCAAAGCTCCGGTTCCTTCAATCAGTAGTGTGCGAGCACCATCGCGAGCGGCGGCGGCGGCAGCTGCACATCCTGATGGTCCACCTCCTACCACAATGACATCCCAGTCTGTACTTATGGGAATGCGGGCTCTGATGCTGTCTTTGTTATTGCCGCCCGGTATGGATGCTAAAGTAGGAGTCATGGCCACTGAGGCCAATCCTAACGTACTCAAGCTTTTGATAAAATTTCGTCTTTTCATGTTTTTATGGTTTTAGCATTTTCTATAAGGACGAACGAGCTTCGGAGTACCCTAACCAAACTTTGGATATTTTTTAGCGTCTGCTTGATTTTTCTTTTTTTCTCAAGTTCCTCATCAGTTTTACTTAGAGAATTATCTTTGGCCTTTCCCCTGTTTTTGCTCACCATACAGCCTGTTTGCCCCTCATAAAGCAGAAAACAGCCTCATAAACATATTTCAAAGACACACTGAGCAAAATTTAAACTGCCCCTTAGAATATTTGGATTTTTTAGAAAAACAACTTACCTTTGTTTGGCTTTAACAGCACTTCGTTAAAGCCCAATTAAGTCATTGAAAACGATACGAGTTAGCTAACAAAGCTTAGTGCTGCAAGATAAATAAGCGACTAATTCCCAACATCTTTAATGGAGCCTGAACACACATTAAAGCAATGTAGTAAACAGCACTCGACCGATATAAGGGAATCGCAATTGGCGCATAGCCCATATCTGCCTTTTTAATACGCTATTGCTAAAAAGTGCTATATCATAGTTGTATGAACATTGTCAACCAATTACTTTAAACAATGGGGAAAACAAGAAATATAATGGAAATCGACCAAATTTTCATGACACACCGCGAACGCTTTGTCCGATTTGCCGATTCCTATGTCCATCACATTGAGGCTGCGGAAGACATCGTGAGCGAGAGTTTTCTACATTGTTGGGAACAACGGAACAATCTGATAGAAGTAAATGACATAGCTATGTATATGCTAGTTATAGTGAAAAACCGATGTTTGGACTATTTGCGGCGGGAGCGTGTACGGGATAGCATCACAGAAGACATGCTGAGTGACAGAGAATGGGAACTGACCATGCGCATTACCAGCCTGGAAGCCTGTGAGCCTGAAACCCTTTTAAGAAACGAAGTGCAGAAGTTAATAGACAAAGCCCTTAAGCAAATGCCAGAAAAAACGAGAAACATCTTTGTGATGAACCGTTACGAATGGAAGAGCTATCAAGACATAGCGCAAGAAACAGGACTCTCCATTAAGAGCATTGAATATCATATTAGCAAAGCCTTAAAGGTCCTTCGCCATGAATTAAAAGATTATATGCCGACATTCCTGTTTGCGCTTCACTTCTTGAACAGTTAAAGAATAACCTACTTTCATTTAGGGTATTTAGATTCTAATTCGTCCTTATAACAAGAGCTTAGGGAGACAATCGCTGGTGTGCGATGTACTCCCCATATATTTCAATTTATTAACTAATTAGAGTACTATGAGTAAATTCAACATGCGTTTATCAATGTTCAAGTCCTTTATCAAACTCACGGGAGGAGACTATTTGCCCCAATTATCATCTTTAGGGAGGAATCATCTCTTTTTGGCCTTATGCCTGATTTTCATTTCTTTGGGAAAGAATGAGCGTGCCGTAGCGCAACAACTAAACTTTGGCCTTAACCAGAAGCAACCTTTTGAGGAAATTCCGCATTCTGAATACTCCTTTCAAACATCCTCTCGTAAAACCAAGAAACCGGTAGCAGGAAAACTCGTTGCATTAAGCAATAGAGAGTATCAACTGAATGAGGGCTGGGAACTTCTTGAAGGCTATAAAGTCCGCGAACTGCAAACATCTGTCCATGCCCCGATGTTGAATACTTCCGATTGGTATGGCGCAACCGTGCCTGGAACGGTGTTAACCACTCTTGTAGAGCAAGGGGTGTACCCCGACCCATATTGGGGATTGAACAACTTGCTTATTCCTGACACTTTATGCAGAATGGACTGGTGGTATAGAAATGTATTTACGATTCCCCAGAACAAACATGGAAATCGGCCCAAATTAATATTCAATGGAATAAACTATAGAGCAGAGGTGTGGCTGAACGGGAAACTCTTAGGTAATATCGACGGGGCATTCTGCCGTGGAATTTTTGATATAAGTTCGATTGCCAAAGTAGGAGAAGCAAATGTATTGGCAGTGCGTGTCATCCCACCAAGCAATCCGGGTATTCCCCACGAGTCATGCAGAGCCGGAATAGGCCCAAATGGAGGAGTGTTATGTTTAGATGGCCCTACATTCATCAGCTCCGAAGGCTGGGATTGGAATCCTGCCACAAGAGATCGGAATACAGGAATCTGGCAAGATGTACGAATTGTATATGCCAATGAACTGGAACTTACCGATTCGCAAATCATCACAGATTTGCCTTTGCCTGATACCACAAAAGTCAGTTTCCTGATTCATACCAAGGTTTATAATGCCTCTACTCAACTCCAAGATGCCAAGCTGCATGTTCAAATAGGCAATGTGAAGGCTGTTCATCCTTTTAAGATAGGAGCCAAGGAGTATAAGGAGATTCATCTTACTCCCAAGCAATGCAAGGAGCTGGTTATGGAACATCCTATACTCTGGTGGCCCAACGGTTATGGCAATCAGTATTTATATAATGCAACGATTTGCCTGACCGACAATAACAACGATACCTTAGACATCCAAAAAATGCGTATTGGAGTGCGCGAAATGGAATATGAATTATCAGCCCACAACGTTAAAGGTGAAATAATGAGGATTAACTTCAACCCTACCGCGGCTTCTGAAAAGAGAATAAGACTATTTGACAATGTAGCTCGTATAAAGAGTAAAAACGGAGTGTTCGTGCCACAGCTGTTGCAACCTCTCGATGGTGAAATAGTGCGAGAAGTGGAAGATAAAGAGATGAAAGAGCACTTGGTAGTCAAAGTGAACGGTCAACGAATCTTTTGCAAAGGCGGAAACTGGGGCATGGATGATGCTATGAAAAGAGTTTCAAGAGAACGCTTGGAGCCATACTTCAAACTGCATAAAAACATGCATTATACCATGATTCGCAACTGGACGGGCGAGTCTACCGAAGAGATTTTTTATGAGCTATGCGATGAATATGGTATATTGGTATTCAACGATTTCTGGCTATCTACAGAAGGATTCAACCTGAATCCATTGGACAATACGCTTTTCATGAGGAATGTAAGAGAGGTCGTTCGCCGTTACCGAAATCATCCGTCTATCGCTTTGTGGTGTGCCCGGAATGAAGGCTTTGCCCCCAAAGAATTGGAACATTCATTGGCAGAAACTCTTATGGAAGAAGATGGGACCAGGCACTATTTAGGCAATTCAAGGTCCTTGAACAGCGCGGGAAGCGGACCTTGGAACTATAAATTCGACCCCGCGTGGTACTATAAATCATTAGCAGGAGGCTTCCGTTCCGAGGTAGGCACTCCCTCACTGCCAACCGCCGAAACCGTTCGTGAATTCATGGCCGAAGAAGACACCTGGCCCATTAGCGATGTTTGGTTCTACCACGATTGGCACAACCGTAGCTTTGGCGAGAAGACCTTCTGTGAGCTCTATACGGAAGGAATGGATTTGAAACTCGGCAAATCGAGCTCTTTGGATGAGTTCTGCACGAAAGCACAACTCATCAATTACGAAAGCCATAGAGCAATCTTCGAAGCATGGAACAGTAAGATGTGGAGGGACGCATCAGGCATATTGCTATGGATGAGCCACCCCGCATGGCCAAGTATGGTATGGCAAAACTACAGTTCCAATGGCGAAACTGCCGGCGCATACTATGGCGCCCAGAAAGCATGCCGCCCTTTGCACATACAGATGAGTTTGGATAAGTACAATGTAGATATAATAAACACTTCGTTGAAGGAGTATAAGAACGTAACGGTCAACTTGGCCACTTACAGTAAAGAGGGCCACAAGATTAGCGCTACCACACTAAAGGTGCCAACCATAAAGCGCAATGGACTGACGCCGGTTATCACATTTGATGAATTGGCCGGAGTTACCGACTTCCGTTGGATAAAAATTGTACTGACTGATGCAAAGGGCCATGAATTGGATGATAACGTATATTGGTTCAATCCCAATAAATGGGACGGAAAGCTGTTGTCGAATCTGCCGGAATCAAACGTTAGTATGCAGATTAAGAATGTACGATATGATGAATCAAGCTATTGCAAAGGAAAAGTCGTTGTTACCAACAAAAGTAAAGTCATTGCCTCGTTTATAGACCTGACACTTAGGGATAGTAATAGTGGAAAGGCTATACGTCCTGCCTATTTCAACGACGGCTACTTTACATTAATGCCCAATGAGAGCAAAGAAATAACATTCGAATTCCTTATCCCCGCACAAACCAAACATGTGGTAATACAGCTTAATGGGTACAATGTAGCATCAAATCAGGTAACTTTACTACAAAAAAGACAACTATGGTAAGTAGATGAAATAAAAGGGTATAAAAGAGATTGTGTCAAAATGCTGGCACAACCTCTTCTGTTTAAATGCTTATTATTTACTAACCACTAATCATTTTTTCCCTTCTTTGTATTCCGAAGGTGTCATCCCCACCTGCTTCTTGAAGCATTTGCTGAAATACTTGGGATCGTTGAATCCCGTCATATATGCTACTTGTGAGAAGTTGTATTCTCCGCTATCTATTAACTGTACGGCACGTTTGATTCGGATTTCCCGTATGAAGTCCACTGGTGACAGGCCGATGATAGATTTCAACTTTTGATAAAAGACGGTACGTCCCATATTCAGTTTCTGTGCAAACTCTTCGATGGTCAGGTCGGAATTATCCATTTCTTTTTCCATAACTTCCATTACCTGCTGCATGAATTGTTCATCGAATGGAGTGATCTGTGGCTGTGATGGGGATATGTCAATAGACGTTGCAGAGGGACTTTCCTGTTTTTCAGACCATTGTTTCCAGAGAATATCCTGTAACCGCTTACGTTGGTGTAGCAACGATTTGATACGTGCTTTCAGATAAGTAGCACTGAAAGGCTTGGTGATATAATCGTCGATACCCTGTTCCAATCCGGAGATGCGGTCATCCAATGATGATTTGGCGGATAAAAGGATGGTGGGGATATGACAAATCTCCCGATTCTCTTTAATGTTCTTCACCATATCCAGACCATCCATTACAGGCATCATAATGTCGCTGATGATAAGATCAGGAACATGCTCTTGTGCACGTTCTAAACCTTCTTGACCGTTAGTTGCCTCAATGACTTTGTAGTTTTCCGAAAGAATAGTATGCAAGAAGCTCCGAAGTTCCGTATTGTCTTCCACGATCAGAATGGAAATCGGATCAACTTTGTCGGTATCCATAGGCATGTTCTGGGATACCTCGTCTATTTTATTGTCGGTTTCTGTAGAAGCTCCGTCATTCAGAATGAATTCAGTGTTTTCATGAGTTTCATATATTTTCTGTCCCATTGGCAGGGTGACAATAAATTCACTACCCACTTCGGGCTGGCTCTTTACTTCAATACTACCACAATGTAACTCTATTAATTCTTTTACGAGTGACAAGCCGATGCCGGAGGAAGGTTGTAATATATTGTATTTCACTAAAGTCTCAAAGCGTTGGAAAAGCGTTTGTTGCTTCTTAGGGTCAATACCGATTCCCTCGTCAGCTACGGATACAATCAGCTTGTCTCCCTCCACATTGGCATGAACAGTAATAGACTTGTTGGCAGGCGTATATTTGAAAGCGTTGGACAACAGGTTGAAAATTATCTTCTCGAATTTATCCTGATCAATCCAGGCGGATATTATCTCCTGGTTTGTCTGTAATTGATAGTTTATATTCTTTTCTTCAGCAATAAGACGGAAATTATCCATTACCTTTTCCAGCAAGACAACCACATTGGTCTTTTCCAACAGTACTTTCATCTTCTTATTCTCTATTTTACGGAAATCCAGAATCTGGTTTACCAAGTGGAGCATACGTTCCGTATTTTTGTGTACCAATGTCAGGTGTTTACGTGCATTGGCCGATAGAGTCGTTTCATGTTCTAATACTTCGGTTACCGGACTGGCTATCAGTGTTAGCGGGGTGCGTAACTCGTGGGATATGTCAGTGAAGAAACGTAGTTTGATGTTTGCCAGTTGTTGTTCCAGGTTGATCCGGTGGCGTAGACGGTATATATAGAGAATGATATAAACGATCGTTGCAGTCGATGCTATGAATAAAATGGCATAAAGTATCCATGCCCAATAGGTCTCCCAGAATGTAGGGAGCACTATAATGGGAAGAACACGAGTACCGTTTTCCATCCATACCCCATCGCTGTTGGTGGATCGTATCTGCAGTTCATAACCTCCGGGAGGAAGGTTGATATAACTGGCAGACCGACTATTGTCTACTTCATTCCAGTTTTCTTCCAGACCTTTCAGACGATAAGCGTAACTGATGGATTGCGGATCGATGTAATCCAGCGCAGCAAACTGGAAGGTTACATTTCGTTCGGAAGGTTTCAGCTTCAATTCTTTCAGGTCATCAATATCCAGATCCTGGGAAGTTCCTTGTATCTTGAGTCCGGTGAATACGATAGGAGGAACATAGCTACTTTTTTGAAGTTGCTCAGGGAATATTCTCAGAATGCCGATATCTGTTCCCAGTAATAACTGGTGATGTTGGTTCTGCACCGGAGCGGCTTCGGTGAAGTATAGATCCTGTTGCAGGTATTTCTTGTCGTAATGTTCAAAGGTCTCTTTTTCCGGATGAAAACATGCCAGTGCATTTTCTGCTATTATCCAGAGATTCCCTTTATTATCTTCTATCATAGATTCCACAAGGTCTGAAGGAAGACCGTTTTGGGTAGTGTATGTTTTGAATTCTATTTGGTCGCTTAGCAGATTTTCGGATAATATTTTATTGAGACCTCCGGTAAATGATAGGACGTAGGTATCTTTCCGACTGTCGGTATAAATGTAGATGACATCGTTGCTGCAAAGGCTGGATACTTTATCAGGGATACGTATATTCCGGTAGAATTCAATTTGTTCCGGTTGTGTGAATTCACTGGAGAAGGTGAGTAAACCCTCCGTTGTTCCCACCAATAGTACTTGGTTTGCTTCAGTGATGTACCGTACTTTGGCAAAGCGATCTTTCGAATATCCCGTTAATTTATTGCCGCTATGCAGAAAGCGTATTTCTCCTTCCTGCGTTTCTTCAATCAGATTCAATCCGCCACCGTAACATCCTACCCAAATACGGTTTTTACTATCCTGAAAGATGGTATAAATACTGTTGTAGCTTAAACTGTACGGATCATCCTTTTGACGGGTGAACTGGCGTATTTTGAAACGGTCGTTCCCAGTTCTTTCCAGACGGAAAAGTCCGTCCTGTTTGCTACCCATCCAAATGATACCTTCTTTGTCTTCCATGAAACAATAAATATTCTTGGAAAACGACACAGGATTAGGACTGATAGTTCCTTCCGGAGTCAGATAGCCCTTCAGGCTACCGTCCGTCCGATATATCCTGACAGAGCCTTTTTTGGTAGATGTCCAGAGATTCTTTTCCCTATCTATAAGAAAAGCACGGGTCTCGAAGCCGGTGTCAATGGATTGCAGGTGGCAGGCGTGCGGGAAGAAAGATATTTTGGTAACATCCCAGGTATTGCAGAACCATAGGTTGCCCTGGCGGTCCAGGAAGTAGTTTAGAATGTTGGGACTATACTTCGAATTTAGATTGTCGTAATCTGTATAATAGGGTTTCAACTGGCGGTTTCTCCGGTCGTAGTAACAGAAACCACCCTGATGGGGAACCATCCACAAAGTTCCCTGTGAATCTTCGAAAATGAAATCACGGTTTACACGTTCGGCATTTGGTAGATCCTCCTTGGGAGTAATGTAGTGTTGCTTATCTTCTGTAACCAGGTTGTACCTTACTACTCCTGGGGTATCGGCAAACATCCATAATTCTCCGTGATGATCTTTGAATACGGATAATACTTTGGGAGAAGGTTTGGTTGAAGTACGAGGATCGATAAGTCTGTATTTGCCTTCTCCGGCAAAAAAGATATATAAACCTTCATCTGTACAAAGTCCAATGCTATCTTTGCCGAGATTCTGCATGGAATTAATGGTATTAGAAGAGAGGAAAGGTGCTTCATTAAACTGTAATTGCTGTGTCTGGGGGTTATATATCACCAATTGATTGTCATCGGATATCAGATATATCTTACCATTATTTTCTTTAATGCTCTTGAATGGTATATCCGATTCAATTTTCTTTTTGCCGATGATGGATATTCCTTTATCAGTCAGGATCCACTCATCTCCTTCACTGTCCTGATGTACAGTGATAATGTGACTCCCTTTCAGATTCTTTTGTTCCGGACTGTAAAGAGTGATACCTTCTCCTGCTTTACAACTCAGTTCGTCGATTCGGAATGCTTCCTGTTCGCACAGAATCCAGCTGATACCCTTTGGTAGAGCATAAATGGTACGTACGGCATACGTTTGTTTGCTCTGGTTTTCGTAAGGACGCAGAACATCTATGAACTTCTCGCTACGTGTGTCGAACAGATAAACGCGGAGATCATAAGTCTGACACCAGATGTCACAAGTCTGAGTCTGAGTGATGGAAGACAGGCGGTTGCTCGTCAGGTTGGAGCCGTCTCCCGGAAATGCTTTGTAATTTTTGAAAGTATACCCGTCGAATTTATTCAGACCATTCCAGGTTGAGAACCAGATAAGCCCTTTTGAATCTTGTACGATGTTCGTTACCGTTCGCTGTGCTAATCCATTGTAAGCAGAGAAATGTTGTATCTGGCACACTGGTTGGGCAGCAGCTTTACAGGTAATGAAGAGTATAAATAGCAGTAAATAAATAGTTTGTGATAGGATGTACTTTCTCATTGTATGACTGATTGAGTTTTCTTATGCAAATATACAACAAAAACGACTCTCTTCCTTAATATTCTTTAATTCCCCGGAAAATCTTCTCAGATTGCTTGTTTATATGCTTAATATTTCGATATATTTGTGATATCAAAATGATATCAATTAAATCTATAAAGTATGGAAGCAAAAGAATTGAATTTTAATGGATTTAAGATGAACGGTTTCTTAGGATTATTCATTCATCTTATCGTGTTGCCGGCACTTATTTTCTTCGGCTTTACCACATGTGTTCCGACAGCGGTTGTAGCTGGTATCCTTTGCATTGTCTGGTGCATCATGTTTGCCGGTTATATGCAATTGGAACCGAATGAAGCCCGGGCCATGGTGTTCTTTGGTAAATACAAAGGGACATTTAAAGAAACAGGCTTTTTCTGGGTTAATCCATTCTTGGATAAGAAGAAGCTCTCTCTTCGTGCACGAAATCTGGATGTGGAACCTATTAAGGTGAACGACAAAATTGGTAATCCTATTCTGATTGGCTTGGTACTGGTATGGAAACTCAAAGATACCTATAAGGCTATGTTTGAAATTGATTCACAGACCATGGCATCCTCTGCACATACCGTAACAGGCAATGCGAATCAAATTAGTATAGGTAATGCAGTTGCCAGCCGTATGAATGCCTTTGAGAACTTTGTAAAGATACAAAGTGATGCTGCTTTACGTCAGGTGGCCGGGCAATATGCTTACGATGATAACGAAGCGGATACTGAAGAGTTGACACTTCGTTCCGGCGGTGAAGAAATAAATGAGCAATTGGAACAGAAACTCAATGAACGCCTTGCTATGGCAGGTATGGAAGTGGTGGAAGCACGTATCAACTATCTGGCTTATGCACCTGAAATAGCTGCGGTGATGCTTCGCCGTCAGCAGGCTTCAGCTATTATCACTGCCCGCGAGAAAATAGTGGAAGGTGCTGTTTCCATGGTAAAAATGGCTTTGCATAAACTTTCCGAAGAGGAGATTGTTGAATTGGACGAGGAAAAAAAGGCGGCTATGGTCAGTAACCTATTGGTAGTGCTTTGTGCGGATGAGGCTGCACAACCAATTGTAAACGCAGGTACATTAAATCATTAATTCGAATAGTATGAATTTCTCTTTTTTATATAAGTGGGCATTAGTGCTCGGCTTATTGCTGGGACATGTAGTAGCGGTTTTTGCTCAGGATGCAAATATAAATCGTGCAGAGCATGTATATGAATTGTTTGTAGAAAATCAGGCTGATAGCATCCATGCTCTCCTGAACAAGAATTTGCAGGAAAAATTATCTCCGGAAGTTTTTAGGGATATGTTCAAGCAGTCGGAAAAGCAGTTCGGGAAACTTCAGTCCAAAGGCGAATGGCGGAAAGAAAGCGCTGAGGGGATTACGCTCTATCATCGTGATTTGAAGTTTGAGCGTTACGACCTTCGTTTCCTGTTGTCTTTCGATGCTGATGGTGGGATGAATACGATTCGTCTAATGCCTGTGCCTGCTGCTTCTACAGCAAAGCCAGTGGTTTATAATAAAGAGAAGATGCTGGAACGGGATATAACGGTTGGAGCGGATGGCTTTAATCTACCCGGAACAATGACATTGCCTGTAGGGAAGAAAAAGGTTCCTGTGGTAATTCTCGTACATGGTTCCGGTCCGCAAGATCGTGATGAGACTGTTGGACCGAATAAACCTTTTCGTGATTTAGCCTGGGGACTGGCGGAACGCGGCATTGCAACGATCCGTTATGATAAACGTACGAAGGTCTATGGTGCCGCTTGTGTACCGGAAGGTCGTGAAATTGATTATGATACAGAAAGTGTGGATGATGCTATAGCCATTGTTGCTTGGGCGAAGACGTTGCCGGAGGTTGATGCTGACAGTATTTATGTGTTAGGCCATAGTTTGGGTGCAACACTTGCCCCTCGTATTGCAGAACGGGCCGACGGATTGACTGGAATTATTCTTGTTGCTGCTTTGGCCCGTCCGTTTGAAGATGCAATTGTTGAGCAGATGACTTATATTTCTTCTTTGACAGATTCTTCTGCCCGTGTCAAAGAGCAGATAGCTGAAATAAAAAAGCAGGCGGATAATATAAAGAAGTTGGGTACGCCGGATTTTGATGATAAACTTCCTTTGCTGTTGAATGTTCCTCGTCCCTATTGGGAATTTGCTAATGCTTATAAACCTGTAGAGGTGGCATCTAAATTGACTTTACCTATGCTGATCTTACAAGGTGAGCGTGATTATCAGGTTACTATGCAGGATTTTGGCTTATGGCGTTTTGGACTTCTGCGTAATAAGAATGCTTTCTTTAAATCTTATCCTAAACTCAATCATATGTTGCAGGAAGGTAGTGGCAAGGCTACTCCATTTGAATATAACCAGGCGTCACCTGTAGTGGAATATGTTATGGACGATATTGTATCATTCATCCATAACGGAAGTCTGTTATGATACAAAGTCAATAGTAAATTGTTTAATCGTAAAATAGAATCGTGGCTAAAAAAGAAACTTCAACCAAAAGCTTTGTCTTGCGTGTAGATGCAGCGACTATGGATGCTATTGAAAAATGGGCAGCCGATGAGTTTCGCAGCACTAACGGACAGCTTCAGTGGATTATTGCTGAGGCTTTGCGGAAGAGTGGGCGGATGAAGAAAACTAAAAATATTCCTCCGCCTGAAGAACCGGAATCGTAATTTATAATTCATATTTCTATGTTAAATCTTGGTCCTTATTCAACAAAAGAGTTTCCTAATATCCGTGTATATCCTACCGTAATAGACCGTATACTGGAAGGTGTTGCAGTTTTATTAGCTGTTGCTGCCTGGGGGTGTGCTATATGGGTGTATACACATGCAGAAGATAAGATTGTGGCAAACTTTTCTCTGTTTGCTGCCGGATTAGGTACTTTCTGTCTTCTTTTGGTAGGTTTCTCTGCGTATCTCCCTATCCGTTGGATACGTTTTCCGGTACGTATTACGGAACGTAATGTGGCAGTGCAGTATCTTATGGCAGTTCGCATTGCCCGGATATTAAATGTTTGTTTAACTTTGCTGTTTCTTACTCTTGTCTTTAGTAAAGTTGAGGTGGAATATGGTATTCCACAAGGCCTGTGTAATATAATAACAGGTGCTGTCGGTGGTTTGCTGATATTGGTGCTTATTGTGTATTATATTTTGGCGTTTAAGTATAAATAGGGATGTTTGCAGGTCTATATACCTAATTATGACTACTGCCTTCTTTCATTATACCTTGTTTTAGGGATTGCAGCATCTTCGCAAATGCCCTACTTTTGCATCATCAGATTTAATGAATTAGTTAGTCATAATTACGTAACCACTTTTATTAAGGAAAAAAGGTTCCCGTCTTCCCCGATGTGATATCGTGAAAGAGCGGGGATTTTTTCATTTAATGCCCTGTTGACAAGAAGTTAAGAGTTTGTCAGCAGGAAGTTAACTCCTTGTTGACAAACTCTTAACTTCTTGTAATCCTGAGAAAGTAGCCTTAATATTCTAGTTTTTCGTCTATCTTCAGTATGTTTTCATCTTTGCGTTATTGATCAACGCAAACTGATAAAAACAAAGTTGGACAAAAGTAAAAGGGGGAAGATTATATCTTAAGCAAGACAATTTTTATAAGTTATCCTTAATATCCTGCAATTCCACCAACTTATTCACAATGGCGTAAATAGTCAAACCTGCCGGAGAATGTATTTGCAGTTTACGGGCGATATTCCGGCGGTGAGTGATAACCGTATGGATAGAAAGATAAAGTTGGTCGGCAATGGCTTTGTTGGTCATGCCTTTCACAACACAGGTAATGATTTCTTTTTCTCGTTGGCTGAGTGTTTCCTGTTCACTCTCTTTTTCTTCTTCTTCGTCAGTGCACAGCAGTTGGTTGATTTTAGTGGCAATGGTGTCCGGATCATCACATATCGAGAGATGGTCATCGTATTCTTTTAATGAATTACTGTCGATCACGGAACATACAAGGGCCAGATATTTAGTTTCCACCTTCCCATTTTCTGCCTTGAATGCAGGAAGATCAAACCAACCACCAAAAGTAGGGTTGACAATCAGTATATCGGGTGTATGCAAGTGTATGTAACTTTGCAAAGACTCTGGGGAAGAAACCTCTATAGGTACTACATTCAGATTAGGCAGGCGCTTCAATACTGTCGTAAGTCCGCTTCGGATAATGACAGAAGTTTCAGCGACTGCTATCTTTACAGAAACATTATTGTTCATTTTTCAATCTCCTTTCCAGTTGGGCTACAGCAGGAACAAACATATAGTCTTCTACCTGACAGTGTGAAGCAAGGTCATGTTCGCAGTTGAAGATGTCAAAAAGAACAGCATTAAGTTTGTTGTTGTTCTCTTTTTCCGGATAATATTTAATGATGATATTTTTCAGTTCGGTCAGTTTGGACTCAATCTGATTGTGTTTGCTGGCAAAAGTTGCTATATCATAGTTTTCAGCAAGTTTGCCTTCAAGCAGCTTTTCGACATAGGTGAACACGGCCTCGTTTTCATATTCCATGTGGCGACGTACCTCTTTGGCATATTCATCGAAAAATTTAAGAATGAGATAGGCAATATTGTCCGTACCCGAACAATCAATAGATTCGATCAGTTTACGACGGATAACAGGTAATTTAAAATCGAGGAAATAAGTGTGCGCCCGCTTCAGATAATCCATAAGTGCTGAGATGGAAAATACATTTTCATCTCCACTATAGCTATATTGTTCTTCGCTGATAAAATTGGCTACTGCGAGAAAGGTGCGGTAGTCTACGCCTTGTGCTTCACAAACGTCCTTTACGTTCTTATCTCCAAAACCCAGAGAGAGGCCAAAACGGCTCATAACCATTAATAAGGAGTAGTTATCACAGATAAGGTCGCTCATTTTGTCTGTGGCGCGATACTTATGCGGTTCATTCATTGCAGATTATCCTTTCTTTCTTTGTTAATTCGTGCGCAAAGTAACGGCTTTTTTGTGAAAATTACAATCGCTATTTGTAGGTATTTTAGTGTTTAGTCTTATTTAACGAGGAAAATTAGTTTATAAACTAAATATTTTAGTTCTTTGCGAAAAACAAATGAAGAGTTATGAAAGGATTGACTGCAAAAGAAGAAGAAATCATGGGATTTTTCTGGGAGAAAGGTCCGTTGTTTGTGAAGGAGATGCTGGCTTTTTATGAAGAGCCCAAGCCGCACTTCAATACTTTGTCTACAATTGTAAGAGGTCTGGAAGATAAAGGTTTTCTGGCGCATAAGACTTACGGTAACACGTACCAGTATTATGCTGTGCTGAACAAGGAGGATTTCAGCAAAGGAACACTGAAGAAAGTAATCAGTAAATATTTCAATAATTCGTATCTTAGCGCAGTATCTTCATTGGTAAAAGAGGAAGATATCTCACTGGAAGATTTGAAGCAGCTGATTGCAGAAGTGGAGAGAGGGAAGATATAGTAATTTTAAATATCGAAGATTATGAAAAACATTGCTATAACTTGTTTAGTGTTGGTAGCTGTTTGTGCAGGCTTGCAGGCGAAGAAGGTGGGGAAAGCTCCTTATTTCATGGCAACGAGTACCAACCAAATAGAATTCCAAAAAGTGACATTAGGGAAAGATACGACATGGATAGAGGCTAAAATATATTCCAGACCGGGTGAAGGAATAAGAATAGACTCGACTGCCGTTGTACAGGTGGGGGAGAAAATGTATGCTTATCTGGGTGGCGATGGATTTTCGAAAGAGTTTTGGACAAATCTTCCGGCTTCGGGTGAGTTGGCTGTGACTTTAAAGTTTGAACCGATTCCTATGGATGCGGAAAGTCTCGACTTTTATGAAATGCCTGCAAAGAAGAGTGAAGGATGGAATATTTATGGAGTGCGTCTGGATGGTAAGAAGCCGGAAATCGGAATACCTGAGAAATTGTTGAATCAGCAATTGGATTATTCTCAGCCTTTGCCTGACCCTGATTTGAAAAATGGAAAGACGGTGATTCGCGGACAGATATTAGGTTATAATCCGGCATATGGAACTACTCTGAATTTCAATTGCAGTGACTGGTTCTTTTTTGATGTATTTGGTCAATCCCTTCCGATAGCTGAGGATGGAAGCTTTTATTATGAAACAAACTTGATGATACCGGGTGATGCTACATTGCGTGTGGGGCGGAAGAGGTTTGAGATATTTTTGGTACCGGGTGGTGAGCTTGAAATAACATTTAATTTACAGGAAATTTACTGGTCAGAAAGCCGTTTGTTCGGGAAGAAAGATAGAAGACCACTGGTCTGGTTCGAGGGTACGTATGCCGGTCTGAATACTGAACTGACAAAGTATGCCGGACTGACGAGTATTTACAGTGCGGATAATTTTTATGAGAATATTTGCGGTGTCACTCCTGCCCAATATAAAAAGTATGTGACGAAGATTTACGAAAAAAATCGTGATGAAATACTAAAGAATAAGTTGCTGAGTGGTGTTGCACGCACATACATGATAAATAATCTGGAAATGTCGTATTTCTTTGCTATCAAGGGGTATAAGGGTACAATCAGTTATGCCCCGATGATCAGTGGAAAAAAAGGAGTGAAGCGTGCGGATATGACGGTAGGTGAGAACTATTATGATGATATTCTGAAATTGGATTTTATTCATTCTCCTTATATACGATATGGCGGTTATCCTGATTTTGTCCGTGCTGCAACCGAAGATTTCAAAGGTCAGTTTGAACCGCAACCTGTCTGGGAGGATATCTTACGGGCGAGACCTTTAGGATCTACTCTTGCCCGCCTGAAACCATTGTCGGAGAAACAGATGCTGACGTTGGATAGTATATCCGAACCGGAAATCAAGAAAGCTTTGACTATTAGGAATCAGAAGGTGGCGGATTTACTTGCAGAAAGTGCAAAGAAAACTGGTTACACGGTCTGCCAGCTTGATACGGCAGTTACAGCGGACAGTTTGTTAGCAGTTATCACTCGTCCTTATCGTGGTAAAGTGGTTCTGATAGATATGTGGAATACTTGGTGTGGTCCTTGTATGCGAGCTATGAATAGTTTGAAACCAGTTAAAGAAGAACTGAAAGATGTAGTATATGTCTATGTAGCGGATGAAAGTTCACCCGAAGGAAAGTGGAAAATCACAATACCCGATATTCACGGAATTCATTACCGGATAACGAATGAACAGAGTGCTGCATTAGGCAAATTATATGAGTATCCGGGAATACCTACATACTTTGTGATAGATCGGGAAGGGAAACTTTCATATAAAGTTACAGGTTTCCCCGGTGCGGAAAAGATGAGAGAAGAATTGATAAAATTATAAATAGTACATCCATATGGGAATTTTCTTTGTCTATATACTGAAGTCGTCGGTTTGTCTGGTGGTATTTTATTTATTCTACCGATTATTGCTGAGTCGCGAAACGTTTCATCGTTTCAACCGGGTGGCGCTACTGAGTATTCTGTTGTTATCGTGCCTGTTGCCATTGGTAGAGGTAACCGTAGAGGAACAGACAGAAGTTCATCAGACCATGATGACTTTAGAACAGTGGTTGATGCTGGCGGATATGATGAACACGGCTGATGTTACGGATTTACAGGCAGAGGAAGTGACGGTGACCTGGATACAGGTTGCATTGTTGGTGTACCTGGCAGGTATTTTACTCTTTGCTCTACGCAACGGATATTCGTTGTTGAAATTAGGCGGGTTGCTAAAATCTGGTAGGAAAGAGAACTTAAGTGAATATATCGATGAGGGAGAGAAAGTGACCCTGATAGTCCACGACCGTGATATCGCTCCGTTCAGTTGGATGAAATATATCGTTATTTCTGAAAAAGATCTGGATGAGAATGGTCGGGAGATACTTATTCATGAATTGGCTCATATTCAGAATCGGCATTCATGGGACTTGTTGGTGGCGGATATCTGTATCTTCTTCCAGTGGTTCAATCCGGCTTCATGGTTACTGAAACAGGAGTTGCAGAATATCCATGAGTATGAGGCTGATGAAACGGTTATTGAGAAAGGCGTTGACGCGAAACAATATCAACTATTATTAATCAAAAAAGCTGTCGGCACAAGGCTCTACTCTATGGCCAACAGCTTTAATCACAGTAAACTTAAAAAACGTATCACTATGATGTTAAAAGAAAAATCGAATCCGTGGGCAAAATTGAAGTATTTGTATATACTTCCGGTAGCAGCTATTGCAGTAACAGCTTTTGCCCGTCCTGAAATCTCAGAAACTGCAGAAGAGATTTCTGCCGTCAAAGTTAATGATTTAACAGCAATTGTGGAAGCAAAAGCCACAAAAAGTACGGAAGAGGTAGTACAAGTAGCTACAGCTCTGAAAGATACAGCTAAACCAGTAGAGGTGAAGTATATTCCCGTGGAAGTGACTGAAAAGTTACAAGGCACTCCTTTCTACGAGGTGGTGGAGCAAATGCCGGAATACCCGGGTGGCATAGCTGCTTCGGTGGAGTACATTCAGAAGAATATGCGTTATCCTGAAGCTGCAGAAAAGAATGGTACACAGGGGCGTGTTACGGTGCAATTCATTATCGATAAGGAAGGAAATGTGACAAATCCGAAAGTGCTTCGTTCTGTAGATAAAGACTTGGATGCTGAAGCTATTCGATTAGTGGGAGCGATGCCGAAGTGGAAGCCAGGTATGCAGAAAGGAAAGGCGGTAGCAGTGAAATATACATTGCCGGTGGTATTCAAACTGGAAGGTGGTGAGATAACAAGTTCTCAGTTGGTAACAGAGAGAGTTGCCGGAACCGTTAGTGGAGAGGCTGTACCTTTGTACATTGTGGATGGGAAAGAAGTTCCTTCATCTATAATGGGAGCGTTGAGACCGGAAAGTATAGAGAGTATGACTGTTCTAAAGGATAAATCGGTCACGGAACTGTATGGAGAAAAGGGAAAGAATGGTGTGATTCTGATTACTTTGAGAGATAAAGAATATCCTATCGTTATAGGAAGCAAAAATACGAACTCAACTTCTACTACTTTACGAGTGAAAGGGACAAGTAAATCATCTACTCTTCCCGGGGTACAGGATGTATATGTAAATCGTAAGAAGGCGGATTTGGGAGATGCGATTATCTATGTGGATGGCGTGGAAATTGAATCAAAGGAAGTTGATTTGGGTAGTGTAGTACCAGCTGACAGAATTGAGAGTATAAGTGTAGAGAAAGATTCAAATAGTGGTAAGGGCAAGATTTATATCACTACCAAAGACAAAAAAGGTGCTGAGAAAACTTCATCCAAAGGTGATATGAAGGTTGAGGGCTTTGTACAGGATAAAGACGGTGAGCCTATTGTGGGGGCATCTGTATTGATAGAAGGAACGCATACAGGGAGTATAACCGATGTGGATGGTCGCTTTGTCTTATCGGCTTCAAAGGGTGATAAACTGATTGTTTCTTATATTAATATGGCGACTGCCAAAGTAAAGGCTGAACCGAAAGTGATAGTTACTTTGAAAGATGAATAAAGTATATATGGTGTAACACTATGATCCGGTGGATAATGAAGTATATACCTTTATTACTGATATGTGTCTTATTGGGATGTAGTTCCAATAAGAAGCAACAAGCGCCAGTTGCCGGAGTTCCGGTTATCAATCTCTCAGAGAATGTGATAAAGGTATCTTCATTGCCATTAAGTGAAGCAGTTGCAGGAATAGAAGTTGTTCAGTTGGAAGCAACTGATAAATCTTATATCGGTGAGATACATAGAGCCCAAGTTACAGAACATGATATATGGATAAAGCCGGAGAAAGGATTTTATATTTATCGCTTTTCACGTTCGGGTAATTACTTGAATTGGGTAGGGAAAATAGGACAGGGGCCGGGAGAATATGCTTCATGTGCTGATTTCTTTATAGATGAAATGCAGAAAGAAGTCTATATAGTGTCTTCCGAAAAAGGCATTTTGGTGTATGATTTTGAAGGAAACTTCAAAAGGATGGCAACTTATTTGAGAGAGAGCGATATATTTATGAGTGCTGAGACACAGCATCTGCTGTTTAATAAGTGCTTCTTTATATCACAGAATATGAACTTTTATAATCCAACGGCGATTGCAGATTCTTTATGGTCTTTCGCATGGGTAGATAATGCTTTCAATAAAAAGAAAATATTTAAGAATCCGGTTCATATAGGCAAGGAAAAACAAATTATTGAGAATAAAGCTTCGATGGATAAGATGGTTAATTATTGGACTGAAAGTGTAACTAACATTGATACATACAGTGATCAATTAACTCTTAAATATCCTGATACAGATACCATTTATCAATATAGTTTTGATACGGAAATGCTTGTGCCTCAATATTCCGTTTTTACGAAAGAGGAGAAAGGTGATTATGAAGTCACTCATAAATGGTTTAAAGAAAGGGAAGCATTCAACTATTTTACTATTACTTCTTACTATCCAAGTAGAGAATTTATCTATTTGGTAGGTAATAAAGGAGATAAAATATATACCTACTGCTATAATAAGCAGGATGGAACTGTGAGAGTTGAAGAACGGCAAGGTGAAATAACCGAACGTAAAGTACCTTGGTTCAATATTCCTTATCGTCGCATGGAACGGCCTTTTGTTCTGAACAATGATTTGTGTGGTGGTGATTTCACTGTAGAACATCGTTCTCTTGGCCGATATTGGGTCGATGTATTAGAACCTGATAATGCAAATAATTGGATAGATATTAATTTGGTAAAAACATCTTTAGTCAAAGATGAAGATAAGAAACAAGAATTTATCAAGGTTTTAGAAAGTATAAATGAGGATAGTAATCCGATATTACTGATTGCGACATTGAAATAAAATTAAATACTACTATTATGACACGAAATTCTCTCTTTTTGTTTTTCTTTATGATGTTTGTTTGGGCGGGGCTCTGCTCTGCCCAGACTACTGGTGACAAGTTTGTTCTCATTGACGGATGCTTTTTCAATGGTATGCCACCGGGAATTCGGAATGATGAAGGAGCTCAAATGATTATGTTGACAGATGAAAAAGGACATACAGCATTGGAGATACGCCTGAATAAGGGAAAAAAATTACCGGATTATGCGATGAAATACCGGGTTCCGGTAGAAAAAGTACCCGGAGGGGAGGAGTTATTGATGATCTCACGTTCCGGGACACAAAAACCGATGGCGGTTGCCGGAAGTAATACGATTACTCTTGATAAATGGGTAGGTAAGCCATTTCCGGATTTTGAAGTAAAGGATACGGCAGGACGAGTATGGACAAAAGCGGATATTCTCGGAAAGCCTTTCGTGCTGAATTATTGGCATACGGGTTGCCGACCTTGTATCAAAGAGATGCCGGATTTGAATGAATGGATGAAGATCTGCCCGAATGTGACTTATTTTTCTACGACTTGGAATACGCCGGAACAAATAAAGAAGATTGTGGAGAACCGTCCTTTCCTTTTTACACATATTGCCGATGAATTATTTTTCTTCAATCTGTTTAAAGTACAGGTTACACCGACTACAGTGTTGGTAGATAAGAAAGGTATTATCCGCTATTGGGAAGAAGGTACAAGCGAGAGTAAACGAGCATATCTGCTTGATAGGTTAAAGGAATTATCTGCTGAATAAATACTTTGTTTCTTATTTTTTTGTTTAAATCATTACTTTTAAGTATTTTTGTTTGAGACGGTTTAGATTCTATCACTTAAAAGATAATGCTATGAGACAAAGAAAACAAATTCACCAGGGATATAGCTTCTTTTGGGGAGTATTTCTATTATTAGTAATGTCTGCCGCTATATCTATTCATGCTGAAGCCCCTTTCATGGAGGAGCTTGTAATTTTCAAAGATACTTTGAAGAATGACACACTTGTGACACAGTCTCCGAAGAAAGATGGTACATTGGTTATCAGAGACCGCATTCCTATTCCATCCAATGAGCCTTTATACATTGTAAATGGGATAGAGCTTCCTTATGAAATCTTTGCGGCATTGAATCCTATGCACATTGAAAGTATTGATATTTTGAAAGATGCTTCGGCTACTGCTATTTATGGTACGCGTGGAATAAATGGAGTCATAGTTCTGAAACTGAAAACTCCACAGCAAGTGAAGGAAGAAAAAACGATTAAGCAGATTGATGAGTTGCTGAAACCGAGAGGTGTTGACAGGCGAAATGCACGTTATTATATTGATGGCAAAGAAGTTCCGGCCAGCACTGCGTACCAAACGAACATCGAACAAATGGAAGTGAAAACCGGTGCAGACGGAACTTTGGAAATCTATATTAAACCAATGATTTTCATAAGGGGAGAATATGAATAAGAAATTATCCGCCTTTTTATTTACCCATCTCCTTTTCTAATAATTCTTTGAGGGGCTGATAGATGCCGCTATATCCCCTCAGAAGAGTTTTTCCTTCGGGTGAGATAACCATCAGGATAGGAACTCCGTTGAAGTAATAATCATCGGCAATAAAGCTATTTCCCTTTTGATTTGTATATACAGTGGCCCAGGGTGGATAAAACAGTGAAGCAACTTCTGAGTCTTGAGAGAGAGTTTCTGGTTGCTTATCGCCAGTGAATCCTAAGATTTCAAAACCTTTATCGTGGTATTCTTCGTAGAGTTTCAATAAGCGCGGATGTACCCAGGTAGTTCCAGGACATCCATATCCCCAATGATAAATAAGTAAATATTTACCACGGTAGTCCGACAAAGAAACACGGGCACTATCAGAAGTGATTACGGTAAACTCGCTTGGGGTGTTTCCCGGTTCTATATTTTTCATGACCTTGAGCAACTGTTCCAGTTTTCTTCCGATAGTCGATGATTTAATTTCGGGAGTAAAACGAGTGAATCTTTCTGCAGCTTCCGAATAGGAGACTCTGTTTACGGCTTGCAGATATTCCCAAGCGGCATATTCACTGTCATCTGCCGTATTGCGGAATTCTTTCAGAGCTTCACTTAGTTCGCTGGAACGGCATTGACTGTATGCTTGGTTATAATACATCATAGAGTCGGGATTGGCCTGTGGGGTGCCTCGCAGGTTTGCAAAATAGTATAGTTTGCGGTATATTTTGTTTTGTTCCACTGTTATACTATCTTCCAGGGTTAGGATGCGTTGTAGACGCGGATCATCATACATTCCGCCCTCCTTGTGCATGGCAGGAAAGAACTCTACATTCCCCTTTACTTTCAGATGATCGCCCGGACGGGCATAGAATACAAAGCCACGATTGCAATATCTTAAAGGTTCCGTTTGGGAAGGATGGTAGGTTATGATGTAAAGCTTTGTCTCATCCGTCTGTTTGCAGAAAGAAAATTTTCCTTCTTTTGTTGCTATGAAAGTATCACGGTCGCCTTCTTTCCAGTCCGGCAGCAGATGGTGGGTAAGAATAAGTGTGTCCCCGATTTGTATTCCCTGCGTTGTACCATCTATTCGGAAGTTAGGTGCCGTAGTGCAAGAACTGACTGTGAGAATGAATATAAATATTGCCAGTGGAATAAGTGGTTTCATAGTACTGTACTTTTTAGTTGCGTTCAAAAGTAATTAATCCTATTGAGATATTCAACCGGAACTAAATAATTCTGATCTTTTTGAATACTTCTTTAGTAGAAAATCTTATTTTTGTATCAACTTCCCAAATATCTGATGACTTATGTTGAAACAAATATCCTTATTAATCTTATGTGCGGTAGCAATCGTTTTGTTCGCTACTCCTGTGCAAGCCTGCACTTCTGCTGTTGTATCGGGTAAAGTGACCCCTGACGGTCGTCCCCTGCTTTGGAAAAACCGTGATACAGACTTTATGCGAAATCATGTTGACTATGTGAAAGGCGAGAAGTATGACTTTATTGCTGTAGTGAATAGTGCCAATGCATATCTGAAAGAGGCATGGATGGGAACTAACTCTGCAGGATTTGCTTTGATGAATACACAATCGTATAACCTGGTGGATATAAAAGGTGATGAAGAACGGGGAGCAGCCAATGGGCGTGTTATTTATCGTGCACTTGAAGTTTGTGCTACGGTAGCGGACTTCTGCCATTTTCTGGATACTATTTCCAAACCTAGCGATATCGAAGCTAATTTCGGTGTGATCGATGCACAAGGCGGTGCAGCTATGTTTGAAGTAGATTATTATAAATATGTGATGTATGATGCCAATAACCCGAAGGATGCTCCTTATGGTTATATTGCTCGTACTAACTTCTCTTTTGCAGGTAAGGTGAACGAGGGGGCCGGCTATGTGCGCTATATGGAAGCAGACCAGGTGCTGATGAAAGCTTCGGCCACAGGTAGCATTACCCCACAGTTTATTTTCAATGATTTATCCCGTTCGTTCCGTAATCGTATGCTGGATATTGATTTGCGTAGCGGAGCGTATAATCGTCCTCAGGCATCGGGTTGGTTTGTAGATCAGGATTTCATTCCGCGTAGCAGTACATCGTGTTCGGTAGTGGTCCAAGGTGTGAAACCGGGCGAGAAAGCCGAACTGACTACCATGTGGACACTGTTAGGTTATCCTCCTACCGGTATAGCTGTTCCGTTGTGGGTGAAAGATGCCGGTAAACTTCTTCCCGGAATGGTACGTTTCGGCAAAGAACATGAGGCAGCTCAGCTCAGTGATTGGTCACTTCTTTTGGCAGACAGAGTTTTCAGCTATAAGCAGGGAATGGGTACCGGACGTTATCTGAATTGGGAGAGATTGTATAGCCCTGAGAAAGGTGACGGTTATATGACAGCAATTACTGCGGTAGAAGATGAAGTATTCCGTACGACGAAGTCATTGCTGGAAGAGTGGCACCAAAAAGGAAGCCTCGATATCCAAGCAATACCGAAGTTGTATGACGAACTGGAATCATCCATCAGAATGATTTATCAGAGTTTACTGGAATCAGAATAGAACTTACATTACCGAACGGAGGTACGCCAGTATCTCCGTTTCTTGTTCCGGATGGAACCAACGGATTTCTTCATCTCTCTTGAACCATGTCATTTGCTTGCGCGAATAGATGCGGGAGTTCTGTTGGATTTTCTCTATAGCGAAAGGCAAGGTCCATTCTCCGTCCAGATATTTGAACATCTCTTTATAACCTACCGTGTTCAATGAATTAAGTGCCCGATAAGGATATACCTTTCTGGCTTCTTCTTCCAAGCCATCCTCTATCATAATCTTTACCCGTCGGTTAATGCGGTCGTAAAGTTCTTCCCGATCGCGCGTCAATCCTATTTTGATGATGCGGAAAGGGCGCTCTTTCTTTTGTTGGGTGCGGAATGAGGTGTAGGTCTTCCCTGTCATATAGCATATCTCCAGTGCATGGATTACGCGCTTAGGATTCTTCAGGTCTACTATTTTGTAGTATTCCGGATCGAGTAACTTTAGCTCTGCACACAATCTCTCCAGACCTTCCGTTTCATACTTATGCAGCATCACTTGGCGTGTTTCAGCATCTACGGTCGGAATATCGTCAATGCCTTTGCAAACGGCATCCACATACATCATAGAGCCACCGGTAAGCAATACTGCATCCTGTTCGGTAAATAAGGTTTCCAGAAGTTTCAGTACCTCCGTTTCATATTGAGCGGCACTGTAATAATCGGTGAGTTGCAAGGTTCCTACAAGGTAATGTTTCACGCGTTGCAGTTGCTCGGGGGTAGGGGCTGCTGTTCCTATTCTCAAGTCGGCATAGAGTTGCCGGGAGTCTGCGGAAACAATGCAAGTTTGGTAATGCTCTGCCAGCCGCAGGCTGAGTTCGGTCTTTCCGACTCCGGTCGGTCCAATAAGCACTATCAGGGTTTTCATAAGGAAATGGTATTTAGAGAATAATTTCCCATCCGCAGATAACGCGGATAACGCAGATCTCTTCTAGGCTTAAGTCTTTCAAATCTGTGTTATCCGCGTTATCTGCGGATGAAAAATCTAAAATAATATTAGAACTTTTCTTCCTCGAACGGTGCTGCGCCACCTTCGCCTCCGCCTATGTCGAAACCTTCCTGGTCGAAATCTTCCAAATCAAAGTCCTGGTCTCCATAGAAGTTTTCATCCAGATCGAGTGATCCGCTATTGGCTGCCATTTCTTCGAAGTCAATTGTCTGTTTCGGGGCATCGCCTTCCTTCTTGGTACACTTGGCACCTTTCATTTCCTTTCCGGTAATGATCTCAGAAAGTTCAATGAAGAAACAGCGTTCTGTCATGTAGTCGAACACATAGAGTAACTTTTGCTTTTCATCTTCTATCAGTTCGCTGATAGTGGTGTCTTTCATTACCCAGCTGTCCATTTCCGGATTGTCATCCATCTCTTCCAGTGTAATTTCCTTTTCTTTTTCCCAATCATCATCACAGATGAAGAAAGAAGTCATCTGGTCGTTAGTATAGCCTACTGACTTCACTATAGCCTCATGGAAGTCGTAGAATGTAGCTTCCGGGTCAATTTGTATTTCTCTTACGAAGTCATCCACTTCATCGGAGATAAGTGTAAATCTGTATATCATATTCTAATTACTTTATCGTTTTATCACCTAATAATACCACGTTCGGAGTCACGGATGAAGCTGATAATGTATTCAATTTCCGGGCTCGTCGGAATTTCTTCTTCTATTTTCTTTAATGCATCTGAAGTGTTCAAGCCACTTTGGTAAATGATACGGTATGCATTGTGTATGCTTTCAATCGTTTCATTAGAGAACCCGCGACGGCGCAAACCAATAGTATTGATACCACTGTATGCGATAGGCTCCCGGCCTGCAATGATGTATGGCGGAATATCCTTACTGAAACGGCAACCGCCTTGTATCATGCCATATCCACCTACACGGCAGAACTGATGCATCAATACATTGGCACTGATAATGGAGAAATCGTCTATTACAATCTCACCTGCCATTTTGGTAGAGTTCCCAATGATACAATAGTTACCGACAAGGGCATCGTGAGCTACGTGCACACCTTCCATCAACAAGTTATTATTACCTATGATGGTTCTACCTTTGGCAGCTGTACCACGGTTGATGGTAACATTTTCACGAATAGTATTGTTGTCGCCGATTTCAGCGGTACTCTCTTCTCCTCTGAACTTCAGGTCCTGAGGAATAGCACCGATAACAGCTCCCGGAAAAATGGTATTTCCATTGCCGATACGCGAACCGTACAGAATGTTGGCATTTGCCATAATCTTATTATTATCGCCGATTACCACATTCTTGTCGATGAATACGAAAGGAGCAATCTCTACGTTTTCCCCGATTTTTGCCTCGGGATGAATATACGCTAAGGGACTTATCATGCTTTGAATTATTTGTTCTTAACTATTTGTGCCATAAACTCTGCTTCGCAAACTACTTTTTCACCTACGAATGCATATCCTTTCATTGTAGAAATACCACGACGGATAGGTGCAAGCAATTCTACACGGAAGACCAGTGTATCACCCGGCACCACTTTTTGACGGAACTTCACTCCATCTATTTTCATGAAGTAGGTAGAGTAACGTTCGGGTTCGTCTACCGAGTTTAGTACGAGTAGACCGCCTACCTGTGCCATGGCTTCAATCTGCAATACACCCGGCATTACCGGTTCTTGTGGAAAGTGGCCCTGAAAGAAAGGTTCATTGGCAGTGATATTCTTCACGCCTACGATATAATTAGCACCGATTTCGATAACCTTATCCACTAATTGGAATGGGTAACGGTGTGGCAACAGTTCGCGGATACGGTTTACATCCATGACGGGTTCGCGGTTGCAGTCATAGGTCGGAGCCTGTATATCGTGCAGGCGGATTTCCTTACGCATCTGGCGGGCGAACTTGTTATTAATGGTATGTCCCGGACGTGTAGCAATGATGCGTCCCTTGATAGGCTTACCTATCAACGCCAGGTCGCCAATTACGTCGAGCAATTTGTGACGGGCACATTCATTGGCCCATACCAACGGTTTGTGATTGATGTAACCCAATTGTTTAGCATTCATGTGGGGAACTCCCATCACATCAGCCAGCTTGTCAAAGTCTTCCTGAGACATTTCGCGTTCGTAGATTACGATAGCATTGTCCAAGTCGCCTCCTTTGATGAGACCAGCTTGCAACAAGGGTTCGATCTCACGTACGAATACGAATGTGCGGCTACCGGCTACTTCTTCTTTGAATTTCGACATATCTTCCAACGTTGCAAATTGATTAGGAATGATAGTCGAGTCGTAAGATACCAGTACGTTCAGGCTGAAATTCTCATCGGGCAACACAATGATGGAAGAGCCTGTCTTCTCATCGCGAAATTCGATTTTTGACTTGATGATATAGAAATCTTTAACGGCATTTTGTTCTTCTGTACCTACGCGCTCTATTTCTTGTGCATAATATTGGGCGCTACCGTCCAGAATAGGAAACTCAGGACCGTTGACTTGTATTAGGCAGTTGTCTATGCCTAAGGCATAAAGGGCTGCCATGCCGTGCTCTACAGTGCTAACCTTCACACCATTCTTGGAAAGGACGGTGCCGCGAGTGGTTTCAGTCACATTATCCGCAACCGCATCAATGGTAGGTTGTCCTTCCAAATCGATGCGCTGGATTTTATACCCGTGGTTGTCCGGAGCCGGATTGAAAGTAACGGTCAGGTCGAGTCCCGTATGAAGACCTTTACCACTAAGGGAGAAACTGTCTTTCAGAGTCTTTTGTTTCAACATTTGTTACTTATTTATTTGTTGTTTTAATTCATTCAGTTCTTTACGGAGCTGGCGGATTTCCTTCAACATCTCGGGTAAACTCCGTTGAGCAATGGAAGCTTTGAAATATTGTTTCAATTCCATTGGCGGCGTGCCAATCAACTGGCTGCCGTCTTTCAAGTCGCCCGGTATGCCTGACTGGGCACCGAGACTTACTTTATTACCAATATGGCTGTGTCCTGCAATGCCTACCTGACCGCCGAACATACACCATTCACCTATTTTTGTGGAACCTGCTATGCCTACTTGTGCTGCCATAACAGTATGTGCACCTATCTCGTCATTGTGAGCCACCTGTATCAGATTATCCAACTTTACGCCTTTGTGTACGATGGTTGCTCCCATTGTAGCACGGTCTACACAAGTGTTTGCGCCTATCTCTACATTATCTTCCAGTATTACAATACCGATTTGGGGGATCTTTTCATACCCTTCAGGGGTGGGAGCGAAGCCGAAGCCGTCTGCACCGATCACGCTACCGGAGTGCAGAACACAATGATTGCCTATCCGGCAGTCATGATAAACGGTTGCGCTGGCATATATAATACAGTCGTTACCTATTTTGGCACCACTACCGATAGTCGCATGCGGATGTATCATTGTATTGTCTCCTACTTCTGCATATTCACCAATGCAAGCAAAGGGCGCAATGTAAACATCCTTTCCGATTTTAGCAGTTTCTGCAACGAAAGCTAACGGATCAATACCAACACGTTTAGGCTTACTTTGTTCGTAAAGGTTGAGCAGTTTAGCCAAACTTTCGTAGGCGTTATCTACTTTTATTAAAGTAGCTTTTATTTCCTGCTCAGGAACAAAGTCCTTGTTTACCAATACAATACTGGCTTGGGTCTCGTAGATATAAGATGTATATTTGGGGTTTGACAGAAACGATATAGCACCGGGGATGCCTTCTTCTATCTTGGCAAAAGTATGTACAGTTGCATTCTCGTCTCCAACGATTTCTCCTTGGATAAATGTTGCAATTTGTTTAGCAGAGAACTCCATTGTCTTATTCTTGTTAGATGGTTTCAAATCACAAATAACGGACTTTTTTTTTATATTTCCTTGTCCTTGGGTGAATATTTTATACTTACCTATGCAAACGTTGGTAGCAAAGATAGTATTTTTTTACCTTTTTAGACAGTAGGGAAATATTGAGCATGTCCGATGCTTCAGCAATATTCTTGATACTTCCGTCTTTATAAAGGATATCAATACTATCGTCTGCCGGGTCGTACATATTCTTCTCGATGCTGGGGGTAGAGACGAAATAACTCGCTTCAGAGAGGGGTATGTCCAGTTGCTGACTGATTTGCAAAGTTAACTCTTTTTTTCTTTTTTCACATATTGGTTCGGTAGAAATTTCCACTTTGAAGATATTACGGTTGATCATACCGAGGCTCAGCGTGGATAAAACCTTGTCACTGTGGGTGCTCCAGACCTTTAATGCGGTCCATATATCATTGTCGTCCAGTTGGATAAAGTTCTCCAGGCACTCCGGATTGTTATAGAAAGTTTCCTTGTTGATGTCATTGTAAAGGAAAAAACGCAATGCCGGTGAAGCAAATAATTCTACACCTTTACTTGCTAATTCTTTGGCACGGAGCAGGGCGCTGATGAGCATTTTCTCGTATGCTACGGACGTTTTGTGCAGATATACCTGCCAGTACATCAAGCGGCGGGCAGTGAGGAAGTTCTCAATGGAATAGATGCCCTTGGATTCTACCACGAGATGGTCTTCTTTCACATCGAGCATCTTGATGATGCGTGCCGAGCCGATGTTACCTTCCGTTACGCCGGTGTAAAAACTGTCGCGGCGAAGGTAGTCCATGCGGTCCATGTCAAGTTGTCCGCTGACCAGTTGGTGCAGGAACTTCTTGGGGTATTCGTCCTTGAATATCTGGATGGCAAGTGTGAGTTGCCCGTTCATTTCTTTGTTGATACGCTCCATCAGCATGAGGGAGATATCCTCGTGAGATACGCCCTGTACGATGGTGTCTTCCAGTACATGAGAGAAGGGACCGTGTCCGATGTCATGCATCAGAATGGCTGCCTGTACTGCTTCGGCTTCACTATCAAAAATGAAGTTTCCTTTGCTGGTGAGCTGCTGGACAGCTTCACTCGTCAAATGGAAAGCCCCCAACGAATGTTGAAAGCGCGTGTGCTGTGCACCGGGATAAACCACAGACGACAAGCCCAGTTGCTTGATGCGGTTTAAACGCTGCAAAAGGGGATGCCGTACGATGTCGTACAGCAACCCCTTCGGGATATTGATGAACCCGAACACCGGGTCGTTAATGATTTTTCGTTCGAACACGTTGTTAGTGATTAAGGGTAAGTGATTAGGCGTTAATCACTCCCTTCAACTGTTCTGCCATCTGCTGTTGCACTTCCTTTGCGGCATTGCGTGCAGCTTCTGCAAATTTTTCAGTCTTATCCACATAGATGATGCCACGGCTGGAGTTTACAATCAGTCCGCAAGTGGAGTTCATGCCATACTTACAAACTTCTTCCAGTGAGCCACCCTGTGCGCCTACACCCGGCACAAGCAGGAAGTGGTTGGGAACAATCTTGCGGATATCTTCGAAAGCACGGCCTTGTGTGGCACCTACCACATACATCATCTGTCCGTCGTTGCCCCATTCCTGAGACTTGCGCAGTACTTTTTCGAAAAGGCGTTCGCCGTTGGGATCTTCCGTCAACTGGAAGTCGTGGGAGCCTTTGTTGCTTGTCAGTGCCAGGAGGATTACCCACTTGCCTTCATAAGTCAGGAACGGAGTAACACTGTCCTCACCCATGTAAGGGGCTACGGTTACAGAGTCGATGTCCAGTTCGTCGAAGAATGTGCGGGCATACATGGCAGAGGTATTTCCAATGTCACCACGCTTTGCATCGGCAATGATGAATTGGTCGGGATAGTTTTCCTTAATATATTTCACAGTCTTTTCAAAAGCAATCCAGCCTTTCACGCCCATACTTTCATAGAAAGCGAGGTTCGGTTTGTAGGCAATGCAAAGGTCAGCCGTTGCGTCGATGATGGCTTTATTGAAGGCGAAGATCGGATCTTCTTCTTTCAACAAGTGTTCCGGGATTTTCTTGATGTCTGTATCCAGACCTACGCAGAGGAATGATTTCTTACGCTTGATATTTTCAAAAAGTTGTTGTTTATCCATTACTGAATCTATTTAATCTGTTTATAATTCGTTTGGTTATTTCTTGAATAAGTAGCCTTCTATGCGTAACCTGAGAGCATCTTTCCTTTTCTTATTGTAATCCAGAGAGAAACTTGTAAGCATGAAAAGGCATCTGTCGGAATTACACTTAAATCGGGTAGGGGGCATTTGATTATATTTGTGATTATCAAGTGCCTCCATTGTTTTCAGGTCAATGAAGATCGTATCGTTCTTGTTATTAGTCTGAGTGGTAAGAGGAACAGGCAGTATTCCTGTTTCCAGATAGTCGTATGGTATGTGGAAGTATCTGTCCTGTATATCTCCATCCGGTATGGCTATGAACTGATGGTATCCGTCCGGTATCTGGATGCTGACTTGATGTGAACTCTTGCCGCTGTATGATACAAAGGAATCGGAATCGTCTGTTGTATCGGTAGTACCGTAATTTTTAGAAGAATAGAATGAGGCATCCTTGTCCACAAGGTCGGCTATACTTTTCCGTCCGAACCAGTTGCGCAGATATCTGAACTTGTCGTTTACTTGCACTGCCGTTTCTGCCGGGAGCGATTCCATCCAGTCATCGTATTGTTCACGGGTGAGTGGTAGTTTTAAATTAGTGCGTTTCAGCTCTTTCTCTACGCTGCTGCGCATGATATTCCGGGTGATACTTGCATAATTGACTGGCAGTGCCGAAGTTAGCAGAAAGAGGATGGAGAACGAAATCGGTATCCAACTGATGCGCCGGGCTTTAGTGAAGAAGAGTCCGATACAAACAATGTAGCACCAGATGTTGAGAGTTATAAGGTAAAGGCGATTGATGGTAACGCCGTAATCGTTGAAGCGGCGTATAATGCCGATTGTCATCAGTACCAGCATCGGCAATACCAAAGCGGGTAACCAACGCGCAATCCATTCGTTTATAGGTTTCTTCTCCTGAATACGCACGGGATACAACCCGAATTCAATGGCGATACATCCTGCCATCAGTGCTACCACGAGCCAGGATACCCAGCCTGTGGGCAGTTCCCAACTGATAAATATGCGGGCTGCATAGACATAAAGCACGAGGAGGTATCCTGCCATGAGCGGGAGAAAGAGAAAATGTATCGTTCCGTTCAGGAACTCCGATGGTTGCGGCTCCCGGTTATGTTTTTGTTCATCTTTGGGCAACATGCCAAGGAAGAGCAACATCGGAAGCAATACACTACATATAATAAGAATATACAGATAACAATTCCAACTTACATCCACGTTGAAGAGTTGGCGAAGCGAGAACACCAGCAGACTGATTCCACCGCTCATGATAAGCCCCACCACATTGGCCGTGACAAAAGCACCAACCGTGTATGAAGTGAAGTTCCAGCTTGGAATGTCATTCTTTTCTTTGATGAATGAAAGGAAGAAAGCCGAAAGCCACAGTGCCAGGATAGCGGCTCCGTGAGCTATGCCTATTTCGGTAAGCGACTGTTCCGGTGAAAGGCTGTAGAGGTACACCGCATCGGCAATCAGCAATACGTGCATTACTATATGTACGATCACTCCTTTTATCTTGCTCTTTATCTCTTCGCTCCACAGGTGGAGAGTGAGTGAGAGCAACGTACCGATAGAAAAATAGTAACCCAGAACCATCACCAGCTTCCTGTCATCATCCAGGTCGGTAGCTACCAGATAGACTAAATAGACGGTAAGTGCAAGGACAAAACATACTGTAGAAGGAAAGCGCCTCAGGCAATTTTGAAACGCTTCCGTCAGGGTATGAAATACTTTATGTAGTAGCTGTCCTTTCATTCGCTCTGCTTCTTAACCTATTGGTTTACAGTTCGCTTTCTTTCAGACGTTCTGCATTTTCCGCTACAATCAGGTGGTCGATACAGTCCTGAATGTCACCGTCCATAAAGGCGGAGAGGTTATAGATGGTATAGTTGATACGATGGTCGGTGATGCGTCCTTGCGGATAGTTGTAGGTACGGATTTTAGCGGAGCGGTCTCCGGTAGATACCATTGTCTTTCGCTTGGAGGCAATATCGTCCAGATATTTCTGATGTTCCTTGTCGTAAATAAAGGTACGCAGACGTGAGAGGGCACGCTCTTTATTCTTCGGTTGGTCGCGTGTTTCGGTACACTCAATCAGGATTTCTTCGGAAGCACCGGTGTTTGGATTTCTCCATACATAGCGCAGACGTACACCGGACTCAACTTTATTTACATTCTGTCCGCCGGCACCGCCACTTCGGAAAGTATCCCATTTGATTTCGCCTTCATTAATCACTACATCGAACTCTTCGGCTTCGGGTAGCACGGCTACGGATGCGGCGGAAGTATGCACACGCCCCTGAGTTTCAGTAGCCGGAACACGCTGTACGCGGTGTACACCCGATTCATATTTCAATGTTCCGTATACATTGTCGCCCGTAACGCTGCAAATGATTTCCTTGAATCCGCCTGCCGCGCCTTCGTTGACACTGGATATTTCCATCTTCCAGCCTTTTGTTTCGCAATATTTGGTGTACATGCGGAAAAGGTCTCCGGCAAAGATAGCGGCTTCGTCACCGCCTGTACCTCCACGAATTTCGAGGATGGCGTTCTTGCTGTCCTGCGGGTCGGCAGGTACGAGGAGGAGTTTGATATGCTCTTCCAATTCCGGCTGGCGTGCCTGACAGGCATCCAATTCTTCGCGTGCCATTTCCCGCATCTCCGGGTCTGCTTCATTGGAGATGATCTCTTTGGCTTCCTCGATGCCGTTCAGCACCTGGATATATTCTTTACGGGCCTCCATCAGGTCGCCCAGTTCTTTATACTCTTTGGTGAGCTTAACGTAACGCTTCTGGTCGGCAATCACTGCCGGGTCTGTAATCAGCGTCGATACTTCTTCGAAGCGGGCAACAAGCCCTTCGAGTTTCTCTAATATGGTATTGTTGTCTGCCATTTATTTTATTTGCAAAGTTTTTGTACCCATCCATATCTCCGGGTGGCAACGCCATAAGTTATGACACACCAACCCAACAATGCAAGTATACGCATGAACAGCCTGAAAGAAAATGGTTTCGCTGATAACTGTTCCCACGTATCATACCCCATATCTACGGTGATGAAAAGGCAGAAGAGGCAGCATAAGATATAAATCAGTTTCTTCATTGAATTTAGTATTTGAATTCTCCGAACTCACTATTGATAATCAGTTCTTTCTGGTTGCTTTCTTCAATACGTCCAACAATCTGTGCATCGATGCCGAAGCTCTTGCTAATGGCAATTACTTCCTCGGCATGTTCGGGCGACAGATATACTTCAAGGCGGTGTCCCATATTGAATACCTTGTACATCTCTGCCCAGTCCGTATTGCTCTGCTCTTTAATCGTTTTGAACAAAGGAGGAACAGGGAACAGATTATCCTTAATCACGCGACAATTGTCACCTATAAAGTGCAACACTTTCGTCTGTGCACCACCCGAACAGTGTACCATACCGTGAATTTCAGGGCGAAGTGCATCCAGCAACTTCTTCACTACCGGCGCATACGTGCGGGTAGGGGAGAGTACCAATTTGCCTGCATCCAGCGGGCTGTCTTCTACGGCATCCGTCAGTTTCAGACCACCGGAGTAAACCAGTTCTTCGGGCACTGCCTTGTCATAACTTTCGGGATATTTCTCTGCCAGATATTTGGAGAATACATCATGACGGGCGCTGGTCAGTCCGTTGCTGCCCATACCACCGTTATATTCCTTTTCGTAAGTAGCCTGTCCGTAAGAAGCCAAGCCTACAATTACATCGCCCGGACGGATATTGGCATTATCAATCACATCACTGCGCTTCATGCGGCAAGTTACGGTACTGTCTACGATGATGGTACGCACCAAGTCGCCTACATCGGCAGTTTCACCGCCAGTGGCATATACGCCTACACCCATTTCGCGGAGCTCGGCGAGCAATTCGTCCGTACCGTTGATGATGGCGGAGATTACTTCTCCCGGAATGAGGAGTTTGTTGCGTCCGATGGTAGAAGAAACCAGGATATTATCTACTGCACCTACGCAGAGCAGGTCGTCGATATTCATAATCAGTGCATCCTGTGCGATGCCTTTCCAAACAGAAAGATCACCTGTTTCTTTCCAGTACATATAAGCCAATGAGGACTTCGTGCCTGCACCGTCGGCGTGCATAATGTTGCAATACTCCGGGTCACCGCCCAAAATGTCAGGGATAATTTTGCAGAAAGCCTGCGGAAAAATACCTTTGTCGATGTTCTTGATGGCATTGTGCACATCTTCTTTAGAAGCGCTGACACCGCGCATCATGTATCTTTGGTTACTCATGAGTTGATATGTTTTTTCAATTGAATGTGCAAAGATAGTGCAAAATCTCGATTTTATGAGTAAAAAGAGAATTCATTCTCTTTTTCGAATATTACTTCTTTACTTTCAATCGTTCCCAAATTGTTTTCTTCTGGGATATTCCTGTTAAGACAGTCCCCATCAAGCAACAAGCACAGCGCAGTTCTTGCTTGGAAAGTGTATTCAGATTATTCGTAATACTGGATAAAGGGTAGTTCTCTTTGAAAAAAGAAAATGCATCGGCTGAGTTTTCTAAGTCGGTTTTCATCTGACAGGAGCAGGTAAGAGGTTCATTCATCGTGTTATAAGTTTTTTAAGGGTTAGTCGTGTGTTCCTATTTCTCTGACTATAAAATAAGAGACGTGGGAACTATTAACATTATTATTCAACTCCAAGGCTCTGGTAAACCCGTCAAGAAAATAATAAGTAATAGCCCCACGCCAGAGTGTATATAACAAAGTTATACGCAGCCCAGACGTGGAGACTTCCACTTATTATTCGCTCTTGTAGAAATTTACCAGATTTTAGAAGTTACGAATAATAAAATGATATCTCCAAATCGCAAAATATATCTCTTTCCTATGAAAGAAATACGCCACAAAGATACATTTTTTATGTAAGAGTATATATAGAGTGGGGTAGAAATAAACTATAAAATCTTTGTAACTAATCCTACTGAACAGTGGACTCTAAGTGAGTTGTCTATCTTTTGCCACCGCATTGGCAATACTTTGCCACTTCGATGGCAAGGCTTTGCCAGCATGATGGCAGAACTTTGCCAATGCGGTGGCGAAAGATGGCAAATTCTGAACGTGAAAACAGCTTTAATTTGTTTTTTTCTTCCCTTTTGCAACTAATATCCAAATCGGGCGTCTTATGTATAAAAGACTATCTTAAGATGGAACAGAATAATAAGGAAAAACAGTTCACTTCCCTCATCGAGGAATACAAGCGAGTGATCTATAAAATCTGCTACATGTATGCAACGGATGGAGATAATTTTAAAGATCTCTACCAGGATGTAGTAATAAACCTTTGGAAAGGCTTCGAGGGTTATGAAGGAAAGGGTAAACCTTCTTCGTGGATTTACCGCGTGGGATTGAATACCTGTATCTCCTTCTATCGCCAGCAGCAACGCCGGGGCGAGCATACTTCCTTGGATTCCCTCTACGGTTTGGAAGCAGAAGATAGTGAAACGACCAAACGCTTGAAAGAGATGTATCGCCTCATTGCGGGACTGGATAAGTTTGAACGTGCCGTCATCTTGCTGTGGCTGGATGAAAATTCTTACGAAGAGATTGCGGAAATTGTCGGCGTGCCGCGCAATACCGTAGCTTCAAGATTGAAACGAATTAAGGATAAACTTACAAAACAAGCGAATAGCTAAAATAAAACAGATTATGGAACTGGAAGAATTAAAACAAAATTGGAATATCATGGAAGAAAGGCTCGGACGCCTGGAAATGGACCAGCGCCAGCAATTAAATAATAAGGTGGTCAGTAAAGTAAAGCAGGTACAGGATCGTGTGTTGCGTCGATTTACGATTGTAGTGATCTGTTTACCTTTTTTTTGCTGGTATATTGTTCATAATCAGATGTGTGATTTTAGCATGTCAACGTGGGTGCTGTTGTTTCTGTTTGTAGCTGTGATAATAGCCCGGCAATTCACATGGATGTTGCTGTTAAGGAAGATTGATTGCCTGAAGATGACTGTGCGTGAAGTGTGTCTGGCGGAGAGTCGTTTCCGGATGTCTTTCAAAGTGGGGATAGCTGTGAGTGTGTTGTGTGCCGTACCTTTACTGGCAAGTATGATATGGGATATGTCCCAAATGGGGGATCGTTATATATTGATAGGTGCCTGGACTGGTCTTGTCGTAGGAACGCTGATAGGAATTCGTTTGTTCCTCAAAGCATGGAGCGGGATAAAAGAATTGAAAGAGGCAATAACGGATTTGCAGTAGTCATCTTTCAAAAAGCAAGTACCCCTTCCACCCTGGAAACTCGAATAGATCGGAGTTCCCGATGGGTGGAAGGGGTACTTGTTTTTTATAGAACCGTTTGTTACGGTAGGGATATACTTATTTAGAACTGTACCTGCGGTGCTGTTTCAGCTCCTTCGGAAGCTTCAAAGTAAGCACGCTTTTCGAAACCGAACAGACTTGCAAGAATGTTCTTCGGGAAGCGGCGGATGGCAGTATTGAAGTTCTTTGCTGCATTGTTGAAGTTGGTACGTGCCACGTTGATACGGTTTTCAGTACCTTCCAATTGAGCTTGCAGTTCCAGGAAATTCTGGTTTGCTTTCAAGTCGGGGTAGTTCTCAGTAATGGCAAGCAACTTACCCAATGCAGAAGTTACCGCACCTTGAGCTTTCTGGTATTCAGCCAACTTTTCCGGAGTCAGATCATTCGCATCTACTTTAATTTGAGTAGCCTGGCTGCGAGCCTCTACCACACCCTCCAGAGTTTCTTTTTCATGAGAAGCGTATCCTTTTACCGTACTAACCAGATTCGGAATCAAGTCGGCACGGCGTTGATATTGTGTTTCAACGTTTGACCATTGTCCGCTTACGTTTTCATCCATAGTTACCAGTCCGTTATAACCAGTGACACCCCAAATGACGAGGAGAGCTAAAACAACAAGAATGATAATAGTTGATTTCTTCATACTTTTCTTTTATTAAATGATTATACAATTTATATATTTCTGCGGTGCATCAGAATCGGGAACCGGCACCTCCGCCACCTCCCATACCTCCACCGAAGCTGCCTCCGCTGAAGCCACCGCCTCCTCCGCCGAAGCCTCCACCACCGCCAAAGATGACCGGACCTCCTCCGCCACCTCCGCGATAGTTTTCATCATACGACTGTTTGCGGCGTACTACCTTGTGTCCGCAGTTGCGGCAAGTGTAGGTAACATCTTCCGTTTTTACTCCGTTGATCCGTGAAACCACTTTGCTGCTGGTACGTTGCAATTTATGCTGTCCGCAGTTGGGGCATTTGCTTGCGGCACGTGCCGCCATCCAGCCGATTCCTCCGGCAACAACAAAGAATCCGATAACTGCTGCCAGAATGCCGAAGAAGGAAATGTCTTCTTCATCATCTGTATCATTCACCATGCTACCGTCCAGTCTGCCGCATACGGCACGCACACCGGCAACCATACCCGCATCCCAGTTACCATCTTTCAGATAAGGAATCATGTCGCGCGTCTGGATACGTTTACAGATGGCATCGGGCAGATCTCCTTCCAGTCCATAACCTGTGTAGAACTGGATGCAGCGCTGGTCGGTCACCAGAAGAATGACCAGACCATTATTCTTTCCTTTCTTTCCCACACCCCATTCATTGAGCAGGCGGTGTGCAAAGTCAAAGCAATCATCATTGCCGATAGACGGAACTACGGCAACTACTGTCTCAATGCCGGTCTGTTGTTCCAATGCATACAGCATACGGTCGATGCTGTCACAGGCAGCCTGAGAGAGGATGTCGTCCGGATTGCAGACATAGCGCATTTTGTTCTGAAGATGTACTTTGGGGATATTGTCTGTAGTATAGACCTTCTGTGCCTGCATGGATAGCAGCAGGCATAGGAATAAACTTATGGAGATTAATCTTTTCATACTAATGTATTTGTGTGGCGAATATAGGAAAAATCACATCAATAGATGTATTTTCCTACAAAATTCTTCACACGTTCGGTGTATTCCTCCGGGTGATCCTTGTAGGACATGGCGTGTGTGGCACCGGGGGCAAGCCACAATTCTTTGGGTTCCGATTTTGCCTCGTAGAGGGGATATACCATCCAGGTGGGCACGTATGTATCTGCATCGCCATGAATGAAGAACATCGGCAGTTTGCATTTCCTGACCTGATTCAGCGAAGAAGCTTCCTTGAAGTTCCAGCCGTATTTCGCGTTGCACAGCCAACTGGTGGTGTACATCAACGGGAAAGGAGGCAGCCCGAACTGCCCTTTCAACTCGTAGGAGAATTCGTCCCATACGCTGGTATAACCGCAATCTTCCACAAAACATTTCACAAAAGGTTGTTGAGGCTCACCGGATACCATCATAGTGGTGGCGGCACCCATAGAGATGCCATGTACTACCATCTGGGTATTTCCGCCGTAAATATCGTTGGCAATGTCCATCCAGCGCAATACGTCCAGCCGGTCTTTCCAACCCATTTGAATGGCAGGACCTTCGCTTAATCCCTGATTCTGCAGGTCGGGCAGCAGAATGTTATACTTTAAATCTTTGTTGTAAAGGTAACCTATCATCAGCATACGGATGCAATCGTCCGTATAACCATGCACGATGACGGCTGTTTTGTGAGTAGGTTCGGGAGCGGCTGCGTAAATGGCATGCAGTTGCACCCCTTCAGGATTGATAATAAAGGTATCCCGTAAAGCACCGACAGTTTGCAAACTATCTATCCAAGGCTTGATTTGCGGGTACTCGCTGAGCATATACTCGTAGGAGCCGGGAATATCTTTCCCTTTGTTGTGCTCCGGTCTCAGCGAGTAGCCGAGCATGTAGAAACTCGCACCTGTGAGGGCAATAATGATAACTGCTAACAGTCCGAGCAGACTGTACTTGATACCTTTCTTCATCTTTCCTTCCTTTCACTCTATTTGTTCCATATTTCCCATGCGGCAAATGCTTGCAATAACAGCATTTCCAGTCCGTTTTTAGTAACGGCGCCGTGAGCCTCTCCCTTTTTCATGAAAAGGGTTTCATTGGGATTATATAACAAATCGTAGAGTAAATGGTTGGGAGTTAATTGATCATAAGGAATATCCGGACAGAAATCCACCTTAGGATACATGCCTACGGGCGTACAGTTTACGATAATAGTATATTCCTGCATGATCTCCGGTGTCAGTTCGTCGTAAGTGAGGTAAGACGATTCCTTTTTCGTACGCGATACGAATACGCTCTCAATGCCCAGATTGGCCAGTCCGCGATAGACGGCTTTGGATGCACCGCCCGTGCCCAGAATCAGCGCCTTCTTGTGATGGGGTTGCAGTAAAGGCTCAATGGACTGTGTAAATCCTATGATATCCGAGTTGTAGCCGACAAGCTTTACTTTTCCCTTCGGCTGGCGGATAATTTTGATGACGTTCACTGCGCCGATCTTTGCGGTATCTTTGTCCAGTTCGTCAAGAAAGGGGATGACCTGCTCCTTGTACGGGATGGTCACATTAAGTCCGCAGAGGTTGGGATTTTCCTCAATGACTTCCATAAAGTCATTGATGTTGGGTATCTCAAAGTTTACATATTCGGCGTCGATATTCTCCGATTTGAACTTTTCATTGAAATATCCGATGGAAAACGAATGTCTCAGCGGATAGCCTATTAAACCGTATTTCTGCATAATTCTCTTAGTGTGCTATGTCAATAATCATTTCATTTAGTCGCAGTATAAAGAGTGCATATACCGAATGTCAGTCTGCGGAAATTAACCTGACTGAAACCTGCTTTGCGAATAACTTCCTGCATCACTTCGCCTTGCGGGAAAGCACGGATGCTTTGGGGCAGGTAGGTGTAAGCACTATTGTCTTTTGACAGGCATTTGCCGAGCAGGGGGATGACTACTTTGGAGTAGATGGTGAAAAGCTGTTTCATCGGAAAACGGTCCGGTGTGGAGAGTTCCAGGATGACGAGATGTCCTCCGGTTTTCAGCACGCGGCACATTTCCGCCAACCCTTTGTCCAACCCTTCGAAGTTGCGGATACCGAACGCTACGGTTACAGCATCGAACGTGTCATCGGCAAATGAGAGAGAGGTGCAGTCCTCCCGGGCAAAGGATATTTTGTCCGAGAGGTGCGCCTGTTTTACTTTATTACGTCCCACGTCCATCATTCCCTCTGAGATGTCGGTGCCTATCAGTTCGTCAGGCTGCAACTCGCGGCAGGCAAGAATGGCAAAGTCACCTGTACCGGTGGCTACGTCCATGATGCGCTTTGGTTGGAAAGGCTTTAACCAATGGATCGCTTTCCGGCGCCAACTGCGGTCGATGCCTAATGAAAGGGTATGGTTCAGCTTATCATAAGCAGGAGCAATGTTGTCGAACATTTCTTCTACCTGTTCACTCTTCTTTCCGTCTTCACCGTAAGGTTTGATATGTTCCTGGGGATAATCCATGTTGATAGTGTTTAGTGGTTAGTGATAAGTGATTAATAAATCTACTAATCACTTATCACTAAACCGTTTATCACTTATTTAAGTATTCCGTTACGTTTTTCTCGATACGTGAAGCAATGTTGCTGGTATCTTCTTTCACGAATTGCTCTCCGGTGATATGCTCGTACAGTTCAATGTAACGCTCACTGATGGATGCTACTATTTCGTCTGTCATTTCCGGAACTTGTTGTCCTTCCTTGCCCTGGAAACCATTGTCCATCAACCATTCGCGAACGAATTCTTTAGAAAGTTGCTTCTGTGCTTCGCCTTTTTCAAAGCGTTCCTGATAACCTTCAGAGTAGAAGTAGCGGCTGGAGTCCGGTGTATGGATTTCATCCATCAGGTAAATAGTACCGTTGTGCTTACCGAATTCATACTTCGTATCTACCAGAATCAGACCACGTTCTGCCGCGATCTCGGTTCCTCTGTTGAAGAGTGCCATGGTGTATTTCTCCAATACGGCATATTCTTCGGGAGTAGCCAGACCTTTAGCAAGGATTTCTTCTTTTGAAATGTCTGCGTCGTGTTCACCGATTTCAGCTTTCGTAGTCGGGGTGATGATGGGTTCGGGGAACTTCTGGTTTTCTTTCATTCCTTCGGGCAACTTCACACCACAGATTTCGCGTACACCGCTTTTGTAAGTACGCCATGCGCTACCGCAAAGATAACCGCGTACAATCATTTCGATGGGGAAACCTTCGCACATCACACCTACCGTTACCATCGGGTCGGGTGTAGCTGTCTTCCAGTTAGGGCAAATGTCAGTAGTAGCATCCAGGAATTTGGCTGCAATCTGATTCAGCATTTGTCCTTTGAAAGGAATGCCTTTCGGCAAAACAACGTCGAATGCAGAGATACGGTCGGTTGCTACCATAACCAGCTTTTCACCATTGATGTTATAAACATCGCGTACTTTTCCGTGGTACACACTTTTCTGTCCCGGAAAATTGAAATCAGTTTTTGTTAATGCTTTCATCATTGTTATATTTATGATTTGGATATTTTCTATGGTTTTCACCACAGAGTGACACAGAGTCTCACAGAGTTCTTTTCTGCTCTGTGAGACTCTGTGTTATCCCGTGGTGAGTTTTCTTTTTTCCCGTTCGGCTTTGGTTTCCTTATCAAATTTCTCGTAGGCATCTACAATGCGGGTTACCAATTGGTGACGTACAATATCTTTCTTGTTCAGTTCCACAAAGCTGATGCCTTTCACACCTTTCAGGATGCGGAGTGCCTGTACCAGTCCCGAAGTCTGGGAAGAGGGCAGGTCGATCTGTGTCATATCTCCCGTTACAATCATCTTGGTGTTCATACCCATGCGGGTGAGGAACATCTTGATCTGCTGGGTAGTGGTGTTCTGCGCTTCATCCAGAATTACGACTGCATCATTCAACGTCCTTCCGCGCATAAAGGCGAGGGGAGCAATCTGAATGATATTCAGTTCCATGTATTCTTTCAGCTTGGCAGCCGGAATCATATCCTGTAAGGCGTCATACAACGGTTGCAGATACGGGTCTATCTTATCCTTCATGTCACCGGGCAGGAATCCAAGCTTCTCACCGGCTTCCACGGCGGGACGACTGAGGATGATTTTCTTGATCTCTTTATTTTTGAGGGCACGTACGGCAAGGGCAATGGCAGTATACGTCTTTCCCGAACCGGCAGGACCTATGGCAAATACCATGTCGTTCTTGGCGAAACCTTCTACCAGTTTAAGCTGATTTTCACTGCGGGGGATGATCGGTTTGCCTGTCACGCTGAATACGATGACGTTACCCGACTTTTCTGCTTGCGGTGCATTTCCTTTGATGATATCGATGATCACCTCTTCTTTCAATGAGTTGTATTCGGCGCAGTATTTTTCCAGCTTGGTAATGTTTTCTTCGAATGCGCACATCTCTTCTTCATCTCCCAACACTTTGATGACATTGCCGCGTGCAACAATGCGCAGTTTGGGGTACAAAGCTTTTATCAACTGCATATTGGCGTTATTCACACCGTAAAAGATAACCGGGTCGATATCCTCAAGAACAATCAGTTTTTCTATCATTGAATTGTTTATAAGTTCATGTCGTTTTATAGGTAAAACAGTTGCAAATTTAGTGAAACGTTTGGATACTTAGCTGGTTCCGGCTGTTTTTTTTGTTGCAGGCTTCACGATGACGCCTTTTCCATTCTTGGTGCAGTGAATACACTCTTTGCGGAGTGTCCTTTCTTTGAAATCGAAAATGAGATTGGGGTTGAAATGCTGCCCGTTGATGCGGGTTTCAAAATGAAGGTGCTCGGTGCTGGCCCGTCCGGTACGTCCGGTCAGTGCAATGGGTTGTCCGGCCTTAACGGCGTCACCGCTCTGAACAAGATTCTTAAAATTATGACTGTATATCGTTTCCAATCCCGAAGAATGGCGCACAACGATTACGTTGCCGTAAGCACTGTAAGGCTTCGACATACGTACAATGCCATCGAAAGCACTGCGTATCGTGTCTTTGGCGCAAGTCTTGATATCAATGCCCGAGTGACGGCCGCCACCACGTCCGTAAGGAGAAATCACTTTTCCTCCGGGAAGCGGAAAGCAATAAGCGGTGTCAGGTATTTGTTCCAGATGCAATTCTAACAATTTTTCGTTATCGAAAAGCCCCGGTGTAGTAACCCGGATATGATTGATTTCCATTTGCGAGAAGCTTGGTTTCTCTTCAGGCGGAGTATAAGCCAGTGCGAATGATAGTAGTAGAAAGAATATGTTCATGATTAAAGGTCTTTCTTGTTATTCAAAATAGATAATTTCTCCTCCATTCGAGGAAGTGTATTTTTTCAGTAATTCCTGTATCATCTCGGCAGCTTCCCGCAGACCTTCCTGTCCGCTGTAACCATTGACGATGGCAAGGATATGCTGGGTACCTAAATCCATTTTAGTACGTTCGTTGTCGCTGGTAGGAGTACCGATACCGCCTACAGCATCGCGATAGACCGGAAGTCCTTCGATGTTCAGCACACCCCGTCCGATACCTTCGAATGGTTCTTCGGCGCGTCCAACTCCCAGTTTGAGGTCAGTGCCCTGTATCTTGTCCGCATCGAAACCACCGATGGAATAACCGGTGCGCAGGGATACCAGATTAATCAGGTCAACCAGTGTATCTATTTGGTAAAGGGCAATTCCGCGCATCAGACGGCGGCGCAAGGCTTCGGCAGAAGGACGGTAACGGCTTGGGTCTTTGCCGCAGCGTTTATAAGCTTCGCGGGTAGCTGCAATGGCGGGTTGCAGTTTGATGTCCTCCGGCTGGGTAGTGGAAGTCAGTTCTCGGGTGAAAGTGTTGATTTCTTCCCAAAGTCCTTCGCAAAAGGCTGTATTGGTAACTTCTGCATAGACGGCTGCACCTTTGAAGATGGGGCAGGCATTTTTTATTTCTTCTGATACGGTGATCTGGTACATAAACTAAAACTACTATTTAAACTTTTCATGTAAAACAAAAATAAGATAATCACTCCGCAACTGATGGCAGCATCCGCTAAATTGAATACCGGACTGAAGAATACAAAATTGTCTCCTCCTATAAATGGCATCCAGCCTGGCCAGTTAAACTCAAAAAGAGGAAAGTAGAACATATCGACCACTTTTCCATGCAGCCAACCGGTATATCCTTCCCCTATAGGTACGAAAGTAGAAATCTCGGTGGGTGTACTCTTGCTGAAAATAACGCCATAGAATATGCTGTCGATGATATTCCCGATAGCTCCTGCCAGTATCAACGAAATACATGCAATATAACCACGCTTATATTTAGCTTTAATAAGTATGACGATATACCATCCAATTGCGATAGCAAATATTGTGCGGGCAATAGTCTGAATGGCTTTAGGCACTATCTGCATACCGAAAGCCATACCGGGATTTTCTATAAAGCGAAGATAAAACCAATCTGTGATATGAATGCTTTCATTATAAAACATATTCGTTTTAACCTCAATCTTTATGACTTGGTCAAGAATCAAAATTCCCAGTACAATGAGAATCGATAGTTGCCCTTTGGACAAAATGTTCTTCATATTAAAAAGTTATGGTTTTGTGTCTACTATCATAATTCCCGATAGTATACGTCCTGATTTAATCCCCAGCCGTCTTGCCGAGAAAAATTCTTCATGTCTCATATAAGTGCAAATACCAGATGTCTCTATTTGCTCGCCGGGTACGCCAAAGTCGAGCAACTGCATCCGGTTTGCAGCCCACAGGTCGATATGATGCTTATGTGTTTCCGGTTTCCATTCTGATATATAATCCATTGCAAAACCGTTCATGCGGAAAGCTTCGTACACTTCTTCGCCCACTTCAAAAGAAGGCAAGGATATGCCGGGGCCGATACAAGCGATTACGTCTTTTCCATCGGTTCCGTAGAGTGCCCGCATCCTGTCGAGAGTGTGTCCGGCTATGTAATTTACCGTTCCCCGCCAACCTGCATGGGCGGCGGCTACCACTTGGTTCTTGCGATCATACAACAGGATAGGAATACAGTCTGCCGTAGAAATGCAAATGCAGCAACCCGGTTCCTTGGTGATTAGTGCATCCACCCCTTGCAGCATGACCGTTCGCTCGTCAGATGTGGCATTGAGATACTTTTCATCAATCACCTCTACCTTTGTACCATGTGTCTGGAATGGAATGACTAATTCTTTAGGGTGTTGAGGCATGGAGCTGCAGAGTAGTTCTTGATTGCGACGGACAGATTCCGCATTATCCCCCGTGTAAGGCGTACAGTTGAAAGAGGCATAATCTCCCTTGCTGAAACCTCCCCGGCGGGTAGTTGCGAAACAAAAAATGTTGGAGTACGGTGTCATAACCCCGTATCCCAACATTCGTTTATCTTCTGTCAGAGCAATCATTGCTTGTCATCCTCCCAGTCCTCTTCCTCATACTCAAAGTCTTCCAGGTCTTCCACGTCCTCGTCATCTTCCACATATTCATAGCTGAGGTCCTCATCCTCACCCATGTCTTTCAACTCTTGCTGGAGTTTGCTTACATCCTTCGGACGGTGAACGATAGCTTCTATTTTGTTGCTATCCTTATTCAACTCTTCCCAAAGAATATCTTTCAGCACGGAAAGTCCCATACCGGTAATGGAAGAAATGAATACATGCGGAACGTTTGCAGGGAGTGTAGGCTCTATTTCGTCCATCAATTCCTGATCGAGCATATCGCTCTTGGTGATGGCAAGTACTCGTTGCTTGTCCAGCATTTCAGGATTGAAAGTGCTCAGCTCATTCAACAGGATTTCATATTCTTTCCGAATATCGTCGCTGTCGGCAGGCACCATGAAGAGCAACAGAGAATTACGCTCGATATGGCGCAGAAAGCGCAATCCCAAACCTTTTCCTGCACTGGCTCCTTCAATGATACCGGGAATGTCCGCCATGACAAACGACTTGCTGTCACGGTAAGAAACAATACCCAGGTTGGGTTCCAATGTGGTGAATGGATAGTTGGCTATCTTGGGCTTGGCGGCAGATACGGAAGCAAGCAAGGTTGATTTTCCGGCATTCGGGAAGCCTACCAGACCTACGTCTGCCAAGAGTTTCAGCTCCATGATTACTGTCATTTCCTGCATCGGTTCGCCCGGTTGTGCAAAGCGGGGTGCCTGACGGGTGGCTGTCTTGAAGTGCCAGTTACCCAGTCCGCCGCGTCCGCCTTTCAGCAGAACAACTTCTTGTCCATGCTCGGTGACGTCACAGATATATTCGCCTGTTTCGGCATTGTATACCACTGTGCCACAGGGAACTTCAATAATCTTATCTTCTCCATCCTTACCAAAACTGCGGTTCTTGGAACCGGATTCTCCATGTCCTGCCAGTGCATGGCGGTCGTAGCGCAAATGCAACAGCGTCCAGTAGTTACGGTTACCGCGCAGGATAATGTGACCTCCTCGTCCTCCGTCACCTCCGTCGGGGCCGCCATTGGGTATGTATTTCTCACGCCTCATGTGCGTAGAGCCTCGTCCGCCCTTTCCGGAGCGGCAATATATCTTTACGTAGTCAACAAAGTTCGATTCAGCCATTTCTTTCCTTACGATTGATTTTAAAATACTTATTTTCTTTTTCGATGCAAAAGTAACGATTCTCCAAGACTACCTCAAACTTTTTTATTCCTTTTTATTTATTAATCCGTAGCGGAGGGCATTTCTAACTTATTTTTAGCACTACTCGTCTATAAACGGTAAGTGCCGGAGTCGCTTCATCCGTCAATTCTAAAATGATATGTATGTTTTGGCCCGCAGCATCAGCAGGAATATGCACTTTGCATTTTTCCGCATTATCCCCTTCTATTTTTACTTCACCTTTGTAACTGCTTGGTTCAGTATAAACACTCCAATTGTATATCAGTTTGTTACCATCAGGATCAGTTGAACCGCTGGCATCTAAAACCATGGAATTTCCGGCTTTTACCTTCTTAAAGATACATTTTAGCGAACGGTCTCCATCAAGCACTGCATGCGGATGGTGATTCACCGCTTTATAATCATCGGTTGTAGTCCACAACATACGTGCTGCAAAATTATTCCAGATGTGCTGCTGCCATTTGTTGATGGCGGCACAGCCCTCTTTGCAGCTTCCATGCATATAATAAGGGTCATATTGCGTTTCATCTTTCCCGCTGCGCACTATAAAATCCATACCTCGTATACCACTCGTCTTTTGATTGGAGAAACGACCGCCCCATCCTCCATATTCAAGTGAATCGGGTACGTTCAGGCCATTTGCATATACATAAAAGAAAGCTGGAGAGTCACCTTCCGTTGCCCACTTCCGGTCAGGATAATGCTTGCCTAATGGCTGATGACTTTGAATATTCTGTTTAAGCCATTGATCGGATGGTCCCCAACCATATAATTCTTTGTTTCTGATATATACTATTTCCGGGAAGTTCTTGGCTATCCAGGCTCCGGCATCATCTTGCCCTAGAACATCATATATGCGGATTTTTGCAGTAAACTTCTTAAGGTCTTTCTCGCTACGTGTATGCTTCACTTTCCATAAAGCTTGCGCTATCGTATTCATTCCACCCCAAGCTGCAAGCCATACGGGGCGTTGATCCTTTTTCTTATCAACTACCGAGATTATCAGTTTTGATCCCGGAGAATCTTTACCTTGACCTACTCCGGTCATGTTAGAGGAAGGTTGCCCTTGTTTAATAATTGCCCGCAGTTGATTCAAACTGGGATACCCTTCTGCATGTTTATTCAAGCGAGGCAGAACTTCTCCAAATTGTTCTACTACCTCTGAAATTTTAGCTGTTTTATCTGGGTCATCCATCCAGACTTGTGAACTGATTAACCCTTCAATGTCGATTACATTTGAGCATAATAACAAGTGTATCATTGACTGGATATCATCCGGATCAGTTCCCCCTAAATCAGTGGTTACAATCAGCCGATGTTTGTCCTCATTAGCCACTTGCGCCTCTGAATAAAGGCTCCATGCTGTAAGAAAGAAAAAGAAGAAAAGTACTTTTTTCATGGCGTTTAAAGATTATTTTTGCAAATTTACCACCAAAATGTGAATAACACTCTCTATTTTTATATACGAATATAATGAATTCCGAGAAATGTTACAGTTTTGATAAGTTCCGTGAGGAGTTTAAACCTTATGGACTTACATGTGAGACATGGATACCCCGTGTTATGCCCAGATACGATAGGCATAATGAAATAGAGATAAATTACCTGCCCCAAGGGAATATCACTTACTTGCGACACAACGAAAAAATAACCATATATCTTACTAAGAATTATTGTAATGATATTAAAGCCAATGATATCGGTGATGCAGTAGGTCTGCACCCTGATTATGCCAATCATATATTTAAGAAGGCATTTGGTACTACAATAAGTGACTATATTGCTGAGTTAAGAATAGCTCATGCACAACGTAAATTACTGACTACAGACATGAGCATTACCAACATTGCATACGAATGTGGATTCAATTCTATAGCCCGGTTTAATGCTACATTCTTTAAGAAAATCCAATGTACCCCGCGTGAATATAAAAAGAAGATCGTGAAATAGTTACTTGTTATTTTAGGGCAGACGGGAGAATAACAAAGCGCGGTAATATCATTTTCATGGGTATTACCGCGCTCTAAATTATGATTGTGTTACTTTACTTTGCAGCGTCGATTGCAGCGCAAACATCAGCAAAGATTTCTTCCAATGCACCTTGTCCTTTGATGTGTTGGTATTGTCCTTCCTGCTTGTACCAGTCAATCAGCGGAGAAGTCTGTGAATGATAAACATGAAGACGTTTCTTGATAGTCTCTTCGTTGTCATCGGCACGACCGGAATCCTTACCACGTTTGATGAGGCGGACCATCAGTTCGTCTTCAGGTACATCCAGGTCAAGCATAACGCTTACTCCCTGATTTCTTCCAGCAAGCATTTTTTTCAGAGCTTCTGCCTGTGCAATCGTACGGGGGAAACCGTCGAAGATTACACCTTTGCTGTCTTTGAAACTATCGAATACACTTGCAAGGATATCAATCATCAGGTCGTCAGGGATCAACTGGCCTTGATCGATATAACTTTTAGCTGTTTTGCCCAGTTCTGTGCCGTTCTTGATTTCAGCACGCAACACGTCACCGGTTGAGATGTGGTTAATACCGTACTTTTCTACGATTTTCTCACTTTGTGTTCCCTTTCCTGAACCGGGAGCACCGAAAATTACAATGTTCAACATTTGTGATTTACAATTTAACTGTTACTTATTATTATACCTAATTCAAAATTCTCTTGTACGCACCATAATTTAGCCTTATCCTGATAGCCTTGAGCAAGGTCTGCTCCGTATCAAGTCCGTACCAAGTCCGTATCTTCTCCGTGCAAAGGTATCTTTTTACGGAGCAGGTACGGACTTGGTACGGACTTGACCCGGTTCAGGTATGGCCTATAGCTCTATACGTAGTATTCGATTTCTTTAATCTACCACTGTATAAATGTCCGCATAATTGCGCCCGAAGCCGTCATAATCCAATCCATAACCTACAATGAAGTCATTGGGAATTTCCATGGCTACGTATTCTATATTCAAATCTACTTTCAACTTATCAGGTTTCACCAGTAACGAAGCGATGTGGATTTCTTTCGGGTTACGTGTGCCCAGCGTGTCCAGCAGACGTTGCATAGTCAGGCCAGTATCTACAATATCTTCCACAATCACTACCGTGCGGTCTGTCAGATCTTCGGTAATACCGATCACTTCCTTGATAACTCCGGTAGAGGACACCCCCTGATAAGAAGCCAGCTTCACGAAAGAAATCTCGCAGGGAATAGTAATGTTTTTCATCAGATCAGCAGTAAACATAAACGAGCCGTTCAGGACGCTGAGAAATAGAGGATTTTTACCAGCCAGATCGCGATTGATTTCATTTGCAACGCGGGTTACTTCTTTCAGAATGTCCTGTTCCTTGATAGAAACAGTGAACTTTTTGTCTTTTATTTGTATGGTGTCCATAAGGGATAGATTTTTAAAATTGGCACAAAAATACGATTTTTATTCTACTCCATGCATCATCTTCTGTAATTTCTTTGAGAGCAGGAAGAGGATAAGAGAGGCTACGCCGGACATGATAACGAATACCATAAAGAAGTCGAACATGGTTTCAATACGGAATCCGAGCAGGGTTTTCACTTTCCCGTCTTCGGGATAAAGGCCGCCTAAAGTACCTGCAAATTTATTGGCTGTAGAGGTGGCAAGATACCAGATTCCCATCATAAGAGAGGCAAAACGGACAGGGGTGAGTTTGTTTACCATGGATAAACCGATAGGGGAGAGGGCTATTTCTCCCATAGTATGGATGAAATAAAGTCCGGTTAGCCAGATAAGGCTGACTTTTACACCAGGCTGTACATCTTTCACACCGAAACAAATGACTAAATATCCCAGTGAGAGCAGCAACAAACCAATAGCTTGTTTGGTGGGGGAAGCCGGTTCCATGCCTCGTTTGTTCAGCGCACCCCATACACTGGGCATAATGGCTGCCAATATAACTACGAAGAACGGATTGAAAGATTGTATCCAAGAGGCGGGCATTTCCCAACCGAGGATTGTACGGTCGGTTTGTTCGGCAGCAAAAAGAGTGAGCGAAGCACCTGCTTGTTCGTAGGCTGCCCAGAAGAATATAACGAAGAAAGCGATAATGTAAATAACGAAGATACGGTCACGCTCTATCTTTGTCAGAGAGCCATCCAGCAGAATGCTGACGGGGAAGACGATACAGGCTGTGAATATCCCTATACTGACCCAATCGTTGCCGAAACACCAGTAGAAGAATAAGGCAAGGGCAATGGTCAGTGCTCCGAGAAGCAAATTGTTGCGCATCTTCTTATCTTTATCTATGGCTGTTTGCTGAACTGTTTTATGTTCTTTCGGTTGCTCCCGTTTGGCGTCCGGAATAATGCCGAGCGGCTTTCCGTCAGGACCGATCAGATACTTGTTCTTTTGCGTTTCAAATAGAATTACCGTGAAGATTGTAACGATCGCTGCAATCAGGAATCCCCATTTGAAATCATTGGGATTACCCGTTTCACCGAAGTAACCGCAAACCAGCGGGGCAAAGAAAGAACCCACATTTACACCCATATAGAATATAGTATAAGCAGAGTCCAGACGTCTGTCTCCCGGTTCATAAAGTTGTCCGACCAATGACGAAACTGTAGGCTTAAAGCAGCCATTTCCTAAAATCAAGAAGGTGAGTCCCCCATACATCAACCAGTGGGAAAGCTCTTTAGTATCCAGCATCGACGCACTGAAGAACATCAGGAACTGGCCTACCGCCATCATCATGGCCCCCCAGAAAACGGAACGCCGGATGCCCCAGTATTTATCAGCAATATATCCGCCGATGAGCGGAGTGAGATAAACCAGTCCGGTATAGCTGCCATAAATAGAGGCGGCATGTTCCTTATCGAACAAGAGAGCCTGGGTTAGAAACAGGATGAAGATAGCACGCATACCGTAGTAGCTGAAACGTTCTGCCGTGCTGGTAGCAAAGACAAGGTAAAGACCTTTCGGGTGTTTGGATGTACTCATTATAGTATAGATATTTTCTTTATGGGAGGCAAAGTTATAGAATCTGATTAAAAAAACATTACTACATTAAAATAAATTGTCTCTCTTTGGCGCTATAAGTGAAAAAAGATATATTTTTGCGTACGAAGAGGATGAGAAAAAGATTTAGCAGGAAAGAGGTGCAGTCGCCTCGTAAGCTCAGGAGCTTTCTTAGAAATGTAAATACTCTGGTATAAATACCACGATTTACATTAGTAAATACTCATCCTCTTCCTTTTTTAGTTATGTAAGATGAATGGAATTCTAATAGCGGTACTGATTGTCACCGGCTTGTTGATTTACAAGATTATCTCTTCGAGCCGGAAACAGGAAGGATACAAAAGGTGGAAAGCCGGAAACCGCAGCAATACGGAAGATACTACCGATACAGAAACTACCCGTAAAGGATGGTTTAGCCGGTACTTTGGTACTTCTGCTCCGATCACCATTCCATGGTTCGACGAGGAGGCAGTAGTGAAGTGTGCCAATCTGTTGGGAGTGGAAGAGGCGGTCCTGAAAGAGATACTGAAAGATATTCCCGGACATTACCGGGAATTCTGGATTGGTAAAAGAAAGGGAGGCTACCGTATGATTTCAGCACCGGACAAAGAGCTGAAAGCCATTCAGGATACTATCAATCATCGCGTTTTATCATTTGTGAATCTACATCCCGCCGCTACCGGTTTCCGGTGCAAGATGTCCATTTCCGATAATGTCCGGCCGCATCTGGGCAAGCCCTATGTGCTGAAAACTGATATCCATGATTTCTTTGGCTCTATATGCAGTCTGCGGGTACGGAAAATGTTCGAGAGTATGGGATATCCACCGAAGATTGCAAGAGTGCTTGCGGCTTTATGCTGTGTACGCAGATGTCTGCCTCAGGGAGCATCTACCAGTCCGGCACTGAGTAATATCATTTCTTATGAGATGGACAAAAAGCTGGCGGCACTGGCTACTGAATATAATCTGGTTTATACCCGCTACGCGGATGATCTCACTTTTTCGGGAGATGTCTTTCCGGCGCAACAGATATTGCCTCTGATTAAACAGATCATTCGGGAGGAAAAGTTTGAAATCAATCATAAGAAAACCCGTTTTCTGAGTGGGCATAAGAGAAAGATTATCACAGGCGTTTCCATCAGCTCCGGCGTGAAGCTGACCATTCCCAAAGCAAAGAAGAGGGAGATACGCAAGAATGTCCATTTCATTCTGACGAAAGGGCTTGCGGAGCATCAACGCCGGATAGGTTCTCATGATCCTGCTTACCTGAAGCGTCTGATCGGAACTCTTTGCTACTGGCGATCCATAGAACCGGATAATGCTTATGTTTCCGATTCTATTGCTGCTTTGAAAGGTTTGGAGAAAGGATCTTAATTTTTCTTCTTCTGAGGAGTAGGTTCAATATCATAATACCCTTCTTCTGTTTTTATGATTTTGAATTTTCCTTCTTTCACCCATTTATTCCAGTCGACAAACAACCTGGTGATATATTGGTACATGTCTTCTGCAATATTAATTTCTGCTCCTGATTTCAGGTTCAATACCAGTTGGTTATTCTTGACGGAAAGATGCTTCTTGGCTCTGTCTATAGCTATTACGTAAACAGTCCGGTTGTAGGCGCGGTCTTCAAGAAAACCTGTCTGATAGTTGTAAGGACCGATTGCATCATCGGACATCGGACGTTTAGTCTTAAGGAAGGTAGAGTCGGTAATGGATTCGCGTACCTTGCGGGCTTCTTCCCATGCTTTCTTGTGTTCTGAAGAAATTTCTTCGTTTCTAATGTCCTCTTGAACTTGTCTGTACAGTGTTTTAAACTCAGCTTCTTTGCCTGAAATAGCAAAATAGCCATTTGGAATCCGAGCATTAACCCGAGGATTGCATACTACCTTATTGTTACATACAAAGCTGATATGTTTACCTATAGACCGTTCGGTTGCATCTGCCCATACTTCAATCGACTGTTCGTTTACTCTTCCTACAATTTGGTATATCATTTCGCCTGTCCGTTCATTCAAGGAAGAGTCGAGGCTTATGGAGGCAAAATCTTTGGTCGTTACGATTGGCTCTGCCGAAAGGCTGTCTTGTTTACCACTCGTGATGTAATACCATCCATTGGGGCGATTCGTATCAATGGCTTTTTCACAAAGGTTCATAGAACCGTTGCTGTTTCCTCCCAATGAGCTTAAAGCCATAAGTGCTACTAATAAACTGAATGCTTTCATAACTTCATTATTTAGGTTACTATTCTTTTGAAAATAATCTATCGTTCTCGTAAGCCTTTCCGACAGTTTGAATAGATGAAAACCGCCTGACTCCGACAATCTTCCGTTCATTTTCATCTTCTATGTAATAGCTCAGGGCAGGTTCACCTATATAATATTCATCGATGTAGGTGTTGTTATCTATTAATACGGTTAGCTTCATATTTTTTTTGGTGCATTATTCGGAAATGGATACTCTTTAAGGAATGATACTTGCAACAAAAATACGAAAAGTCAGGCATAATCTTCGGTTTAATATGACTTTTGTGTTGGATATGACGCATTTATCTTTCTTTTCAGGATACGTGCCAGTTTGTTCCGCAATAATTGTTTCCTGAAAGGCGACAAATGATCTATATACAGTCTCCCTTCCGTATGCTCAAACTCATGTTGAATGATTCGTGCCGTATATCCATGATAAACCTTGACTTGCTCATTAAATTCCTTATCCTGATACTTTATTGTTATGGACCAGGGTCGTGTCACTTCCTCATACAGATCGGGAATACTCAGACAGCCTTCTCCCGTAGTCCATACCTCGTCACTGTATCCTGTTATTTCCGCATTTATGAATGTTTCTTCTATCCCGCAATCATCTTTTGCAAAGAAACGTTCCCTTTCTTTAGTGGACATATATGCATAGCTATCCCGGCTGTTCACTACAAATAGTTTGATAGGAAGATTGATCTGTGGAGCAGCCAGACCACAACCGTCCGCATTTCTCAGTGTCTGCCACATCGTCTCTATGACTTCCCGGATACCCGGATAAGTTTTCTCTATACTCACACATTCTTTTCTCAGTACGGGATTCCCGTAAATTGTTATCGGTTTAATCATATTACTTTTTTAGGCAAAAGTAACCCATAGACATCAACCCTTATGGTAAATTTTAGACATATCGTTCTGTACTATCCTAATATTTATGTACTTTTGCACACATGCCGGTAAGCTTATTAGAACATATCATATCACATCCTTTCGCTTCTCTTGAGGGGATAAGGATAATGACTCCTGCAAAAGATATGCAAGAGTACGTCGATAGTTTCTTTATCTTCCCTTGCTGCGATTTATCTGATAGCTTGGCATATAATGACGGAACACCTATGTTAGCATTCCTGTCCGAGGCGGAAGATGAAGTAGAGTTGGAGTATAATGAGGAGGCTTCCAGATTCAAATCCGGTTGGTTCAGTACAAGGTCTTTTGAAAAGATGGCTGTTCGTTTCTCCGGAAGGGGCACTTATCTGCTGATAGTACGGTTTAAACCTGCATCTTTTTACCGCTTGTTTGGGTTGGATGCCAAAAAATTCAATACCCGTCCTTTCTGGAATCTGCAATCCGTATTTCATGATTCGGATGCTTTACTGAAAGAAATGCAGCAATGTGGGGAAGTAGAAGAGAAGATAGAACTTTTAGAAAACTGTATCCGCGATGTCCTATCCGTAAATGAAAAATCTAATAAGCTGCTGGATGAGGCCATTCGCTATATCAAGTTGCATAAAGGAACATTATCCATCGATGAATTAAAGTCTCATTTAGGCGTTAACTATAAATGGCTGGAACGAAACTTTTCCGAAGCAGTCGGCATGACGCCCAAGTGTTACTCTTCTTTGCAGCGGTTCATCCATGCTTATACCGCTTTTCGAGTACAGAAAGATTTGGTTCGCATTACTGCGGATAGTGGTTATAGCGACACGAATCATTTCATTAAGGACTTTAAAAAGTATACCGGACAAACTCCCATGCAGTATTTGCGTGCATACAATATGAAATCCTGCCTCACAGAATCGTGAAGCAGGATTTCTCTTGAAAAGTCTAGTTTAGATTGTTCCGTTATTTTGTAGAGAGTGGCAGCGATTCATACTCCCTGTATTCTCTGTAATCTTGTCCGGGAACAGTTATCGGATCGTCATAAGTTTCGTATATGTTCAATTTGTCGGTAGTCAGCTGTTTAATTCTACTTTTGTATGGTATCATTAGTCTTTAATGTTTAACTCGCTACAAATTAAGTGCATAAAAAAAAGAAAAGCCTTGAACGAATTCAAGGCCTTCAAAATAAAGTGATAATCCTATGATTTTTTAACAAAACTCTATTCCCTTGGTATTCTTTCGTATATGGCTGATTGTTTCAGGGGTGACACGGAGAAAAGATGCTATCTCCCTGAGTGTGATATAATTGAGAAAATCCGGATAGCGTCTTACTAAATCCACATAGAGTTCAGTAGGTGTTTTGCAGTAAATATCCAGCAAGCGCTTATAAGTCTGGACAAAGAGCTCTTCCGCTAAAATTTTTTCCAATTCCTGAGTAGATTTGTCGGTGGAAAAGAAGTTGGTTATTTCTTGGGCAGATGCATAATATATCAGAGAATCGGTGGTTGCCTGAATGCTTACCATTGCTTTCTCCTTTTTTATGCATTGTGGGTAATCACCGACATATTCTCCTGCAAAAGCATAGCCTACAATGTGTTCACATCCGTTTTCATCCGTACAGACATAGCGGAACATACCTTTCTCGATATAGGCGGCATGTGTCGTGACAATGCCTTGTTCCGCAAAATATTCTTTTTTCTTCATTTCCTTGCATCGTCCATGATCCAAAAAGAATTTTTTGAATATGGAGAATTCTTCACGCTCCGTATAGTTATTAAAGCCTTTCATGTGTGTAGATTAGTTTTTGTCTTATTGATAGCAAAAATACAAAAGGGAGAATAAAAAGTATATTATCAGATTAATAAAAAAGATTATTTAGGCAGAAGACTTTAATTTTATGGTTTATTTATTTTTTCAGGTAATTGTCTGTCTATTGACGTTAATGCTAATATTCCTTGCTTATCTCTATTAAATAGTCTACCTTTGTTTAATAAACAACGGTATTTACATGTGCATGTTAGAACTATTGAGATGTGCATGTTGATGCTACTTACATGTGCATGTCAGTAGTCCTAACATGTGCATGTAGGTATCTGTATTCTTTAAAGAAAGACGGACTGTTTAATAATAAAGCGTTAACTGTTAATACATTCGATATATGGCAATCCCTTACATTGTCTGCCGCAAGGTGGATGCAACGAAAAAAGAAAAACCGCAATTGTGGTATGCCGTCGGCAAGAAAATGCAGAAGAAAAGCGGCAGAACGGAGCGGGACGTAGCACATCGGGTAGCTCAACGGACTGGTTTTCACCCGGGAGTGGTAGAAGCTGTCCTGGCTGCAACGGGTGAAATCATTGAAGAGGAGTTGAGCGATGGACGCTCTGTGACGTTGCGCGGCATCGGGTCGTTTCAGACGGCAGTCACGAGCAAGGGGTTCGAACACCCGGAAGATGTGTTGCCACATTCCGTCAGACTCTCACGCGTGTACTTTAAGGCGGATCGTATGCTGACGCTGGCCGTGAAACGTGCGGGATGCCATCGGATTCCGTTTAAGTATTACTTCCCGAAGGAGTTGCTGACGAAGAAGATGGAACTGGCTGATAAACAGGCGGAACGGGAAGAGGATGAGATGGATGGAGCGGAATGCAGCTGAAGAGCGGAATGAGTAAATTGTATTTTATAAAAAACAAAATGAATAATGTTTTGTATTTTATAAAATACAATTTATCTTTGTAAGAAATAAATATAACCTTGATGCGGATGAAACAATTATTTGCTACTTCATATCAACTCATAGAACGCACTTCGACAGAATTTGTAAGATATCTGTATAACGAAATACGTTGGGGAAATAGGCTGATTGCTATAACAGGCGCCCGTGGTTCAGGCAAAACAACGCTTATGCTCCAGTATATCAAAGAGCATTACACTGCATACAGTAATGAAGCTCTGTACGCTTCATTAGATAATATCTGGTTTTTCAGGCACTCGTTGCTTGAGTTGGCAGATGAATTCCACAAAATGGGTGGCAAGATATTGTTTCTGGATGAAGTGCATAAGTATCCGACGTGGTCTGTAGAAATAAAGAATATCTATGATAGCTATCCGGATATGAAAGTTGTTTTTACCGGTTCTTCTCTGTTGGAAATTCATAAGGGAGAGGCTGATTTATCCAGGCGAGCTGCCATTTATCATCTGCATGGATTGTCATTTCGCGAGTTTTTAATGTTTGAGTATGGGCATAAGGTAGAAACGGTTACTTTATCCGATATATTGACGAGACATGTGGAAATAGCGATGAATGTGGGAAAGGTAATCAAGCCGCTTGTTGCATTCAAAGAATATTTATCTTATGGATATTATCCTTTTTATAAAGAAGATAAGGTTTTGTATCATGAAAAATTATTGGCAACACTGAATATAATTCTGGATGTGGATTTACCTTCTACTGAAAAGATAGACTATTACTCTATCGGAAAGATGAAAAAGTTGTTTGCCATACTTGCTGAACTTGTACCTTACATTCCTAATGTATCGGCTTTAAGTAAAGAGCTGGAGGTTACGCGGATTTCTTTGCTAAACTATCTGTTTTATCTTCAGAAAGCTCAAGGTCTATTGTTACTTGATAAAGAAGCATCCGGTATAAAGCAATTAGCTAAGCCGGAAAAGATTTACTTAGGTAATACGAACTATGCCTATGCATTGGGAGGTGATAAGACTGACATTGGGAATGTAAGGGAAACTTTTTTCTTCAACCAGACCCGGGTTCGCCATGCTGTGACTTACTCTCCTAAGGTCGATTTTATTCTTGATGGAACTTATAGTTTTGAGATTGGAGGAAAGAATAAAACGAAGGAACAATTGAGGGAAGTCCCCAATGGATATTTGGCGCTTGATAATATTGAAGTGGGATATGGAAACCAGATACCGCTTTGGATATTTGGATTAATGTATTGATAGAGTTTGAACAATAATAGAGAAAAATAAATATGAAGATATTCCCTACTCAAAGCATCAAAGAGTTGGATGCTTACACAATAGAAAATGAACCGATTGCTTCCATCGACCTGATGGAGCGTGCCTCGCAGGCATTGACAAAATCGATTACGAAACGCTGGGAAGCTGAAACACCGATTACGGTATTTGCCGGACCGGGCAATAATGGTGGAGATGCATTGGCAGTCTCCCGATTGCTGGCGGAAAAGGGTTATCAGGTATCGGTTTATCTGTTTAATACCAAAGGAGAACTTTCTCCCGATTGCGAGGCGAACAAGGAACGACTGGTGGATGTGAAGAATCTGGATTTCCATGAAGTGACATCACAATTCGTCCCGCCCGTGCTGACGGTTGACCATGTGGTTATCGACGGACTGTTCGGTAGTGGATTGAACAAGCCGCTGAGTGGTGGCTTTGCTGCCGTGGTGAAGTATATCAATGCTTCATCGGCACAGATCGTGGCTATTGATGTTCCTTCGGGATTGATGGGGGAGGAGAATACCTTCAATATCAAAGCTAATATTGTCCGTGCGGATGTGACGCTGAGTCTGCAATTGCCGAAGTTGGCTTTTCTTTTTGCTGAGAATCAGGAGTTCGTGGGTGAATGGGAATTGCTGGATATCGGTCTGAGTGAAGATGCGATAGAGGAGATGGACACTGATTATAGTCTGCTGGAGGCTGAGGATATGCAGGATCTGTTGAAACCGAGAAATAAGTTTGCCCATAAAGGAGACTTCGGACGCGCCTTGCTTATTGCCGGTTCGCAAGGAATGGCGGGAGCGTCGGTGCTTGCCGCAAAAGCTTGCCTGCGTTCTGGAGTAGGGTTGCTGACGATGCATGTGCCTTATTGTAACAATATGATTGTGCAGACTTCCGTGCCGGAGGCTATGACGGAACTGGACCCCAGTGATACCTGTTTTGCCTGTCCTACGGATACGGATGATTATCAGGCAGTGGGCATCGGTCCGGGTCTGGGAAAGGCGGAAGAGACAGAGGGTGCGGTATTGGAACAGATAGACAGCTGTTTATCTCCTATGGTAGTGGATGCTGATGCTTTGAATGTGCTGGCAGGGCATCGCAATTATATCGGACGCTTACCGAAAGGGAGTATTCTGACACCGCATCCGAAAGAACTGGAACGGTTGGTAGGAAAGTGTCAGGACTCTTATGAACGCTTAACGAAAGCACGTGAGTTGGCGCGAACATCAGGAACATATATCATCTTGAAAGATGCTTACTCTGTGGTTATTACTCCGCAAGGGAAGTGTTATTTTAATACTACAGGTAATCCGGGTATGGCAACAGGTGGCAGTGGAGATGTTTTGACGGGTGTAGTGCTGGCTTTGTTGGCACAGGGTTATGCTTCGGAAGATGCAGCCTGTCTGGCGATGTATGTTCACGGGCTTGCCGGAGATATTGCTTGTAAGAAGTATGGGGCGATAGGAATGACAGCTGGGGATATCGTGACGTGTCTGCCGTTGGCGTGGAGGATGATGGAAGAATGAAAAGACAAGATATCAGGTTTTAAGTATGCAGTGTTATGGCACAGTCTTAGTACTGCAATACTTAAAACTTAATACCTAATTTATTATTTTCCTCTCGTCGTAATATGGAAGCATCCTTGCTTCAACTCATACTTTATATAGCATTTATCCGCTTTCCGCAAGTCGCGCAATACTTCGGAAAGTACGAGTTTCAATGTATCTGAACTGACATCCTGTAGCGGGCGTCCATCTTCATCTTCTACTTTCTTGAAGCGCTTCCAACTGACATCGAATGTAGTTCCGTAGAAATGCGCAGAGTTTGCCGAAGCATTGCCATTGCGGCGACGCAGGCGTTTTACGTCATCTTCGGTGCGGAGTACGGAGGTTACGATTATTTTATTGGGGTTTAGTCCTTTGGCGGTCAGCGAGTCAAGGAAATTGCTACCGATGGTATCCAGTAGTTGTGCTGCACCTTTAATGAGATATGGGATGGAGTGTGTCAGCGAGTCTACCACATATAAATCGTTCGTTTCGATGTGCTGAAGTTTTTCCTTCATGTGTTCGGCCTCTTTGCGGGAGGCAATTGGCGTAATGCCTATGGCTTGTGCGACATTCAGATGCGCTTCATTCAAGTCGCCGAAGGTTCGTCTGTAGCTGATTACTCCTTTAATGTTTCGCGGCTCGTTCAGTTTAAGGGACATATCTTTCTTTTTGCATCCGGCAAGGGAAGTGCCGGCCATAAGTATTGCTAAAAATAAAAGCGGAAGTTTGTTGTATCTTTGTTGCATATGGCTTGAAAATGTTTTTATGTGGGCACAAAAGTAGGAAAAAGAAAAGAGAGTTCTTGTCTATATACTATCGTTTTTTAAAGAAAAAAGTGACGGCTCAATCTATTTCACAAATAGCGTTCTCTTTCATTAGGGTGAACTCTTCTAAAGAAGATGGGGTTATGTTTATCATTCCGGATTTTGATTGTTTGTGTAATTTTGCTAATGTGAAATATTCATCGTCTAATACATCTTGTATTCCCCAGATATCATTTTCTTCATCTTTTATATATGACTCTATAGCTGTGCCATTCATATAATGTACATAGAAGATCATATCTTCGTGATGATCATAGAAACTAAGATAAGTCTCTACGGAATGAAGATATTTATCTTCTATACTTCTCAGCAAATTTCCTATAAACAAGAGCTGGGGTTTAGATATGAGTTTGTCAGCTTCGCAGCATATAGAACAGTCCCAAATGTCATTGAATAAAGATTTTTTGCGGAACCGTATAACGTCTTTATGCTCCGGATGCTCAGTGATGAATGATTGTATCTCTTTCGAGATTTTGTGCTGCACCTCTTTATTTGGATCACTTTTTAATATGAAATTTATCCGGAATAGGCTGTGGCATTTATTTGGCGATATTGAAAACTGGTAGTTGGCTGCTGAAGTTTGAAGCTTGAAATTGGTAGATTTATTTTTGAGTGATGAGTTTATTGAACTATTATCGCGATTGGCCTTTAAAAGTTCAAAGATTTGCCTGGTGGTATCTTCTGCTGATTTTCTTTTTAGAAAATCCCAATACATGAATCCAGAGAGAATTGATGCGCCTACAATGAGAGAGGCTGGTTTACCAAAGAATCTTTCTGTTAAACCGATACTGCCTCCTGTTATGAGAACAAGGATTATCCAAATGGCAGTATTTTTTAATAATCTTGCAGTTTCACGTTCCATGTTTGTATTATTCAAGATTTACTTTATTATATGATAGTAAATTAGTGACGAAGGTACATATATAAAATAATGGAAGCAAGATTTGTTGACGTATTCTTTCATTTCTTTTAGGGTTTGCGTTATCTTTGCGCCCGAAAAATGAAAGCAAAAGAGTATGCAACGGTATTTTATTTATTTAGCTTATGACGGAACCGCCTACCACGGCTGGCAGATACAACCCAATGGAGAGAGTGTACAAGAGTGTCTGATGCGTGCACTTGCCACACTGATGCGCCGTGAAGTAGAGGTTATTGGTGCCGGACGTACCGATGCCGGGGTGCATGCTTCTCTGATGGTTGCCCACTTTGATAGTGACGAACCGCTTGATACAGCTTTCTTTACCGACAAACTAAACCGCCTTTTGCCGCCCGATATTTCTGTTTACCGCCTTCGTGCAGTGAAGCCCGATGCGCATGCTCGTTTTGATGCAACGGCACGCATGTATAAATATTACGTGACTACGACAAAGTCTCCCTTCAATCGTCAATACCGTTGTCGTCTTTTCCAGACGCCCGATTTCGAACGAATGAACGAAGCGGCCTGTAGTTTGTTTAATTATACAGACTTCACCAGTTTCAGTAAACTGCATACGGACGTAAAAACAAACAACTGCCGCATCATGCATGCCGCCTGGACTCAGATAGACGATGTAACCTGGGTATTCACCATTCAGGCGGACCGTTTCCTGCGCAATATGGTTCGTGCAGTTGTCGGCACTTTGCTCGAAGTAGGCCGTGGCAAGCTCACCGTTGATGGTTTCCGGCGTGTTATCGAGCAGAAAGACCGTTGCAAAGCTGGTACTTCCGTTCCGGGCAATGCCCTGTTTCTGGTAGATGTCACATATCCGGAAGAACTGTTTATAAGCAGTTAAGCAGTCGGATCAGTTTCTTAAGTCGGATAACTTTATCCCTGAACTGCCTTTTAATTTTTAATTTTCAATTTTTAATTCACATGTGGTTATTACTCGCCTTTCTCTCAGCTGCCTTGCTGGGTTTTTATGATGCATTTAAGAAGAAATCATTGCGCGATAATGCTGTGCTTCCCGTTCTGTTTCTGAATACGGTATTCTCCAGCCTGATATTTCTTCCTTTCATACTGATTTCCGCTTTTACTCCTGCTTTGAACGGAACAATGTTCGAAGTACCTGTTGTAGGTTGGGAGGTACATAAGTTTATCATTGTCAAGTCATTTATCGTTCTATCTTCCTGGATATTCGGTTACTTTGGCATGAAGCATTTGCCGTTGACGATTGTCGGTCCGATTAATGCTACCCGCCCTGTAATGGTGCTGGTGGGTGCCATGCTGATATTCGGTGAACGTCTGAACCTGTATCAATGGATCGGAGTCATGCTTGCCATACTTTCTTTCTTTATGCTGAGCCGTTCCGGTAAGAAGGAAGGCATTGACTTTAAACATAACAAATGGATTTACTTCATCGTGCTGGCTGCCATCACCGGAGCTATCAGCGGACTTTATGACAAGTATCTCATGAAGCAATTCAATCCTATGGCGGTGCAGTCGTGGTATAATGTCTATCAGGTATTTATCATGTGTCCCATCATTCTTTTGCTATGGTACCCCAAGCGAAAAGAAAGTACCCCTTTCCGTTGGGATTGGACTATCATCCTGATATCCGTCTTCCTTAGTGCAGCTGACTTTGCCTACTTTTATGCCCTGAGCTATGAAGACTCCATGATTTCCATTGTCTCTATGGTACGTCGTGGGAGTGTGGTTGTCTCATTCCTTTTCGGAGCTCTCTTCTTCCGTGAAAAGAATTTAAAAAGTAAGGCTGTCGATCTCATTTTGGTATTGATTGGAATGTTCTTCCTGTATTTGGGAAGTAAATGAGCTCTGGAGGTATTTAGAAAGAAAGAGTGCTTATTTGTGAAATAAATGCTGGTGCTTTCTAAATATTCGAAATATGTTTTGAATTTCAGAATTTTGTGGTTAGCTTTGCGTCAAATTGAGTGTGAAATGAGAATAATATCATTTGCGGCTATAAGAGAATACGTCAAGAAGCATGCTGACGCTGATATACCTTTGCGTGATTGGTATAAAAAGACAGAACAAGCAGATTGGACATGTTTGACCGATATGAAGCAAACGTTTAATAGTGTTGACTATGTGGGTAATGACAGGTTTGTTTTTAATATCAAAGGTAATGATTATCGGTTGGTTGCAATAGTGTTATTTGCCGCTAAAAAGGTCTTTATTCGTTTTATTGGCACTCATAAAGAGTATGATAATAAAGACTGTTCCAAGGCTTAATGCTGCATATTCGTGAGACACACGTAAAACTGTAAATTGTATGGCAAAGATAAAAACAGAGAAACAGTACAAAGCAGCTTGTATGAGAATTGAAGAGTTGCTGAAAGTTGTTAGCAATGAGACACCTGCTGATGATCAGAATTATCTTGAACTGGATTTGATTGCGGATTTGGTTGCCGACTATGAAGAGGAACATTTTCCTGTAAAAGCTCCCGCTTTGGTTGATGTGATAAAATTACGCATGTATGAGATGGGATTAACTCAAAATAAGCTCTCTGAGTTGTTGAATGTTAGTCCTTCACGCGTTAGTGAATATCTTTCCGGTAAGTGTGAACCTACTTTAAAAGTGGCACGAGAGATGAGTCGGAAGTTGGGCATTGATGCTAATATCGTTTTAGGTGTATAGTTGTTATTCCCTTTATTACTATAATTGAATGGCAGAAGATTTATGTATCAGCAACGGCAGCAAGGCCGAAAAGTATCGGACTTTGCTTCCCCAGATGAAGAGCCTGATTGAAGGTGAAAATGACCTTATAGCCAATCTGGCTAATGTTTCGGCTGCACTGAAAGAGACTTTCGGTTTCTTTTGGGTGGGATTCTATCTGGTGAAAGGGGAAGAACTGGTATTGGGACCTTTTCAGGGACCGATAGCCTGCACACGTATCCGGAAAGGACGTGGTGTTTGCGGTATGGCATGGGCTAAGGCGGAGACGTTGGTGGTGCCCGATGTAGATGCATTCCCCGGACATATAGCTTGTAGTTCGCTGTCGCGCTCGGAGATTGTCATTCCGTTGATTCGTGAGGATGGCGAGGTGTGGGGCGTGCTCGATATAGATAGTGAAAACCTGAATACCTTTGACGAAACAGATGCACGTTTTCTTGGAGAGATATGCTCCTGGCTCTGAAGATTGCGTTGAAGTAATAAAATACAAAATAGGAATAACAGAAAAATAATATGATGAAGAAATTGACAATGTTCTTGTGTTTGGCTTGTGCCTGGATGTGTTCTCTGCAGGCTCAGGAAGCTAAAACCTTTTTCAAAAATATGCCCGATAGCCTCAGTCCACTGCTTACTGCCGTGAACCGTGCCGACTGTATCGACTTCCTTGAAAGTAAGATGAAAGCGGAAGTAACCAACCGTTTCGGCGGCAAATCGGAAATGACGGAGCTTGCTCCCGATTATATCCGTATCCAGATGACACCGCAAAGCTCCTGGCAGATGAAACTACTGGCTACGAGCGACAGCACGAAAGTAATCTGTACCGTATCTACAGCTTGTGCCCCTGCTTGTGATAGTGATGTCCATTTCTATACCACCGGTTGGGAAGAATTGCCCGCTTCTTCTTTCCTCACGCCTCCTGTAATGAAAGATTTCCTGTCATTACCCGATACGGTGATGGATTATGAAGTGAGAGATGCCGGCGAACAGGCAGATATGCTGCTGATGAAAGCCGATCTTTCTGCAAAGGACAATACACTGACTTTTACTTTTACAACTACCGACTATATGGATAAAGAAGCGGCAGAGAAACTGAAACCGTATCTCCGCCGCCCTGTAGTGTATGTTTGGAAAGAAGGTGGCTATGACCGCAAGTAACGGGCTACTTCACCTTTATTCTGTCGAATCCTTCTCCATATACTCCGATTACCGCACTTTGTGATACAAATGCGTTTGGATCTATATCCTTTATCAATCGGAATATAATTGTTGATTCGCGCTTCTTGGCAAGTACGAACAACATCTTCTGTTCCTTACCGCTATAAAATCCGGAAGCATTGATGACGGTGGCGCCCCGGTGTGGATATACATTGATGTGCCGGGCTATTTCATCATATTTCTCACTGATGATAAAGAACTGTACGGATTGCCGGGCACTATTCACTACCTGATCCAGAACAAAACTGCAAATGTACAGGGTTACATAACCGTAAACCACCTTCTCCCAATCTTTCAACACAAAGTAGCTGGAAGAAATGATAATCAGGTCACAGATCAGCATTACACGACCTAATGTGATATCCCGGTATTTATTGATGATAGCGGCAATGATATCCGTTCCGCCTGTGCTACCATTGGAAGAAAAAGCGATGCCTATGCCGCCTCCACAGAGGGATGCACCGATGACGCACGCCATGAAAGGCTGATCGTGCAGTAAGACCACACCGCTTGCCAGTCTCTGAATGATGGAAAGGAAGAATGTCAGGGTGAATACGGCGAATACAGTTTTGATACTGAACTTCCAGCCCAGGATGCGGATAGAGAGTAGTAGCAAGATGAGGTTGATACTGAAATAAGTGTACTGCACAGGGAAGCCGGTGGCGAAATAGACTATGGAGGCGATACCTGGCACTCCTCCGGTGGTGATGTCATTGGGCAACAGAAATACTGTCCAGCCTATACCATAAAGAATTAATCCGAGGGCGATCATTAAATAATCTCTTGTTTCCCGAATCAGGCTTTGCTTAGTAGGGACGTTTACGATTGTTTTCATCTGTTTTATGCGTAAGTTTGGTAATGAGTTTTAGAAACTTTCTTTATAAAATGTGCGTTGTTTGTTTACGCCTGCAAAGATAGATGTAATATTCGGAAATCTTGTCTAATCCGTCATGGTTCATGAGGGGATGTGCCCAATTTTTTATTTGCTGATTAAATTCTTATAGACTACTGTTTGCAGTAATTCCTCCCGTCGCAAGGCTGAAACTGGAAGTTCTTTCCCGTTGATGAAGACTCTTCCTTTGGCAATGGAATCGATGTGCGAGAGGTTTACAAGGAAAGATTTGTGTATTCTGAAGAAGGCGCTTTGAGGCAGAATTTCTTCCAGTGAAGTCATGGTCTGATGGATGACGAGAGTTTTGGATTTGAAGTGCAGTTTCAGGTAGTTCTGCATGCCTTCTACGTATAGTATATCTTTCCAGGATATCTGGGTAAATGCATCCCCCTGTCTGATATACATTTCCCGGGCGGTTTCTTCTATTCCATTATTTTGCAGTAAGAGTTGGGTTCTGAAGGTATGGGCGGCCTTGGTCACTGCCTGAAAGAAACGCTGAAAAGAAATTGGTTTCAGTAAGTAGTCAACAACATTAAGTTGATAGCCTTCCAGGGCATATTCGGAGTAGGCGGTAGTTAGTATGGTCAATGGTGCTTCATCCAATGATTTCAGGAAATCGATGCCGGAAAGATAGGGCATATTGATATCCAGAAACATGAGGTCGATAGGCTGATTTTCTAATATTCCTCTTGCTTCGAGTGCAGAAGAACAGGTAGCGTTGACTGTGAGAAAGTCCAGTTTACTGATGTGGTTGGCAATACCTTTGATGGCGATTTGTTCGTCGTCTACGATGAGGCATTTCAGGGGTTGTTGTTCAGGGGAGTCTTTCATCTTTTATATTTCAATGCTAAGTGAGGTTTGATAATAGGTATCTGTTTGGTTGACGGACAACTGGTACTTCTTGTGAAACAGGATGTCCAGTCGTTTGACTGTATTGGTTAGTCCCAGTCCGGTGCCTGGTCGTTGCAGATGCGGGGAGCTGGTGTTGCCGACTTCAAGAAGGATATGATGGGCATTCTGTTTGAACCGTATCTGTACCTGTCCTTTCTCCGTGGGTGTGTGCGATGCATGTTTAAAGGCATTTTCTATGAATGTCAGTAATAACAGAGGCGGGAATCCGATGTTGCCGTCTTCTACTTCCCATTCGGTGCTTACGGTCAGTTTGTCTTCCCAGCGAATGTTTTCTATTGCTATGTAGTTTTGCAGGAATTCTATCTCCTGTTCCAGGCTGATAAACTCTTTCTGACCGTTATACAGCTGGTAGCGCAGGATATCGGAATATTTCTCTAAAAGGGAAGAAGCTAAAGGCACATTATCCTGCATCAGGATGTTGATGTGATTCAACACATTGAACATGAAGTGAGGGGTGATTTGCTGCCGTAATGTCTGGAAGAGGAATTGAGATTTCTCTTTTTCTAATTGCAGGTTTTCTGAATAAAAGCACAGGCCGCAGAAGGCGAGATTGATAACCAATGTACCTGGTAGCAAGAGGATAGAGTTGAAAAGAAGGTTCTCTTCTCCCTCTATGAAGATGTTGGATACAGGAAATATACCTGTTTGTTCAAGATACTGGAAGAGGACGAAGTAGGAGGCTACCAGTGTACTTGTAGGGACGCAAAGTACTATAAACAATATCCAGAAAGGCTTCATTTGCTTGGTGCGTATCGCTTTTTTCAGCAGATGGTTGCATAGATATTGGTTCACCAGCATATAACTGCCGCTTATGCAGATGGTGAGAAGCGTTGCTTCGCATATACTGGTCGACATATTGAGGAATTGTATCCAGAAAGTGCCGGCAATGAGTAGCCAGAAGATAGTAGAGAGCTGCCGCGATTTGAAAGTCAGATGTTTCTTCATGTTGCAAAGATAAGGGATAAAGTGGTTGCTGCTTATCTGTTTCGTCATAAGCAGACCGGGGGTTGGTCAAAAAGATTTCCTCGTTCGCATTGATATTGACAATCTTTGTGGTATACAAATCATTAAAAGAAGAAACAAAAATGAAATGGATATCTATTGCAACAGTCTTATTACTACTGGTTTCTGTGGAAAGCACTGCACAGATCACTATTAAAACAGAGTATTTCGGTACATCGGCTTATCGGGATGAGCACAATCAAAAAGTGGGTAACAGTAAAGGTTCCGCCATGGTCTATCACGGAAGTGCCAATCTGCCTTTGTCGATGAAAAAGAACGAAAGTAATCAGCCTACGATATGGGGGATCGGGCTTTCGGGCGATTATGCGTCTCTGAATAATAAGAATATTGCAGAATCTCTTGTGTTGTCCGAGATTCTGAATTTGCAGATGTCGCTTTTCCATGTGCGGCCTTTGAGTGAGAAATGGTCGATGATGGCAAGCGTCGGTGTCGGCGTGTATACGGATGATACACGGTTTTCGCATTTACGTTTTCGGAATGTATTGGGAAGTGCGGGGTTGGTCTTTGTCAGGCGTATACTCCCTAATCTGGAACTGGGGGCGGGTTTGGCATTGAACAATGCTTTCGGTTATCCTATGGCGTTTCCCGCATTATACGTAAACTGGAATTATGGGCATAAACTGACTTGCAGCTTTTCGGCTTTGGATGGAGTTAACCTTGCGGTTGGGTATAATGTGGACAAAGCGTTCAGCATCAGTTTCATTACGGAAATGGGTGGGCAGATGGCTTTGACAGAGTTGAATGGTGATGATAAAATTTTTACGCATCAGTACATTGTGGTAGGTTTCCGTCCTGAATTCAAGGTTTCCAAGCACATTTCTTTGCCTGTTACGGTGGGGATAAATGCGGTACGCAATGCTTATTATGATGGCAGAAGCTTGTCAGCGTTCTTTAAGGCGATGGGGAGGGAATATGATCCTTGTTTCCAGATAGCGCCGTATTTCTCGGTAAGTATTGTATTACAGAAGTAGTGCATCGTATTGCTCCTGATGCGAAGACTATTCTTTATGGGTCCGAAGCTCGGGGAGATGCACAGGTAGATTCGGATATAGACTTACTCTCAGACAGCATACACCACCTCATGTGCCTCCCCCAGTTGCGGAACTTCCAGCTTCCCGAGCATTGTATCCAGTACCGCTTCCGGAACCATAAATTCCCGTTCACGATTTTGTTTCCTCCATACCTCATACGGCTTTTCGATATAAACAATCTTCACTTTAGCCCCGTAAGTGAGGAATAAATCAATCAGTTGCGAGCGCATCTGTTTTGAAGTATTGGTTGCATTCCACACAAAACCTTGCTCTTTACGCAGATAGCTGCGAGCTTCTTCCTTGGCTTCCTGCACCACCCTGCCATTGGCAGCCTTATCCGTAGGGCTAACTTTGTACTTTCGCCGGATAGCATCGAGGCTTATCACAGGAACATCCTGCTGCAATGTATGGATATAATGATCTTTTCCCATCCCTGGTAAACCGGATAATAAGATAACTTCACACCGGAAATTATCATGTGGAATGTAATCTATATACCCATCTTCGACATGAAAGTACTGAAAGCGGGCATGATCCGTTGCAAAGCTTCGTGCCTTTCCCCAGCAATCCTGTTCACGGCAAAGCATTTCGAACAACTCGGCAGCCTCTATCAGTGCAGGCTTATCTTTGCAGATACGTCCCTGAATATCCGCCATTGCAAGCATTTTCAGTAAACGTGTATCCACTCTGAGAGATGCTTCACACAGCTTCTTCACAGGATTCTCCCGCTCCATAATCCAAACCGGCAAACCATGATGACGCACCAGCGCAGCAATGGTCTCCCGGATATGAAATGGAGTAGGAATATCCCTGTAAAGGATCGTGCGTGCCGTATATTCTCCACGCCTGCTATGTCCCTTGGAAGTGATAATGCCACCTCCTTCATCTACCGAAGTAGAGCGCTTCTCCACATCATGCAGTAAAGCGGCTGCCCACAATATTTCCTGTTCCTGTGCAGGCAAAGCCCGATATTCCGGCTGTTGCTGCAATGCCTCCAGTACCATGCGGGTATGTACGGCCACACTACCTTCTTCGTGATGCAAATAGTGCTGCATCACGAAGTTCATATCTTGTACCCACCGGAACTGTTGTTCCAGTGAGTCCCAATTCTTATTATCTGTCAGTTTCCAATTCATTTTATTCCTCCTTTCCTATTTCCCAGATGAGGCGGGTACGCTTCCAGTTGCGTGTCCAGTGCTCATCGGTCTTCACATGCCCCTTGCGTACGTACTTGAATACGTTGCGGGCAAATTCACTTACAGGATATTCACCTATATTACGGGTGACTACCCCTTCACGGGTACAATCTGCGCCTGTTTGCGGATCGCGTGTTCCGAACACACCCGGCTCTTGTGCCAGACTAACGACCTGTTGCTGCAACGCTTCCCGCGTCAATCCTTCTACCGTTTCCACTCGTAATTCGGGCACCGTAGGCAAGTCGAACAGAGCGGCATAGAATTTCACTTCCTCCCACGATAGCCACTGATCCAGACAGCGCACGGCAAACACATAGAAGTGCGTTTCCAGTTTGCGATACTCTATCGAATGTATGGCATACAGGTTTTCACCGAATATCTCGATGTCCCCCAAGTCGTTTTTCATGAGTTCCCAACGCTCGCGCAGTTCCCTGGTCCACGGTGAGGTGGTGGGTGCTGCATGCGAGCGGGCAAATACACCGTGGCGGCTCAGACAATTATTTTCTCCGTCCAGCTTTTCGGTGTGTATCAGGGTTTCTATCTGTTGAATGTCTTCCCAATACGTATGGTTGATGCGGTCGTCACTGGTCGTTCCGGGAGAAAACGGATAATGATACGTGCGACCATATTTTTCTGATAACATAAGTTGCTCCTTTCTTTTTAAATCATTCATCTACTTTAAATCAGCGGCTCCTGGATCACTTTCACCGGATTGCCACGTTGCAGGCAGTTGTGATTACTCCAGTTGGCCTGTGCTTGAATCATGGCTTGCTCTATGCTCCATGATGCCAGTTTCAACAGCAGGCGTTCGGTGGCCAGTTTCTTGTTTTGCCATTGCGAGCGTTGGTCGGAAGCTACCACGCTCATTCCGGTAGGAATATGGACGGCACGGACGGCAGACTCCGTCTTGTTCACGTGCTGACCGCCCGGACCGGATGCCCGCAAGGTCTCATAACGGATCTCTGCTTCCGTAGCCTCCTGGCTTTCGGAGAGCGTGAAGGTCTGCACACCGACAAACCAGTTCTTCCGTTTATGATAAATGCGGTACGGACTTTTGGCAATCCACTGCACGCTGCCTTCCCAGTCCTCAATCAGCGCATGATAATCTCCGCCTTGCAGAGAGATGACGGCTGAGAGCAGGGTACGGTTGAGAGGTCCCGTTTCGCGTTCCACGATTTTTGTTTTCACTCCTTTGGCGGCGGCTTGTTTCAGAATCTTTTCCAGTACCAGTGCCACTACGCGGCAACATTCGGCAGGGCCGCGTCCGGAGGTTATTTGCATATATACTTTCTCCATAGCCTCTTACTCTTTATTCATCCTTACAATGCGCGGCATGAATTTGCCCTGCACTTCTACCAATCTCTCTTGGGGTTGCATCACCCGGTCGATGTTCTTGTAGGCTAATGGCATCTCTTCGATGCTGCCCCCAATCAGTGTGACCCCGGCCTGCGAGAGAAATTTCTTCATGGCCGACTGGGTGAAACTCTCCTTTGCCTTCTGGCGCGACATGGCCCGTCCGGCACCGTGCGAAGCGGAACATAACGACTCTTCCACACCCCGACCTGCTACCAGATAACCGGGAGTTGCCATGCTTCCGGGGATAAGTCCCGGTTGCCCAGCCTGTGCAGGAGTAGCCCCTTTGCGATGCACGATGGCGGTGCGTCCGGGTGCAATTTCCTCTTTCCAGGCGAAGTTGTGATGATTGTTCACGTTCGCCATTGGCTTCATTCCCAGAGCTTTCGAGAGGTTCAGGTGGATTTGTTCGTGACAGGCACGGGCATAGTCGCCTGCCAGGTTCATGCTCATCCAGTATTCCTGTCCTTCTTCCGAGTTCAAATCGAGCCAAGCAAAATGCTGTGCTTCACGTGGCAGTTTGCAGACTTCACGGGCTATCCGGCTGTAATGCATGGCAATAGCTGCTCCCAGTCCGCGCGAACCGGAATGTGACAGCAATGCCATATAATTGCCTTCGGGCAGTCCCAGTACATTTTCTCCTTGCAGAAGAAGCTCTCCGAACTCTACGAAATGATTTCCACCGCCGGAACTGCCCAACTGACGAATGGCCTTTCCGCGTAAGTCCCTCAGAAGAGGTGTCAACCGGAATTCTTCCCGTTCTGTCACTTCATGCTCCTGTGCAAAGGTCAGGCCGCCCTCCATGCCGAAGTGGGTATAGTTTTTCAGTGCCTCTTTTATCTGATGCGAGTATCTTTTCAGATAATCCGCTTTGGCATCGAACACCGTCAGGCTCATCCGGCAACCGATATCCACCCCTACAGCATAGGGGATGACGGCATTGTCCGTGGCGAGTACACCGCCGATGGGCAGACCGTATCCTGCATGTGCATCGGGCATCAGTGCCCCGGCTACGCTGACGGGGAGCCTCATGGCCAGGTTCATCTGCTGTTTGGCGAGGGTTTCTATGAACTTGCCGCCATAGGTTTTATAGGGCAACGGCTCGTCGAGCAAGTCGTATGCTGTGAACTTCTTTTCGATGAGGGTGGGGGACAGGCGTTCGGCCAGTTTGCCCCATGTCTCATTCTCTTTATAAGTATCGGGATTTTCCAGCACATCACTTAGTGTCTTGATAATCTGTTCTTTGCTTTGGTGCTTGCAATGTTTGCCGACGATGGCTACTGCCAGACTGCGTGCTACATTGTCTCTATATCCCAGCTTACTTAAATCTTTTAATCGTATTCCCATATTTTCTTTTTTTCATGTGTATGCATACGGCATGGGCTGCCCGCCTCGCGACGGGGCAGTGCAATATGCGTTTTGTACCCAATGCATGAGGGATGATGATAGATACAACACTATCTGTCCACTGCATTGAAGTGAATAATAATAAAATTATAAATGTGATTGTAGGACTAATCAAGAAAATTGCAAAGCCCCATCATCCCGATGAGTCAACTTAGTCCTGGCTGAGATATTATAGTTCCAACATAAATTAGTCCCTTTCTTTTAGTTTTAAAGGGGTGAATACTGTGTTTAACGGCGGCAAAAGTAATGCATCTTTTTAAAGTATGCAAGGAAAAAGAACGTTTTTTTGCAGACGTAAACAGTTTGGGGCTTTTTACAATATCAATTCTTGAAGTCCATGTGAGGTCGTCCGGACTGAACAGGTCAATCGTCTTTATCCCACCATTCCCGGCATTCGTCGGATATGGGAGTAGCGGGTATTTCTTTGTATCATTATTAGACTGATCCCTGTATCACAAGATTAGTTTTTTGCAACACAGGGAAAAGTCTCCCATGCGCCCCGTGTGAAGTCGGGTATTTCTACCGGGCGACTACCATTCAATACCGATTGTTCACTAAGCTCGGTGATGCACGACCATTCGGCTGCATCGTAGACGTCCATATCCAAGGGAAACCCGTGGTGCAGGCAGTAGATGAGGCGGTAATCCATGATATAGTTCATCTCGTTCGGAGCACCTTTGCGGGCTCCTTCTTTACCGATGGTAGCTGTAAAAGGATGTTGATAGCGTTGCAAGAGTTCTTCGGTGGTTGCGTTGGCTGTCTCTCCGCTACGCACATCTTCCAGACTGATTGTGGCTACCGGATATTTCTGTGCAAACCCTCGCGTGCCGCAGATGGTGTGCGAACGGCTGTAAGGGCGTGGATGAACGGTGCAGTATTGCAGTTGGATGGTCTTTCCCTTGACGGTATGGATGAGGGTGGTGTTCATGTCTCCCAACAGGTAAGCCTGTTGTGCTTCGGGGGAGTCCTTGCCGAAAGTGCGGCGGGCATATTCCGTCATTCCCGCCTGATGGGTGGACATGGATACAAGGTAATTCAAACGGTCGCCTCGGTGGATATTCAGGATCTGGCATACGGGGCCTAAACCGTGAGTGGGATAGGGGTTTCCGGTGTGTTCCATGCAGTAAGCCTTGTTCCAGTGGTTATGGAAACCGCCTTGGTTTTCATCGCTGAAGTACATGGAGCGCAGGTCGTGTATATAAGCACCTTCCACATGCATGATTTCACCGAACAGGCCTTGTCTTGCCATGTTTAGCGTGGTCAGGGCAAAGGCATCATAGCAACAGTTTTCCAGCATGATGCAGTGGCGGCGGGTACGTTCGGCGGTATCTACCAGTTGCCAGCACTCGGCTATGGTCATGGCGGCGGGCACTTCGATGGCAACATGCTTGCCTTGCTCCATAGCGTAGGTGGCCATAGGGGTATGCGTCAGCCAGTCCGTACATATAATGATGAGATCGATATCAGGGTTGCAACACATTTGTTGCCAGCCGTTTTCTCCAGCATAACCGATTGCAGCGGGATGTCCGCCTTTTGTCAGTAGGGCCTGTCCTTTTGCCAAGTTTCCGGGGCGTATCTCACACAAAGCTTTGATCTCTACGTGTTCTATGAGCATATAACGCTCCAACGTGAGTAATCCGCGATTGCCTAAGCCTATGAGTCCGATGCGTACAACGGGAATAGGAGGATGAGCCAGGCCCAGGACATGAGTAGGAGGTTCGTTTTTCATTGAAATAGTGTATAGGTTAAATTGAAATTGCTACAAAGGATGAGTCCACTTATTGAGTGACTCTAAAGTCTTATTAAATGGTAGTCCAATTCTCTATTTGAATATTTTCTATTCTATTGAGGTGCTTTACATTTTCTGTAACCATTATACAATCAATAGCCACAGCTGTAGAACCGATTAAAAGATCTAAGTCATCGATTAAACTTCCTGTCTTTCTTAATATTGCTTTTTGGTGAGCATATTCGGATAAAGCCAATCCTATGGGAATAATTTCAATATCAGCACAGAATGAAAGTACTTCTTTTTTGTTTTCCTCTATTTTACTACTACATTCGGCCCCATATAAAAGTTCGGCAACAGTCATTTCTGAGATACAACAATTGTCCCATCCCACTTTTTGAAGTTGTTCACGCATGCCTTTCCTTCCCCTTAGGATATAGACACAAATATTGCTGTCGAGCAAATACTTAGGCGTTTTATTCATTTTAATCGAAATTCAAGGGAGTTTTAATACTATTTCGTCCTGCATATATATCCTCTATGATAGCTTCGGCACTTCTTTCATCTTCCCATTTTCCAAGATGTTTCTCTATCATCTCGTTAGTTCTATTTCTGCTGGTGTTTTTACCGGCAATAACAGAAGCTGTTAACCGAGTCGCTAACCGCAATTTTATATCATCATTCAGGGACTTTAGCATTTCCCAATAAGTATCGGTCAATTTTAGTGTATTGTCCATAATCGTTTGCTTTTTAATGTAACAAAGATAAAGGTTTATCTCCAATATACAACAAACTCAATACAAAATAGTTATCTTAATCGACTTCAAGTGTTATGTCGTCGGTATGTTTTCTATTTGTTACTTTGGTGTGTATTAAAGTTGAATTTATCAAATAAACAACAAAAGCTGTCTCAGAATTCTGAAACAGCTTTTGTATGAAAAAAATATGGTGTAGCTTCTTATACTCCGCTGAATGCACTAAATCCGCCATCTATCGGCAGCAATGCACCCGTCACGAAACTTGCCGCGTCGCTGCACAGGAATTGTACGGCGCCGTTCAGTTCGTTGATATCTCCAAAGCGTTTCATCGGAGTTTTGGCTAAAACTTTCTTGCTGCGGTCTGTCAGCGAACCGTCAGGATTGATAAGCACGGCACGGTTTTGGTCGCCGATGAAGAAACCCGGAGCGATAGCATTCACACGGATGCCGTCTCCGTACTTCAGTGCAAGTTCGCTTGCCAGCCATTGAGTGAAGTTAGCAACGGCTGTCTTAGCTGCCGAGTAACCCGGAACGCGGGTGATGGCGCTGTAAGCAGCCATGGAAGATACGTTTACGATGCAGCCTTTACCTTGCTTAGCCATCACTTTGCTGAATACCATAGAAGGATAAACGGTTCCGTTCATATTGAGGTTAGTCACTTTCTCCCAGCAGGTAACGTCCATGTCGAAGAAGTTCTGGTCGGGAGCCAGCGTAGCACCCGGCATATTGCCACCGGCAATATTGAGCAGGATGTCGATACGTCCCCATTTGGCAACGATGTCATCAGCCAATTTTTCAAGGCTGGCGATGTCCAATACATTACCTACGATGCCGATCACATCTTCACCGTAAGCTTTCAGTTCTTCTACACGTTTGTCCAGTTGTTCCTGACGGATGTCAACGGCTACTACCTTGGCGCCTTGCTCCATGAAACATTTGGCAATGCTGCCACCCAATACACCACCTGCACCGGTGATAACGGCTACTTTACCTGCAATACTGAATTGTTCGTTCATAATCTCCTTATTTAATTTTTAATTATTAATTATCCATTGTTTATCACTGCCATCATTCCTTCTACCTGTGCCAATGCCAGCATACGACCATGGAATGAATATCCGGGGTTATATCCTTTGTCTTCGTCACCCAGCATCATTCGTCCGTGGTCTACACGCATAGGCAGTCCCGGATTTTCTTTCTCAAAGATGCGGATGAGGTCAATCAGATGTCCGCGTCCGGTCAGGTGCGAGCTCTCTATAAAGTTGCCTCCGGGCATGGCGGCCGTGCTGCGCAGGTGGACAAAGTGAGTACGTTTAGCGAATTTCTTTGCCAATTCACGGGTATCGTTATGCTCGCCTGCACTGAGGGAGCCGGCGCAGAAGGTCAGTCCGTTATGCGGGTTATCCACTGCATTCAGGAACCAGGCGATGTCTGCTTCGTTGGTGACAATACGCGGTAAACCTAATACCTGGAACGGAGGATCATCGGGATGCACACACATATTCACACCATATTCTTCGCAGACGGGCATGATGGCGGAAAGGAAATAACGCATGTTTTCGCGTAGCATATCACGGTCGATACCTTTATAGAGTGCCAACAGCTTCTTGAAGATGTTCACCGGATTCTTATCTCCTTCTTTGATATTTCCGTTGACGAAGCCTTGCGTCTTTACGATGATTGTGTCGATGAGATCATCCTTTTCTGCTTCGGTAATGGTCTTGTCCAGTTCTGCAACCTTTGCCAGTTCTTCGGCGGAGTAGTCCTTTTCGGCTCCTTCGCGTCCGAGGATTCGAAGGTCGAAGTAAGCGAAGCGAACACGGTCGAAGTAGAGTGACGAAGTGCCGTCTGCCCAAGGATGTTGCAAATCCGTGCGTATCCAGTCGATAACGGGCATAAAGTTATAGCATACGGTTTTCACACCGCACTTGCCCAGGTTTGCCAGACTGACTTTATAGTTTTCGATCAACTGCTCTCGTTCCGGTCCGGCATACTTGATCGCCTCGCAAACAGGCAGGCTTTCTACTACAGACCAGCGCAGGCCGTAAGACTCAATGTAGGTCTTCAGATCGTTGATAGCCTCTTCGGTCCATATTTCACCATTGGGCACATCGTGCAAGGCAGTCACAATTCCTTCCACGCCGATTTGCCGCAGCATGTCGAGCGTGATCTTGTCTTTCTTGCCAAACCATCTCCAGGTTTTTTCCATAACATTTATATATTAATAGTTTAACTGATTATTGACTGCAAATATACGTGCAAAAATAATGCAGCGATAAATGGATATTTGCAGAATATATGCGGATTTTTGCATGTATGCGGTAGCATTTCTATTGTCTTTCCTTATCTTTGTGTGTGAATTAAACTTTGCAGAATATATGCGCCGACCGATTATAAATGAAAAGTTGCCTATATCGGAGTCGAATCCGATCAAGGCTCGGCATTACGATTATGATCGTTTCACTTATCCGTGGCATTTCCACAGTCAGTATGAAATCATTTACGTAAAGGAGAGTCATGGCCTATGCTTTGTGGGCGACTGCATTGAGAAGTTCTCTGCGGGTGATGTGATTCTGTTCGGTACTAATCTGCCCCATTACATGCGGAGTAATGATATTTATGGTTCGGAGAACGTCACTTCACGCGTGCAAGGGACTATCATTCAGTTTGAGCAGAATTTTATGCAGTATTCCTTTGATTATTATCCTCAGTTTCTGCAAATCAAAATGCTGTTGGAGGAATCGAAGAGAGGTATCATCTTTCCGAAACAGGATGCAACCCGGGTAGGGGAGTTGCTTTCCGGCTTTCTTTCATTAAGTGGTTTTCACCAGATAAGTGGATTGCTGGATTTGTTGCAGGAGCTGGCAGTCAGTCCGCAAAGAAAGACACTGGCAAGTCTGCATTATTACGAAAAGTTTCCTACGCTGGGGAACAAGCGGATTGATAAAATCATTTCCTTTATAAACAATAACTACACCCGTAACCTCAAATTGAATGAAATTGCCGGAATGGCGAGCATGAACTCCAGCGCCTTCTGTCGTTACTTTAAGGAGAATACAGGGAAGACGCTTTTGCAGTATGTGATGGAAATGCGTGTGGGATATGCTTGTAAGTTATTAGCATTGGGAGAAATGGATATTTCGCAGATAGCTGTGGAATGCGGCTTCGATTCAATCACTCATTTCAATCGCACGTTTAAGCAATTGGTTAATCTGACGCCGACGCAGTATAGGAGTAATATTATGAAATAAGAGGGAATGTTTTTGAAATTATTCTGCTTGCAATGAAACATTCTTTATTGTGATTTGCTTCAAATTAAGAATAATCACTAATTTTGTGTTATTCTAAAACAGAGAGTTATGTCAAGCGATGTGGTAAAACAAGAATTATTGGCGAAATTGAAGCAAGAACATTGCTTTTGGTCGTACAATGAAAACTCAATCAAGGATATTCCAGACGATATACTGATTGAGAAAACCTTGTTACATCTTGATTTAGAGGAAATCAACCAACTTTTTCTGATTTACCCTTTTAAGAAGATAAAGGAGGTTTGGTTGAAGTACCTTGTTCCTCAAAAGGAATACCTTTACACGCTGAATCGCTTCTTTGCTTGGTACTATTTCAAAGCAAAGAGGCCTGATGCCTATATCAAATCTATGGCAACTCGTCATTTTAATAAGACGTTCGCATGAAAGGTTTAGCTCTTCATACCCGGCAAGTCTTTGAAGCTGTTTCCCAATTAGACTGTATCAAACCTTATCTTTTGGTGGGTGGTACTGCTTTGTCTTTACAAATCGGTACTCGTCAGAGTGAAGACTTAGACTTTATGAAGTGGCGAATTTCCAAGGCAGAAAAAATGGAAGTGACTTGGCATCAGATAGAAAAAGAACTTGCTACAGTGGGTGATATTCAACATCAGGATATATTGGATATAGATCATGTAGAGTTCTTAGTATCCGGAGTAAAATTCTCCTTTTATGCCTGTCCTAAATATGCTCCTGTCAGCAAACCAGTGGATTATTTGAATAATTTGCGATTGGCTGATGTAAAATCCATTGGGGTTATGAAAATGGAAGTAATGTTGCGTAGAAGTAACTTTCGTGACTATTATGACATCTATTCCATCTTAAAGTCTGGTGTACTTATCAGTGATTTAATATCTTTAGCCCTGTCTTACTCCGGACATAAATTGAAATCCAAGAATTTGCTTGCTATGCTTACTAATGGCTCTCGTTTCACAAGGGATGCTCATTTTGAGCAGCTTGAGCCTGTGTATGCTGTAACTGCTCAAGAGATAGAAGAATATATAAAGTCCTGCCTAATATAGTTCGCTATAAGATCGCACGTAATTCTTTTATGAACTTCATTTTGTCTATTCTGAAATAATTCTGCTTGCAATGAAACATTCTTTATTGTGATTTGCTTCAAATTAAAAATAATGTTTACTGATTCCGGCAGATAATCGTTGCCTTTTGTCAATAGCAGATTTATGTATTATTAACGGGAATACTGCCAAGATGAGTGTCATGCCTCGAATGTCTTGTGATTGTGAATTTCTGATATCTTTTGCCTGCGGTTAGCGAGGCAAATGCCATACTTTATTCTCCTCTATGCCACATCTTAGTCCTCTGAATGCCACATGTTTAAACTGTTGAAGTGTGGCATTGGAGACGACGGAGTGTGGCATTACAGTTGTACAAGTGTGGGCTCACGCTTATATAAGTGTAAGCCCACGCTTATATAACCGTGAGCTATCGGAGCCTGCTGTGTTGAGGGAATAAAAAAACGGGGAAGCAATTGCTTCTCCGTTCCTATATGCCGTGAAATGTAGCTTAATGCAAAGTTGAATAAAGATTATCTATAAAAGGATGATACAAAGATACGATATTGAGAAGGCGATGTCAAGTGTTTCGCTAATTATTTCCGGTTTGCATATTTGTTTTTTAGCTTCTTGTATTCTTCTCCTGCCATTACATATAACATTTACTCTTTGTTAGGACAGTTGGACTTAGATATGCTTCTATTGAAATCCCAAAACTTGGAACTTACAGATATACCTCTATTTTTCTGGTAAGAGGAACATCTATTTTTAGAATGTTGTATCTTTGCAAAAAACGGTGTATGAAAGATGTACTTAAAATATCAATCTTACTAATTCTTGCACTTAGCAAGGGGGCTTTATTTGCACAGACGAATAGATATCTCAATTTAAATAGAGACACGTTAGATATAAAATTTGTAAAAGATACATTGGTAACAAGTACAATCCAAGATACCCTTGCTACTATACCTGCTGTTAAAGATTCAATAACTGCAAAACAAGATGAAATTAATGACTCTGCATTGTATTATCGGCTAATCTTACACTACCGAGACAGTGTGAATCACAATCTTAAAAGAATATACAATAAAGATGCCTTTAAATTTAAGGATGATTATTTTCGAGAAAAAATGAGAGAACTGTGGATAGGAGATGTTTTAAGAGATATATTTTTTAAATAATTATGAAGTTATATTTTTTATCCTTATGTATAATGCTTGCTGTCAGTTTTGCTGCTAAAGCACAATCAAAGCTTATTTTTAAAGATAAGTTTATGTATACGGATGTACAGGTGTTCAATGAGACAACAAGACACTCAATACCCTCTCTTATTGATACGGGTTGTTCGTTATGTATAATTGATTCTATTTTTGCTATTGATTCATGCGGAATAAAAGAAGATGAATTACAAACAATTCCTGTTAACCAAACTAAAGATAAGATTTCAAGTGCTTTTATAGATTCTATCTTTTTTTGTGGAAAGACATATCATAAAGTGTATTGCTTAGTTGCAGATCTTACTGGTCTTTATCAAAAATATGCACCAAAATTTATCGTCGGGGCTAATATCCTTAGATCAGGAACTTGGAAATTTGATATGGAAAAGAATATTGTTGAATCCTACGATTCTAATAATAAAGCGAAAGGGACTATTTATAAATGGAAAAACCATGAAGACTATCCTGATGTGGCAATAGATTATATCATTTTAGATAGTAAAGTCAATGGAAAAAAAACACGATTTGCTTTTGATACGGGATGTAGAAACAATAAGCTTCAACGTGGTTTATATGTAGGAAAACCTGAGCAAATCCAAAAGGAAACAGCTAATATCGTAAATAAATTATCAATTAAGACGGCTGAATTATGTAGAAATGTAACATTCAAGATAGGAAAGGATGAGTATACGTTAGATTTTATAATAGGTAATGGCAATATTGGGCTCTTAAACATCGAATTCTTACAAGGTCATTCCTTTATACTTAATTATAAGAAGCAGATACTTGAATTGTTGTAAAAAGGAGTTTGAATTATAATTTCAATCTATTTAGCTCGGAGAGAAATTCATAGGTTATTGGAATTGGTAAATCTTATCAGTCCTTCTGTCTGTCTTCTCTTATAAGTCTCTGTTCGTTCAAACGTTCCTGTTGCTTCCTTTTCTCTTCTAACGATGCGGTTACTTGCCCAATGAGGGTATTGATTGACGAGTGAACTCTATCCATTGCTTGTGAAATTCATTAATATATTCCATGAACCTTATGATTATGAGTTTCAGATGTAGGTAATCATTTTCTTTTGCTAAAGTTTTCCATTTGTAGCACGCTACGTTGATTGTTGTGTTCATAAGATTTTGGTTTAACTCTCGGTTTAACTCACTCGGTTTACATCTTGGTTTACATGCAACCTCTGAAACCGCCTAAATTTGTAGTTTTATGGACTATAAAAAAAGAGAAATCCTGATAGCTAATTGCTTGACTATCAGGATTCTCTCTAAGAGCGGAAGACGGGGCTCAAACCCGCGACCCTCAGCTTGGAAGGCTAATGCTCTATCAACTGAGCTACTTCCGCAATTTTTGTGGGCAAAGATGGATTCGAACCACCGAAGTCGAAAGACAGCAGATTTACAGTCTGCCCCATTTGGCCACTCTGGTATTTGCCCTTTTGCACTTTGAAATCTATCTCAATTCTCTCATTGAGTAGCTTTGTTTCTCAATTGCGGTGCAAAGATACGACTATTTTTGTAAACTCCAAGCAAAATCGATCATTTTTATTGCAGTAATTGCACATTCGTCACCTTTGTTACCCAGTTTGCCACCGGCACGGTCCTCGGCTTGCTCCATTGTATTGGTAGTAATTAATCCGTAAATAACTGGTACGTTGCCAGTTGCGTTCAGTTGAGCAATTCCGTTGGTACTTCCCATACAAACATAGTCAAAATGTGGAGTATCTCCTCTAACTACGCAACCAATTGCAATAACTGCATCCACATTACTATATTCAATGAATTGGTTGGCTCCAAAAATTAATTCAAAGCTACCCGGAACAGTTTTCACCAAAATATTTTCGTCTCTGGCACCATGTTTTTTTAAAGTATTCATTGCGCCCTCTAAAAGTTTTCCGGTGATATTGAAGTTCCACTCAGAAACAACAATGCCGAACTTCATTTCTTTAGCGTCAGGAACAGAGTTGAAGTCGTAGTCCGAAAGGTTATGATAAGCTGTTGCCATAGTTATTCTAAAATTAATAATTAAAAATAAAAGGGGGATAAAAAAAGAAACGGATTACACGGATTTCACGGTTGTTTCTTTTTTATCCGTGTAAAATCTGTGTAACCCGTGTCTGATATACTATATAATAATAAGGTATATTACTTCTTCAGCAGTTTGGCTTGTTCGATGTACTTATCGATATCCATTGACTGGTAAGAACGGAAATATTTGTCTTTAATCTTGGTATATGCTTTGATAGCGTCGTCATACTTGCCTTGCTTAACGAGGATTTCTCCGGCTTGTTGCAAGTAGATAGGACTGAGTGAATTGTTATCAGCTTCGTCAGCAGCGCTCAGCAACATAGAAGCAGCTTTGTCCAACTGGCCTAATTGTGCGTAGCAGTTACCCATTGCACCTTTCATTGCAGGAGCTATCATCTGGTCTTTTCCGCTGAAGCTATCCAGTGCTTTTACAGCAGCTTCGTATTGTCCCAGGTGAGCGTAGCAGATACCCATATATGCTTTTGCCAAGTTGGCAGCTTTGGTTCCGCTGTATTCATCAGCAATTTTAGCGAAACCTGCGAATCCGATACTGTCGCCATTCAAGGCCTGTTCGTAAAGGTCGGCCTCAAAGTATTCCTGTCCTTTGAACAATGCAGCCTGTGCTTTTTCTTCGCGCGGTTCAGCATAAAGGTTCTTGTACATTACTATACCGGCTACGATGATGATTACTGCTACTACAGCGCCGATAATTGCTTTTTTGTTTTTAATGAGAAATGCCTCCGATTGTGACAATGCTTCTTCCACATTCAGGGCTTCGTTAGCTTTCTTTTGTTCTGCCATTTTATATATTCTTTTTGTTATTATTCTTATTTAGCCATTTCGACCCGCAAAAGTAACTTTTTTATAGGTATCAACGAAATTTAGCGGCATCTTTTTTTCTTTTACACTTGAAAACCCGAAATTCTTCCTACTTTTTGATGAGCTAAGCTTCACCTCCGCTATTAAAAATAAGCATGCTTATTTTGTACTGCATTCGGTTTAGATAAATCTCTCACATTCGGAAAAAAGAATGAATTCTCTTTTCGCTCACTAAATCGAGATTTTGCATTATCTTTGTAACTGAATTTACAGCTGTAATATGATACTGAAACGTATATCCATACTTAATTATAAGAATCTGGAACAAGTTGAGCTCTCATTCTCACCCAAGTTGAACTGTTTTTTCGGACAGAACGGCATGGGGAAAACGAATTTGCTCGATGCCATTTATTTCCTTTCGTTTTGTAAGAGTTCGGGCAATCCCATCGACTCGCAAAACATCCGCCATGATCAGGAATTCTTTGTCATTCAAGGCTTCTATGAGGCTCCCGACGGTACGCCGGAAGAGATTTATTGCGGTATGAAGCGCAGGCAAAAGAAACAATTCAAGCGGAATAAAAAGGAATATACCCGCTTGTCCGATCATATCGGATTCTTGCCTTTGGTCATGGTTTCTCCTGCCGATTCGGAATTGATTGCCGGAGGCAGTGACGAGCGTCGGCGCTTTATGGATGTCGTAATTTCGCAGTATGATAAAGAGTATCTGGAAGCTCTGATACGCTATAATAAAGCGTTGGCTCAACGAAATACGTTGTTGAAAAGTGAAGTGCCGGTAGAAGAAGAGCTGTTTCTCATTTGGGAAGAGATGATGGCACAGGCCGGCGAGATTGTTTTCCGTAAGCGGGAGGCTTTTATCAGTGAATTCATTCCTATTTTCCAGTCATTTTATTCTTTTATTTCACAAGATAAGGAGCAGGTCGGGTTAACTTATGATTCGCATGCCCGTGATGCATCCCTGTTGGATGTAATAAAAGCAAGTCGTGTACGTGACCAGATTATGGGATACTCTCTGCATGGCATTCACAAAGATGAACTGAATATGCTTCTGGGTGATTTCCCTATCAAGCGGGAAGGTTCGCAAGGGCAAAACAAAACCTATCTTGTTGCCTTGAAATTGGCACAATTTGATTTCCTGAAAAGGACCGGCACCACAGTACCTTTGCTTCTGCTGGATGATATTTTCGATAAACTGGATGCTTCTCGCGTAGAGCAGATCATCAAGTTGGTAGCCGGTGATAACTTCGGGCAGATATTCATAACAGATACGAACCGGGAACATCTGGATCGCATTCTTCATAAGGTAGGCAGCGATTACAAAATGTTCCAGGTAGATCAAGGAGTCATAACAGAACGGGAGGAGGATGAAGCATGAAGCGTAACGATGCCGAACAAATAGGTAAACTGATACGTACTTTCCTTCGGCAGGAGAGTCTGGAGTCGCCACTCAATGAGCAGCGGCTCATTAACTCATGGGCAGAAATCCTTGGCCCTACTATTGCCTCTTATACCCGCGAACTCTATATCCGCAATCAGATTTTATATGTCCATCTGACCTCTGCCGCCCTGCGTCAGGAACTGATGATGGGACGTGACTTGCTAGTACGCAACCTGAATCGCCACGTAGGTGCGCAGGTAATCACGAATATCATATTCAGATAGGGATTAGTGGTTAGTGATTAGTGATAAGCTATCCACTCTCTGTATCTTCAATGCTTTCAATTCTTCTATGGCACGATTGTAATATACAGGCGTTTCCAGGTCTTTATTGTTATGCGCATCTAGCCCGATGATGGCAGTACAACCTTCATTGGCGGCAATGTGCCAGAAGTCCGGGCAGGGATAAGTCTGCAAATAGTGCGCCTCATTATAAGCTACATAACCGATATTATATTCCAGCGGAATATGGAAGCGTGCGGCTGTGCGGCAGATATGGCGACTGATTAACTTACAATGACGGTCGAACTGAGGATATGAGCGCATGAATAAATCCGGGTGAGCCAGACAGCAGAACAGACCACTCTCCATTCCCTCGATGGCGCTTTCTTCATAGAGTTCCAGCATATCAAGGTTCTCGGTATGATGTCCGAAGTAAGGGAACTTCTCATCTGTATGGTAATGGTGATTGCCGAACAGGATATAATCCAGTTGATACTCTTTGATTTTCTCTTTCAGCCAATGGATATAGGTGGGAAAATACTCGCATTCCAATCCGATTTTGATACTGATCTGATCCCGGTATTTCTCGCGGAGCGAGCGTAGGCTTTCTACGTATCCGGGTAATTCTTCGGGGAGCATACGCATGTCAGCCACATAATCGGTGTGATACTTCCACGGAGTGTGGTCTGAAAATCCCAGCTCCTGATAGCCACCTTTGATGGCGCTGAGCACGTAGTCTTCGTCGCTACCCGTAGCGTGCATGCAACGGGTGGTATGAGTGTGATAATTTGTTTTCATTGAATTGTTATAATCGTATCCATGCGGATGTCGAATGGCTCCGCAGGCACTTCTTCCACTAATTGAAAAGGAAAACAGATGCCGGCTTTGAAAGCCGTGAGGCGGGGGAGCAGTCGGTCATAATAACCTTTGCCTCTACCCAGACGGTTACCTGCATTATCGAAAGCTACGCCGGGAACGGCAACAAAGTCGATAGCTGCATAGTCGGTGAAGAGTTCTCCGGTAGGTTCTTCAATACCATAACTTCCTGTTGCCAGGTCTTCGGGACCGGTATAGACACGCAATTCCAGATCGTTACCTACGACAACCGGAAGCAATATCCGCTTTTCACGGCTCCACTTCCGGACAAATTCATGCGTATCGACTTCGTCCTTCAGTGAATAATAGAGCAGGACGATATGTGCCGCCCTGAAAGCCGGGTGGGCTTCCAGGGCGGCAAGTATTTCAGCAGACTGGGATTGATGCGTAGTGGTAAGCCCGTGCCGGGTCTTTAACAATGCCATACGCTTCCGCAGTTCTTTTTTTCTTTCCTTCATCTTTCGTCTCTTCTTTCACAACATCTTCCGGAGCTTTGGGAAATGCTTCGCCGTTCTCCAGAATTTCCAATGCCTTTTGTACGGTAGGATCGCCCTGATTGATATACCTTATATAAGGCTCTCTGCCTAATATATTATAGATAATGTTTCCATAAAGGTTTCTTTCCATCAGCTTGTAGGACTTGTGAATAAGGATATTGCGTCTCTTCACTCCCTTGCTGTCTGCAAAACGGATAAACTGTTCTACGATGCCTTGCTGACGAAGATATTTCAGCATGTCTTCTTCATTTTCGAACTCATTCAGTTTAGCCCGGTTGCGGTCGGAATACTGAAAGCTGAACTGTAAAGTCAGTCCTTTATTGAGCACTTCAATCAGATAAGAAGAGGTTCCTGTGGTATCCTGCGGTACGAATACGTCCGGCATAATACCACCACCACCATAAACGGGACGTCCCAGACGGGTGGAGTAGCGTAAATTCTCGTCCAGCTTGATGCTATCCTTAGAGAAGAATTCACCATGCTCGTAGCGGGTCAGCCAATCCATTTCGTATTTGGCGTCCTTACCATTCTTATACGGACGTTGTATGCAACGACCGGATGGAGTATAGTAGCGGGCAATTGTCAAGCGGATAGCAGAGCCATCGCTGAAGTCAATCGGTTGTTGTACCAATCCTTTTCCGAAGGAACGGCGTCCTACGATTGTACCACGGTCATTATCCTGAATAGCTCCTGCAAAGATCTCACTGGCGGATGCCGAACTTTCATTGGTCAGCACAACCAAAGGCATCTTCTGGCAACTGCCTGTTCCGTTGGCATAATCTTCCATACGGGGATATTTGCGTCCCTGGGCATAGACAATAAGTTGTCCTTCCGGCAGGAATTCATTCACCATACGCACGGCAGCCTCCATATAACCACCGGTGTTGTCGCGCAAGTCAATAATAATTCCCTTACAATTCTGATGACTGAGTTGAGCAATAGCATTCAGCAGTTCTACATGAGTAGTACGTCCGAACTTACTGATTTGAATATATCCATAATCATTGCTGAGCATATAAGCTGCATCAATTGTATTTTGTGGAATATCACCGCGGGTGATGACAAAGTCCAGCAAATCCTTTTCTGTAGCACGTTTGACGCTTAGTTTCACTTTGGTTCCTTTCGGGCCTTTCAAAGTGCGCATGGCTTTCTCATTGGTCAGTTTTATTCCGGCGAACAAGCTGTCGTCTACCATAACGATGCGGTCGCCTGCCATCAGTCCTACTTTCTCGGACGGACCGCCTTGAATGACACTGTTCACATGAATCGTATCATCCTGAATGGTGAATTGAATACCGATACCGCTGAAACTGCCTTCCAACTCTGAATTAACTTCCTCCAGATTCTGGGCAGGAATGTAAGTAGAGTGGGGGTCTAACTCAGCCAATATCTGTGGCATTGCTTTTTCCACAAGGTCCGTCATGTTGACGGTGTCTACATACTGGTCTTCAACAACCCGCAACAAGGCATTCAGCTTGTTGGACGAGCCATTAATAATGCCCAGCGTATTTCCGGCGAAATGCCTGGCATAAAATGTTCCGATCAGAATTCCCATTACCACGCTGATTGCGATGATGAGCGGAGTAAAGCGGGAAGAGTTTTTTGTACTCATATCTTTTAGTTGTTAGCTACGAGCTACAAGCTACGGGTAGTGGCTGTATGCTTCGCAGATTTTAGTTTATTGTTTGTTTAAGGTTCTTGTTCACTGCTTGTATCTTGTATCTTGTAGCCTGTAGCTACATATACTACCTCGATACCTGCACGCTTCAAAAGTTCGATGCCATCTTCCAGACGGTATTTCTCGGAGTAAACCACTCGTTTGATACCTGCTTGGATAATCAGTTTTGAACATTCGATGCATGGCGAAGCGGTGACATACATAGTGGCACCGTCGCTGCTATTGTTAGAGCGTGCTATCTTCGTGATTGCATTCGCCTCGGCATGCAACACGTAAGGTTTGGTAACGTTATTATCGTCTTCACATACATTTTCAAAACCGGCAGGCGTTCCGTTATACCCGTCAGAAATGATCATTTTATCTTTGACGATGAGTGCACCTACCTGGCGGCGTTTACAATATGAATTTTCCGCCCAGATACTTGCCATACGTATATAACGCTTGTCCAGCGCTTCTTGTTTTTCTTTAGCAGAACCTTCCATAGTCTTAATTACCTGAGTTACGTTGTGGAGCGAAGGAGATGAACTTTACAGTCTGTCCTTCTTTGTAATAAATATATAGATTCTTATTATCTCCTCCATATTTGAATGCACTCTTTAGTCCGTCTATAAAGGCTTTTCCTAAATACTTATCTGCATCGGTGCCTGCATTTTTTACGGTTATCTTTAGTTCCCGGTTGTTACCATTTGCATTCCAGTCTCCATTAACAGAGGTACTGGTGGCTTTTCCGGTGAAAGTTCCACCCGCTGTACCGTTTACCTCAGCACCATCGAACACTAAAGTGTAATTATCTCCTGCAATTGTCTTAAAACTCTTTTCTCTTGCAGCCTGATCTCCTTGCCAGAAGTCGTACATTTTGTTTTGTCCTTCCACTGCAATGTAAGTCATGTACCAGGTTTTTCCGGTGAAGATATCAATAACATCGTCTTCCTGATCGCAAGCGCTCAATACGGGTACAAAGAGAGCGACTAGCAGCAGCTGTATATAGGCTTTCATCTTTTTCATTTCTTTATTCCATTTCTGATTAATAATGCATCAATAGTTGGTTCTTGTCCGCGAAAGCGTTTGTATAATGTCATCGGGTGTTCTGTTCCTCCTTTGGAAAGAATGTTTTCCCGGAAGGAAGCGGCTACTTCCGGATTGAAGATTCCTTTTTGTTTAAACAGTGAGAAAGCATCTGCATCCAGAACTTCCGCCCATTTATAGCTGTAATATCCGGCAGAATAACCTCCGGCAAAGATATGCGAGAACTGTGTACTCATACAGGCATCTTCTACCACAGGAAGAATTTGTGCTTTCTTCCATGCTTCTTTTTCGTAAGCTTTCACGTCACCATCAAATGGGGTGGTACGGGTGTACCATGCCATATCCAGCAATCCAAAGCTAACCTGACGCAGGCAGGCATAAGCAGCATCGAAATTAGACGAATCTACAATGCGCTGTACCAGTTCGTCCGGGATGAGTTCTCCAGTCTGATAATGTCTGGCAAATGTGTGGAGGAACTCCTTTTCAATAGCGAAGTTCTCCATGAATTGAGAGGGAAGTTCCACAAAGTCCCAATATACATTTGTACCGCTCAGGTTTTCATAGGTGGAATTCGCGAACATACCATGCAGGCTATGCCCAAATTCATGCAGGAATGTCTCCAGTTCACCAAATGTCAGTAAGGCGGGTTTGTCTTTTGTCGGCTTAGTGAAGTTCATCACGATAGATATGTGCGGACGACTGTTTTCACCGGTTGCCTCGTCAATCCATTGTTCTTTATAAGAAGTCATCCATGCACCTGCACGTTTACCCTCTCTGGGGTGGAAGTCAGTATAGAGTACGGACAGGAACTTACCGTCTTTGTCAAATACCTCATATGCATCCACATCCTTATGGTATACCGGTATATCACTGTTTTTCTTGAAAGTAATGCCATATAAGCGGGTAGCCAGACCGAATACCCCTTCTTTTACCTTGCTCAGTTCAAAATAGGGACGGAGCATTTCATCATCTATCTGGAATTTCTGGTCTTTCAGTTTATGGGAATAATAAGACCAGTCCCAAGGCATCACTGTGAAGTCACTGCCTTCCAGTTGGCGTGCCAAGGCCTCTACCTCTGCATATTCTTGCTTGGCGGTGGGAGTGTAAGCATCCAGTAGCTGATCCAGCAGTTTATATACATTGCCGCTGTTCTCTGCCATTCGCTCTTGCAGGTTATATTCAGCAAAACTGCTGTATCCCAAAAGTTGCGCAATAGCCAGGCGGGTATTAACGAGCTTCTTTACAATCTCCAGATTGTTGGTTTCATTGTCATGAGTACATTTGGTATTATATGCCATATAAAGCTTACAGCGTAAATCGCGGTTACTGGCATACGTCATAAACGGGCTATAACTGGGGGCCTGCAAGGTGAATACCCATCCTTCCACGCCTTTTTCTTTGGCAGTTTCTGCGGCTGCATCAATGGCGCTTTGCGGCAGGCCGGCAAGTTGTGCAGGGTCTGTCAGTACCAGTTTATAGTCGTTGGTTTCTTTCAGGTTGTTTTCTCCGAATTGCAGGGTTAGCAGGCTGAGTTCTTTGCTCAGAGCACGGTATTGCTCTTTGGCTTCTCCTTCGAGATTGGCTCCACTGCGAACAAAGCTATTGTACACCTTCTCCAGCAGCTTGTTTTGCTCGGGAGTAATATTAACCTGGTCTTTCTGGTCATATACTGCCTTAATGCGTGCAAATAACTTCTCATTCAGAGTGATGTTATTGCCATGTTCGCTCAGCAACGGCATGATGGATTTTGCCAGTTCCTGCATGTCGTCGTTGGTTTCCGCACTCAGCAGATTGCCGAATACAGTGCTGACCTGGTTCAACAGTTCGCCGGACTTCTCGTAAGCAGCGATCGTGTTGGCGAATGTAGCCGCTTCCGGATTATTGGTGATCGCATCAATCTCCGCATTGTGACGGTTGATACCTTCACGAATGGCGGGTTCATAATGTTCGGTCTTTATCTTTTCAAACGGGATGGTACCGTGAGGCGTAGAATACTTTTCAAAAAAAGGGTTTTGAGCCTGTATTATATTCATAAAGCAGAGTAATGTTAGCGTTAGTTTTAATTTTATCATACTTACTTAGGTTCGGTAAAAATAATCTAACTGCAAAAGTGCAAAAAAAATAGCTGATTTAATGAATAACCCGTTGTATTTTAACAAAAAACAGGCAACCTCGTAGAGATTGCCTGTTTTAAATATTATTTTGTACTCTGCTTATTAGTTGTTAACTGAAGCCATGTGAGCGATCAGGTCAAGAACCTTGTTAGAGTAACCGATTTCGTTGTCATACCAAGATACAACTTTTACGAAAGTATCAGTCAAAGCGATACCAGCTTTTGCATCGAAGATAGAAGTACGAGCGTCACCCAAGAAGTCAGAAGAAACTACTGCATCTTCAGTGTAACCCAGGATACCCTTCAATTCGCCTTCTGAAGCTTCTTTCATAGCAGCACAGATTTCAGCGTAAGTAGCCGGTTTAGCCAAGTTAACTGTCAAGTCAACTACAGATACGTCCAAAGTCGGAACACGCATAGACATACCAGTCAATTTGCCGTTCAAAGCAGGGATTACTTTACCTACAGCCTTAGCAGCACCAGTAGAAGACGGGATGATGTTGCCAGAAGCAGCACGACCACCTCTCCAGTCTTTCATAGAAGGACCGTCAACTGTCTTCTGAGTAGCAGTTGTAGAGTGAACTGTAGTCATCAAACCATCCAAGATACCGAACTTGTCGTTCAATACTTTAGCGATAGGAGCCAAACAGTTAGTAGTACAAGAAGCGTTAGATACGAATTGAGTACCTTTCACGTATGTTTTTTCGTTTACACCGCAAACGAACATCGGGGTGTCATCTTTAGAAGGAGCAGACATTACTACATATTTTGCACCAGCTTCGATGTGAGCTTGAGCTTTGTCTTTGCTCAGGAACAAACCAGTAGATTCAACTACGTATTCTGCACCTACAGCATCCCATTTCAAGTCAGCCGGGTTTCTTTCTGCAGTGATGCGGATAGCTTGGCCGTTAACGATCAGCTTGCTGTTTTCAACATCTGCTTCGATAGAGCCGTTAAACTGACCGTGCATAGTGTCATACTTCAGCATGTAAGCCAAGTAATCTACCGGGCAAAGGTCGTTAATACCAACGATTTGAATATCGTTTCTTTCCATTGCAGCGCGGAATACGAAACGTCCGATACGTCCGAATCCATTAATACCTACTTTAATCATTTTGTTTAAACTTTTAAGGGTTTTATAATATTTGTTCAAATATCTCTCTTCTCTTGCGCATTTATTTCTGAAATGCGGTGCAAAAGTAAGAAAATGTTTTTATATTCGCACTTAATTTTATAATTAAATAATGGAAGTGATGGGAAAAAGTTCATTTTTACAAGATTTTAAATCATTTGCCATGAAAGGCAATGTGATAGACATGGCTGTCGGTGTAATCATCGGTGGCGCGTTTGGTAAAATTGTATCTTCTGTTGTGGCAGATATTATCATGCCGCCTCTCGGTTTATTGGTGGGAGGTGTGAACTTTACGGACCTGAAGTGGGTGATGAAACCTGCTGAAGTTGTGGATGGTAAAGAGATTGCCGCCGTAACCTTGAATTATGGAAATTTCCTGCAAGTGACGTTTGACTTTCTCATTATTGCTTTTTCTATTTTCTTGTTCATCAAGTTGCTGACCAGGCTGACGGCTAAGAAAGAGGCGGAAGTCCCCGCAGCACCTCCTGCTCCTCCTGCACCTAGTAAAGAAGAAGTCTTGCTGACGGAAATCAGGGATATCTTGAAAGAAAAAAAGTAGAAAGAATAGTCTGCTACATACCAACTCCGTGTCTGGTCCATACCAACTCCGTACCAAGTCCAAGTGTATAGGTACGGAGCAGGTACGCACTTGATGCGGGGAGGGTGCGGCGAGATCGGATAAATAGAACAATTATTAAAGGCTTTTAATACCCTGTCGGCAAGAAGTTAAGAGTTTGTCGACAAACTCTTAACTTCTTGCTGATAAACTCTTAACTTCTTGTAAGTTGCTGATAATTAGCATGGCTTTGTTTCACTTTGAATGGGCTTTGCCTTACTTGGATGGAGTTATATGATATTTTAATTTTTGATATTCCTGAAGTGCTTCTTTTTGTAAATTTTCCAGTAGCCTGATTTCTACGGATAATTGATTGAGGCCGGCATTGGAGTTGAGAATCTCTTCTCGCTCTTTATAATTTATAATGCCATTTGGTGCCACTTCCTGTTTCTTCTTGCTTTCTTCCAGCATATAGCGTGCTGCGGCTATATAGTAGTTTCTGAGTGCCTTCTGCTCCTTATTGCGCATGGGGCGGTAGTCTTTATTCTCGTCGGATAAACGATGATAAAAATTATTCATGGCTACATTGATTTCTTTACGAATTTCCTCTTTAGCGGTATTCCGGTAGGCAGAGTCTAATTGTGCATGCTCGGGATAGGTATTCAACATCTTTTTCAGTTCGTCTTTGGCTGTCTCGTAGTTTTTTTTGGAAGCAGCTAATTCTTGGGGCTTTAATTCGAAAATGATATAAGTCAGCTTCGGTTCATTTCTAATGTTTATTAACTTGTTGGATGCTTCGCAAGCATCCAGATATTTTTCCATAAGTGTCCAATTGAACAGCAGTTTCTTTTGCTGCAGATCAGTACGTATGATTTCGAGTGATTTTTCTAATTCAACAATTCTGTTTTCCTGCGCCTGCAGGCATACAATATTGCATAAAAGCAATAGTAGTAAAGAGCTGATTTTTTTCATGTTTTCCTGTGTATTAAATGATTTATTTATTTGCAAATATAGATTTTCCGCTCTATAATTCCTATTATTCCCTCAGTTTTTCATACTTTTGCAGCTCATTTTAAACTAAATCCATACAGATTATATGCAAGAAAAGATTGTCATTCTTGATTTTGGTTCGCAGACTACGCAGCTTATAGCCCGTCGTGTCCGTGAATTGAATACGTATTGCGAAATTTTACCTTACAATAAGTTCCCGGAGGGGGATGAGAGTGTAAAGGGGGTTATCCTTTCGGGAAGCCCGTTCTCTGTATACGATGAAAATGCGTTTAAGGCAGATTTGAGTGAAATTCGTGGAAAATATCCTGTTCTGGGGATCTGTTACGGTGCGCAATTTATCGCTTATACTAATGGCGGCAAGGTGGAACCTGCCGGAAGTCGTGAGTACGGACGTGCACATTTGAGCTCTTTTGACAAGGACAATGTGCTGTTCAAGGACGTGAAGGAAAATACACAGGTCTGGATGAGTCACGGAGACACAATTACGGTTATCCCTTCCAATTTCAAAAAAATAGCTTCGACGGATAAGGTGGCGATTGCTGCTTATCAGATAGAGAACGAAAAGGTGTGGGGCGTACAGTTCCATCCGGAAGTATTTCATAGCGAAGATGGCACGCAGATGCTGAAGAATTTCGTGGTGGATGTTTGCGGTTGCAAACAGGACTGGAGTGCTGCTTCCTTTATTGAAACGACGGTTGCCGAATTGAAGGAACAGTTGGGTGACGATAAGGTGGTTCTTGGTTTGAGCGGTGGTGTGGATTCTTCCGTAGCTGCTGTATTGTTGAATCGTGCTATCGGTAAGAACCTGACTTGTATCTTCGTAGATCACGGTATGCTCCGTAAGAATGAGTTTAAGAATGTACTGCACGATTATGAATGTCTCGGTCTGAATGTTATCGGTGTGGATGCCAGTGCCAAGTTCTTTGCAGAACTGGCAGGTGTAACGGAGCCTGAGGAAAAGCGTAAAATTATAGGCAAGGGTTTTATCGAAGTATTTGATGAGGAGGCCCATAAGATTAAAGATGTGAAGTGGCTGGCACAGGGTACGATTTATCCTGATTGTATCGAGTCCCTTTCCATTACCGGTACGGTTATTAAGAGTCATCATAATGTAGGTGGTTTACCTGAAAAGATGCACCTGAAGCTTTGTGAGCCGCTTCGCTTGTTGTTTAAAGATGAGGTTCGCCGTGTAGGTCGCGGATTGGGTATGCCTGAGCATCTGATTACTCGTCATCCTTTCCCCGGACCGGGTTTGGCTGTGCGTATTTTGGGTGATATTACTCCGGAGAAAGTGGCTATTCTGCAAAATGCGGATGATATCTTTATTCAAGGCTTGCGTGACTGGAAAGTGAAAGAAGCTGATGGCAGCGAAACTTCTCTTTATCATCAGGTTTGGCAGGCGGGCGTTATCTTGCTCCCCGTGCAATCAGTTGGTGTGATGGGAGATGAACGTACGTATGAACGTGCCATTGCGCTGCGCGCTGTGACTTCTACAGATGCTATGACGGCAGACTGGGCACATTTGCCTTACGAATTCCTGGGCAAGGTTTCCAATGATATTATTAATAAGGTGAAAGGGGTGAACCGGGTAACCTATGATATTTCGTCAAAACCGCCTGCAACGATAGAGTGGGAGTAGGATTGTATGTTTTAATATTATATTTGAATAGCCTCAACTTGTATAGAGTTGGGGCTATTTTTGAATTATTCATAGTAAACTGCCGCTAAGTCTGTTGCTTTGGGTAGTTCACCGGACATTGGATAGTGAACTGGAAATTAGAAATGCAGAACTTTTATTTTCCTCTCACTCTAGCATCTTTTCTAAATATAGACTATATTTGCAACATTCCGCAAAGGAATATTTGGCAGAGTATAAATTAAAAATCGGAAATCGGAACATGTTAATTATGAATAACTCTTATCGGCGATACGAGGTGTTATTGCTGTTTATATTAGTCTTCAATTCTACTATTTTTGCGGGGAAAGTGGATTCGATAAACTGCTATTTCCAGAAGTTAGATCAACAAATATTGAATATAGAGAAATTTGAAAATCAGAAGCAACAGAAAATTCAAGAACTGAAAGCCGAGCTTACAAGCACTCAAAAACCGGATAAACAATATGATATTTATTGCTCTCTTTTTAATGAATATCAGGCATACAATTATGATTCGGCATTTGTCTGCGGAAGCAAAATGATTCAGATTGCAGAAGAATTGTATGATCAATCGAAACTAGCCGATTCCCATCTTATGGTAGCGTATAGTTGTATTTCTGCCGGATTGTTTTTAGAAGCCAAAGATCTGTTGCAATCCATTGATTCTGTCAGTTTGGATACAGAACGGAAAGTGGCATTGTTTTCCACCTATTCCAAACTTTATTTAGATATGGCATTAGCTATTCAGCATAACCCTTATAAGAACTATTATCTGAAACAATCAATCCGATACAGTAATTTAATTATCGACATAAAAGGCAAGGAAAACCCATTAAGCAAGTTACAACAAATTAATATATATAGGTGTCAAGAGGATTACGTAAAAGCAATAGAAGCAACCGAACATTTTCTTAGTACAGTGAAAGTGGATGATCGCAGCCGGACCCTTTGTTACGGTGGAATAGGCACTTTTTACTTACTAAGTGGTGATACTCTACGTGCTACTTCCTATCTAACAGAAGCAGCAATCGGAGATATTAGAAATGTCACGAAAGAAAGTTCTGCTTTATCTGATCTGGCAACAATTGCATTTCGTCGTGGAGACATAGATCATGCATACCTTTATATAAAACAAGGGATGAACGATGCATACTTCTTTAATGCGCGCCACCGCAAAGTGGAAGCCAGTGATATTCTACCTATTATTGAAGCCAGCCGTTTTGAAATAATGCAGCAGCAGCAAAGCAAACTATTTATAGCTTTGTTATTCGTAACTTTCCTCTCTCTATGCGTTCTGACAGCTATGTATTTTATACTGAAACAAATGAAACAGTTGAAAAAAGCCAGAAGACTAATTCAGAAACAGAATGTAGATTTGAAGGAAGTAAATAAGAGATTGAAAGATGGAAATAGGATAAAAGACGAATATATAGGTTATTTCTTTAGCCTCAATTCTGCATTTATGGATGAGTTCGATAGTTTTCGTAGATTAGTAACTCGTAAATTGGCAGGCAAACAATACAATGAATTATTGCAAATAGTAAAACAGGATGATTCCCAAAAGAATAGAGAAAATAAGTTTGTTTCATTTGACAGTATATTCCTAAAGTTATTCCCGGATTTCATGGAGCATTTTAATGCTCTATTTCCTGAACAGGAACAGATTGTTCTTCCATCACCTGTTACACTTAATACAGAATTAAGAATATTTGCATTAATCCGTTTAGGAGTTACGGATAGTGACCATATTGCTAAATTCCTAAATTATTCAGTTAATACGATTAATACATATAAGTCTAAGGTAAAGAATCGTTCTATCATCCCAAATAATCTCTTTGAACAAAAAATAATGGAGATAGAATCCGTGAAATCAGATATAGAATGACAATATAAGGGTTTAAAACCATTATATTATAGAATTGTTATCTGCCATTATATCAGTCTGTTATCTTTTTGAATTATTATATTTTCATTATAGAAAAGAGGGCTTTGTTGTTTTTAACTCTTCTGGCAATTAATTTTGCAATATCAAAATCGTTGTTCTAAAAACTGAGTATTATGAAACACAAAGTCTGTATTTTCCTTATATTACTGATGGCTCAATTAACTTGGGCAAATCCTATTAATAATAAAGCTATAAAAGTGGAAAATGCTGTGAAAGTTTCAGCAGGATCCATAGAAAGATATCTATTTCATTCTGATTTTGTAGATGAAAGGAATGTGGATATTTGGTTACCAGATGGTTATACACCTACTAAAAAGTATGCAGTGCTTTATATGCACGATGGACAGATGCTATATGACAGCAGTCGAGCCTGGAATGCAAAAGAATGGGATATAGATACTACTATCGATAAACTGATAAAAAAAGGCAAAATTAGAGAGGTAATAGTAGTAGGTATCTATAATAACAGCAACAAACGTCACATTGAGTACTTTCCTCAAAAGGCGATAGACAACATAGCAGCACCAGAATACCAAAAAGTGATGGATCTGATGCCCGGAGGTCCTTTAGCAGATAATTATTTGAAGTTCATTATCAGTGAGCTGAAACCTTTCATAGATGCTACTTATTCCACCAAACCGGATCAGAAGAATACTTTTATTGCAGGTTCAAGCATGGGTGGATTGATTTCCATGTATGCTATTTGCGAGTATCCTCAGATTTTCTCAGGAGCCGGATGTCTTTCTACACATTGGATTGGTACTTTTGATAATAACAAGGAGATTCCGGCTGCATTTAATGAATATCTGAAGCAGCATTTACCTTCGCCACGAAATCATAAAATCTATTTTGATCATGGGACGGTAGGGCTGGATGCCAACTATCCTGAATTTCAAAAAATGATTGATGCTACGGTGAAAACAGCCGGATATACAGACAAGTCATTGATGACTTTGGAGTTCCCCGGTGATGATCATAACGAAACATGCTGGGCAGCACGTTTACATATCCCTTTGATCTTTTTACTTAAGAAGTAAAAGCTTGGCGAGAGTTTTACTTTATCCTTAATAATTAACCCTAATTTTCTATTTATGAAATCATCTCATTTAAAGATGGTATGCACTTGGTGTGTACTATTGGCAAGCATTGTCTTTGCTCAAGCGCAGACAATAGAAGTCAGAGGTACGGTTTTCGACACTCAGAAAGAACCGGTACCTGGTGCCAGCATTCTGATTAAAGGAACCGGTACAGGAACTATTACTGATGCGGATGGAAAGTATGCCATCAAAGTTTCTGATTCGAAAGCCGTACTCGTGTTCTCTTTTGTTGGATATACTCCTCAGGAGTTCATAGTAGGTAACAGAAAAGTTATTGATGTCGAACTCAAAGATGACGCTGTTTTACTGAAAGATGTAGTTGTTATTGGTTATGGTTCGGTAAAGAAGAAAGACTTGACCGGTTCCATTACTTCAGTGACTGAAAAAGACCTTCAGAAAGGTGAAATTTCTCCTGACCGTATGATTCTTGGTAAAGTTGCAGGTGTACAGGTTACTCCTAACGGAGGTGCTCCTGGTTCAGGTAGTCGCATTCGAATTCGTGGTGGTGCATCATTGACGGCAAGCAACGACCCGTTAATGATTATTGATGGAATTCCGGTTGACAATGCCGGAGTTGCCGGTTCACCAAGCGTATTGAGTACTATCAATCCGAATGATATTGAATCTATGAATATCTTGAAAGATGCTTCGGCAACAGCTATCTATGGTTCAAGAGCTTCTAATGGTGTAATTATCATTACCACTAAGAAAGCTGCTTACGGGCAGAAGATGAAAGTGGATTTCAGCACTCAATTCTCTTTGTCTTCCATTGCAAAGAAGCTGGAACTCTTATCAGGAGATGAAATCAGAGATGTCGTGAACAATAATCCGAAGAGTACTAATGAACTTAAAGGTTTGTTGGGCAAACAGAATACTGACTGGCAAGACCAGATTTATCAGACAGCTTTCGGTACAGATAATAATCTGAGTCTGACGGGTGCTGTGAAGAATATTCCTTATCGTGTGTCATTGGGATATCTGAATGAAAACGGTATTCTCAGGACAGGTAATATTGAGCGTATTACCGGTGCTTTGAACCTGAATCCCCGTTTCTTTGATAATCATTTAAAGATTGACGCTTCAGTAAAGGGTAGCCGTATCAACAACCGTTTTGCCAATACTGATGCCATTCAGACAGCAGTTTCTTTCGATCCTACCCAGCCGGTGAAGGCAGATGGCTTTGATAAGTATGATGGCTATTTTACCTGGCTGATGCCGGATGGGAATTTGAAAACACAGGCCCTTACCAATCCGATGTTGTTGCTGAACACTTATGATAATACGTCCAATGTATCCAGGGTGATTGCAACTGCCCAGATTGACTATAAAATGCATTTTCTTCCCGAACTGCGTGCCAACTTGAATGTCGGTTATGATTATTCAAAAGGTAAAGGTAAAGTATATATTCCTGAATGGGCTCCTCAAATGGCATCTCGTAATGGGCAAAGCCAGGAATATGGCAGCAACAAGACCAATAAACTGTTTGAATTTTATTTGAATTATGCAAAAGAGTTTACTGGAATTAAAAGTTTTTTTGATATAACTGCCGGTTATACTTATCAGGACTGGTTGACACATTCAGATAATTACATTGATTATACAGCTACCGGAGAGGAATTTAAGAAACCTGATTTCCCATTTGACGAGCCCCGTAATACATTAATTTCTGTATTTGGACGTCTGAATTATACATTGATGAATAAGTACCTGTTGACGGTTACAGTACGTCGTGACGGTTCATCCCGTTTTCATCCGGATAATCGTTGGGGAACATTTCCGTCATTTGCTTTGGCATGGAAGATTAAAGAAGAAAATTTCCTGAAAAACGTGGATGCAGTCAGTGAATTGAAACTACGTTTGGGATATGGTCAAACCGGTCAACAGGATATCTATCTGTACTATCCATACTTGGCGCGTTACGAACAAAGTTCTAATGTGGCACAATATCAGTTTGGTGATCAATTCTATTATATGTACCGCCCGGCAGCTTATGATCAAGAAATAAAATGGGAATCAACTGAAACTTACAATGCCGGTTTGGATTTTGGCTTCCTGGATAACCGTATCACAGGTAGTTTGGATATCTATCTGAAAAAGACAAAAGATTTATTAGCTACCGTAAGCGTACCAGCTGGGAGTAATTTCAGCAATCAGTTGATAACCAATATTGGTAGCTTGGAAAATAAAGGTCTTGAGTTTACCTTGAATGCCGAAATAGTGAAGTCTAAAGACTGGAACTGGAATGCATCTTTTAATATGGCTTTTAATCGGAATAAGATAACTAAATTAACTTTGGTTGATAGCGATGAATACGAAGGAATTCCGCAAGGATGGATTTTCGGTTCTACCGGCGGCACTGTACAGATTCACAGTGTAGGATACAACTCCTTCTCTTACTATCTGTATCAACAAGTTTATGATGATAACGGCAAACCGTTAGAAGGCGTATATGTTGACCAGAATAATGATGGCAAAATCAATAATAAGGATCTTGTTCGCTCCAAATCGTCTGAACCTAAGGTGACTTGTGGTTTTAGTACCAGCTTGTCCTTCCGTAATTGGGAATTGAGTACCTCTTTGCGGGGTAGCTTCGGTAACTATATGTATAACAACATGAACTCTGCTCTTGCTACTTATAGTAACATCCTGAGTCCCAGTAAAAGTATTCTCAATGCTCCTAGTAGTGTTCTTGAATCTAATTTTTATTTGAACCAACCACTTTCCGACTATTATCTGGAAAATGCATCGTTCGTAAAGATGGATAATTTGAGCTTGTCTTATAACTTCGGTAAGGTATTTAACAAGACGGTTAATGTTCGCGGTACACTGTCCGTGCAGAATGTATTTACCATTACTAAATACTCAGGAATCGATCCGGAAATAGCGGGAGGCGTTGACCGTAGCTTCTATCCACGTCCACGGACATTCACATTAGGATTTAACATCAACTATTAATAAAGAAGACATCATGAAAAAATATAGATTAAACCGATTTGTAATGCCATTGGCATTGTTGCTGACGATGTCTGTTGCAGCAACCTCTTGTCTGGACGATTTGGACAGATTCCCGACGAATGATACCACTTCTGAAAAAGTATATGCTACCTTTCAAGGCTATAAAGAAGTGATGGCAAAAGTGTATGGCTCTTACTCGCAAGTAGGCAATGACCTGGCTTCCAAAGATGATATAACGATGGGTGACGGTGCATCCGCCGATTTTCTTAGATGCTTCTTTAACCTTCAATGTCTCACTACCGAAGAAGCCATTTGTACTTGGACGGATAGTGGCATTCCTGATTTGAACTTCATGAACTGGTCTTCCAATAACACTTTTATCTCCGGGCTATACTACCGTGCTTTGTATCAGATTGCACTCGTGAATGAATTTCTTCGCGAATCTACAGAAAGTAAAGTTAGCGGGCGGGGCATTACAGGCAACGATGCAACAGAAATCAAATATTTCCGTGCAGAAGCTCGTTTTCTCAGGGCATTTCAGTATTGGGTATTGATGGATGTATACGGTAACCCTCCCTTTGTGGACGAAAATACACCGATAGGGAAATTCCTGCCCTCACAAATAAAGAGAACGGACTTGTTCAAATACATTGAATTGGAATTGCTTGAGGTACAGGATTTGTTGAAAGCCCCCCATTCTAATGAGTATGGTCGCGCTGATCAAGCTGCCTGCTGGGCATTGATGGCTCGTATGTATCTGAATGCAGAAGTATATACAGGTACAAAGAAATATTCGGAAGCTATTACCTATGCATCCAAAGTGATTGGTGCAGGGTATACACTCAAAGAAAACTTCAGCGAGTTATTCATGGCCGATAATAATGTAAATAATCCGGAAGTCATTCTATCTATCAACTATGACGGTCAGCGAAATAAAAGCTATGGTGGATTGACATTTATGATTAATGCTTCCTTTATAACCAGTCGTGAAGATGTCCCCGGTAAAAACTTCCAGGAATATTTTGGAATGGGTGGACTAGGCGGTTGGTATGGTAATCGTAGCCGTAAGGAATTGCCTGCTAAGTTTGATGAGGCTGACGGGCGCCGTTTATTCTTTGGTGCTAAGCCGAATGTAGACAATGTGAATGAATTTACAGAAGGGCTAGCTGTTGCCAAGTTCCGCAATATTACCTCCACGGGGCAGAATGGTTCCAATTATGCAGAGGCATTCGCAGATACGGATTTCCCGTTGTTCCGTCTGGCAGAAATGTATCTTATTTATACAGAAGCAGTTCTCAGAGGAGGTACAGGAGGTGATATGGTAACCGCTGTAAGGTATTTCAATAACTTGCGTAAACGAGCTTTTGGTAATGAATTTGCCAATGTAGGCTCTATTTCTCTGGAAGAGATTCTGGATGAAAGGGCGCGTGAACTCTATTGGGAAGGTTTTCGCCGTACGGATTTGATTCGCTATGGATTATATACTTCTGGTAGCTATGTATGGCAATGGAAGGGTGGAGCTAAAAATGGTGTGGGTGTCAGTGAAGACCTCAACCTGTTTCCCTTACCTGCAACAGATGTAATGGCTAACCCGAACCTAAAACAAAATACGGGCTATTAATCAGTATTGAATGACTTAAATAGGAAATAGTATGAAAAAGATATTTAATCAATTAGTTGGAACGTTAGCATTCTCCATACTGCTATTCTCTTGCGAAAGTGACTTGGAGAAGGTAGTATTACAACCTGGCAACGGACCTGTACACGTAACTGTTAATACCGATGTACCACTGGTATGCTCCGCAGAAAATGCGAAAGATACGGCATTTGTCATTACATGGGAGGCTGCGGATTATGGAAAAGATATATCTTCTTCCTATACATTACAGATTGATGTGGCAGGGAATGATTTTGCAGCACCGCAAGAAGTCGTTGTAGGTAATAATGTATTTAGTAAACCTCTTACTTCGGATAACCTGAATTCTATTATGCATAAGTTGGGGCAAGCTATTGATGTAGCTACTGATCTGGAGGTACGGGTTATGGCAAAACCGATGGTATTGGGTTCCTCGGAACCTGTTCTCCCGATTCTGTATTCACAGACAGCAGTGAAGGTTAATGTAACATCCTATGCTATGGCTCCTCTGCACTTGATCGGTTCTATGTTTGGAGTTTATTTCGTAGACCCGAATGTATGGGATATTGCCAACTACCGTTATGTAATGTTCCGTGATGATGCATTAGCTACAGATGAATATACAGGGTTTATCCGCGGCTTTAGTGACGTGACTTGGGCAGGGCAATTCAAATTTATTAATGATGGTGATTTGAATACTTACACGATGTATGGAAAGAAAGATGCCAATACTCTATCTCTTACTGGCGGTAACTTTGAACTTCCCCAAGATGGATATTATACCATTACGGCAAGTACTTCCAAAATGACTTATTCTATCAAAGAATATGATGCCAGTGCAGCACCTGTATATGCAACAATACAATTATCTGGCTCAGGTGTTGCCAGTATAGTTACCCTGGTTCAGGCATACTACGATCCGCACATCTGGATTGCTGACGATATCACCCTGACTACCGGAGAATTAACTTTCCTAAGCGGTTTGAACTCATGGAGTGCAAAGACTTTTCCTTACGGTAAAGGAACTGTTGATGGTGATGATATCAAAGTGACTAAGGCCGGAAAGTACTATGTCAAGTTCAATGACCTGACAGGACATTACGTCTTCTATCAGAAAAATTAAGAGTCTATGAAACTTTGTACTATTTTCATCATAGTATGGTTTACGTTCGGATTTTCTCTGACCATGTTTGCACAAAAAGTAGAGCGGGTAGAACCGCTCTGCTGGTCGACAGGCATGAGAACCGAATTACAGTTGATGTTATATGGACAAAATCTGAAAGATGCAGGTGTGAAAGTTTTGCAACCCGGAATGACGGTGAAGACGGTTCACAATGCTGAAAGTCCGAACTATTTATTTGTGGATATGGCTGTCGAGAAAGCCGGTAATTACACAATAGAAATTACTCAGGGGCATAAGAAGACAAAAGTCAATTATGAGATTCACAACCGACGTCCTGGTTCGGAAAGTCGTGTAGGACTGACATTGGCAGATGTTATCTATCTCATTATGCCTGACCGATTCGCTAATGGCGATACAAGTAATGATATAGTAAAAGGCTCTACTCAGATACTCGATCGTAATGGCTTGGAATCCCGGCATGGAGGTGATATCCAGGGAATCATTGATCATTTGGATTATATGGCAGACTTGGGAGTAACTGCTTTATGGTCAACTCCGTTACTCGAAGACAACCAGTTTTATCATCAGTATGCCATCTCTGATTATTACCGCATCGACCCACACTTCGGAACCAATGAATTATATTGTGAAATGGTGGCGGAAGCGCATCGTAAAGGATTGAAAATAGTTCAGGATATTGTACCCAATCATTGCGGTTCGGGACATTGGTGGATGAAAGATTTGCCTTTCACTGATTGGGTGAATCACTTTGATACATTTACGCAAAGCAATTATGCCTTGCAAGCCTACAGTGATACGCATGCTTCAAAAGTAGACCGTATGCTATGTGGACATGGATGGTTCGTAGAGAGCTTGCCGGATATGAACTTGTCCAACCCTTATACATTGAAGTACTTGACTCAGATGGCCGTCTGGTGGATTGAATATGCCAATCTGGATGCTCTCAGGGTAGACACTTACTTCTATATGGGATATGAAGGTGCTCAATGGACAAAGAGTATCCGTAATGAATACCCCAATATGGAGTTCGTAGGTGAAGTTTGGGGCAATGACCCCGGAATCATTTCCTACTGGCTTGGGGATAGACCTAAACATGACGGATTTGCCAGCCATTTGCCTAAAGCGATGGATTTCCCTTTGGAGCGTTCTTTGGTTATGGGGCTTTCCAATGATAATGAAGCATGGGGAGGTAGTACAAAAGCTATTTATAATACAATTGCACAAGATTTTCTATACGAAGATGCGATGAATTCTCTGGTTGTCTTTGCCGATAATCATGATATAGATCGTATCTACAATATGCTTGGGAAGGATATCCGCAAGGTAAAGATGGCGATGAGTTTTATTATCACTACCCGTGGATTACCGCAGATTTATTATGGTACGGAACTGCTGTTTGCTGACGATCCGCGAGGAGGTGCGCATAAATGCCGCATGGATTTCCCTGGCGGATGGGAAGGCGACACAATCAACTTGTTTAAACCAGAATACAGGAATGCTCAACAGCAGGAGATGTTCGATCATGTACGTAAGTTGCTTCATTTTCGTAAAAGTACACCGGTAGTATATAATGGAAAGCTGATGCATTATGTACCTAAGAACAATATTTATACCTATTTCCGCTACAATGATTCTGAATGTGTGATGGTGTTATTGAATGGGGCTTCGCAATCACAAACTATTGGTTGGAACCAGTTTGAAGAGCGATTGCAGGGGATGAAAGCCGGGTATGAAATCTTGTCCGGACAACAAATAACAAAAGGTGAAAAGATAGAGATTGAATCAAATAGCTCTTTAGTTATTTACTTTAAAACAACGAAATAAATGTATACAAATTTAAAAAAAATAGATTATGGCAGATTTAAAATTACTTTTTGAAGCAATCCTTAAAGGAAAGCAGAAGGATGCAGTTGAGATTACTCAACAGGCAATAAATGAGAACATAGCTCCGAAGGAGTTGATTGACAACTATCTGATTAAAGCAATGGAAGAAATCGGTAGTCGTTTTGAGCAACAGAAAGCATTTGTGCCCGAATTGTTGATGGCAGGTCGTGCTATGAAATCCTCCCTTATATTATTGCAGCCTCTATTGAAAGGTGGCGACGAGAAATCAGGATTGGGTACAGTAGTGATTGGTACTGTAAAAGGTGACTTACATGACATCGGCAAGAATCTGGTAGGTTCCATGTTCGAAGGTTGTGGATTTCAAGTAATTGACTTGGGCGTAGATGCAGATAGTGATAAATTTATCTCGGCTGTGAAAGAGCATCAACCAGATGTTATCGGTTTGAGTGCTTTGCTGACCACTACTATGCCATATATGAAGACAATTATAGATGCTTTGGAAGAAGCTGGACTTCGCCAACAAGTGAAAGTTATGGTAGGCGGTGCTCCGGTTAGTGCCGGATTTGCGGCTGAGATTGGTGCAGACGGATATAGTGACAGTGCCAACTCCGCGGTAGTGCGAGCAAAAGAATTATTAGGTATAACGCATTAAAAGGTAAAAGGAGGTCTGATATGAGCAATCAATTGATTCAGGTAGATATTATTTCCGGCTTCCTGGGAGCGGGGAAAACAACTCTTATCCAGAATATTATCGGAGCGGGGGCTCGGTCAGGCAGATTAATGATATTAGAGAATGAATTCGGAGCGATAGATGTAGACGGCGAAGTATTGGAAACGACAGGAGTTGAAGTGGAGAGCATCATTGCAGGCTGTATTTGCTGTAGTGGGGCGGATGTCCTTATTAACAAACTGTCTGAAATAGCAAGTAGCTATGCACCAAGACAACTAATTATAGAACCGACCGGCATTGCTCGTTTGTCCGATATCCGACGTATTTTCCAATGCAAGGCAGTTAGAAGACTTTATCAGTTGAACAGAGTTGTAACTGTAGTGGATGCCGTTACTTATCCCATCTGGATAAAGGTTTCCAAAGAGTTTTTTAATGATCAGATTCGATTCAGTGATCTTATTTACGTAAGCAAAGTGGAAGATTGTATGTCTCAACAGGTAATAGAGTTACTGTCTTTAATAGATACGATTCATCCAGATTGCCCTGTGTCTACTGATATCCATGAATTGTTAGCTTGCTGGAATACAGGTATTAAGAAGAAAGCATGTTCATCCATGTACTTGGCTCCGGGAAAAGACAGTGGACTGTTTGAAACCTTCTCCATTGAATATTCTGAAGGTTTCAACCATAGTAGTCTGCTGCAATTACTGGATAAAGTACAAGAGGGAGTGTTTGGCTCTGTGTATCGCATTAAGGGATGTTTTCAGGATGAGACCGAAACGGGCTACACCCTTGATTGGGTGGGCAACCGTTATCGGTTGATACCATCCGGTTCAGTCAATAACCCGTCCACCCGTCTCTGCTTCATTGGTAGCAGATTGGACAGGGAATCACTGAACGACGCATTAGAACAAATAAAAATTAACTAATAAAAATAGTAAAAAATATGAAAGACAGGAACATGAATCAATGGGTGGAAGGCATACTTGCCGACAAGAAACGGATTGCTATTCCCATCATGACCCATCCGGGTATTGAGTTGATTGGCAAAACTGTATATCAGGCAGTAAGTGACGGAAGAGTACATTTTGAGGCTATCAAGGCATTGAATGATAAATATCCTTCGGCTGCCTGTTCAGTTATCATGGACCTAACAGTAGAGGCTGAGGCTTTCGGAGCAAAAATCGATTTCCCGAAAGATGAGATCCCCAATGTTATCGGACGTTTGCTTGCTGATTATGATGCGGTGGAAAGGCTGGAGATTCCTGATATGACGAAAGGACGCTTGCAGGAATATCTGAAAGCAAATCGCTTGACTGCTGAGGCTATCAGAGATAAACCTGTTTTCGGTGGAATGATTGGTCCCTTTTCGTTGGCAGGGCGTTTGTACGATATGTCAGAGTTTATGATGGCATGCTATTGTGAACCCGATACGGCAAATTTGCTATTAAAGAAATGCACAGACTTCTTAATCAATTACTGTCTGGAACTGAAAAAGCAGGGAGTACAGGGAGTCGTGATTGCTGAACCGGCTGCCGGTTTGATGTCTGACGAAGGTTGCGAAGAATTTTCTTCACAGTACGTAAAAGCCATTGTCAGTGCAGTACAAGATAACGATTTTATCGTAATTTTGCATAATTGTGGTAACACAGGTCATTGTACAGAAGCTATGGTAAGTACCGGTGCTCGTGCTTATCATTTTGGAAACAAGATTGACATGACAGATGCGTTGAAGGGCTGCCCTGCAGATGTACTGGTGATGGGAAATATTGACCCCGTAACCCTTTTCAAATCGGCAACCCCGGAAGTCTTGAAAGCGGCCACGCTGGAATTGCTAAAGAAAGCGGACGGGTATTCTAATTTTGTGCTTTCCTCCGGTTGCGATGTACCACCGCATACGCCTCATGGAAATATTATTGCGTTTTATGAAGCATTGAAAGAGTACAATGAATGCTGCTGATTCCTATCTCGACGAATCGCTCTCGGAATGCCTTTGGGGTATGGATAAGAACATGAATTTTAATTGTGATGAGAATGAAACAGATAAGATTCTTCGACTGCACCTTTGACGAACTTCCTTTGGATATGCAGGAAGTTTATATACTCATGGGATATGGTTCTCATGTTCCGAATAATGATATATTACAACTTATCCAGGAGATTGTGGACGAATTAAAGCAACGAATAACTCCTCATTACGGTTATGTGCTGGTGGATGGCGAAGTACCCGAAAAAGGCAAACTTCGGTTAGACAACCAGTTATTTAATCCTGGTGTCATCATTGCCCATGCCATGAAAGGAGCAGAAAAATATGCCATATTCACAGCCACTATTGGTGAGGAGTTCGATCGCTACACCCATCAGTTGAAAGAAGAAGAAGATATCTTGCGTGCATTTATTGCCGATGCTCTAGGCTCTGTGCTTGCCGAAGCTGCCGTTTCACTATTGATGAAACAATTATCTGAAGCTGCCGAAGCCGAAGGAATGCATATCAGCAACAATTATAGTCCCGGTTATTGCGACTGGTTTCTTGCAGAGCAGCAACAATTGTTTAGCTTGTTTCCCAACGGAAGTACCGGCATAACATTGACTGAATCCTGTCTGATGCTTCCTGTAAAATCCGTCAGTGGTATTGTTGCAATTGGAAAGGGCATACAGAAGCGTGAATATAGTTGTGCTATCTGCAAGATGGTGAATTGTATTAAGAATAAGAAAAAGATAACTACAAAGTGAAGAAAATACTATGATTAAGAAATTAACAATATTAATCCTTCTGGCAATATCAGTCGGTGCAATGGCACAACAAATGCCTGCCGATAAAGAAGCCCGAATGGAAAAGTTCATTACAGAGTTGATGAGCAAAATGACTTTAGAGGAGAAAATCGGACAGTTGCACCAGATATCAGGAGGCGACGTTGTATCCGGCGAACTATCCAGTGATGGAAATAAAACCGCACAGCAAATCCGTAGCGGAGGTGTCGGTTCAATGTTGAATGCCAAGGGGGTGGAAAAAGTATATGCTTTACAGAAAGTGGCAGTAGAGCAAAGCCGTCTGAAGATTCCTTTACTGTTCGGTATGGATGTCATACACGGTTATGAAACAGCTTTCCCTGTTCCTCTGGCAATGGCATCTACTTGGAACATGAAACAGATAGAAACAATGGCACGTACCGCAGCTGTCGAAGCCAGTGCCGACGGTGTATGCTGGACGTTTAGCCCGATGGTGGATATTACCCGTGATCCTCGCTGGGGACGCATTGTAGAAGGTGCTGGTGAAGACCCTTTCTTAGGTGGTGCAGTAGCTAAAGCTATGGTGAAAGGCTATCAGGGAGAGCCGGGGTTTGCAACCAATACCCAAATTCTTGCCTGTGTAAAGCATTTTGCTCTTTATGGAGCACCCGATGCAGGACGTGATTACAGTACAGTGGATATGAGCCGCCTGCGCATGTTCAATGACTACCTTTATCCTTATCAGGCAGCAGTCGAAGCAGGGGTCGCTACTGTGATGTCCTCTTTCAATGAAGTGGACAATGTACCTGCTACTGCCAATAAGTGGTTATTAGATGATTTGCTTCGCAAACAGTGGGGTTTTAAAGGACTGGTGCTTACTGACTATGCATCTATTAACGACCTGCCCCGTCATGGTATTGGCGACCCGGTATCTACTACCATCCGTGCCTTGGAGGCTGGAACGGATATTGATATGGAGGCCTATGCTTACCACTATATGTTGCCGGAAGCTGTGAGAAATGGTCGTGTACCGATGGCGCTGATTGACAAAGCTTGCCGTCGTGTGTTGGAGGCTAAGTATCAATTGGGGCTGTTCGAAAATCCATATAAGTATTGTGATGTAACTCGTCCTGCGAAAGAGTTCTTTACAAAAGAGAACCGTGCTAAGTCACGTCAGGCAGCAGGTGAAAGCTTCGTCCTCTTGAAGAACGACAGTATTACACTAAACCCTGCTGTTCCTGCTAAACCATTGCTTCCATTAGCGAAGCAAGGAACGATTGCTGTTATTGGTCCTCATGGCAATAACCGTCCGATGATGCTGGGGCCTTGGTTTTATCCACATGACATCCAACGTGCCGCTACAGTGGTCGAAGGACTGAAAGAGGCGGTGGGTAGCAAAGCAAAAGTTGTATTTGCGCGTGGCTGTCAGCCTTTCGAAAGTGAAGAATACGCACAGCGTGTCTATTTTGGCAAAGAGTTTGAGAAAGATAACCGCCCGGATACCGAGATTCTTGCTGAAGCGTTGAATGTTGCCAAGAATGCGGATGTCATTATAGCTACCTTGGGAGAATCTACCGAGATGAGTGGAGAATCGAGCAGCCGTTCAATATTGGACTTGCCGAAGCCCCAGCAAGATTTATTGAAAGCATTGGCTGAAACAGGTAAGCCTATCGTATTGGTTCTTTTTACAGGCCGTCCGTTAACTATCAACTGGGAGAAGGCTAACCTTCCTGCCATCTTGAATGTATGGTTTCCTGGAACCGAAGCTGCATATGCCATTGCCGATGTACTTTTCGGAGATGTGAACCCAAGTGGAAAGCTAACTGCCACCTGGCCGCAAAGTGTGGGACAAATACCCATCTACTACAACGGTAAAAATACGGGAAAGCCGATGGACAAGTGGTTCCAGAAATTCCGTAGTGGTTACCTCGATGTATCGAATGAGCCATTATACCCATTCGGCTACGGTCTGAGTTATACAAACTTTGAATATAGCGATGTAATCCTGAATGATTCAGTTATGAGTCCCAAAGGCCAGCTTACAGCCAGTGTAACGGTGAAAAATACCGGAAAACGGGATGGATATGAGGTTGTGCAACTTTATATCTGCGACAAGGCTGCCAGTATTATCCGTCCATTGAAAGAACTGAAAGGCTTTCAGAAAGTATTCATTAAAGCCGGACAATCGGTGAAGGTAGACTTCCAAATTACTTCCGACTTGCTGAAGTTCTATAATTCTGATTTGGAGTATGTTTGCGAACCAGGTGATTTTGATGCCATGATTGGCTGCAACAGCGTAGAGTTGAAATCCGCCAAATTCACCTTAGTTGAATAGCTTGAATCCATAAATTTAAGAACTTAAAAACTCAAACCTATGTCACAACAACAGAAACAAGTCAATTATCTGGCTCCATTCATTACATTGGTAATCCTGTTCTTCTTCGTTGGCTTTCTGACTACAGCAAATGGACAGTTTCAAGGCCCTTTGAAAGCCGTATTCCTTAGCAATGCTGGTGATTTAAAGAACACATTTGCCACACTGATATCCTTTGCCTGGTTCATGGCATACCCGTTGACAGGTGGTATCGGGTCCTCCTGGGTAACGAAATACGGCTATAAACGTACACTGATCCAAGCCATCCTCATCTTGATTGCAGGGTTGGGCATCTTCTGGCTATCTTCACTCTATACTATTGAATTTCCTGATTCGCACTTCACGATAAGCTCTGCCATTATCCCTTGGGGATATGTCATATTTCTGCTGGGTTCTTATGTGGTTGGTGCAGGTGCCACCATCCTACAAGTAGTTATCAATCCCTATCTGACAGCTTGCGACGTAAAGAATACACAACCTGTACAGAGATTGAATATCGGTGGTTCAGCCAATTCGGTAGGTACTACATTGGCTCCTTTCTTCGTGACTGGTATCGTCTTTGGTGGTCTCTCTATGGAAGAAGTGAATATCAGCCAGATTCAAGTTTCTTTCTTAGGATTGATGGTTGTGTTTGCAGTTGTAACTCTGATACTTACTCGCATGAAACTGCCCGATATTAAAGGAACGAAAGCAGAATCCGGCGAGAAGTTGGAAAAGTCTGTATGGTCATTCAGCCATCTGACGATGGGGGTATTGGGAATCTTTTTCTATGTGGGTGTGGAAGTTTGCGTAGGCGCTAATATCAATCTATATGCTATCGAACTTCAGAATGCTGGACGCCAATTCTTGTTCTTCGGAATGGATTCACTCACTATAGGTGGAGTTAACTTTGCCATACCGGCACTGATGGCTACTCTCTATTGGGGCGGTATGCTCATAGGGCGATTGATATCCAGTTCTTTGAACAGTATTCCTCCTCAAACCCAATTGGCAGTAGCTGCTATATTTGCTGCACTCTCAACGGTGGGAGCTATCGTTACCGATAATCCTTGGTTGCTGGTGGCAGTCGGATTCTTCCACTCAGTGATGTGGGGTTCCATTTTCACGCTAGCCATCAGCCGTTTGGGTAAATACACCTCTGTTGCTTCAGGTACAATTATGATTGGAGTAATCGGTGGCTCGTTACTTCCTCTTTTTCAGGGTATGTTTGCCGATGCGATGGGCGGGATGTGGCGTTGGACCTGGTTCATTGTAGTTATTGGAGAACTCTATATATTGTATTACGCATTGCTTGGTTCGAAAGTGAAACAAGCTGCCGACTAATATTAACATTAACAATAAAGAAAAACGAATATGGAAACCAAGTTAGAAAGAATTCACAGGATGCTTGCTACTCCTAAAACCAATGATGGAAGAATTTACTTTCATCCGATTCTGATGATGCATGCTGCTACTTTGTATGGCAAAACCTATAGTGAGTTTATGCAAGACTACCGCATTCTGGTAGAATCGAACATGGAACTACTGGAAATGTACGATCACGATGCGGTCAGCGTTATTTCCGACCCTTATCGTGAAGCATCGGCTTTTGGAGCCAAAATAACATTTGATGGAGACAGTTCGCCAAAAGCTGACAAACTGATTACTTGTATGGAAGATGTTGAGAAGCTGGAGATTCCTGATGTATATGCACACGAGCGTACCCTTGACCGTATCAATGGAGTAAAATTATTCCGTGAGAAGTTGGGTAATCCCTTTCCCATCATTGGTTGGATAGAGGGGCCCATTGCCGAAACTGCTGACCTTTGTGGTGTATCAGAAACTATGATGAATATGATTATGGAGCCTGACATGGTGAAGGCTCTTATGCAGAAATGTCTGCAAATGGGTAAAAACTTTGCTTTGGCACAGATAGAAGCCGGCGCTAACATCATCGGTGTAGGCGATGCACTCTGTTCACAAATCTCAGATGAAATGTACGATGAATTTGTTCAGCCGCTGCACAAGGAATTGTTTGCTTTCATCCATGAACATGGGGCTATTGTAAAACTCCATATTTGCGGTAACATTACTCACATTCTTCCTTCCCTAGCTCAGACCGATGTGGATATTGTGGATGCCGACTGGATGGTAGATGTAGCAGAGGCACATCGGATATTGGGCAATGAAGTAGTTGTATGTGGTAATCTCGATCCTGTAACTGTAGTCATGGATGGTTCTAGGGAATTAATAAAGACTAAATATGAAGAAGTAAAAAATAGTATTCCACGCGAGAACTGGATTATGATGGCAGGTTGTGAAATACCTCGTTCTACTCCGGTTGAGAATATGAAGTATTTACGTGAAATATCAATGAAATGAGCAGAAAATTTATATGGATTATACTTATGGGATTGTGTACCTCGCTAGTAGCGAGGGCACAAATCTCTGAAAGCCTTCCAAAAGCTATCGAACAAATGAAAGAAGTACCTGTTTACACCTCTTTCCCATTCGGGGCTATCAAGCCTGTCGGATGGCTAAAAACTCAAATGCAAGCTGACTTAAATGGTTTTGTGGGGAACCTGGATAAGCTAGTACCTGACCTTATCAATGATCCTATCTATGGCAGCGGACGTCTGCACAAAAATAGTAAAGCAAAAGATCTGGGTAATAATAAGGAAGGAGATGCTGAAGGAGATGAACAATATAAATGGTGGAATTCCGAATCACAGTCAAACTGGTGGGATGGTTATTTGAGGAATGCATTGCTCTTGAATGATGTAAAGCACATTGCTCGTGTAAAAAAATACATCAGCGACATTCTCAGTACCCAGGATGCAGACGGATATCTGGGGATTTACGCCTCCGACCTCCGTTATCATTTTACATCTGAGAATGGAGAACTTTGGGCAAAAGCTACCTTGTATCGTGGTTTATTGGCATATTACGAATATACTAAAGAACCACAAGTATGGAACGCCTTGGTACGTGCAGTAGATAATGTGATGACAAATTATCCTGTTGATGCTTCCCATCCTTTCGATACTGGAAAGAATTATAATGGAGGTGTTGGACACGGCCTTACTTTTACAGATGTCCTTGACCGTATGTATCAGCTAACTGGTGAAGAGAAATATCTTGATTATGCCCTGTTTCTGTATCTGGATTACTCCAAATTTTATGCATGGGAACGGGATGCACAGTTGACAAATGCATTGAATAAGGAGTATAAACTGAACTGTCATGCCGTGCATACTTACGAACACCTTCGACCGATGATTGTTGCTGCCAGTGCTTCGGAAGATGTCAAAATAAAGAAGGCGCTAATGGAATATTTGCGGAAAATCAATACCGTTACTACTGCTACCGGTGGTGCCATTGGCGATGAATGGATTGGCGGACGGGAAGCAGATGCTACCCATACGGGTTATGAATATTGTTCTTTGCATGAATTATTAGATAGTTATGGTGTATTATTGCAACGTACCGGTGACACAGCTCTAGCTGAATCCATAGAAAATATATTCTATAATGCAGCTCAGGGAGCCCGCCATCCTTATCATTCCTGTATTGCCTATCTGAAGACGGATAATTCATATCAGATGGATGGTACTCGCAACGGTGATGCAGAACCAGGCAAGACACAAACCCGGTATAAATATTCTCCCGTTCATCAGGATGTTGCTGTGTGCTGTGCACCTAATGCAGGCAGAATCACTCCGTATTTTCTACAGAATGCATGGATGCAGGGTAAAAATCGCACTTTGATTGCCAATCTTCTAATGCCCTGCAGGCTTGATACTCGTATTGATGGCAATCGTGTATGTATTGAAAATCAAACAGAATATCCCCTAAAGAATGAATATAAGTTTGTTATTACTTTGGAGCGTCCAATGGATTTGACCCTCAAGATTCGTAGACCCCAATGGGCGGAAGGTGTAATATGTAGTGAATCTTACAAAGAAGAAGGGCAGTATCTTATCTTCAAACGTAAATTTAATTCAAAGGACCAAGTTAGGCTTTCATTTAAAACAAATGTCAGAGTAGTGAAGGGTATAAAAGGCGAACACTATTTCTTTTATGGTATCCAGGCTTTTGCCTATCCTTTAAAATTTATAGAAGAAAAGGGACGTCAATATATTGATGGATTTACTGACTATTTCTATAAGCCTGTAGAGAATACACGTTATAAGTATATTGAGAATCATCGTTCAATCTATCGGAATGGCAAGTTGGAGGTTTTCTTGCTGAATGAAGTCACAGGAAAGGAAGAGAAAGTGGAACTACTCCCCATTAGTCAAACCATATTGCGGCAAGCCGGATTTTAATCATCTCTTACCTTAGATTAATCTGTAGTTATAGCTTTAAAAGCTTTGAGCTAGTGATTTATTTATTTTTATATGGAAAGAGGTTGTGTCAGCATTTGACACAACCTCATTTTGTATGTATTACGTTTTTTTTAGGAAAAAGTCTGCAAAAATTAAAACTTTACAGAAAACTCCTTATCTTTGCACAGTTGTACAACACAACAGACACATATAAGGAAGTGTTTAGTCCTGTTCCGAAATGATAAAACTCGACTTTAAATTTTAGTGAATTGAACTAATAGGTTCACACATTCTTTAATGCGCCAATACTATTTTATCATAAAGGCATTGATGAACTTACGATGCATGTTTTAATAATATGAAAAGATTTTTTGTAAGCACGCTGGTATGTATTATGGCAGTATGTGCAAGTGCTCAAATTATGCGTGCTGAAGAACTTGAGAAGTATGCAGTTGAGAAGTATGGAGATAAATGGACTGAGGCGGCTGAGAATCTGGGAGCGGGGATTTCATTGGATAAAAATAATTCATTAACTTATACGCAGGTTATTGACTGTGGGGAACAAACTAAAGATCAGCTTTATGTTGCATTGAATTATTGGTTCACTGCCACATTCAATGATGCTGATGCAGTTATTCAGCTAAATGATAAAGAATCCGGTGTAATTATTGGTAAAGGGTTTATAGGAGGTATTGCAGCTCATGCAGGTGGTATGAATTCTTATGTTATCAGTATACACCCTATTATCAGAGTAGATATTAAGGATGGCAAAATCCGTGTAACTTATACCGTACAAAATTATGATGTTAGTAAGTATATTGGTGGAGGCATAATGGGAGCAATAGGGGGTACACAACCTACGAAATCAGTTGAAATGTGGGCTATAGAAAAGTGTTTCCCATTTCAAAAAAAAGATGAATATAAGGCTAAAAAAAGTTCTTCTAAAGCACTTGTTATGACACATGCTTATTCAAATGTTATCATGGATAAAATAGAAGAAGCTGCAAAAAATGGCCTTGTTGGGAATGAAAATAATGATTGGTAAATATCCTCTTTATATTTAGAAATTTTCTAATATGGAAAAGCCCGGAAAGTTTTAAATTCCGGGCTTTTCTGTATTCACTCTTGTTCGAACGTCTCTTCTTCTTTGTCATCAACCTCTTTTTCTTCCGGGTTGTTCTTACCACGTAAATATACAGATGGAGATACTCCGAACTGTTTCTTGAAGCATTTGCTGAAATAGAATGGGTCTTCGATACCTATCTTATAAGATACCTCTGCCACTGTATAACGATTTTCAAGTAAAAGTTCAGCAGCTTTTTTCATACGGATGATGCGCATGTATTCATTGGGGGAATAACCGGTTATTCCACGTACCTTGCGATAGAAGGTGGAACGTCCCAGTCCCATTACTGAAGCAAGGTCATCTACGGCGAACTCACTGTTGCTAATCTGTTCTTCCAGAATAGCCTGAAGCTTATCGGCAAATTGTTTATCTTTCTCTGACGTACAGATAGCAGGCGTAATCATTCCCGGATCATCCGAGAATTTCTTCCGCAACTTTTCACGTTGTTTTATCAACTGGAATGCTCTTGCCAGCAATAGCTTGGGACTAAACGGCTTGGTGATGTATGCATCCGCTCCGCTTTCCACGCCTTTCAGGTGATTCTCTGCCGAACTCATGGCTGTCAATAAAATGATGGGGATGTGGCTGGTATCGAAATCATTTTTAAGTTTCTGGGTAACTTCGAAACCTGTGAGTCCTGGCATCAGTACATCGCAGATGATGAGATCGGCATCGTATGTACGTGCACGTTCCAGACCAGAAAGGCCGTCTGCTTCAGTAACAACTTCAAAATAAAGTTTGAATTCTTCTTTCAAGAATTCGCGTACGTCGTTGTCATCCTCTATGATGAGCAATTTGTACTGGTTCGAAGGCTCTTTTTCCTTTGTTACATTTACTTCCAGGGTGTTTTCTTCTTCGTTGTTTTCCGGTTTATATGCTTTCTCTTCGAGGAAAGCGTCGTGAGGAATGAGGAAGTCCTTTTCTTCGTATGCATTGGTGTCGATGGGGAGGGAGACTGTGAAGATGGAGCCTCCTCCTTGGTTCTCATCATAATTGATAGTCCCTTTATGGACATTTACCAGTTCGTGTGTCAGATGTAGTCCTATACCTGTACTATTGCTTGAAAAGTTACTTTGCATGAAGCGTTTGAACAATTCTCCCCGTTTTTCTTTGGCAATGCCGATTCCTGTGTCTGCTACAGAGATTTCCAAGCATTTCCTGTCTTCATCGACGATAACTGAAAGGATGACTTTACCGTTGCTCGGGGTATACTTAAAGGCATTGGACAAGAGATTGTAGACAACTTTGTCCAGATTCCCTTTGTCAATGAACATCTTGTAGGAAGCCGCTGAAGGCTGGAACCGGAAATCCATATTCTTGGATGTCGCAGTATCCTTGAAGCTTAGGAATATTTCATGAAGAAAGCCCATGACATCTGTTTCTTCCAGGGAGAGGGCAAGCTTGTTGTTCTGCATCTTCCGGAACTCCAACAATTGGTTGATGAGACGGAGCATGCGCTGGGTGCTCTTGTTCATCACCTTCAGTGAATTGACCATTTCCTTGGGGACTTTGTCTATGCTCTGTATCTTTTCCAATGCTCCTTGAATCAGGGTTAAGGGAGTACGGAATTCGTGTGAGATGTTGGTGAAGAATACGAGTTTGTACTCCGTCAGTTGTTTCTCTACCTGCACTTTGTTGCGTAGGAGGTTGAAGTTGAGTATCAGGCGGTAGGTGATGTAGAGTATGACGGCCAGCAAGAGGGCATAGATAAGGAATGCCCAAGTGGTTTTCCAAAAGGGAGGAGTGATAGTAATCTTCAGAACAGCTTCCTGATCGCCCAAAATACCGGTAGCATTGCAAATTTTCACGTGCAGACTGTATTTGCCCGGTGGTAAGTTCTTGTAGGATGCAAAGCTCAGTGGAGAGGGTTTGCTCCATTCTTTATCATAGTTCTCCAGTCGATAGGTGTAGGTGTAGCTGTTGGTCTTTGAGTAATCGAAGGTGGTGAAATCTATTACAAATGATCTTTGAAAGTGTTTCAGTTCGATTTCGTCGGTGTACATCATGGCGCTGGAGAGGGGGGAGTCGGGGGCACCCGGGCGCATGGATATTCCGTTCACTTGGAGGTTGGTGAAGGTTATTGAGGAATTGAGCACCGAGTTATTTCCCATTTGTTCGGGGTTAATGACTAACAAACCGTAGTTGGTACCGAACAGTAGACTGCCGTTTTTGCTGACGCACGAGCTATTGTCGCTATAGACGTTACCCAATGTGTAGGCTGAGAAGAAGTAATTATCGAAAGCTTGCGTTTCGGGATTGAAGCGAGAGATACCGTATTCGGTGGCAATCCAGAGGTTGCCTTGCTTATCTTCAGCGATGGCTTGGACCATGTCGTTGACGAGACCGTTGCTGGTGCCGTAATGCCTGAAGGTAAGGTTGTGATAATCGGTGCCGGGAATGCACATACTGAGGCCACCACCGGAGGAACCAATCCATATCCGGCCCCGGGTGTCTTGGTAGATGCATTTGATTTCGTTACTACGCAGTTTTCCGTTGTTGTAATTGTAGGTCAGGTAGTTTTGCGGGTCGGTTTGCAGGGAATCGGGGGAGAAGACGTAGACTCCATCACTATTTCCGACCCATATCCAGCCGTTCGAGTCTTCGATAATGGCGCGAGTGCGGCGCTGTCCGAAGGTGCGGGTGAAGAAGTGGCGGAAGGTGTATCCGTCGTCCTTTTTGATAGCAAGGTCCAATCCGCCGCCGAAGGTGCCTATCCACATACGGCCTTTGCGGTCGCAGTAGAGGGTAAAGATATGGTTGTTACTGATGGAATGGGCGTCGTTGGAGTGGTTGACATACCATTTTCCACCAATGCAGAGACCTTTGCCACGGCTACCCATCCACAGGGTGCCGTCGAGGTCTTCGGCTATGGCATAGATATTGGAGTTATAGTGAACTTCTTTTTTCTGTGTGTTGATCAGCGGGTCGTAGGTATAGACGCCACCACCACGTGTACCGATACAGATGTCATCGTTCTTGAGGCGGGTAATCATGCGGACGGTATTGGAGCGGTCGGACAGAGAGATGGCTTCAGGGTAAATGCGTTTGATGCCTTCGTTCAGGATAGTAAGACGGGCGATACCGGCGTATTCTGAACTGACCCAGATAGCGCCGGAACTGTCTTCCATGATGTATTGCAGATAGTTGGAGCTGATGTGGCTGAAGCCGTCAATCTGGAAGTCGAAGTGCTGGAGCTCTTCTGTGATAGTGTTGTAGGCGAAGAGCCCGTTGCCGTAGGTGGAGATCCAGATAATGCCCCGGGAGTCGTGTACAATGTGGTAGCGTTCCATATCCACATAGTTCAGTTTATCGGGAGGGGAGAGACGGAAGGTTTTAACAGCATGAGTGGTGGCGTTGACATACCATACTTGCCCGGTGTTGTTGTAAATCCAGAAGTCCCCCCGATTATCCGTCAGTACATTGCCGTTACGGATGTCGAGCTCCGGATGGCGGCTGATGCGTTGGGTCTTCATGTCGAACAGATAACCGCCAGTGTTGGTGAAGATGACCCACTCGTTTTGCAGACGGAGTGTGCCATACAGGGTGATGCCGCCTTCGCCACGTGGCAGGCGGGCGGAGGTTGCAGTGGGTGCAGTACCACTCTTACGGTTGATGATGCCATCGGTAGAGAGAAAAAAGACATCTTTTCCGAAGTTCTGTGCGGCAAAGGCGTTGTTGTTGTCGACAATGACAGTCTGTGCACTGCTGACGAGGGCCACGCCGTGGTCAGTACCTATCCAGATGTTACCGTGCAGATCGGGATAGACATAGGCCACGCTGTCTGAAGGTAGATTTCCGTTGGATTTCTTGTAAGCAACGGATGAAAACGCACCATTGTGGTAGGTGATGAGGCGGCAGCCGTTGCGACTGTTCCATAACCATATATCTCCATTGGGAGCTTCGGCCTTGCGATCGTAGTGTTGGCGGTATTCACCGCGACCGGTGAAGTCAACGAAGCGTTCTGCCTTCAGGTCGTAGCAGTTGAAGAATTCACCGGAGGTTTCGAGCCACAGGAAACCGTTACGGTCTTCGCTGATAGAGCGGACGTGGTTAGAGGAGAGGGAGAGGCGTCCGGGCTGAGTATCGCCTTCGGGCAGGAGGGTGACGAAGGTATTGCCGTCATAGCGGCTGAGTCCGTTCAGGGTTCCCATCCAGATAAACCCTTTGCTGTCCTGAAATACGTAGCAGACGGAATTATTGGCAAGTCCGTCGGTAGTGGTCATATGGGTAGAACGTACTTCTACAGAGGCTGAGGTGTTAAGAATGGAGAGCAATAAGTACAGGCACGCAAGTGAGAAGTGCTTTTTCATATTTCATAGATTTTGGTACGTAGCAAAAATAAGGAAAAAAGCGCATTGAAGACTCACTTCAATGCACTTTTAAGGTTTATTCCATGTGGAATACCTCGGGCAAGGGTATGGTTACCGGAGAATTATCCGGATTTACTTCCATGATATCCGCCATGTAATCCCACCATTTTTGTACAATGGGATTGGCACCCATATCCTGCGAGGATTCTTCACCCCGAGTCTTCTGGCAGGCAAAGAGGATGTTGGTGTCGCGGTCCCAATAGATGGAGTAGTCATATACTCCGCCGTCGGATAACATCTTTTTCAGTTCGGGCCAGATGGCTGCATGTCTTTTCTCGTATTCCTTTTCGAAGCCGGGCTTCAGGAACATTTTAAATGCTTCTCTTTTCATGATATATTATTCATTGAGGGTTAATCGGGTTTACTAACACTGAAGATCGGTGCGGTAGTCTTCTGTTCAGTATGGTAATACTGAATAGCACTGTCGTTCATTTTAGGATGCTGTTTATTCAACAGGTTGATCATTTCAGCTCCTGCCCAGATTACAGGACCATAGCCGTGTGCGGCATACACATTGACCGGGCGGTAATAGTAGAATGCAGGATCGAATGCCATTCCGGTACCCACACAGGTGCCTTCTACTTGTCCTTCTGCATTGATTTGTGTAGAAACTGCATGCCAACCGAGTTGCGCTACGGGGCCGTAAGCCATTGCATCGAGCCAACCTTGGTTGATGGCGTGGGAGATACAATAGACATAGATAGCGGTTGCTGAAGTTTCCAAATAGGAATCGTTACGATCTAACAGTTGATGCCAGAATCCTTCGCCACTTTGAAGAGCAGCCAGTCCACGGACGTGTTCACGAAAGAGGTTCATGAGCTTTTCACGCTGGGGATGGTTGGACGGCATTACGTCCAGCACTTCGGTCATGGTGAGCAGCGCCCAACCGTTGGCACGTCCCCAGAAGAAAGCAGGATGATCCCCCATACCTTCTACCCAACCGTGACGGAAGAGTTTCTTCTCGGGTACCCACATACGCTCGGCAAATTGGAAGATTTGGCGAACGGCTTCGGCCAGATATTTGGACTGTTCTTTATCTGCCATACGAGAGTACCAGGCTATGGGAGGAACGCCCATGAACATATCATCCAGCCAAAGCGTGTTGAGTTGTGGACGGATGCGGGCAAAGGTTCCGTCGGCAAGGCGATATTCTTTGTTTAGAATGAAATCGAGATAATTATTTATCAAAGGATAGAGATTGAGAGATTTATCCTGTAATTGTGCCTTAATCATAGCAGCACATACGGCACCGGCATCATCAAGCGCATGAGGTGTCAGGATTTGCTTCATTTGTGGGTCGGTAGTACCATTCTTTTCGAGCAGATTACGAAAATGCGGAGCCACTTTGGCGAGAAACTTGAAGCGATCAGTAACATATTTCATGTAAGCTGCGTCTCCGGTGGCTTCGGCAGCTGCCATCATGGCCGAATAAGTAACTCCCCATTCATAACTGGCCAGGCGGAAGGCGCCGCGTTCCAATTGGGCGTCGGCAGGCAAGTTACTATAATCAGTGATTACTTTTCCGGTCTTCTCACTGACCACACGGGTATGAGTAGTCTTTTCCAAATAACGGAGAATACGGTCGATATCAGTTTTTACTTCAGTAGTAGAAAGAGCTTTATAGGGTACTTTATACTCCGGTTGCAACAGGTGCAGCGGGGTGTTGGAGTCATTTATTGCTTCCTTCTTTTTCTGGGCATAAGTGCTGATGCTGAGTAACAGCAAGGTGCCTGTCAGGCAGAATGTCTTTATGTTCATACTTTTAAATACTACATTATATAATTACTATTTAAATTCATATCCTCTGAAACTTCCTTTCAGATCAGGTCCGAAATAGAAACCGGGTTGTGTAGGTTGGTTGTATGCTACGTTTTGTGTAGCAATACTGATCCTGTAAACCGGATCTTCCAGGAAAGTGTGGAAACGGTAATCAGTTGCTATGGGTGATACATAGAGGCGTAGTGCCGTATTGTCTTCTGTGCGTAGCAATACTTCTTCGCGCCAGTCACCCAGAATATCGCCTTGCAGGCAGGGAGTTGCTTTGGTTCCGTTGTTCGATACAGCACCTTCGAATGTGACGAGCGGTTTGCAGACGCCGGCTTCCCAATCGTACTTGGATACCACATTCTTGTTCAGCAACTCACGGAGTAAATCGCCGTCCCACCACACAGCCATATTGACAGAGAATGTTTTGATATCGGGATTGACTACTTCTCCCTTGATATTGCGTAGTCCTTTTGATTCCCACGACCACATTTCCACGCCGGGGTTTGTCGGGTCGATGTCGGCAGCCATACAACGTCCTACGTCTATTCCGCTTTTCACCTGAAAGAATACTTTTCCTGTTGCTGCATCGCGGAAGCTGGAACCGTCGCGCTTATTTTCATGGCAATCCCAAACCTGAAGTCCGGGCATGTCGGGCGAAAACTTCGTCAGATGCATGGCATCTCCGTGTCCCATTCCGGTAGAGTAAAGCCCTTTACCATTATTATCGATGGCGCAGGAACCATATATAATTTCGTCACATCCATCCCCATCTACATCTGCTACACGGAGGTTATGATTGCCTTGTCCTGCATAAGCTTTGTATTCTGGGGTGTTACTGTCGAATATCCAACGTTGTTTCAGTTCTTTTCCATCCCAATCGAAAGCTGCAAGTACAGTACGGGTGTAATATCCGCGGCACATCACTACACTGGGATGGATGCCATCCAGATAGGCAACGGCTGCCAGGAAACGGTCGCTTCGGTTGGCGCGGTTATCTCCCCAATCTGCCAGATTTCCGCGTGAAGGAACATAATCGATAGTCTGCATAGCGGCACCTGTGTGTCCATTGAAGACGGTGAGGTACTCATTACCCTTCAGGATGCGACCTTGATTGGCAGGGGTACCCGGTTCGCGATAGTCGGCCGCAGCATCCCCGATCACTTTACCTTGTCCGTCGATGGTTCCGTCAGAAGTCTTCATGATGATCTCTGCACAGCCGTCGCCATCAAAATCATATACCATGAATTGAGTGTAGTGTGCACCTGCACGGACATTGTGTCCCATATCAATACGCCAGAGGCGTTCACCTGTCAATCGATAGCAATCGAAGAGGACATTTCCAGTATAGCCATCATGGGCATTATCATGTGCGTTCGAGGGATCCCATTTCAGAATAATCTCATATTCTCCATCCCCATCGACATCACCAATAGAGGCGTCATTGGGTATATAGGTGAATGCTTGTCCCGAAGGGGTGACCCCATCCGCCGGACGATTTAGCGGAATATTGATGTATCCTATGGGTGCCTTCGCTGGCAGTGTATAGTTGCCCTCGATATGTCCTGTTTCCACGCCGTTTACAACGGGTTTTACGGTGTACGTAGTTGCTTTCTTTCCTTTATAGGTATCCCGGTAGAAAGTTCCCGTAGTAGCAGGTACTTCGGCTATCTTCTTTCCGTCCCGATAGAGGTTGAACGCTGTATTCTCGGGGTCGGACGAGAGGTATCTCCAGGAAACAGCTACTTCTGACGGGTTCTCACGGATGGCTACTACACCACGACCCAACTTTTCCTTTTGTAGCTTTGAATAATCATAAGCCGGAGCATTCGCCGCGTTGCGGAAGCGGCCGTACGTCACGTTCTCTTCCGTTACATTCTCTACGTTATGTACGTTCTTGATGAATTTCGTAACTTCATCGGCATGTACATTCTTTATAACGACGTTCTTTGCAGGCAGTTTGGCATCACCTTTCAGATCGTAGATAGCCTCGGTGCGTTCGCAGGTCACGTTCGTCATGTACAGGCCATCGATGCGGGTGATGCGCTCTTCGTAAGTGGGCACCAAATCGCGCCATTGGTAGAGTACATCCGTATCAATTTCGAGTACACGCTGCATCTTGCCTGCTTTTACGTTCTCCATGTGGATGTTTTCGATGAAACCGCCCCGGCGGTGATTGGTCTTGGCAAAGAAGAGGCGGAACACGGAGTCTGGTGCTGCGCAATCGTGCATATATACGTTGCGTATGCCGCCTGACATTTCGCTGCCGATGCCCAGTAATGTATGCCCTTTTATGATGTCGCAGTTGCGTATCACAATATTCTCGCACGGGGTATCCAGCCGCCAGGCATCCTGGTTGCGCCCGGCTTTGATGACAACTGCATCATCTCCCTGGTCGAACTTACAATCTTCTATCAGGAAGTTGCGGCTCATTTCCAGATCGACACCGTCGTTATTGTGCCCGTGGGCATATACGTCCAGATTGCGAACAATACCGCCATCGCACATGTACAAGTGAATCGTCCAAAAGGGGCTTTCACGAATCTTGAACTGATCGAGCAAGACGTTCTTACATCTGTTGAAGTGTATCAGGTGCGGGCGAAGATTATTTTCTCCTTTCGCCATCTGTCTTTTCTCTACCGGAACATCCGTTGAGGCCATGGTGTAGAGTTCGGCCAGCGCGTCCATGTGAGGTTTCGGTCGCTTGAACCACTTGCGCCACGTGTCCATGATGGGCTGCAGTGTTCCGGTTCCGGTGATGGCTACATTTTCACAGTCGAAAGCATACACCAAAGGAGAGTAGTTGTAACATTCCATACCTTCCCATGACGTCATCACGGCAGGCAGATAGTCTTCTGGATTGTCTGTGAAGCGCAGTATGGCACCGTCGGATAAATGCAGGTTCACATTGCTCATTAGGTGTACGGGGCCTGTAAGCCACTCGCCGGCGGGAATCACGACACGGCCGCCACCGGCGCGATTGCATGCCTTGATGGCCTTAGCGATGGCTTTTGTATTTATCGTTTTCCCTCCTTTTACTGCTCCATAATTTGCGATGGAAAAATCACGGTTGGGGAAAATAAATTCCTTTATCGGCTCCATGGCGAAAGGTGCGTTGACGGTGACAGTCTTATATTTCGGGGCGGGCATGGCGCCCGATAATCCCAGCGCAATCACTGCAATGGCAGCTATGCCGGCCAAGGATTTAAAACAAGGTTTTTTCATGATATATTTTGTTTTTCATTAGTTGCAAAAATACGGCTTAATACGAAATATTTCCATAGAATACTATGCAATATATATGGAAAATCGTGCAAATCATTCGTCCATGGGGATTACTTCCTGCATGTAAATGGCATCCAGGCTCCACAGGGCGGCATCGTTTGTGCTGATGCTGGTACATTCGTCCAGCGGGGCGGGCACTTCGGGCGGAAGTAGGGTTGTGATGCGGAAAGGCGGTGCCGGCGTATGCTCAAGTCTTGTGAACAAATCCGTCCAAGCCTCCTTTGCCATTTCCGGGTTACGTGTATGATAGGCTGCATAGCCCATCAGACGTGAAATGCGAAAACGGCTACGGTTTAGCTCCCATGCCTTCTGTTTGTAGCGCACCGTATAGTCCAGCCAAGTATCTCTCCATTCGGACAGATCAATCATCCGGAGCATTTCATTCATCACCTCGAAGCCGCCCATGATACTCATTAAGTGGTTGGTACTTTCCAGTTTCGGGTCGCACTCACTGCTGATGATACCGGTTGCAGGATCAAAGCCAAGCGCTTTAGGACCTGTGAAAATCCGGTTGGGTAGGGCGGCGATACTCTTCATGCCAGTGATGATTTTATCGCGATAAGCTACATTGCGGGTGCGCTCCCATTCCGTCATCCAGTTTCCGGCATATGCCAGCCAGTCGGGACCAATGCGCAGGCGGGCAGGGGCGGTGCAGGGATATTCGCTACGTGGTTGTGCCAGGCGCATAGGGTCCAGGGTATAGAGCTTCTGTTCGGCGTCTTTTACCTCGGTCATGAGGTCCCCGCAGCGTTCGTCCGTAGTGAGATAATAGTAGAAGCGATTCCATGCAGCCTGACTGATGCGTGCTTCCTTGGCGCCACATCCCCAATGGCTGACGTTGTGACGACTCCCCAATCCGGCATTCTCCCCTATATGGTAGACGTCTACCTCGGCCGTATGGCGGGGCAAAGCTTCTGCCATGCGCCAAATGTCTGCACGCCCTGTGCGCAGGAAATTATACCAAAGCCACATGTTGGAGGCCAGTTCCGTATTGTCCCAGGCAAAGCCTCCGATGTCGTAGCGCCAGGTGTGGCGAATAGGGTCATACGCATGCATGACGTCGCCGTAGTTCCAGAAACCATACCATTTGTTCTGTTCGATGGCCTTCTTGTAGAAGTCAACGTACGCATCCAGCCGGTCTTCTACCCGGTTGCGGAATGGAGTACTGCGATCCGGAAGGCTCCAGACGCCAAAAGCCTGCTGCGCGTGCAGGTATTCGGGAGTAGGCATTAATACACCCGGTTCCGAAAGTTGCTTGGCACGGTCGGCAAAAGCCTGTTTTCCGGTATATCCTCCCTGTGGAATCAGGGTGAGCGTGGTGGTGCGGGCAATTCCATAAGGTGTGCTCAAACCTTCCTGAACATCCTCGTAACTGGCATTTAAATCGTGTGCCACATTATCGTAGTGGCGCAAATCCATAGGCTCGGCATCGGGGCTCCATAGCCAGGCGGTAAGGGTAGCTACGGAAGTCTTCGTCTCGGAGATTTCGATGGCCGAAGGATAAGACTGCCAGAAGTCGTGCAGGCAAAGCCCCAATCCACCGCTGACGTCGCCGGCAAAAGCATATCCCTCACTGCGCGTGCCGGAGAAGGTACCTATCCAAGGATTCGTGTCATTGGCCCGTTTACGGATGGAGAAAGCATCCGCAGTGAGCTGAGACAGGCGGTAGGTGTTCCACGATGCCCAGTTGTCCAGCAGCGAGCGATTTTTTTCATCAAAAGTTTCATAAGGTGGGATGCGTTTTCCTTCCATCTGTTGCTGTTGTAGGGAGATTTCCTTATCCTTACCGGCATTTTTATCTGTCACATCCCGGTCGGAGTTCCTGTTTGCTGCACCGCCCAATGTCAGTACACGACGGCCAACTAATGGCTGTACAGGTTCGCTCCACACTCCGCCATCAGCACAGGAGAAGGCTATGTGGCGGTTGTAAAGTGCTTCGCGCATAGGCACGTCGAAGCGGACGCCTAAAGCACGAATGAAATCCTGGTTCTGGTCTCCATCGAACAGGAAACTGTGCACCATCTTCATCTGCTCACTTCCACCATAGAAATAGAGACGTACTACAAAGGGCAGCCATTCACGACCGTCCTTATTCTTATGTATGCCCTCCAGTTTTATCAGCGTACGTACAGTGCCGCAGCGCTCTACCGTCGCCGATTTCACTTCGCTCACATAGTTACTGAAAGATATCTGCGAAGTGCTTTCAAGAACGGGCGTGCTCTGTGTGCTGCATATCAGACGTGCTTTCTCGCCCACCTTTACCCCTTTATATAGTAGACTGTCTATCAGGAATTCACCTTGGCGGGGAATGTAAGCCGAAATCACTCCTGTTTCTATCAGAATGTTCCGGGGTGTCTCGGTGACGGAAACGGATGCTTGATCGTTGGGATTTGTTGTTCTTGCCTTTTTTACCGACTTCTTTTTTGCTAGTTCAAGTGTCGCCCCCTCTGTTCCGGCGGGGATAACGCCTGCTACTCCGCTCCATTTCACCGAACCGTCCGGCCAGTAGGCCAGCACCCAGGTGTCGATCGGTATGTTTTCACCATTTACGGTGGTTAACCGTAAAGTGCTTTCAGGAAAGATTTTACCTTTCTCAAAAGGTACGCCGAAGCTGACCGCTTTGTCCATTTCGGGAGTGCCGCCGATCCATTGCAAAGGCACAACGGAGGTTTCCTGCAGTGAGCACTCGTAGCGGAAGTTGGTAATACGGGTACGCGATAGGGTGGTGCGGAAGCCAAACCAACCTTCAGTCAGTGGTTTGGCATCCCTGAAATCCACCAGACGCTTTCCGTCTATATAATAACTAACCCTATTATTTTCGTTCGTAATTTTAATATGATACCAGTGGTTCGCTTTCAGCAAATGCTCTGCATCGGTATATTCTTTTAAGACCGCAGGGCGGGCCTGAGGATCGGTGATGCCTGCTTCATTGCCATCATAACGACGGAAGCGTGTGGTGGAGTTGTGATTTCCGCCATATCCCAGATAATAAAGCTGCAGGGAGTAGCAATTCAGGAATATTCCATTGCGCCACTTCTCGCGTTTCCATAAGTTGTCCGGATACTTCGGGTCGGAAGCCATCCAGAAGCAGTTTAAATCACTCAGGCGGTCCTTCTCCGTTTCACTGATTACGCAGGCATCGTATTCAATGGTGACCTTACCGCTCATCTTCTCCTTTCTCCAGAGAGTCAGCCCTTTTGGGGAGACAATCTCAGCGGTATCTCCCCGGAACGTTACTTTGTAATCGGGCGATTCCGACTCCACCTTCCAGTATTTGTGAAACTGGCGGGCATTTAAGCCGGAAACCTGATTGTCCTGTGCTTTCAATGTTAGTAAAGACAGAAAGAAAAATGAAAGGCACAAACAAGTACGGAATCTGTTTCTTTTCATCATGATTAAAAACTTGTGTGTGGTGGTTGATTATATGCTACGTTTTGCCAAGCGATAGCCAGACGATATTGACGGTCGTTCATCAATGTTGGACGTCTGTCGGTGGCAGGTATCGTTGTTGTGTATATGCGCAGTTCTGTTTGGTCCTCTGAAGCCCAGATAACTTCTTCGCGCCAATCTCCTAGAATATCTCCGGACAGGCAGGGATTCCCTTTGGTGCCATTGTTGGAAACTACTCCCTCGGCTTTCAGCAATAGTTCAGTTTCTTCCGTTTGCCAATTCCACTTGCTGATGGAGACATGGTCTAATAACTCTGCCAGCGGATCGGCATCCCAATAGATTGTGAAATTGCAGGAATTCGGTTTCTTATCACTGATGAATTCTCCGGTATCTCCTCTTCGTAAGCCACCGATGTTGCACCAACATTCTGCTCCTTCATAGCGTGGATCGATGTCGGCTGCTACTCCGCGTCCGGCGTCTTTGCCTAACCCATCTTGCCAGATGATTTCTCCGGTGGCTCCGTCAAACATGGCTACGGCAGGAGTTCGCTTGACAATCTCATTATCCCCTTCGTTCTCATGTACGCCGAATACTTGCATACCAGGGCGCGAAAGGATTAAACGTCCGGCATGCAGGGCGTCTCCATGGCGTAGTCCCGTTGTGAAGAGACCTTTTCCATCATGGTCTACTGTCATAGCTCCCACGCAGATCTCATCATAACTGTCTCCGTCAAAATCGGCTATTGTTACGCTATGATTTCCCATACCGGAATATCCCTCCAAACCGGGGGCGGCACTATCGAAAGTCCAGATGCTTTTCAAGGTTGAGTTAGTAAATGTCCATGCACAGACTACAGTACGTCCATACCATCCTCTGACCATTACAGGTGAAGGAGTCTTACCATCCAGAAAGGCGACTCCCGCAGTGAAGCGGTCGGAGCGTCCGCCGGTATTATCGTTGCCACAGTTACCGCCGATGCCTCCCCATCCGTCTATGGGATAGCGGGTAGGAATGTATTCTTTAGTATCTAATTCTTTTCCGGTTTTACCTTCAAACACAGTCAGGTATTCCGGGCCATTGACTATCTTTCCATAAGTCGGACTCTCTTTATCCCATGTCCTCCAGTCTACTTGATTATCACCGATAGCGTGTCCTGTTCCATCTACGGTTCCGTCTCCTGTCTTGCAGCAGATTTCAGCACACCCGTCTCCATCGAAGTCAAAGACAAGGAAGTTGGTGGTGGCTGCTCCTGAACGGATATTCGGTCCCAAATCAATGCGCCAAAGCAATGTTCCATCCATTTTATACGCATCCAGGTAAGTATTTCCTGTAAAGCCACGTTGCGGAGGACGCTTAGAATTGGAAGGTGACCATTTCAGTATGATTTCATATTCACTGTCACCATCCAGATCTCCTATACTGCAATCATTGGCTGTATAAGAGAAATGTTCGCCTGCAATTTCTCCATCTTCCGGTTTCCGGATTGGAATACTTAAATAGGGGTGTAGTTCCTCTTCTGCCGAATGTGTCCAGGTGGCTACTTCTTTATTATCAGCTTTCAGTATCCAGTGATTAGTAGCTTTAAAGTCAGTATCCTCATCCAGAAAATCAGCGGTCTTACTAATTGGTTCCTTATTCAGTTTTATGGCTGTTCCGCCATTGGTGCTTCGATAGATGTCGAACTGCAAACCGGGTGCATCATCCAGCGTCATGCGCCAGCTGAAGTACATTCCTTTGTCTGTAGGGATTCCGACCAGACCTCTTGATAGCTTTTCTCCTGTGTAAGGTTGAGAAAAAGCATATATACTCCCGCAAAGCAGGAGTATATACATAATAACCCAGTGTTTTATATAACAATTCAACCTTATTGCCATAAGTTTTCTTTAAACTCTATTTCCACAATGCGTAATTCGTGCCTGGTCTTGTCTCCATCTTTAGCTTTATATAGATCCAATTCATTGGCGACGGGAGCAGCTACCTCAACTATCTGTCCGAAGGCATCCCCTTCTTTGCTGGCCCCTTTCAGACGAATGGTGATCTCGTTGGTCAATACAGGTTTTACTTTCAAATGAACATATCCCAGACTTTTATCTGTTTCTCCGCTCCAGATCAGTTCGTCACCTGCATAGATTTCCAGCGGATAACTGCGCAAACGCCATCCGGTCAGCTTCAGGCAAACTTCATCCACTCGTGCGGCACGTTCCAATTGGTAAGTGATCCAGGCTGTGTTTGCTCTTCCGTCATTTCTCCACTCGCTCAATTCGTTATCATCGAAACTATTGATAGCGTTTTCATTATTTGCGCCGGCGACAGCGGATAAGATGCCAACATCTACTTTCGTATCTTTATAAGAAGGTGTTAATGGAGTTTCCCCACGGGTTAATCTGCCTTCCAGTTCATTGCCGGGGATATAGCTGCTTAATCCATCTTTTACTTCTATTGGTGATGATGAGAAGCTGATCTCAGCAGATTTCAAACCTTCAGCTTTTGCAGTTACGCGAACTGTACCAGCAGTTGTCAGAGAGCGGATGAGTGCGCGGTTGATACCACATTCTACCGGCAGATCTTTTGAAAGAATAAAATTGTCTTTTCCTTGTGCGATACCACCACGCCATTCGGCAGGTCCTTCCACATCGAAATGTATCAGGTCATTGGCTAACGGACAACGTCTGCCATCTTTATCCATTACTTCTACCTGGAGCAATACCATATCTGCACCGTCTGCTTTCCATCCATTAGGACTTTGAATCAGGCTCAGCTTTATTTGCTCCGGTTCACCGGCTGTCTGTAAGTGGGTACGGCAGCATTCTGTTCCGTTTTCATCATAGCCCACTGCTTCCAATTTACCGGTTGCAAATGCTACATTTTCAAAAGTATATAAGAAATGGTGGTCTCTATTACCATATCCTAAGGATGTTCCATTCAGGAACAATTCCACTTTCTCTGCACTGGAAACTACATAAACCGGTTTCACTGTACCTTCTTTATAATTCCAATGGCCAATGATATGGATGCGTGGATTTTCTATATCTACCCAACCGTCCCACATCACCTGATGTGCAAAGAAAGGATCTTTGGGAATGCGCATGGCATCAGTTACCCCGCTACGACGATAATTCTCTACCCCGCGGAAATGAGTATTAGTATCAGAGAAGATGATTTTTACTCCACCTGAACTAACACGATCTCCGGTTCCCGGGCGTTCACGCCAATAGTCGAACCAGCGGATTATATTTTCTATCGTAAATGAATCTTGATTATGATTGTAAGCACGTGCATCTACTTTCTTCTGGATTTTATTGGTTGCGGCGGATTTGAAAGAATTGTTCCCTTCTCCATTCTTATGATAGGGGTAAGAGTATTCGTCCCAATACTTGCGCAATCCTTCATCGCGACAATATTCCATGGCCCACATCGGGTGATGTTTACTCTTATTGATATAAAGCATTTCTCCGCCATATTCGGCTTCGCGGATATCAAGCATTTCACGTGAACCAATGGCACGACCGCCATGAGGGTCATATTTATCGCGTATCGCTTTCATCTCTATCATGTGTTCCCGACTGATAGACTCATTCCCACATTCGTAAAACAGGATACTCGGGTTATTACGGTTGTAAATGATGGCATCACGCATCAGTTCAGTCCGTTGTCCCCACTGGCGTCCTTCACGGTCTTTTTCTGCATCACCGGCTTGCATTGCCTGGATCAGCCCCACGCGGTCACACGATTCAATGTCTTGTTTCCATGGAGTGATATGCATCCAGCGAACCAAGTTGGCATTATCTTCCACCATCAATCCATTGCTATAGTCACTCAGCCATGCCGGAACGCTCATTCCTACTCCCGGCCATTCATTGCTGGTACGTTGGGCAAATCCCTTCATCTGGATTACGCGATCATTCAGCCATATCATACCTTTCCCAAAGCGAGTTTTGCGGAAACCTGTCCGGGTGGCTACTTCATCTATCTTTTTACCGTCTGCCCATAAACTTGTTTTTACGGTATACAGATAGCCATATCCCCAACTCCAGAAATGTAAACCGTCCACTTCTGCAGCTGCTTTTAAAGTAACTGTTTCTCCGGGTTTTATTAAAGTCTGAGCACCGTCGAATACTTTGATTGTTTTACCGTCACGGTCTATCAACTCAACTTTATAGGCCACTTGTTTGGCACGCTTGTACTCGTTCTTTATCTCGGATTCCGCATGAATCACCGCTTTGCGGGATTTTACACGAATATCTTCCGCATAGATATAGACACCCGTGGTTTGCAGATTGCTGTATAAAGGCAGAGTCTGATATAATTTATCTGTAACATGTAGCCATACATTCTTAGGAATACCACCATAATTGGCGTTGAAGTTACGGTCGCTCCACTGATATTTGGTGTTGGTAGCGCGTTCCTTGTAATTCCAGTCATTATCAATGCGGAGGGCTATTACATTTTCCTGTCCGTATTTTATATAAGGAGTCAAGTCGAAACCAACAGCCATCGCACCATTCTCGTGCAGGCCCAGATATTGACCGTTAATGTAGAAATCAGCTCCTTGGCGGACACCTTCGAATTCTATAAATACCTTTTTATCTTTACTGCCAGCGGGTAAACGGAAGTGTTTACGATACCACATCACTGTATCCGTTAGCTGGTCGATGCTTAAGCGAAAAGCTTCATCTTCATTGAAAGCGCGGGGTAAAGTGACTTTTTTCCAATCTGTATCCTGAAAGTGTACTTGTTGGGCTTCAGGAGTATCACCAACGGAAAGTAACCAGTCGGAATTGAAATTATATTTATTGCGAGCATCTGATGCTCCTACATACTGGCTTATGGATATAAAAGCCAAAAGGAATAAAAGGATTCTACGTTTCATGGTTTATTAATTTATTTTGGGGAGCAAAACTAGCGTAAAGTTCCCTTCATTCTATAGACAAAAATTCATTTGCATAGATTATCATTCAAAATCATCTTATTTACTCTCCTAAATAGTAGGAAGGTACAGGTGCCTGTGGATAACCCATAGAACGATGTGCTACATAATTCCGGTATATTGCATCCTGCATTAAAGTTACACGACGGTCTTTGGCAGGGATATTCGTTGTGTAAATACGAATTTCGCCCGGTAAGGCTGTGATGATCTCTTCACGCCAATCACCATATAAATCGGCAATCATCAGGATATCCCCTTCAATACCTTCTGTCAGAGATTCCCCTTTCCATTTTATGATGCTTAAAGATTTTCCGTTAGAAAAAGAGTTTGCTCCCCATCGGTTATCGTCTCCTTTAAATGTTTCACGCAATAAATCTCCGTCCCACCATGCCCAGTTTCGGCAGGAAGGTACATCTTCGTTCTTACCTAAATATTGACCATCTGCAGAAAGCAGGTATTTGTCCGTACTTCCTCCTTTACGGTCTTCGCTTGCGAAACATTCCAGCCCTTTATGAGTAGGATCGAAGTCGGCAACCATGCCGTCACCCACATGGAACGTTTTGTGACCGATGTTCCAAACGGGTTGTCCGGTTTTTGCGTCTACCACACAAACTCCACGGCCGTTGTCATGCCAAGGTTCCAAACATAGAAATACTTCCATTCCCGGACGATTCGGGTCGATATCTGTCAGATAAATCTTATCCGGGTGTCCTAATCCAGTAGACCACAATAGTGTACCATTGTTATCAAGCATGCATGAGCCTAAGAGTATTTCATCTTTTCCATCCTGATCCACATCTCCGCATATCATGTTATGTGATCCCATACTTCTTACTACAGGGTTTTCTTCATCACTATCCCATCTCCAGGCGCGTTCCAGTTTGTTGCTGTTTAATTGCCAGGCATCTACAACCATCAATTTATAGGTTCCGCGACAAGCTAATATATAAGGTGTCTTCCCATCCAGATATGCCATACCTATCTGATTACGATTCTGGCGGACAAGATTTCCATATCTGTCATTGCGCTCAGGCCAATTCACGCGGGCTATTTCTTCTCCAGTCATGCCATTCAATACGCTCAAGTATTCTTCACCTGAATCTACACGTCCTTTTTCATTGCGTTTTGAATTTTCAGGAGCAGTCTTTAATGCTATTTCAGCTTTGCCGTCTCCATTGAAGTCGTAAGCGATAAAAGGAGAATACCATACGCCCGGTTCTATACCTTGTCCCAGGTCTTTAGACCACAAAAAAGTACCGTCATTCAGATAAGCCTCAATTTGATAAGTCTCTCCACCCAAAGTGCCTGGCATTCCCGGGTCTACATTTTTATCCGGCGTGCGGATGATGTAATCATAAATCCCGTCTCCATTTAAATCGGCAACAGCTATCTTGCCGGCTTTTATATTTCTATTAAGTTTGATTGATTGATAATTCTTCAATGATGGGAGTTCCACTTCTATTTTAGCAGATGTGTCGATCACTTTCTTCTTTTTATCCAATGCGCAGATCCAATAAGATGCTTTCCCGTTTGCAGGAGATTGATCTATGAAATCACAAGTCGATTTTACCAGAGATTTGGTTAAGCGTTCCGTCTTGCCATTTGCAGTACGATATAAATGGAAGGACACATCTGCATCATCTTGTTCCAGCAATCTCCAGCTAAGATATATGCCTTTTCCATCCATGGCAGGGGCTGCTGTCAGTCCTCTGTTCAAGTGCTCTTTTATTCGTTCGGTTGCAAAACCATTCACTTCAGGCTTCGGTTCATGTCGTGGTTCCAGAATCTCATAGTAGTAAGTACGTTCACGTAAATCTTGGGCTCGTAAACTACCGGCTGTACCGATTAGTAAAGTACAGAGGAGTAAATATCTGTTTTTCATTGCTTTCTTTTTTAGTTATTGAATGAAGTTATATCAACCATCATCAGATTCAAACGTGTACCGTTTGTGAAGTGTCCGGATTGAAAAAGTACTTTTGTGCCGTCGGGACTGAAACTTGGGTGTGCATGATCCGGTTTCATTTTGGTGTCCGAAACCAACCAATGACGTTGACCGGTTTGTACGTTGATGAGCCAGACATTTCCTCCGAAGGTGTCACCCGCTGCCCAACGATTGTCGCGACTTGCATTGCAATGCCAGAATCCTCGTCCGGTAAGTTGTCCTTCTATGGCTTTGCGGTCTTTATCCAGTTCTACCTGACCCACTAATTCCACGTCATCGGTGCGAAGATTGATACGGGCAATACCACTTACTTGTTTACGAAGACGAGGCTGAAAACCCAGGATATTGAAATAAACATAGTCCTTGGTTGCAAAAGTTTCGTGAGTGACCCAGTCTAACGGAGTTTCTTTATAAAGAGGCTTGAAGACCGATCCGTCTGCTGTACAGAACCACATGCGCTGGTGTGCATCGCCACCGGTTTCATTACAGAAAACTATTTCTCCCGGTGTGAAACGGCTGGCCTGTATGTGTCCTGTTTTAAATTCGGTATCGATAACTTTGGTTACTTCGCCGGTAGCAAGGTTCATTTTTCGGATGCCACAAAGAGATGGTTTTATTTTTACCGGCTGATTACTTTCCGGCAAGAATGCATTTTTCGCCATGCGTTCTTTTTCTTCTTCTGTACCTTCACGTTCTACGGTGATATAAGCATAGTCATCGTTGCAATCTATGGCGTATCCTCCGGGACGTCCCATGTTCGTGGGAAAAGTACCTAAAAGAGTTTCGTAGGCGGCGGGTTTTCCTACCTTTCCTTTTTTCACATCTGCGAAGAATTTATCTAGATTCATGACATACAGATTCCAGTCTTCTTTTTCTTTTCGGCTGATGAACATACGATTGCTCTTATTGGCCAGGAATGCACTGCCCAGATCGGGGCCTTCCGTAGCCTGAATGATTTGGCCTGTCGCCATTTCTATAAAATAAATCTGTGTGGGAGTCCAACTGCGTTTCTCTCCGTTGGGAAGTGTACGTTCTATCTTTTCACCATTTCCACGGCTGGATGACCGGAACAATAGATATTTGCCGTCAGATGTCCACATCGGGTCTGTTTGATAGAGGAAACGGTCGTTCTTTAAAGTATCGGTGAGTATGGTAATGGTGTTCCCGGTTTCATGATCTGTATAAGTCTGCATTTCGGATGCGGTACAATTACCAAACTGGGCAAGCAGCGCTTTACTGAAGCCGATTAATAAAATAATGGTTAAACAGAGCTTTCTCATAGTATGTCATTTTTTTATTTGATGTTACAAAGTTAGGCGCAATGAGCGCTCTATAAAATAGAAATTCATACATTTATATGGTTATTTGTCCACTTATATGCCCTATAAATGCGCTTTATGTACAGCAAGAGGGAGAGCTTGCGACAGCACCCCAAAAGAATAACATGATAGAATGGGGACAATAAGTCCCCATTCTAAAAAATCATTGATTAATAACCATTATTCTGGTAAGCCTTTTTAGCTGAGTCGTCTAAAGGGTTACCATTCTCGTCAGTCAATAAGTCGAGCATGGATTGAGTGAATGGTTTAAGGGTATAATGAGGTTCAAACATACCCATACCGTCACCCGTTTGGCCGATACCGTTGATCAGGTTATCAGAAGAATCCCATAAACCTTTTTGAGGAGATGCCAGTTGGTCATGGTAGATAATGCGATCTGCCTGCCAACCGGAATGGTGCAAGTTCTCATAATAAATTATTTCCTGATTCAATTCGCGTGCTAATTCATTCAGAATGAAGTTGGCAAAACGATCTTCTGTTGAAGTAGCTGTCTTGGGATACATCTCTGCTTTTGAATGATCGGAGACTCCATCCCAATAAGATTCGTCTATCAACATTGCAGATGTCATATCAACTGCTACTTCATACGGCCATTGTTGTTCGGTTTGCGATAGTTTTTCATATCCCGGCTGCAGAATGGCTATGACTTCTGCACGTTTTTCTCCGGTTTTATAGGCTGCACGTGCACGTACTGCATTAATATCGGCAATCGCTGCGTTGTAGTTACCTTTACGACCGTAGGCTTCTGCACGAAGCAGGTATGTTTCGGCGAGACGGAATAAAGGTACATCACGGCCCGATTCGTAGTGTGTATAGTTGCTACGATTCGGTTCATCGTACTTCAGAGTTGCCGGGCATGCGGTAGACCCCATCTTGTCCAAACCAGAATAACTCTTGTCATTATAAGTATAGCTGTTTCCTTCTGCCTTTGTCGGAATACGGTAATAGTATTTATTCCCATCTTTTATCCAGCGAGCCATCAGGACAAAAGGATGCGCTAAAGCTTCATTTATGTCGATAGCGGTTTCTTTGGTATTTTCTACATAAGCAAAAGCCAGGTCGCCTTTACCCATTTTGTGTTCACCGGCTACAGCTTTGCGATTTCCCCAAGATGCTCTGGTGTACGTAGGAAGAATCTTTTCGTTAAAGTACTTTGCCATTGCATCAGTCCACACATAAGTCTTGTTATTATCGCTGTCATAAGCATAATAGTCTAGATTGGCGGCGGGTGATGAGTTTGAATCTCCTCCCTTGAGTGCCGTTGTGTATTCTACATGGAATGATTTTTCATAACGAGAGTCAGCCTGCTTATTTACGTACAAATCGAAACCGAAATCATTGGTGAAACCAACGCGTGCAGAGGACTTTGTAGGATATTCCCAACAGAAATCAGGAATCCCCCAGGATGCATTCGAGTAATCACCACCGAAGAAATAAGGCAAACGATTACCGTAACGACCATTATCAGCACCTCCCATCGGACCATATACACAGGAGAGAATCAATTCATGACTGTTCTCATTTGAATAGTCTCCCATCGGATGACTAAACAGTTTTCTATAGTCTGATTCCAATGCATAATAACCATGTTCTATTACTTTCGTTGCATAATATATACAAGAATCCAAATCAGCGGTACCTTCACCTTTGTACAGCATGCCTAAATAAGACTTTGAGTTACTGGTATCTACATGTCCATCAGCTTTCACGCCATATTCAGAACTGCCATATTTAGCACCTTGTGCACGTTGTAAATAGAGCTTTGCCAGAAAATGGGCAGCCGCACCTTTGGTTGCACGACCGAAGTCTGTGGTCAAGTTCTGTTCATTTACATCCGGTAGATGATCGTAGGCATAACGTAAGTCTCCAATCAACAGGCTATAAATACTGGGTACACTTTCGCGTACATAATTATAATTGGAAGGTAATTCTGCAGTGTATCCTTTGGGGACAAATATTTCACCATACATTGTACTCATTATGTAAAGTGAGTAAGCACGATTGAATAAAGCTTCTGACAAAGCCTTGGCTGCATAGTTCGCATCACTTGCAAATTTTCCGAGTGCCTTACCTTCACGAATAGATAATATGGCACGGTTACAGTTATTTATGATAGGATAGAAACCTAATAATGATTTTGCATTCTCACCGCACAAGCCATTAGCATAGCCTGCCAATTTACCGGTTGCATTCCATTCACTTGCAGAATACATGCCTCGACTAGCTGTTTTTGCAGAGAAGTTATCTACTCCCAACATTAAACTACTTGGGCCCTGTTCATATTGTTTGGTTACACGCAAAGCATCATAGGTGCCGACTATCAGTTGTTCCAGACCTTGCTCGGTTTCAAAATAGTCCTGTGTAATGGTAGATACCATTTTCTCTTCCAGGAAGCTATCAGTACAAGACATGCTTCCCAGTGCAATCATTGAAAGTAATATATATTTCTTCATATTTGTTTTATTCTTAATAGGATTCATCAATTAAAAGCCAAGTCTTAAACCTATCACATAACTACGATTCAATACCGTGTTATTGGTCTGACCTCCGATAAAGTTGGTTGCGCTGGTCTTTTCACTCCATCCGGTGGTATCATCAGGATTGATACCTGCTTTCACCAACTCACCGCCAAAGATAAATGGATTCAATACCTGAGCATAAATGGAACAACTTGATGCGCCGATCTTATTCAATAATTTTTCCGGTAGTGTATATGATAGGGCAATATTACGAATGGCAATCATATTTCCCTTGGTATAACTCATATATGCGCTATAGTCGGTAAATGTTTCGCCACCTGCACGTGGTTGAGGGAATCTGGCACCTGTATTTTCCGGGCTCCAGGTGTCTTTTTCCACACGGCGTCCGTAAGTTTGCATTAATCCATAATATGTGTTGCCAAAGCGGCCATAAATGAATGCATTCAACTGCCAATTCTTATAAATGAAAGTAGTGGTGAATCCGCCTTCCCATTTTGGAGTAAATGAACCTAAGAAATGATTATCGTCATTGTTGAATTTACCGAAACCATTGTCCATGTATGTGACTTCCTGTTTTTGTCCATTGATATCCACTGTCTTGGTTATTGATCCCTCTGTACCTTTAGGTACTTCAATGAAATCCTGATCGACCAGTTTAGCCATGCCGGGGAACATGGTAATGCCATTGGCTTTATAGACTGCCAATAATTTCTGGTCTTCGGGTGTATTTTGCCACAAACGATCATATTTGTAAGTCCATACCTCATTGATAGGCTTTCCGATAAACCAACCATTAGCGGTATCATCATTTTTGCCATCGGCCAGTTCTACGATTTTCTCTTTATTGGTAGAGAAGGTAAAATCAGTTTTCCAGGTGAAATCTTTGGTCTGGATATTTGTGGTAGAGAGGGTTATTTCAAAACCTTTATTCTGAGTCTTACCTATATTTGATAAGATCTGAGTATATCCGGTCATGATAGGAATTGAACGGTTCAGCAGCAGATCGGAAGTTTTGGCAACATAGTATTCAACACTACCATTGATTCTGTTATTTAGGAATCCAAAGTCGATTCCCACGTTCGTAGAAGCTGTTTTTTCCCAACCTAGCATTTTGTTGGGCAATACGGAAGCTTTGGCACCTGTAGTATTGGTGGTTACGCCGCCTTGTCCGAAAGGCTTGTTAGCCCATTGGGAAACCATAGATCCTCCTGTCTGATAAGGACTTACAGAAGCATTACCGGTAACACCATATCCCACACGCACTTTCAAAGTATTAATCCAGTTGATACTTTTAATGAAATCTTCTTCATTCAGTTTCCATGCCAATGCTGCTGAAGGGAAGAAATCCCATTTGTTGCCTACAGCTAACATGGAAGCACCATCCCAGCGACCTGTTAAAGTCAGCAGATAGCGATCCATCAATGAGTAATTGACACGAGCCATATAAGAAGCCCGTTGTTGTTCGCTGAATGAGGAGCCTATACCTGCTTTTGAAGTGTTCGAATCACCTACGCTATACCATAAGGCGGTAGGGAACTTACATTCGTAAGCACGTACTTCTATACCTTCTGTACGATAATATTCAGCTGATTGCATCAATGTCAGGCCTAAAGAGTGAATCTTATTGAATGTCTTGTTTACAAAGATCATATTCTCCAGTGTCCATGCCAGTTTCTGACTTTGATTGTTGTAAGCTACATTCGGTTCTGTTGAGGCATAACCTAGCGGATTGGTAAAGTCATTGCCATAATAACTACCTTCACGAGCATTGCGATATTGAGAGCCAAAGTTGGTACGCCATTTTACTCCTTCCAATGGAGCCCATATCTTGCCAAAATCAAGTTCTGCAAAAGAGCTTAACATGACACCATAATAGCGTGTTTCATTTTGAGCCTGGTCAATGTTCAATAAAGCATTGTGCTGTGAGGGACCATCTGACGGACTCAGTAATTCTCCATTTTCATCATACGCCGGTGCGTAGGGCATCAGATTGGTAGCTAAACCATAAGAGTCCTTAGCCGTTGTATTTGAGAAGTTGCTGACAATACCGTAGTTTTTAATGGAATGACTGATATTCACTCCCATACCGACTTTCAAAAAGTCAGTAGCCTGGATTTCACCATTCAAATTTATTGTATAACGTTTATAGTCCTGATCCTTCATCGGAGATTGCTGATCCAGATAGGCTAATGACATATACAGTTTGGACTTTTCTGTTCCGGCGGAAAGTGACATTTGGTGGTTGTGGGTAACTGCCGTACGGGTTACATAATCAGTCCAGGGAGTAGTTGGAATCTTTGAAGAATCATAGACCGGTACTCTGGCGGCATATCCTAATACATCCTGCTCATATTTGGTTGCATCACGTAGTACAGGAGTACCGTCGGCATTAAACTGGAACGCTGAATTGAAGACCGGACGCAGATAAGGATATTTGGTCACTCCACCAAAATAAGCATCTCCATCGATGTCGGGGTCTGGGGCATTACCATATTTGCCGGTATATGCGCCTGCATTAATATTGGATTGCCGATTCCAATCAATCAATTCCCCCGAATTCATCCAATCGGTCATTGAATCAATCTTTGAGAAGGAAATGGAACCATCATAATTAATCGTCACTTTACCAGTTTTCCCCTTTTTGGTAGTGATCAGGACGACACCATTCGCACCGCGTGAACCGTAGATTGCGGTAGCGGATGCATCTTTCAGGATTTCCATAGATTCGATATCATTGGGATTGACGTCAGCCATAGACCCCGCAGTCATAGGAATACCATCGATTACGTATAATGGGTCGTTACTTGCATTGATAGAGCGGTTACCACGAATGCGTACATCGCCCAATTCTCCCGGTCGGTTATTAGAAGTAATCTGTACGCCGGCTGCCTTACCCTGCATGGCTTGCAAAGCATTCTGTACGGGGCGTTCTCTGATGGTTTTTGCAGTCACCTGGGTTAATGCTCCGGTTACATCACTTTTCTTGGCAACACCATAACCTACGACAACTACCTCATCCAGAATCTCGCTATCTTCTTCTAATGTAATTTGGAAACTGGACTGACCTTTCACTGGAATATCCAAGGTTTTATATCCGACGAAGCTAACCTGAATCGTCCCATTATCAGGAACATTCGAAATAGTAAATTTGCCTTCAAAATCAGTAATTGATCCGTTAGTAGTACCTTTTACTACTACACTGGCGCCAATTACAGATTCACCAGTTTTGTCGAGGACAGTTCCCGAAATAGTTTTGCTTTGTGCAGAGGCTTCTATAGCCAGTACTGAAAATAAAGCAACGAAGAACAGCCGCTGGACTTTTTCCAAGCGACTAAACAGACTTGATTTTTTTCTGTTTTTCATACTTAAATTATTAAGTTAAACAAAAGTTAACTTGATAATGATGAAAAAAATGACTTATGGAGTATTTTGAGTGAGGTTTTAAGAAGACCCGATACAATAATACGATCTATTTGCCGAATTGAGAAATATATACTTTAGTTATTACTATGATTAATCTTACTGTGAAGGAAGTATTTTTAACCCTACTTATAATCCTCCACATACCAAGTCCGTGTCAAGCCCGTACCAAGTCCGTGTCAAGTCCGTACGAACTCGCATCTATAGAATACGGAGATGATACGGAGTAAACGCGGTTCGGATACGGTTGAGGCTTTGAACTAAGATTATTCAAATTGCTATTTTATTAACTGATCGAAAATTGCCCTGAAAACTTTATCCGCGTGTTCCTGCATGATCCGTATATAGTTAAATATAGGTCGGTTGTTTTTCATGCTATGTCCTATACAATATTCTATCTTTTCTATTTCGATCCCCATATTATAGCCATGTTGGGCAAATGTTTTTCTGGCGGAGTAATAAGAGACTTTCCTGTTAACTCCTGCCAAATTCGCCACCTTATATATATGTCTGAAAACTAAACTATAGACTTTTTCATAAGATGAATACTTGCCGAAGACCAGTTTCCCATTATCTGAGATATAGTTATCAATGATTACCTGTGCTTCCGGCTGAATGGTAAAAGCTATTTCATTCTCACTCTTTTTACTATTCCGCGTCTTATGGCGTACATACCGCATACTGTTTTGGTTCTTGAAATTATATTCCATTAAGTCTCTCAAATTAATGCCTCCTAAATAATAGGTAAGCATAAATATGTCCCGAGCCATTATTTGTGCTGACTTGAATAATTTCACATCACGTATCCTTTTCAACTCTTCCACAGTCAAATCCAGTTCTCTGACATTGCTAACGGGCATTTTGAAAAGGACAAAAGGGTGAACCTGGTAACTCACATAATTCATTTTACCGGCATAATTGAGTATTACCTTTATTAAAGTAAGGTAGATCCTAATGGATGTTTCCGATAATCCCTCATCTTTCATCGCATTGGCAAATCCTTGTATTTGTAATGGACTCAATTGTACTAAAGGAAAATCTCCTTTCATATATTTCAGGAATTTCTCACAAGCTATATTATATAGCTTATAAGATTTCTTTTGTTCTTCAGTATTCATGAGGGAAAGATACTCATTTGCCACAGTCTTAAAAGTAATACCTGTTTTTTGTTGTTCGCGAGTGATAGTATGTATTAGCTCTGTACATGATAAAGTTGGCAAATAATGAATGGATGATAGGATTTCTTCATATTCATAGATTATTTTGCGGAGACAAGTGTTAATATTTGCTGCATTTTCGTGCCTGACAACTCTGCCATTTTTCATTTGACTTGCAGAATCCAATATAAATTGAGTTGAAATATATCTGGTTTGCGAGCGATGCGCTACTGCAATTCTTATTCTATGTTTTCCGTTAGATAGCTTTTTAGTTGGTACAATTACTATTGAAAGATTAGCCATATTCGTTTTTGGGTTTATACGTTTTTTGATACAAGTACAAGTGCCCACTAAAGCAGGATAATTAAAAATTAAATAGACTTGGTTCAAAAATACATTGTCTCCCGAATACTACTGCATACAGCAGAGTTACAAATTCAAGTTTGTTGATTTGAGTTTCTCCATCAGCTATCTAATTCCCAAATATCACAAAGAATTATTGCGGCTTTCTTGTAGACACTAATGAATGCAAATATAAACTTATTTATTGAAAGTATGTGTTTCATGAATGGGGATTAAAGGACGGTCATATACTGTAGTGCAGACAATCATTGACGCATTCAGGATTATATAGAGTTGTATGAGATTAACCATAAAACTTGATTAATAATAAAGAATATCTATACAAGAACCTGTTTTCTTGTATGTTTCCCCTTATAAATAGGATTTTATTCCATTTATTGGTACTAGACCGCATGCTTGAATAATTTCCTTGCGTTACTTTTGTCTATGAAAACTTTTATTCAGATAAATGAAGTTGAACCGAAGAATTTAATAAATAATGTATGATGAACAAAAAAGATTTAGTATTTGCAGTAGGTTGTCTATTGACTTGTATGGCTTGTTCAAACCAGTCAGGTATCAAACAATCAACGTTGGCACAGGCATGGGAGGAATTTTCTCATCCGCAAGACTCTACCCGTACGAAAGTATGGTGGTTTCATGGAGAGACAGAAACAACTCGTGAAGGTATCACTGCCGATTTGGAAGCTTATAAGAAAGCAGGTGTTGGCGGAGTCGTTTACTATGATCAGGTACATGGGAAGTGTGAAAATGCGCTCCTTGCTTTTGAACCGGCATGGTGGGATATGCTTCGTTTTGCGGCTTTGGAAGCACAACGTATCGGACTTTCTTTCGAAATAAACCTCTCTAACGGATTTGTAGCGGGTGGTCCTTGGATTACAAAGAAACTGGGGATGCAGAGGTTGACGGCTAGTGATACATTGGTGAATGGCGGAAAACGTTTATCAATAACTCTGCCGACTCCAGGAAAGAAAGAATTTTGGGATGTAGCCGTATTGGCTTTTCCTGCTCCCCAAGATGCTTGGCAAACATCCCGCAATTGTTTGCCTAAAATAACTTGTAACCTTCCTCAGTTATCGGGAGTGGATTTTTTTAAATCAAATGAATCATTAGTTGAGATACCATCTCAACCAACAGGAAAATCGGTTTATGTTAACTTGGATTTTGGTACAGACTTTACAGCTCGGAGCATTAGTTATCAAGTGCGTCCACGTGGTGCAAAATCTTCAACCGGGGCTATGAATCCTCCAGGACCTCCAGCCGACAGTTTTTATGGCATGGGATATCAAAAATTACCTGATGTAGGACAGTTGGAAGTCTCGGATGATGGTGTAAACTATCGAAAGGTCTGTGATTTGAAACCGATTTACCAAACTCCCAGTAATAGTTGGATACAAAAAACGATTTCTTTTCCTACTATAACAGGACGCTATTTCCGTTTGAACTTCCATGATTGGGCATTGCCCAAAGACAATCGGCCGGATTTATTCATAGGTGATATCCAATTGTCTTCACGTGCCCGGATGGACCAATGGGAAGAACGTGCAGCACTCTATTCGGAATATATAGAGAAGAACCTGACTCCGGATTATCCATCTTCAGTAGAAATAGATCCTTCGAAGATTATTGATTTGACAGAGAAGATGGATCAAAATGGTAGATTGGAATGGGATGTCCCTGAAGGAAACTGGGTAATTATGCGTTTCGCCCATGAACCAACGGGAGCGACTATACGTCATGGGCGAGCTAATTTTATGGGATTAGAATGTGATAAAATGTCTGTAGAGGCGGTTACTACTCATTGGCGTAATTATACAGAGCCTATTTTAGATTCTTTGCAGGCTGTAGGTTGCTTGCCTATGGGAGTAACTATGGATAGTCATGAAGGAGGAGCTCAAAACTGGACTCCTGGTTTTGAACAAGAATTTTTTCAGAGAAAAGGATATAGCATGCATCGCTATTTACCTGTTATGATGGGATATATTGTTGGTTCAAGAACAGAGAGTGATGGCTTCTTATATGACATGCGCCGTACCATGGCAGATATGATCTCAGATAACTATTATGGTACTTTACAAAAGCTTTGTAATGAGAGAGGGATAGAATTTACTGCTCAGGCTACTGGAAATGGTTTAAGTCTGGTAGCTGATAATTTACAAGCAAAAGGGCGGGTGTATAAGCCTCAGGGAGAATTCTGGACTTCACACCCTGACGGTGGATATGATGTGAAAGAAACTTCATCGGCAGCACATTTTTATGGTAAGCATATAGCTTCAGCAGAAGCTTTCACTGGTAGCCGTTTCTACCACAACTTTGCTGATCAAAAAAATGCTGGTGATTATGCCTATGCTTTTGGTGTAAATGAGTTTGTACTTTGTGCCTCGGCTTATCAACCCTGGATTGATAAATATCCCGGGAGTACAGCCGGAGGTAAACACTATTGTTTAAATCGTAATAATACTTATTGGGAATATAGTCGTCCGTTTTGGGACTATCAAGCACGTTGCACAGGCTTGATGAGAAAAGGAATGCCAGTCATTGATATTTGTATTTATCTGGGGCAGAATCCTCCAGTCAAGCTACTGTCTTATCGTCTGCCTGAAATACCCGAAGGTTACGACTTTGATGTCTGTACAGCCGAGGCTTTGGTGACGCGTACTACTGCTATCAATGGGCAGTTAACTTTGCCGGATGGTATGAGCTACCGGATTTTGGTGATTCAACGCAACAATGATATGCCACTTCATGTATTACGCCATATTGCAAAGCTTGTGAAAGGCGGAGTGACTGTTTGCGGACCTCGCCCTGAAGGATCAGGCTCCTTAAAAGATGCTGCTGAAGTTAAGGAGTATCAAGCATTGGTTGCAGAATTATGGGGAACAGATGATTCTGCTTCTGGTATACGTACTATTGGTAAAGGAAAACTTTATAGCGGGTTATCTCTTCCTGAAGTACTGGTTTGTGAGGGTATTCATCCGGATATAACAATAAAGAGTGGAAACACAATTAAAGATAAAGTGTATTTTACTCATCGTCGTTTATCAGATGCTGATGTTTACTTTTTGAATAATCATAGTGAACGGGCATTTAATGATACCATTCGTCTGCGTACTGAAGCACGTTATGCCGAATATTGGGATGCTGTGACAGGATCCCGGTTTGCATTGCCTCTTGAAGCTTCAGGTAACACCGGAATGTTACTCAAATTTGTTTTAGCTCCAAGAGAATCGGGCTTTATTGTGACATCCGATCATCCAAATACAGACTTGTTACCTAGAATTGCAAATATAAAAGAAGATATTACTTCTATTGATGGCTCTTGGAATGTTTATTTTGACCCGAAATGCGGTGGTCCAGGTGAAATTATGTTCGATGAGTTGATTGACTGGACAAAGCATATGGATCCTGCTATCCGCTTTTATTCTGGTACTGCTGTTTACCAGAAAGAGTTATCTGTATCTAATCTGAAAAAGAATGAACGTATATTGTTACGTTTTCCCCGTCTTGGTTCATTAGCTCGTATTTGGGTTAATGAGAAGGAAGTTGCCACCGTTTGGTGCTCTCCATGGGAAGCAGATATAACAGAATGTGTAAACGAAGGGATTAACTCATTAAAAATTGAAGTAGTTAATTCATTAATGAACCGAATGATTGGCGATGCTTCTTTACCACATGAGAAACGTTATACGTATGCGTATCCTGAGATAGCTACGCCAGATGATAAACTGGTTTCTTCCGGAATTATAGAAGAGGTACTATTGGTGAAACAAATATTTTGATAAAAAGTGATATCTTTTCTTGTTTTGTAGCAGTCAATAAGGAAGCTCCTTTCGTTTTAGTTCTTATTTCATGTATCTGGAATAAGAATTGTATGGAAGGAGCTATCTTATATGACTATAAAATTGTGGCATATTACTTTGGGTTTTGAAAACATGAGTGAAATTCATGTGATACAATATTTGGGTAACAAATTATATATTAAAAGTTCTAGAATAATCAAAATGCTACGAGGACTAATCGTTTTGATTTTATTCACAGTCGTTGATACTATTTTTCAGTTGAAAAGATTAAATTTTCCATGCTTTGACACAATCCTACATTCCCTTTTTGGGCCTCCGTATGTATATTTGCAACACTTTTTCACAGGTGGGAGACCTTAAATCTCCTGAGAGAATAGAAAACTAACTTTTGTTTAACTTAATAAGTAAAGTATGAAAAACAGCAAGAATTTAAGTCTGTTTGGTCGCATGGGCAAACTCCAGCGGCTGTTCCTCGTTGCTTTGTTCTCGGTATTGGCTATAGGAGCCTATGCACAAAGCAAAACAGTTTCGGGTACTGTGATTGACCAAACCGGTGAACCGGTTATTGGTGCCAATGTTCTGGTTAAAGGTACTACTAATGGTGTGATCACTGACCTCGACGGTAAGTTTACCCTCACGAATGTGCCTGAAAAAGGTACAATCTCTATTTCTTTTATAGGTTATAAAGACCAAGAAATCTCTGTTTCTGGAAAGACAAATCTTCAGGTGACATTACAAGAAGACAATGCAATGTTGGATGAGGTCGTGGTAGTAGGTTATGGTGTTCAGAAGAAGAGCGATGTAACCGGTGCTATGGCTCGCGTTGGATCGGAAGAACTGAATGTAAAGCCTGTTTCGAATGCTTTTGAAGCATTGCAGGGTAAAGCTGCTGGTGTGGATATCACAAGTAGCGAACGTCCGGGGACGATTGGTTCTATTCGTATTCGTGGTAACCGCTCTTTAAATGCGAAGAATGATCCATTGTATGTAGTGGATGGTGTGCCTTTGAATTCAGGCGGTATCGAAACTCTCAATCCAAGAGATATTGAATCTATTGATATATTAAAAGATGCTTCTTCAACAGCTATTTACGGTTCTCGTGGTGCCAATGGTGTTATTCTGGTTACTACCAAACGTGGTAAGACCGGTGCTTTGTCTTTGAACTATTCAGGTTCGGTTACTTTTGAAACGTTACAAGATAAATCGCCAGCTATGAGTGCTAGCGATTATATAACTTGGCGTCGTTGGGCATATTATAACTCAAATCCATCAGTTAATCCATTGGGTAATCAACCTAATTATGATAAAGATCAAGCTTATTTTTCTGGTGATGAATATGCTTTGGCAAATGTTAATAAAGGTTGGGTGAACGGAACTTGGGATGGATCTAAGGTTACTGATACGGATTGGGCTGATATGGTTACACGTACAGGTGTCACTCATGAACATACTATAAGTGGTAGTGGTGGTAGTGAGACAATGCAAGGATTCTTTTCTTTTGGTTATTTGAATAATGAAGGTACTCAGAAAGGTCAGGAATACGAGCGTTATAATTTCTCTATGTCTCTGGATTTGCAACCTACTCCATGGTTTAAGCTTGGTGGTTCAATAAACGGTTCTTATTCTGTTCAGGATTATGGCTATTCTCGTACGGGACAATCTTCGAATTCAGGTCCTACTGATATTTATAGTGCAGCAAAGTCTATTCCACGTTATGCAGTACCTTATGATGATAAGGGAGATATCATTTTGCAACCTGCTGGTTCTGTGACGAATGTGTATACTGTGATAGACGAATGGAACAAATCTACCGATAATCGTCAAAATTTCCGTGCACTTGGTAGTTTCTATGCTCAAATGGATTTTGGTAAGATATGGCAGCCATTGGAAGGATTGAGCTATAAGATTGCTTTTGGTCCTGATTTCCGTTACAATCGTCAAGGTATTTTTATTGATAGTAGTTCAGCAGTTCGGGCAGGTAGCAAGAACTATGCAAAGTGGGCATCTACCCGTAATTTCTCATGGACACTGGATAATATGGTCACTTATAACAAGAAAATCGGTGAACATCGTTTTGATGTAACTTTACTTCAGAGTGCATCGAAAGTAAATACTGAAACTGCAAACATGAGTGAGCAAGGTGTACTAATGCCAACATTTATGTGGAATAATATGGGAGCCATTGATATAACCAATACAGCTTATAAGGCTGGTATGGGTACAGGACTGGTTGAACAACAATTGGCTTCTTACATGGCTCGTATTAATTATTCTTACAAGGATCGTTATCTATTGACTGTATCTGGTCGTTATGATGGCTCTTCTGTATTGGCTGAAGGCAATAAATGGGATTTCTTCCCTTCAGCAGCTTTAGGTTGGCGTCTTGATCAAGAAGAGTTTATGAGAGACATTACATGGATTAACCAATTGAAATTGCGTGCTGGTATGGGTACTACGGGTAACTCTTCTGTTGATCCTTATGGAACATTAGGTGTAATTGGTTCCTATTGGATGCCGTTTAGTACAGGTAACACTTTAATTCTGACTACAAATGAACCTTATTATGTGAAGGATCAGAATCTGATGGCAAACAAGAATCTTGGCTGGGAGAAAACCACGCAGTTTAACTATGGTGTTGATTTCAGTTTCCTTAATGGCCGGATCGGTGGTACAGTGGATGTTTATCATTCCAGAACGAAAGATTTGCTGATGTCTATGAAACTGCCTTCATTAACAGGTTATCCTTCAGTAATGTCGAATGTGGGAGAAACGAAGAATTTTGGTGTAGATATTACATTGAATGCTGTTCCTGTACGTTATAAAGATTTTGAATGGAATTCAACATTGAATGTAGCCTACCAAAAGGATGAGATTGTGGAACTGGCTAATGGAAAACAAGATATGATTGATAACAGCTGGTTTATAGGTGAGTCAATCAATATATATTACGGTTTTGCTGCTGACGGATTGTGGCAGGAATCTGATGCTGCGGAAATGGCTGAATTTAATAAAAAAGGGCATAAATTTGAAGTTGGTATGGTGAAACCGGTAGATCAAAATGGTGACCATGTTATAGATAGTGACGACCGTGTTATTCTGGGTAGTAAAAACCCGCGTTGGACAATGGGCTGGTCAAACACTTTCTCTTATAAAGGCATTGATCTTTCTATCGAACTTTACGGACGTTTTGGTTATATGATTAATACAGGCGGTGAAGGCCAATTAGGTATGTATAATCAGCGTGAAATCGATTATTGGACTCCTGATAATACAGGTGCAGAATGGCAGAAACCAATCTATAGTACAGCAGGTGGTGATTCATATTCGAGCTTGTTAGGTTTCAAAGATGCTTCCTTCATTAAGATTCGTAACATCTCTTTAGGGTATAATTTTGATAAAAAAGTATGTAAGAGTATCGGTATTAGTTCACTGAAACTTTATGCTCAGGCTAAAAACTTAGGTAACCTTTATTCTTCTGTAGATTTCATTGATCTGGATCTTGGTACGACATACTATAACAGAGGCTTTACATTTGGTATTCAAGTAGGTTTCTAAAATCAAAGAATAATAAATTTAAATGAAGTATATCATGAAAAATATAAGAAAAAAAGTTCTATTTGGTACGATGGTACTTGTATTGGCTAGCGGTACCTCTTCATGTGGTGATAGTTTTCTGAAAGAAGAAGCAGGCCATATGTACACTGATGCAATTCTTGAAACAGAAGAAGGAGTGCTTGCGATGGCAGCATCTCTTTATGGTAATCTCCGTTGGCACTTCGGTTATGAATGGGCTTATGGTATTACTCTTTACGGGACAGATGAATTCACTAATGGTGCTGACTTGACCAGTGAACCTTGGAATACTTATGATAATCGTTTAAGTCCACTAGATTGTAAGAAAGCAAGCGGTGCAGCAAATGACAATTGTCCTGGAGTATCTGCTTTATGGGATGAAATGTATTATGGTATCTCTACTGCCAACTTATTGATTTCGAGAGGAGAAACGTTGGCTAATGAAGATACACGTAATAAAGCAATGGGGGAGGCTTATTTCCTTCGTGGTTACAACTATTATCGTTTGTTTGCTCAATATGGTGGTGTGGTAATTCAGACCACTCCTCCTGAAGGGGTCGTGAGAAACTTCAGCCGTTCAAGTGCTGAAGAAACTCTTAACCAGGTTATTGCAGATTTGGAAGAAGCTTACAAATTATTGCCGACAACCAAATGGCGTGGCAATGGTACATGGACTAAATATACTGCTGCTCATTTCTTGGCTAAAGCATTGTTGTATCGTCAGTCGGAACGTTGTGCAGACTGGAACTCTACATATCCTGCAAAAGCCGATTTAGACAGATGTATTAGCCTTTGTGATGAAGTGATAGCAGAATGTCCGTTAGCAAAAGACTATAATACACTTTATTCAGAATGGACCGGTACTGATTGTAAAAATGAAGGTGATTCCGAAATCTTAATGGCTGCTTTACATAATGATGATAGCTCAACTGTTGGTCGTTTTGGTAATCGTACTTATAATTATTTTAATCCACAATTCTCTAACTTCTCTGGTGGTTGGACACAGCGTGGACAATATATTGGTGGTATGGACTTCCAGCGTTGCCGCCCTACAGAATATACTTATTCTATATTTGACAATGTGAATGATGCCCGTATGTGGAAGACTTTTAAAACTGTCTATGGATTGAATAGTATAGCCAAGAAGGCAGCTAATGTAATAGCTGAAAACGGAATTACTGCCGATCAGGTTCCTACTTTGGGAGATGAAGGTATTATCTTTATTTTGAATAAGAAGAGTGATGATACATTTGATAATGCTCCTTATGGAACATATGGACGTGGTGCTCAGCCGCACTCTTTTGTAAACCCAGAAACAGGGAAATGGGTGCCTAATGTATTCCCATTATTTCTGAATGGTAAATATGTATTGAATACGTATGGTGTAAGTGGTAATCCTAGTCAATCTAATGTTTTCTGTGGTATCAATAAAACAGATGATGGTTCGCGTACTGGTGAAAAAGGGGATGCACACCGAGATGTTACTATGGCACGTACTGGTGAAACTTACTTGGTTAAAGCTGAGGCACAAGTTAGATTGGGTAATTACCAAGATGCTATCTCTACTGTAAATGTGTTACGTAAGCGTGCTGAATGGAAAGATGGCGAAGATCGTGAATATTATACAGATGGTTCTATGGCTTTCACCTCTAATTCTACAGCTACAGCAACGTTGGGTAAGTGTGTAGATGCTAATGGTGCTAAATTGACAAATGCACAAGCTTTCAATGCATCATTCATCCAAAAGAATACGTATTTCTTGTCGACTGGTGTTGACCGTTCTGAAAACAAGACGGCTTCAAATCTTCAAATTTCCAGTTATCAGCAATTGCCTGAAGAAGATGAAACTGTATTAGCAGAATTGGGCTGTACAGATGTAAAAGATCGCTTGATTAACTTCATTCTGAATGAACGTACACGTGAATGTTTAGGTGAATGGAATCGTTGGGAAGAATTAAGCCGTACCAAAACATTGGTGAAACGTGCTAAATTATATAACCCTGAAGCAGCTCCTAATGTTGCTGAAAAGCATCTCCTTCGTCCGATTCCGCAGACTTTCATCGATGCTTTGACAAATGAAAGTGGTAAGAATCTTACAGAGGCGGAGAAAGCAGCCTTACAGAATCCAGGGTATGTTAGTGCGAATTAATAAAAATATCCAATAATAGATTTGACCTTGGAGAAGGAAACTTTTCCAAGGTCTTTTTTATATATTCTACGAAACTGGAAAGAATAAAAAGAGGGGGATTAATGGAATATTTGACCAATATATGGACTGCAATTCAATGCCATATGATTTTTTAGTAAAAAAGAATTCAGTGTAGAGAAATTAATGTTAGATTTGTGCATCTCACAAAAGAATACCTTATGCGACGTTTTTATTTAATCTTATTACTCTGTTTACTAAGTGTCACAGCTTCGGCTATCGATGTCCTTCAAATCAGCAATATTACTGATCGGAATGGTTTGTCACAAAATACTATTCGATGTATGATGCAAGATAGCAAAGGATTTATGTGGATGGGAACGATAAACGGTCTGAACCGTTATAATGGAAAAGAATTTATTGTTGTACATCCTCAGGCTGAACTATCTTTATCAATTTCGGATAACAGGATAAGAAGTATCACAGAAGATAAGAATGGATATATTTGGATTCGTACCTTCTCGAGTACTTTATTATGTTATGATTCCCGGTTAGAAAAATTCATTGATTACGAGCCGGAGAATAAGGCCAAGATATTTTCTAATCTTATGATTGCTTCAAATGGAGATGTATGGTTATGGGGAAAACAGGGTTGCTGCCGTCTGCGTTACAAAGATAACAAACTAAATGCATGGCGTCCTTGTGCTAAAAATCAACAGTACCTATCTGTTTCATTTGTTTTTGAAGACTCTCAATCCAGAATATGGATTGGAAATCAGGAAGAACTTTCATTAATCGAGGGAGATTCAGTGATTCGAATGAGAGAAAGATACTTTTATAATGCGCATGAGTACGAGGGGCAACTCTTTTTTATTGCAAATGGATACATATCAGTTTTCAGTAACAAACAGAATTCGTTTCTGCCCGATATTGTTATTCCGAATAACTCATCCGCATCTGTTCAACGTTCGTGTCTGCTCAACAATGGACTTATTATGATTGCCAATAACAGTGGGATATATACTCTTGACACCCAGAACATGAGGATTGCTTCAGCGGATCAACTTTTTAGAGGGAAAAAACTGCAAAATGCCAGTTTCTATACTGACAATAAAGGGCATATATGGGTATATAATATGTCTGGAATACTGTGGCGGCATCATCCGGACAATACATTTGAACCATTAGAATTAATACCTTCCAGTATACTGTCTCTTATTACTCAGGAACGATATCAAGTGTATCAGGACTCCAGAGATATCATTTGGATAACCACATTTGGTAATGGACTCTTTGCTATTGATCCTGATGGACGGATATTTCATTATACTTCAGAAAAAGATCTGGCTACTAATTACCTGCTTTGCATTACAGAAGATAATTCTGGTGAAATTTGGTTGGGAACTGAATTTTCCGGAGTAACCAAAATTTCTCTGGCCAGTTATCCTTTTGATGTTTTCTATCCTACTTCTCAGGGAGATGGTGACAGGAATAATGCCGTTCGCATGATTTATGAGGATAAAGAAGGTTACTATTGGTTTGGAACGCGAGATGGCAATATCCATGTATATGATTCGCTACTACGGAGTTCTTTTACCTATCGCATGAATGGTGGATTACCTTTTACTGTTGCTGAAGATACATTAGGGTATAAATGGGTTGGAACAAAAGGAGGGGGACTGCTTGTTTTCCCTCCGAAAGAGGATCATAAACCGCAGATTTATCATTTGCAGGATCATCCGAGACAAACCTCTTCTAGTGATAATATTTTTACAATCATGCGTGATTCAAAAGAACGTATGTGGATAAGTAGTTTCGGTGGGGGGCTGCATTTGGCAGAACATCGGAACGGACAGTTAACTTTTCGGCAGTTCTTATTGGAAAAAGACCAGCAAAACATGATGAGAGCTATGATTCAGGATCAAACAGGATTGATATGGGTAGGCTCTAATGATGGAGTCATAGTTTTTAATCCTGATGAGTTTATAAAGGATGAGACCAATTATACGAACCTATATCCTGATATCGAAAACCAGCAGTCATTCAATAGTAATGAAGTCAGAGTGGTATATGAAGATAGTCACGGACACATTTGGTTAGGTAGTACAGGAGGTGGACTTTACTTACTTATTAAGAAGGAACCACTCAAGAAATCATTGTTTAAACATTATAACTCTGATAATGGGCTTTCCAATGAAATGGTTCAAGCTATTCAGGAAGATAATGAAGGAAATATTTGGGTCAGTACTGAAAGTGGCATTTCTAAATTTAACCCCAAGACAGAACGTTTTGAGAATTTTATGTTTTCAGGTAATCGGCGATATGCTGCTATCTTCAATGAACTCTCTACTTGGAAAAAGAAAAATGGAGAGTTAATGTTTGGTAGTTATAATGGAGTATACATTTTTAATCCGGCGGAGGTTACTTACGATACTTATACACCGTCTGTACTGATTACCGAACTACGGATTAATGGAAACAGTGTGAGCCCTGGAGGACAGGAATCTCCTCTTAAAGAGAGTATTACCACTACCAAAAGGATTGTTTTAAAGTACAATCAGAACTCTTTTAATCTGGAATGTACGATGCTGAATCTACAGGCGCCGGAGCTTAATCAATACGTCTATTTTTTAGAGGGATATGAGAAAGAATGGAACCCGATATCTCGCAATAATATCGCTACTTATCGTAATGTTCCTCCGGGTTCTTATGTGTTCAAAGTGAAAGGATGCAATAGCAATGGTGTTTGGAATGAACAGGAAACGACTTTGGAAATTGTGATTTTAGCACCATGGTGGAAAACAGGTTGGGCTGTTATTTTCTACATAATCATCATTGCTATTATTTTCTTCTTCGTAACAAAGTTAATGCTTCGGATGCATAGATTGAATATGGCAGTAGAGGTAGAAAAACAACTGACCGAATACAAACTAAGGTTCTTCACTAATATTTCACACGAGTTTCGTACTCCATTGACAATCATCAGAGGGGCCATTGAAAGTTTAGGTAGCCAAGATAACTTGTCACCTTCTGCCAGCAAACAATTGAAGATTTTGACAAAAAGTTCAACTCGGTTACTGCGCTTAATTGACCAGTTGTTAGAGTTCCGCCGTTTGCAGAATGACAAAATGGAACTGAATTTGGAACCGACCCATCCGGATAGCTTCTTTTATGACATTTATACCACTTTCAAGGAGATGGCTGAAAAGAAAAATATAGAATTTCTCTTTGAACCGTCGAATTGCAAGATGCAATTATTGCTGGATAGGAGTAAAATGGATAAAGTGGCCTACAATCTATTATCTAATGCTTTTAAACATACTCCTTCAGGTGGAAAAATAATCATGAAATTAGAAATCTCTATTACTGAAGATTTATTCAAGTTGAGTATTTCAGATAGTGGAAAAGGAGTACCATTTGCGCAACGGGATAATCTATTTGTGCGATTCAAACAAATTAATTATGCTTCGGATGGTACAGGAGTTGGCTTGCATCTTACTTCTGAATTGGTAAAAGTACATAAAGGTAACGTTATTTATATAGACTCAGAGCTTGGTGGTGCTTGTTTCCTTGTATCCATACCTTTATCTGATAATAATTATGATGAGGCAGATATCATAAGCAATAAAACTATGAAAGTAGTGGCTAGTACTGAGAGTATTCCGGAAAAATCCTCAGAGGAGAGTATTATATCAACGTCAGATAACGATTTTATAAAGGAATATAGGGTAATGGTAGTCGAGGATGATGAGGAAGTCCTTGGATTTGTAGAAGAGCAATTGAATAAATATTTTGCAGTTTCGACTGCGGTTAATGGTTCTGATGCTCTTAAGCAAATAGCCGAAGAACAACCTGATATCGTAGTCTGTGATGTAATGATGCCAAGGATGGATGGGTTTGAATTTACTCAACGGTTAAGAAGTAATTTTGAAACGAGTCATATCCCGGTTATTTTACTCACAGCATATTCTTCCGAAGAGCATCAGTTAAAAGGGATAGAATCGGGTGCAGATGCCTATATTACCAAACCTTTTAGCACAAAGTATTTGCTGGCACGTATAACAAAGTTACTTGAAACGCGTGAAAGGCTGCGCCGCAGATTCAATACAGAACCTGGATTGGTACAATCATCTGTCACTTTTACAGACAGAGATAAGGTCTTTCTGGACAAAGTGCATGAGCTTATTGAGCAGAATATTAGTAATACGGATTTCCGAGTGGAGAATTTTGCTCAAACGTTGGGTATGGGGCGGAGTTCTCTATTCAGAAAAATGAAAGGGGCTACTGGCTATAGTCCCAATGAATATGTGCGTATCATCCGTATGAAAAAAACTGCTGAATTATTAATGAATACGGATTTGAATGTTTCCGAAATTTCTTATCAGGTAGGTATTGGCGATCCCTTCTATCTAAGTAAATGTTTCAAGGCGCAATTTGGAAAATCACCGTCACAATATCGCAAGCGAGACATAAAAGAAGAGTAAATAAGATAATAAATAAGCTGCTTTATTCTCAGATTGGAACTAAAATATAGTTATTGGTACTATAGTTCATTGACTTTATGTCTTTTGCGCTCTATGTTTGCAAAGAAATAAAGTCCTGATAAATGAATAAGAATAGTATCATGAAAAAAAGATTATTTATTGTATCCTTTGTTGTATTGAAGTGTGCGATCGGTAGCGCATCCTTTTCGAATTCGGAAAAATATATGGATGCTTATCCGTTTGAAATGGCATTTAAGGTTTCTGACGGATATATACCACTATCAGAAAAGGAATTGAATTACCCTCTGAGAAAGGAGGATATTCTGAAAAGTGCGACATTAGTGAATGATTACTTTATGAACCATTATCCTGATGTAGGAGCGCCTTCGTATGTAGGAGGAAAGCAAAGAGATAGCAAGATGTGGACGCGAGGTGTTTATTATGCTGGATTAATGGCTATGTATGCCCAAAGTCCTAATCCGAAATGGCTGAAATATGCTGTTGACTGGGGAGAATTTCATCATTGGAAGGCGGGAGTAGGTAATGCCAGCCGTCATGCGGATTTTCAATGTTGCGGACAAGCCTATCTTGATCTGTACTTATTAGATTCTTCTAGATCTGAGCGTAAAGCGCATATCAAAGAGTTAATTGATAATATGTTGGGTACTGATGAAATAGATGACTGGCATTGGGTGGACGCATTATTTATGGCTATGCCCATATTCGCACAAATCGGTTGGATAGAAAATGATAATCGCTATTTTGAAAGAATGTACCAAATGTATATGTATACCCGTAACAACCAAGGAGGAGATGAGCGATGTGGTGGCAAACCTTTGTTGAATGAACAAGATGGGCTATGGTATAGAGATTATCGTTATGATTCTCCTTATATGGACCTGGTTGAAACAGATAAACCTTGCTACTGGTCAAGAGGAAATGGCTGGGCATATGCAGCTCTTGCCAGAGTACTTCACTATTCACCGGATAATATGGTTCATAAAGAGCAATATATTCATGATTTCAAGCTAATGTCTGAGGCATTGCTCAAATGTCAGCGTTCCGATGGCTTTTGGAGTGTAAGTTTGGCAGCAGCATCCAATACCGGTGATTCTCGATCTCCCGGACCCGAAACATCTGGTACTGCTTTGTTTGTCGCAGGAATGGCCTACGGAATCAATGCAGGTATCTTGAATCGGAAAACTTATTTGCCGTCTGTCTTAAAAGGATGGAATGCACTTAGTAAAATAGCCGTTCGGGGAAAGGACGGATTACTCGGTTATGTGCAGGGAGCGGGTTCTCAGCCGGAACATGGGCAACCTACGCTTAAAGACCGGACACCTGAGTTTGAAGATTTTGGAGTCGGCTGTTTCCTGTTAGCAGCAGCGGAGGTATATCGTTTGGCTGAAAACTAATCTGATATAGTTTGCTAAAGAAAATAATATCATAAATTATAAACTTATGAAGAATACAAAGATTTTATTATGTCTGATAGCTCTTATTCTAATCAATAACTATATCTTGGCGGACAATACTCCGCGAGAAGTTATTTCCTTAAATGAAGGGTGGGGATATAAACCTATTACTGCTACTAAGAAGGATGCCGCACTTACATCTGTAACTTTGCCACACACTTGGAACGCGAATTATCTGGAAGGAACAACCACTTACAATCGGGAAATGATGATTTACCAGCGTAATCTGGCGATTACTCCTGCCATGAAGGATAAACGATTATTCTTATATTTTGAAGGAGTGAATTCGGCTGCTGATATATTTGTCAATCGTAGAACTGTTGGGCAGCATCTGGGTGGTTATACAGCCTTTTGTCTGGAAATAACTGATTACGTGAGTCCGGGAGATAATAGTCTGGAAGTCTGGGCTAGTAATGCCTATCGTACAGATATATTGCCTATCAGCGGAGACTTCAATATATATGGTGGCATTCATCGTCCTTGTCGGCTGATTGTAACGGATAAGAATTGTATTTCTCCGTTGTATTATGCTTCTCCGGGAGTATTTATACACCAAGACCATATATCCAAGCAGTCTGCGGATATTACAGTAGAGAGTTTGTTATCATTGCAAGGCAACAAAGTGGGGTTGACATTGAAGACTACTGTCCTTGACGCAACTGGCAAAGTTATAGAAAGTAGGGAAACTGCTGCAAACGGTGAATCAGTAAAACAGTCTTTCAAAATTTCAACCCCACATTTGTGGAATGGGAAGAAAGACCCTTATCTGTATACAATTGTTGCAGAACTTTATGACAATGGTAAGTTGGTGGATAAAGTAGAACAGAAAACCGGTTTTCGTTTTTTCACAGTTGATCCAGAGAAAGGCTTTTTTCTCAATGGTGAATATCTGGACCTCTATGGCTTCTGTCGTCATGAAGATATAGAAGGAAAAGGAAGTGCTTTGGTGCGTGAAGATTATGATCGGGATATGTCTATAATTAATGAGATAGGAGCCACGGCTATGCGTCTAGCACACTATCCACATGCCGAAACGATGTATGAACTATGTGATGAAAATGGCATTATATTATGGACAGAAATTCCTTTTGTCGGTCCCGGCGGATATGCCTATACCGGTTATCTGCATAATGAAGGTCTCGAAAAAAATGCCCGCGAGGGCTTAAAAGAATTGGTTTACCAAAAATATAATCACCCCTCAATTTGCTTTTGGGGCGTGTTCAATGAAATATTAGTGAATGAAGGTACAAAGTTTAAAGAATACGATAACCCTATACCATTCGTAAAAGAACTAAACTCATTATTCAAGAGTCTGGATCCATCACGGCAGACTGCATTTGCGACTTGCGTAGACCAATCACATTATTTGGATTGTGCTGATTTGGTAACTTGGAACAAATATTTCGGTTGGTACAGCGATGCAGCACCAGCTGCAGGCAAGTTTTTCGATAAAATGAAGAGTACTGCGAAAAATAAGCCTGTTGGTGTTTCCGAATACGGCGCAGGAGCAAGTATTCACCATCACCAATGGCCATTAGATGGAAAAGATCAGAGAACTGGAAGTAACATTGTCGACGGTAAATTCCCTGCTTCTTTCCATCCGGAAGAAGCTCAGGCTTACTGCCATGAAGGTAATTGGGCAGCTTTTGTTGAACGTCCCTATTTATGGGCTAAATTTATCTGGGTATTTGCTGATTATCAATCGACTATCCGCCAGGAAGGAGATAAAAATGGTATCAATGATAAAGGATTGATAACCTACGATCGTAAGACCAAGAAAGATGCATTCTATTTTTATAAAGCGAATTGGAACCCGGAACCAATGATTTACATCAATAGTCGCCGTTTCAAAGAACGGACAGAACAGAATACACAGGTGAAGGTATATAGTAATTTGAAAGAAGCGACTCTCTATATCAATGGAAAGAAAATAGGAACGGGAAAAAAGGATCATCTCAATCGTATCATATGGGATGATATAACTTTGTCAATAGGCAAAAATGAGATTAAAGTAAAAGGGAAATCCGGCAAACAATTGTTAGAGGATACCTGTATTTGGAATGTAAAAAAGTAAAGCACTATGTTTGATCAAATAAAGAAAGTTTTGATAGGTATATTTTTTGGTATAGCTACTATATATGTCTGGGGTAGTAATATTCCTACAAGTAATCAAGTGGGCGCGATGAGTCTGCCTACTGAAATAGCACCAATACAGGCTCCTTTTGCGATGCCTCAACTTGTACGTCCGACATTTCCGGACCGTACGTTAAATATAGCAAAGAAAGGGGCTAAACTAGGAAAAAGCAGTACGAACATTATTCAAAAAGCCATTGATGATCTGAGTAGGAAAGGGGGAGGAACGGTTATTATTCCACCCGGTAAATGGCAAACAGGTCGGATTATACTGAAAAGCAATATAAATCTACATCTGGAAAAGGGTGCTGAACTCCATTTTAGTGGAGAAATAAAAGATTATCTGCCAGTAGTGTTGACCCGTAACGAAGGTGTAGAGCTTTACTCTCTGGGTGCTTTAATTTATGCTAATCAAGCAGATAATATTGCACTGACTGGGGAAGGGAAACTTTTCGGTCCGTCAAAAGAATGCGAAATATATCGCCTGCAAATGCGTGATAAAGTTATAGAAGAGTTTATAAACAATGGACATTCTGTAGAAGAAAGAGTCTATGACGGTAAAGACAATAAACCTGTATTTCTTCCGATGTTTTTTTCACCGATTTATTGTACCAATGTTCTTGTTGAAGGTGTTACATTTGAAGAGACTATCTTTTGGAATGTTGTTCCTGTATATTGTGACAGAGTAATTATCCGTGGTATTACTGTAAATAGTGTAGGTACTCCACGTGGTGATGGTATTGACATTGATTCTTCACGGAATGTACTAATTGAATATTCCACGCTGGATTGTGGTGATGATTGTTTTACTATAAAATCAGGACGCGGTGATGATGGAATTCGTGTTAATAAACCATCTGAAAATATTGTTATTCGTTATTGTTTAGCCAAAAGAGGTCCCGGTGGCGTTACATGTGGCAGTGAGACTGCCGGTATGATACGCAACTTGTATGTACATGACTGTGTCTTTGAAAATACACATAATGGTTTTTATTTTAAAACCAGACGTAGTCGTGCCGGGGGTGGTGAGAATCTGTATTTTGAACGTATACGGCTGGTTTCACCAAGTGTCGTTTTTCGTTGGGATATGTTAGGCTCTACCCGTTATGTCGGTGATTTGGCAAAACGGTTACCAGCCTTACCCATAGGGCCTTTAACTCCAGTCTACCACCATATATCAATCAAAGATGTAATAGTAGAGAATTGTCAACGATTAATTGATGCTACCGGTATCCCTGAGTCACCACTGAGTGAAGTGTCGATAAATGGGCTAAATGCAAAATGCAAAGATCTGATAAGAATACAGGATGTAGATGGACTGGTGATTGTGAATTCTTCTATTCAAACAGAAGATGCAAAGGTTTCAGTAGTAGATGGGCGGAATATCATGCTAATCAATGTAAAGTTAGATATTCCAGGGGGAACGTTGCAAGCAGAATATTCAGGAGAATTGTCACGCCCCATTATGTATAATCGTTAAAGTCAATGGGGGAACATCAAACTTTTGTTCCCCCATCAGTTATAAGTGGATTACTACCTATTTGAATCTTTTTATTTTCAGTATTAGAGCTTCATCTCTTTTCGACCAGAAATAGAAATGTTTAATAAACCTAAATATATGCTCTTAATAGTTATCGATTTCATATATATTGCTTACTTTAGACAACTAATAACACATTAAAGAACTTTCCGTTAATCTTAATATCTTATGAATATTAGAAAAGCGCATCTGCTTATCTTGTTATGCACATTCTGTATCCTCTCTCCGGTGTATACGCAGCAGCCACTTTTTGATGAATTCAAAAAAGCGGCGGGAGATTATGCAGCTCTTTATACCAATAAAGTAGAAGTGAGCTACAGCCCTTACTTTTATATAAATCATCCTTATTGGGATATGGATGAATTTCAGGAAGGGGCAGTTTGCTATGATGGATCACTGTATACCGATATACAGCTCCGGTATGACACCTTTAAGAAACAATTGATTGTGATTACCCCTGAAAAGCGGTTGCTTCTTGAGGTCGATATGAGGAAAGTTAATTACTTTGTCATTGGAGATAAAAAGTTTGTTCCACATGGCAATACTTTTGCTGCACAACTATATGATAGCCCACAGATGGGATTGACTCAGTATGTTTTGTGTAGGATGGGAGCATCCGTAGAGAAAGATAGAATCAGTTATAAACAGTTCGATAAAGTGGTGCGTTTTGTGCTTTCTAAAGAGGGGGGAGAATATACAGTGACTTCACGTTCCAGTTTCCTAAAGCTCTTTCCGGATCATAAAAAGCAATTGAAAAGATATGCAAAGGATCATTTTCTGAACTTTAGTACTCTTTACCGCGCAGAGGCTTTGACTGCATTAACCCAATATGCTGATTCTCTAATCAATAAGAAATAATTATGACAGTATATAAAATAAGATATATAGCAGTCATTCTGTTTATTATATCCCCTTTCGTAGCGCTGGCACAACAGCAGAATACAGACAGTATTTCTATCTTTGAACTGATGGATGCTGTTGAAAAGAATACATCTTGCCATATTTATACTACGATTGCAACCCCGTTCAAGGTGAAAAGGTCTGAGACATCGAAGCCTACTGCCGAAAGTTTGCGGCAGGCATTAGCTGCAACACGCTATAAAGTCACTGTTTATGCCGATCAGATATTTGTTCTGCCGGAGACGTTTTTATCTACCACTCTTACTCCAGTTCTGAAAGGGGAGCAGATACAGGATAGTGAACAGGTATCTTCTTTTATTCCTATTGTGAAGTCTTCTTCTGAAAATAAGGTGTATGAAATAGGAAACAGGTATAAACCCTCTTCCGAGGCGACTGTTATTTTGAATGGAAAAATAACTGATTTTAAAACAGGACAGGAACTGGAAGGCATCAATATCGTTCATCGTGAACCGTGGGTTGCTACTGCTACCGACCGTCAGGGGAATTTTTCCATCCAGCTTCCTGTCGGATACAATACGATTGAAATCAATGGACTGAATATTAAGGAGACTCGCCGGCAGTTTATGCTCTATGGAGAAGGAAATACTCACATAGAACTGGAAGAAGAGGACCATTTATTGGACGAAGTTATCATTGTTTCAGGACGTGTGCAGAATGTGAGAAGTACTCAGTTGGGTATGGAAAAATTCCAGCCCAGCTTACTGAAGAATATTCCTACTGCAATGGGTGAAGTGGATGTACTGAAGATGCTTCAGACACTTCCGGGCATCAAGACAGTAGGAGAAGCGTCCAGCGGTTACAATGTGCGCGGAAGTGCGGCGGATCAGAACCTGTTACTACTGAATAATGGAACGATTTATAATCCGAATCACTTATTTGGCTTCTTCACAGCTTTCAATTCGGATATGATAAAGGATGCGGAACTTTATAAAAGTAGTATTCCCAGCCAATATGGAGGACGTATTGCATCTGTACTGAATATAACCAGTAAAGAGGCCAGTAAAGAGAAGTTTACAGGTTCGGCGGGTATCGGACTGGTGACCAGTAAACTGAATCTTGAAATACCAATCATTAAAGAAAAGACATCGCTTCTTTTGAGCGGACGTACCACTTACTCGGACTGGATGATGAAGGTGTTACCTGAAAAGAGTGGTTATCGCGATGGTAAAGCCGGATTCTATGATTTGGGTGGTGTATTCTCACATACTTTGAATGAGCGTAATAAATTAAATATATATGGTTATTACAGCCACGACCGTTTTGCTTTTAACGATAATCAGAAGTATGCCTATAACAATATGAACTTCTCTGCCAACTGGAGAAGTATATTCTCAGAGAAGCTAACGGGAAATTTCTCTTTCGGTTATGACCATTATGATTACCGGAATGATGAAACTGTGGAAGAAACAGCGGCTGCACGGTTGTCGTTTGCCATTAATCAGTGGTTTGGGAAAGCGGATTTCAGCTACAAAATAGACGATAACCATACGTTGAATTTCGGCCTTATGAGCCAGTTCTACAATATAAATTCGGGAACTTACGAGCCGTTGCATGAGAACTCGTTGGTTAGGCTCGATCAGCTTCAAAAGGATAAAGCATTGGAAAGTGCTATTTACATCGGAGACCAGTGGGAGGTAACTTCTAAGTTATCTGTAAATGCAGGTATCCGTTATTCCATGTTCAACCTGATGGGGCCGCGTACTTACCGTACTTATCAGGATGGTATGCTGCCTTCTTCCACTACTGTCGTTGACTCAATATCGGTTGGTAACGGAAAAGTGGTTAAGACTTACCAGGGACCGGAATTCAGATTGTCTGCCCGGTATGCTTTCAATGATGATTTCTCTGTCAAGGCAGGCTTTAATACAATGCGGCAGTATATTCATAAAGTGTCGAATACCACCATTATGTCGCCTACAGATACCTGGAAGCTGAGTGATACGAACATAAAACCTCAGAATGGCTGGCAGTTGGCTGCCGGAGCATATTACAACACGCCCGGTCAGATGTTAGAGCTATCGGTAGAGGGGTACTACAAGAAACTGAATGATTATCTGGACTATCGCAGTTCAGCAAAGTTGGTGATGAACCATCATTTGGAAACAGATGTGATTAACACAGAAGGGTATGCTTATGGTGTTGAGTTCCAGGTAAAGAAGCCATCCGGTAAGTTGAACGGATGGGCAAGCTATACATATTCCCGTACTTTCCTGCGCCAGAATGATCCGCGCATTGCACGTCCTGTGAATAATGGCGAATGGTATCCGACGGAATATGACAAGCCACATGACTTCAAACTGGTAGGAAACTATAAATTTACCCGTCGCTACAGCCTGTCTTTCAATATGGATTACAGTACGGGACGTCCAACTACGATTCCTGCCGGACAATATTATGATCAAGGTCTGAAGAAGATGCAGGTTTATTATACGGACCGCAATAGCTACCGGGTTCCCGATTATTTCCGCCTCGATCTTGCCTTCAATGTGGAACCAAGCCATCATTTGACTTTATTGACGCATAGCTCTATTTCTTTCGGTATCTACAACCTGACCGGAAGGAAGAATGTCTACTCCATTTATTATGTGTCCGAAAAGGGTAAGATACAAGGATACAAAATGTCTATTTTCGGAGCACCTATTCCTTTTGTCACTTATAACATTAAATTCTAAAGAGGTATGAAGAGAAGAACGAATATATTAGTCCTGGCAAGTTTGCTATGGATCACTTTAAGTAATTGCATTGATAAGTTTGATGCAAAACTTCCGGATGGTAGTGTAGGGCTACTGGTGGTGGAAGGAAATATCATATCAGATAGTACTGTCGTATTTTCACTGAGTCGTACCTTTTCTCTAAACGAAGAAAGTATCCCCGGGGATTATAACCAGATAGTAGCTGATGTCAGTGTTGTGGGAGATGATGGTTCGCGTATAAAGGGGGTATCCATGGGTAACGGACGCTATCAGGTACAGATAGGTCCTTTGAATCAACAAATACGTTATGGAGCGGAGATTGTGTACGAGGGGGATACATATACCTCTGAACTTCAGCATCCGATAGAGACTGCGGCCATAGAGAGTGTTACTTTTAATCAGCCGGAAGACTACGGGAATATCTACATCTACCTTTCCACACAGGCAGCAAAGGGTAATGAACCTGCTTATTATCTTTGGTCTTATGAGGAAGACTGGGAGGTGAGGACGGCATTTTATGTCCAATGGTTCTATGATCCGGTGACAGATGATGTGACGACTTATGAAAAGGCTCCCTTTGCACGAGGCTGGACCCATGCAGAATCGAACAAAACACTTGTGGGTTCTACAGAATCGAATGTAACTAATTTGATAAAGGACAAGAAAATCTATTTCATTGCTTCCAACAATCTCAGGGTTTCGTATTATTATAGTACATTGATGAAGCAAAGAGCCTTATCGAAAGGAGAGTTTGAATATTATGAGAACAAAGCGAAATTGAGTGAAGATATGGGAGGACTGTTTACTCCGCAACCGTCGGAACTGCCTACCAATATTACTTGTAGTAATCCGGATAAGCAGGCAATAGGCTATGTGGGAGTCAATATGAATGTAAGCGAGTACCGCCTTTACATTTCGAACAGTGAGGTACAGTATGACAATACGTACGACTGTAATCTTTTGGAAGATACGGAAGGTAAAAGTAACCGTGATTTGTATATGGAAGGATATCGCATTGCTTATTTGGATATGTTAGGTTATGAGTGGGCTAAAAAAGGGTGTACGGATATTCGCGATTTAGGTGCAACTCTCAATAAACCTTCTTTCTGGCCGTTACCGGACAGGGATTATTAATACCAGAGTATTATGAGAAAAATTATATCTATCATCGTTTGTTTAGTTTCAGTGTTGACCTTGCAGGCTCAGACTACTGAACATATGCGAATATATACAGATAAAGACAATTATCTGGCAGGTGAAGACATGTGGATAAAGGTGTGTGTAACCGATTCCCTGTATCGTGAAAGTCAGATAAGCAAGGTGGCTTATGTCGAAATCAGTGATACGCATCAGGCGTATGCACAAGGAAAAATAGCCTTGAAGAATGGGGTGGGATGGGGACGTATCAAATTTCCTCAGACCATGCATTCGGGCACTTATCAGCTTATGGCATATACTCGCTACATGAGAAATCGGTCGGCAGATTGTTTCCCCGGAAAATACATTGCCGTACTGAATACTAATCAGGCTACGGAGGAAGATGATGTAGAGTTATTAACAGATTCTATTTTACGGATCTCCGAAAATCTGCCGGCTTCTTCGTTACGTTCATTAACAGAAAAATCTGTATATGGTAATCGTAGTAAGGTAACATTGAAGCTGTCGGGATTACCCGATAATATGCGGGATCTGACTTTATCTGTGGTGAGGAAAGACTGCACATTACCACTTTTCCCATCTCTGGGGAGTTTGCAAAAAACGAATACCGGTTCATCTGCTCATCTTATTGCCGAATGTGAAGGACATATAGTGACCGGAAAGCTAATAGGAGCGCCTGCCGATTCAGTGGATGCACGGTTATCATGTGTAGGTAAGGACATACGGATCTTCGATGGGCAATTACAGCCCGATGGTACTTATGCTTTTTATACTTCCGGAATCACGAATATGCAGGATGTCGTGTTGACGGCTTTGCCGGAAAGAGGACGTCCGGGCAGATTGGAAGTAGTCTCTCCTTTTGCCGGATTATTACCCGAAAGTCTTCCTGGATTACGTTTGGCATACGACGAAGAAGCACTGATAGAACGTAGTATCGGAGCGCAGTTGCATGCTATTCTGCCGGTAGATTCCACTCAGAATCAGAGTATATTGGAACAGTTACATAATTTTTCTCCTTCGATCAGCTATAATCTGGATGAGTACGTTCGTTTCAATACAGTACGTGAGGCCTTTATAGAATTTGTGATGGGAGTACGCGTAAGTAAAGTAGAAGGTGAAACAATTATCAGAATATTGCAGGAAGATATTAAACGATTCAGTAGTTTAAAAGCATTAGTGTTGATAGATGGAGTGCCCATTGAAAACCATGAAACTGTATTGGATTACAATGCGCGCTTACTGCATTATATCCACCAATATAGTGGCAGGTATACATTTGGTGGTAAGCTGTATGAAGGAATCGTTTCATTGATTACACATAAGGGAACTCTCCCCGGACTGCGTCTGGATGAGAATTCCCAGTTGTTTACTTATGAGTTTCCTCAGAACCGGCCTGTTTTTATGACTCCGGCATATGATTCGGAAGAACAACTAACATCCCGTATTCCTGATTTCCGTCATACACTTTATTGGAATCCGGATATAACTCTTACGACGGATGCCGTTAGTTTCTATACATCGGATATGAAAGGAACTTATGTGGTGACTTTGCAGGGAATCACGGATAAGGGTGAAGCGGTTAAAATACAAGGTGAATTTGTGGTGAAATAAAATACACCGTTCACCTTAATACTGTAATATAAAGTTTTCCGCTACTTTCAGGAAGCGGGCATGGCCTTTTGCATTCAGATGTGCCGTGTCCTTCTCTCCCTGGAAATATATTTTCCTGAAAGCATCATTGTCGGCATAGATGCCTCCCTTCCTGGCGCAATCAAAGATGGGAATGCTGTAATTACCGCAGACTTCCACCATGGCGTCTATCACTTTCTCGGAGTCACTTCCCTTGAAGTCCTTACAGTTCCATCGGGTAAAGAAGAATATTTTGGCTGTGGGATATTTCTCTACGAGTCCTTTGCAGAGTATTTCCAGTTTAGACTTGAAATTATCTATTCCTCCGATGGAATCGAGTTTGAAAGCATCGTTGTGCCCCCCGATTACGATAACATAGTCGAGGTTGTCTGCCATCTCTTTATATCTTATGTACATGGCTTCGCCCCAGCGCGGGCTGGAATAAGCAATACTATTCCCATTCCTGCCATAATTGAAGTATTCCATGCCATGTTTTTGAGCAAAAGCGTAGTGCCAGGTATTTTCAACAGGTTCTTTGTGGTTCTTCACATAGCTGTCACCAATGACTCCGATACGTTTTCCTTTCAGATCATCCGCTTGCGGGTGAGTGTTTGTTGTCTGTGCGAATCCCGTGAGGGCGGACAGGCAGAAGATGATAAATAATAGTTTCTTTCTCATGATACTTATTGTGTATAAATAGATGTGCGGCTCTAAACTATTGCTTTGTTGCAAATACCAGTACTCCTGCTGTCGGAATATCTGTTGTTCCTATCAAAGCTTTGGCTCCTTCAGGAAGATTGAAGCGATAGGGCTTGTCGCCATAATTGAGAACTATTCCCAAGCCGTTGCGATATTCCATCGTTACTCCATACGGCAGATCCATTACAGATATATTCAGTTTTGCATAGAGCTTTTTGAGTACATCTCTTTCTAAGGTTCCGTCCGTGCTGTCGATTCCTACATAAGTGATAGTACCTTTACCAAGTTTGCGGGTAGTAATGGCCGGTTTTCCTTCATAAAATTCTTCGATATACTTTCCCCAGGTCTGGCAATCCTTACCCGGTTTCAGTATCTCTCCCCAGGTGTTCCAGTGGTATTCTTTACCATCCATCACAAACTTTCCCGGTTCTTCGGGGAGCAGAAGGTCGTAAAACTCCATTTCATTTCCTGTCAAATCATAGATCAGTGAACCGAAAGGTGCTTCGGGCAGACGGCCGTAACGGTCTTTCTGTGCAGTACGGCAGGTTAATACCAGATTACCGCCATTCTTTACGTATTCAGTCCAACGGTCTACCAATGCTTTGTCTGCCATCTGATAGGCAGGAGCAATGACTACCGGATACTGTGACAGGTCTTTGCTTTCATTAATGATATCGACCGGAGCTCCAAAGCTTTTTAACGTACGGTAATACTTGTCAATGTGTGCCATCGTATTCCAGGTACGGTTCTGCTTCTGGCGTTCGATGCTCCATGCATTTTCGTGATTGAAAAGTATGGCGGTGCGACGTGCTTGGTAATCGGCGGGTTTCATATCACGTGCTTTTGCCTGTATACGCAGTTGTTTCACTTCTTTGATGAATTGTTCGAACTCATGTCCTCCGGGGGTAATGGTAGTGCCGTCTGTGTTGGCAATTCCGTAATGATACTGCTCTGTTCCGTAAAGCGGCTGGCGGTAACGGTACGTACAAATAAAGTCGCTTCCTCCTGCAAATACACTCCAGAGCCACAGGCGGACAGCGCCGGGAAGTGGTTGTGGATTAATACCTCCCCAATTTACTTGTCCCGGTTGCAGTTCCATTACTCCGTAAGTTCCTTGCACGGGGCGGAAGAAATCGTTGGCAAAGGCAATGCGTAACGGATTTCCTACCCGGTATCCGCGACGTCCGATGCCTTCGTTATCGCCATAAACCATGTAGCGGGTATAGCTTACGAAATCCAGGTCGGGACTTCCACCGATATGGCCTTCATCATAGTTGGGGATATAATTGGTGGTAATCCATTGGTTGCGGGCATACTTCTTAATCAGCAGGCATTGCTCGTTCAGGAAGTCATTGGTTTGTCCGGCGGCAAAGCGTCGGTAATCCAGTATTTGATGATGGTTCATAAACATCTGGGCAGTCTTGGGGAGGGTGATTTCGTCAAAGGTCGAATAAACTTCACTCCAGAAAGCAGTGCCCCAGGCATCATTCAGTTCTTTGATAGTATTGTGATACTTGTTTTTCAGGAAGTTGCGGAATGCTACTTCTGCCGCCTCATTATAATCGAACTGTACGGCAGGCTCGTTATCAAGTTGCCAGCCTATGATGCGTGGATCATTGCCGTAATGTTGTGCCAACTTTTCTATCATCTTGTAGGCAAGCTCCCGATACCGTGGAGAGGCGAATGATGCATGTTGACGGGCACCGTGGTCGAGGACTGTACCATCTTCATACTTAATCAGGATTTCAGGATATTTACGACTTAACCACACGGGTGGGGTAGCGGTAGAAGTACACATCACTACTTTTAGTTTGTACTTGTCTGCCAAAGCGATTGCCTTGTCCAGCCAGGCGAAGTCATATTTGCCTTCTTCTGGTTCCAGTTGCGCCCAGGCAAACTCGGCAAAGTGGGTGAACTCAAAACCTAAGTCATGCATCTGCTTGAAGTCACGTTCCCATTGACTTTCGTCCCAATGTTCGGGATAGTAGTAAACACCGGTCAGGGTGAGGTCTTTGTCATTGAACCATGTTGATTGTGCAAAGAGCATTCCGCTCATCAGGCATGCACAAAGTAGGGTGAAGATTTGCTTTTTCATGGATGTTTTTCTTGTTGGATTTATATGTACGCAAAGGTAAGTGACTCAGGAAAAAGAGCCTATGGAAAATAGTGCAATTTCCTGCAAAATAGGACTCTTTTAGATGAATTTCCATGTAAATGTACATGTTTCCATTTATTGAACCTGTGAAATGGCCTATTTTCGCAGCATGAATTAATTAACGGAATACTGGATACTATGAGGAGAAGCATCACGATATTATTATTGTTAGTTCTTGTGCTGATGGAAGTGAAAGCACAGGTGCTTCCTTTTCGTTTGTCTAAAGGGTCGGGTACTTTCCGGCTCGGAATAGTAGCAGGTGATGAAAGCCGTTGGTTGGATGAATGTAGTTTGAAGAAAACGGGAGACCGGATATATATCATAAAGGATGCATTGTTAGAAAAGGGTGAAGTTAGGTTGGTAATATGTCCTTTGGCAGATACGAAGGGTTTTGTAATGGAGGTTTCCGGCTCCCGTTTACCCCAAAATATATCTTTGTGTTGGGCTTTCGGAGCCTGCAATGAAGATGAAACTCTTTCGAAAGAAGGAAATATAATCTCTCCCGGGGCTTGCCGGGACAATGTGTTCAGTGATGAAGAGAACGCTGTCACTGTATATTATGGCGAAAGCATGGGTTTGCGGGTTACTTCGGGAATCATGCCTATTGGTTCTGAACTTCGCTTGTCGGATGCCCATCAGCAGAAAACTCCACTTGAATTGTATCATTCGGGAAAGAAAACAGATGCTCCTGTGCTTTCCGGCTTCTACTCCTGGACTGCGCAAGAGAATTGTTACTTCTGTTTCTATAAACAGAACGCCAAGGCGGATTATAATTACTTTATGTTACCGGAATTATTTCTAAAAGAAAATAAGAGATGAAACGTTTGGTTGTGTTCATATCGGTTTGTTGCTGGGTGCTGCTGATGCAGGCGTCCATCCATAATGTGAAAGATTATGGAGCCAGGGCCGATGGGGTGACCATTGATTCGCCTGCCATTAATCGTGCCATCTCTGCGGCTGCCGGTGAAGGTGGTGGAACCGTATATATCCCTGCCGGAGAATATGTCTGCTATTCTATACGGCTTGCCAGCCATGTTCATCTTTATCTGGAACAAGGTGCACGCATCATAGCGGCATCGCCTACTCCGGAGGGTGGATATGATGAGGCTGAGCCGAACGAACATAACCGTTATCAGGACTTTGGTCATAGCCATTGGAAAAACTCCCTGATCTGGGGAATCGGCATCGAAGATGTGACTATTAGCGGCCCCGGACTGATCTATGGTCGTGGGTTGACTCGTGAAGAAAGCCGTTTGCCGGGAGTGGGAAATAAGGCTATCAGCTTGAAACTTTGCAAAAATATCACACTGAAAGATTTCTCCATGTTGCGTTGCGGGCATTTTGCTTTGTTGGCTACCGGAGTGGATAATCTGAGCATTATTAACCTGAAAGTGGATACCAACCGTGACGGATTCGATATAGATTGCTGTAAGAATGTCCGTATAATGGGATGTAGTGTCAACAGTCCGTGGGATGATGCGATTGTATTGAAGGCATCCTATGCCCTCGGAAGTTTCAGGGACACGGAGAATGTGACGATTTCCGATTGCTATGTTACCGGTTACGACCGTGGAACGATGCTGGATGCCACATGGCAGTGCGATGAACCGCAGGCGCCCGATCACGGCTATGTAACGGGACGTATAAAGTTGGGCACTGAATCCAGTGGCGGCTTCAAAAACATTGCTATTACGAACTGTATCTTTGAGCGTTGCCGCGGTCTTGCACTTGAAACGGTGGATGGCGGTCAGTTGGAAGATATTGTTATCAGCAATATCACAATGCGGGATATAGTGAATGCTCCTTTCTTCTTGCGCCTTGGCAAACGTATGCGTAGCCCCGAAGGAACTCCGCTAGGTTCAATGAAGCGTATTCTTATCAGTAATGTCAATGTATTCAATGCCGATTCACGTTACTCTTCCATTATCAGTGGGGTGCCGGGAGCATGGATCGAGGATGTGACTTTCAGCAATATCCATATTTATCATCAGGGAGGCTATACGGCAGAAGATGGCAAGCGTATTCCGCCTGAGAATGAAAAGACTTATCCGGAACCATGGATGTTTGGTACTATTCCGGCAAAAGGTTTTTATATCCGTCATGCACAGGGAGTGACACTGGATAATGTACATTTCCATTATAAACAGCCGGATGGACGTCCTTTGTTTGCGACGGATGATGCCGAAAGAGTGGTGTACCGGAGTATAACCGTGGATGGTGAAGAGTACAATAATTAGTGTGAAACAATAGGTAGATTAAGATATAGAACAGTATTAATGAGTAATAACCACATCATGAAAAAGAAATTGATAGGAGTTTTCCTCTTTATGAGTCTCATTTGCGGGAGTGTCAGTGCACAAGGATTACCCGACAGGAAAGAGACACTTAAAACTTTGGTAAAAGTGAATGATTACTTCATGAAGAAGTATGCAGATTATCGTACGCCGTCTTATAATGGTATTATTCGTCCCAGCAATATCTGGACGCGGGGAGTATATTATGAGGGATTGATGGCGCTGCATTCCATTTTTCCACGGGAAGATTATTATAATTATGCCTATCAGTGGGCTGATTATCATAAGTGGGGAATGCGCAACGGGAATGTTACCCGTAATGCCGATGACCAGTGTTGCGGACAGGTTTATATCGACTTGTATAATATTTGCCCCAATCCGGAGATGATTAAGAATATCAAGATTAATATTGATATGGTGGTTAATACTCCGCAAGTAAACGATTGGTGGTGGGTAGATGCCATACAAATGGCAATGCCTATTTATGCCAAACTGGGCAAGTTGACAGGAGAGCTGAAATATACTGATAAGATGTGGGAATTATATAGCTATACCCGCAACGAGTATGCCAAGAATGGTCTGTTCAATCCTAAAGACGGACTGTGGTGGAGAGATCATGACTTTGTTCCGCCCTATAAAGAACCGAATGGAGAAGATTGCTATTGGAGCCGTGGCAATGGTTGGGCGTATGCCGCATTGGTGCGGGTGTTGGAAGAATTACCCGCAAATGAGCTGCATCGTGCAGATTATATCAATGACTTCCTGACTATGAGTAAGGCAATCAAGAAATGCCAGCGTAAAGATGGTTTCTGGAATGCGAGCTTGCATGATGAAACAAACTTTGGCGGTAAAGAAACGAGTGGTACGGCTTTATTTGTTTATGGAATGGCCTGGGGCGTGCGCAATGGGTTGTTGGATAAGAAAGAATACCTCCCCGTATTGTTGAAAGCCTGGAATGCAATGGTACAGGATGCTGTTCATCCAAACGGTTGTTTGGGCTATGTACAGGGAACAGGAAAGGAACCTAAAGACGGTCAGCCGGTGACTTATGATAAGATACCTGATTTTGAGGATTATGGTATCGGCTGCTTCCTGTTGGCAGGAACCGAAGTGTATAAATTAAATTAATTAGTAACAGATTTCATAGATTATAGTATAATTGATTAAAAAGTCAATTAGGGGGAAGGAGGGACTGTGAAGTCGTTCCTTTTCTTTTTCTTTGCATAATAAATTGAGTAACTAACATAAAATGAAAGAGATATGAGACGGATTTTTACATTGTTAATTTTAGGATTCTTGTTTGCTTCCGGTGCGGGAGCACAAAGTTATAAGTTCGACTTTACTTCCGGTAAAAAAGTGAAGGACGGATATATTAAGATTACATCTGCCGACCGGTATGATCAGGCAAAAGGCTATGGATATGACCTATGCCCTTCTCCTGACGGAAAGAGTAAGGCTCCTTTCTTCTTTTCTGTAGCCGTACCGGATGGGAATTATCATGTTACGGCTATTGTCGGCAGCAAACGCAATGCTGGAGAAACAACACTTCGTGGAGAATCACGCCGTCTCTTTTATGAGAACGTGAAAACGAAAAAAGGGGAATTACTGCCCTGTTCCTTCACTATAAATAAGCGTGATATACATATCTCCGACAAAGAAGATGTACGCATCAAGCCGCGTGAACGTAGCAAACTGAACTGGGACGATAAGCTGACTTTAGAATTCAACGGAGATGCTCCCCAGTTAACAGAACTGATTATTGAGCGTGTGGAAAATGTTCCTACGATCTTCTTATGTGGTAACTCTACTGTAGTCGATCAGGACAATGAACCCTGGGCCAGCTGGGGGCAGATGGTGCCTCGCTTTTTTACAGATAGCATTTGCTTTGCAAATTATGCTGAGTCTGGCGAATCCGCCAATACTTTCATTGGTGCCGGTCGCTTAAAGAAAGCTCTGACGCAAATGAAACCGGGCGATTATATCTTTATGGAGTTCGGTCATAACGACCAGAAGCAGAAAGGTCCTGGTAAAGGTGCTTTTTACTCTTTTATGACAAGCCTGAAAACGTTTGTAGATGAAGCTCGTGCCCGTGGTGCTCAACCTGTATTGGTAACTCCTACCCAAAGACGTCGCTTTGATGAAAATGGTAAGATAGAAAACACTCATCTGGATTTTCCCGATGCAGTACGCTGGTTGGCAGAAAAGGAAAATATACCTTTAATAGACCTGCATGCTATGACACGTGTCTTGTATGAGGCTATGGGAGTAGAGGAGTCTAAACATGCTTTTGTGCACTATCCGGCAAATACTTATCCCGGACAGGATAGACCATTGGCGGATAATACCCATTTTAATCCGTATGGAGCCTATCAGATTGCTAAATGTGTAATTGAAGGTATGAAGAAAGCCGGATTGCCTGTTGTGAAGTTCCTGAGAGCAGATTACCAGGGATATAACCCGTCACAGCCGGATAATCGCGACTCTTTTAAATGGAATGACATTCCGTTTACGGAAGTGGAAAAGCCGGACGGTAACTAAAGAAAGCTTTAGAATAAGAATTACGCGAATGATACAGAACTGATTTCTTTAAAGAATCAAAGAAAATATCTGTATGATTCGCGTAATTTATGTTCTGATACTTATAAAAAAGGCTTTTAGGGGATCAATCTTTCTAAGTCCGGAATCACTATTTCGCCTCGGTGTAGCTCCAGTAAACCATTTTCCTGCATGCCATTCAATGCTTTCGATACACTCAGGCGTGTGTCATTAATAGCATTGGCAAGTTCCTCCATCTTTATTTTCAGTATCTTTTCTCCCGAGGGACGTTCAATGTGTGAGAGTATAAAATCGGTGATACGTGCTTCAAGTCTTTCCGGAACTTCCGTCCACAAACGATTGTAGCAGGTTTGTGCCCGGTTACTGATAATATTCATATAGTTGAGTCGGAAGATTTCGTATCTGAACAAATCGTTCATCACAAATGCTTTACTGATGGTTACGGTATTTACTTCCGTGTGAGCTATATGAGTAGATACGTAAGACGTATTCATACCGAACAAAGATTGCGGTTCAATCAGGTATGGCGCCTGAAAATACTCCGTAAAAGTGTAAGAATTATCTGTAGATGAGGTAGATGAAGCGATTTCCCCGTTCAGGATAAATACCAATTGCCCACATATTGTTCCTTTTTTTACTAATGTTTCTCCAGCCTTGTGCTTGGTGAAATGTAATTTTACTTTTCCCAATATATTGGTGAAGTCCTCATGAGCGAGTCCTTGAAACAGTGGCAATTGGAGCAGGGTGTCATACATCGTTTCCATATCTTTATCAACTTCTTTGTTTGAAAACAAATGTAAGCATAATCACCAGTTGCCGTAAACACTTTGCCTCTCTTTTTGTTTTTTTTATTATTTCTTAAACGTGCTATTCATTCAGGTGATTAAATCTTGTGAAATGCATAAAAATCGATTATCTTTGCAAAAAAAAGGAGGGACACATGTTTGCAGCATTTAACTTACAACAAATGATCAGTGCATTTATCGTACTATTCGCAGTTATCGATATCATTGGTTCTATTCCTATCATTATCAATTTGAAGGAAAAAGGTAAAGAAGTGAACGCATTGAAGGCCACGTTGATATCTTTTGCGTTATTGATAGGCTTCTTCTATGCAGGAGATATGATGTTAAAGTTATTTCATGTGGATATTGAATCGTTTGCCGTTGCAGGTGCGTTTGTTATCTTCCTGATGTCTCTGGAAATGATTCTGGATGTAGAGATATTTAAGAATCAGGGACCGATTAAGGAGGCTACTTTAGTGCCGTTGGTTTTCCCGTTGCTGGCAGGTGCAGGTGCTTTCACTACATTACTTTCTCTTCGTGCGGAATACGCCAGTGTTAATATTATCATTGCTTTGGTGCTGAATATGATATGGGTGTATTTTGTCGTTAGCATGACAGGGCGTGTAGAACGCTTCCTGGGTAAAGGCGGTATTTACATAATCCGTAAGTTTTTCGGTATCATTCTATTGGCTATCTCGGTAAGGTTGTTTATGGCGAACATTACTTTGCTGGTAGAGGCGCTGCATAAAACCTGATAAAGATAGCTTTTTCTCAACTATTCTCACTACATTGAGAATCTTTTCTCGTTTCGGTGAGAATGTATTCTCAATACGATGAGTATTTCTTCTCAATGCGGTGAGAATATCTTCTTGCTGTGGTGAGAAGAAATCAGATCTCTATCTGCTCCTCTTCCTTTACCTGCTCCTCTTCACCTGACTCCTCGTCAAGTGTTTCTTCTTCATCGTCTTCGTTTGCAAACGGGTCCGGTCGTTGAGGGCCATATCCCATAAATGCAATGGCACATATTGTGCCAGCTATGGCTCCGCTCAGGTGTCCTTCCCAGGAAGTGGTTTCTTTTGCAAAGAATGGAAACATATTCCAGATAAGTCCACCATAAAGAAAGGTAACTAATAAGGAGATAGCAATCAGCGGAACGTGTTTTCGAAGAATGCCGCTGAAGAATAGAAAAAATGCAAGGCCATAGATGATTCCACTGGCTCCGATGTGCCATCCCGGCTTGCCTATAAGAAAGGTGAGTGCACCGCATCCTATCCAGATGGCAAAAAATATATAAGAGGCAATATGCCGGTAAAAGTAGAACAAGCACCACATCAGGAAGAGTAGCGGTAGTGTATTTGCCAGTAAATGCTTCCAACTGCCATGTACAAGCGGGTGTGCGAAGATACCAAATACTCCTCTTTGCTCCATAGGATATACACCTAACCTCCTGAAATCCCAGTCCATACCGACTTCAAGGAACTTTAGCAAGTAAAGAATAAAAATAAGGAATAACGGTATAACCGCTGCCAGAGCTATCCGGCGGATATCATGCTTCATGTTTCGTACAGGTTTCTGTTATTTTGGTACAATGCTACGAATATTTAAGTAAAAAACGAAAATAAATGAACTTTTTATTTTGCGTATTGTCTTTAATTTGTATTTTTGGGCATCACTACCATACCCGTAAACATAGTAGGCGAGGTATGGAGCATGATGCCTGAACAATTAACCTTTAAATAATGCACAACTATGAGTTATTTACGATTTGACAAGACTCTGATGATCAATCTGGAAGAATCTTTACCAAGGGAGATACTCCGGACAAATAAATCAGGAGCCTATCATTGTACAACGATTGTAGATTGTAACACACGCAAATATCACGGACTATTGGTGATTCCCGTCCCCAATCTCGACGATGAAAATCATGTGCTGCTGTCTTCTTTGGATGAAACGGTAATTCAGCACGGTGCGGAGTTTAACCTGGGGTTGCATAAATATCAAGGAAACCACTTTAGTCCGAATGGACATAAGTATATCCGCGAATTTGATTGCGAACATATCCCGGCGACAACTTACCGTGTAGGAGGAGTTATTCTCCGCAAAGAAAAGATCTTTGTACACCACGAAAACAGAATTTTAATTCGTTATACCTTGGTAGATGCCCATTCGGCAACCACACTTCGTTTCCGCCCTTTTTTGGCATTTCGTAGTGTGCGCGAGTATACGCACGAAAATCCACAGGTAAATCGTGACTATCAACAGATAGAGAATGGTATAAAAACTTGTATGTATCCCGGTTATCCCGAGCTCTTCATGCAATTGAATAAGAAGAATGAGTTTCACTACCAGCCGGACTGGTATCGTGGCATCGAATATCCTAAAGAACAGGAACGTGGATATAGTTTTAATGAAGACTTGTATGTTCCCGGATATTTCGAAGTGGATATAAAGAAAGGTGAGAGTATTGTTTTCTCTGCCGGTATCTCTGAGATTTCCCCGCGTAAATTGAAACAGACATTTGAAGCGGAGGTGGAAGATCGTACGCCGCGTGACAGTTTCTATCACTGTCTGCAGAATTCGGCACATCAGTTCCATAACAAGCAGGGAAATGATCACTATGTGCTGGCCGGGTATCCCTGGTTCAAGTGCCGTGCCCGCGACCTGTTCATATCTTTGCCCGGACTGACGCTGGCAGTAGATGAACAGAATGAATTCGAAGATGTTATGGTGACTGCTGAGAAGGCTATACGGGAATTTATCAATGGAGAGCCTGCCAGCTATAAGATCTACGAAATGGAAGATCCCGATGTGTTGTTATGGGCTATATGGGCTTTGCAACAATATGCCAAAGAAACTTCTCGTGAGCAATGTCGCCAGAAATATGGTAGTTTGCTGGAGGATATCATGGATTACATCCGTAGCCGTAAGCATGATAATCTTTTCCTGCATGAAAATGGTCTGCTATATGCCAATGGAACGGAGAAAGCCATTACGTGGATGAATTCTACAGTAAATGGTCGTCCGGTAACACCACGTACGGGATACATTGTGGAAGTGAACTCTTTGTGGTATAATGCACTTCGCTTCATAGCCGACCTGGTTCGTGAAGTTGGTAATGTCCATCTGGCAGATGAATTGGATGCCCAGGCTGAAATAACCGGGAAGTCATTTGTAGAAATATTCCGTAATGAAAGCGGTTATCTGTTCGATTATGTAGATGGATTTATGATGGACTGGAGCGTCCGTCCAAATATGATATTTACCGTTGCCTTTGATTATTCTCCGCTGGACCGGGCACAGAAAAAACAAGTGCTTGATATTGTGACGAAAGAGTTGCTTACTCCGAAAGGTCTGCGTACTCTCAGTCCGAAGAGTGGGGGATACAATCCTAATTATGTCGGTCCTCAGATTCAGAGAGATTATGCTTATCACCAGGGTACAGCCTGGCCTTGGCTTATGGGTTTCTATATGGAGGCGTACCTGCGTATTTACAAGATGAGCGGTGTATCATTCGTGGAGCGTTATCTGATTGGTTTTGAAGATGAGATGACGAGTCATTGTATTGGTTCGCTCCCCGAACTCTTTGATGGTAATCCACCGTTCAGAGGTCGTGGTGCAGTATCTTTTGCTATGAACGTGGCTGAAATACTGCGCATCTTGAAATTGTTGTCTAAGTATAATTTATAAGAGGAGGAACGAAAATGAAAGTTTTAATGTTTGGATGGGAGTTCCCCCCGCATATCTTAGGTGGCTTGGGAACTGCCAGCTACGGTCTGACGAAGGGAATGTCCCAGCAGGAAGATATGGAAATTACTTTCTGTATTCCAAAGCCGTGGGGCGATGAAGACCAGAGCTTCTTGCGTATCATAGGCATGAATAGCACTCCGGTAGTGTGGCGTGATGTAAACTGGGATTATGTTCAGGGACGTGTAGGTTCTTATATGAACCCCCAACTCTATTATGATTTACGTGATCATATTTATGCCGATTTCAATTATTTGCATACCAATGATCTCGGTTGTATCGAGTTTTCCGGCCGTTATCCGGCCAACTTGCACGAAGAGATCAATAACTATTCTATTGTGGCCGGTGTGGTGGCACGCCAACAGGAGTTTGAGATCATCCACTCACACGACTGGTTGACGTATCCTGCAGGTATTCATGCCAAACAGGTGTCAGGCAAACCGTTGGTAATCCATGTGCATGCCACCGACTTCGACCGTAGCCGTGGTAATGTGAATCCCACTGTGTATGCCATTGAGAAGAATGGAATGGATCATGCCGATCACATTATGTGTGTGAGCGAACTGACTCGTCAGACGGTTATTCATAAGTATTTCCAGGATCCACGCAAGGTATCTACCGTGCATAATGCAGTTTCTCCGCTTCCGCAGGAAATACAGGATATTGTACCGCAGAAGAAGCCGAATGAAAAGGTGGTGACTTTCTTAGGTCGTATCACTATGCAAAAGGGACCTGAGTATTTCGTAGAAGCTGCTGCAATGGTATTGCACCGTACTCGTAACATCCGTTTCGTAATGGCGGGAAATGGCGATATGATGAACCAGATGATTCGTTTGGTAGCTGAACGCGGTATTGCCGACCGCTTCCATTTCCCCGGTTTCATGAAAGGAAGTCAAGTGTATGAAATGCTGAAGGCGAGTGATGTGTACATCATGCCCTCTGTTTCGGAACCATTTGGTATTTCTCCTTTGGAAGCTATGCAATGTAGTGTACCTACCATTATCTCTAAACAATCCGGTTGTGCCGAAATTTTAGAGAAATGTATTAAGACCGATTATTGGGATATCCACGCTATGGCAGATGCTATCTACGCTATCTGTACTTATCCTGCCCTTTATGAATACTTGCGTGACGAAGGTAAGAAGGAAGTGGATGCCATTAAGTGGGAAGATGTGGGATTGAAAGTGCGCCGCATCTACGAAGAGGTCATTAAACAATATAATAGATAACAATAAAACAATATAGATATGAGAACCATCTGTCTTTATTTTGAGATTCATCAAATCATTCACCTGAAACGCTATCGTTTCTTTGATATAGGTACGAATCATTATTACTATGATGATTATGCCAACGAATATAGTATCAACGAAGTTGCCGAACGTTCCTATATTCCTGCATTGAGTGCGCTCATTGACATGGCAAAGAACTCCGGAGGTGTATTTAAGGTAGCTTTATCTATTTCCGGTGTGGCTTTGGAACAGTTGGAAATCCATGCACCGGCTGTCATCGATCTGCTACATCAGTTGAATGACACAGGATGTTGTGAATTCCTTGCCGAGCCTTATTCTCATGGGCTTTCTTCTTTGGCAAACGAAGACTGTTTTAAGGAAGAAGTAAAACGTCAGTGTGCTAAGATGAAGCAAATGTTCGGTAAGTCACCGAAGGTATTCCGTAACTCCAGCTTGATTTACTCTGATGAAATTGGGGGACTGGTAGCAAGTATGGGCTTTAAAGGTATGTTGACTGAAGGTGCCAAACATATTTTGGGCTGGAAGAGCCCGCACTATGTATATCATTGCAGTCATAACCCCAACTTGAAATTGTTGCTGCGTGATTTTAAACTTTCAGATGACATAAGTTTGCGTTTTTCTAATTCGGAATGGAGTGAGTATCCGTTGTTTGCAGATAAATATATTGGCTGGATTGATGCCTTGCCGCAGGAAGAACAGGTTATCAATATCTTTATGGAACTGAGTGCTTTGGGTATGTCCCAGCCACTTTCATCCAATATCTTGGAATTCCTGAAGGCGTTGCCTGCTTGTGCAAAAGATAAAGGTATTACATTCTCTACACCGACAGAGATTATCAGTAAACTGAAATCGGTATCCCAACTGGATGTGCCATATCCTATGTCTTGGGTAGATGAAGAAAGAGATACCAGTTGCTGGTTGGGCAATAGTATGCAACGCGAGGCTTTCAATAAACTATATAGCATTGCTGAACGTATCCATTTGTCTGATGATCGTCGTATCAAGCAGGATTGGGACTATTTGCAGGCAAGTAATAACTTCCGCTTTATGACTACGAAAAATAGTGGTGTGGGCTTGAATAGGGGTATTTATGAATCTCCGTATGATGCTTTTACCAACTATATGAATGTCTTGGGTGATTTTATCAAACGGGTAGAGTCGCTTTATCCAATGGATATAGACAATGAGGAACTGAATGCCTTGTTGACGACTATTAAGAACCAAGGTGATGAAATTGATGAATTGCATAAAGAATTAGAGCAATTACAGACGAAATTGGAAAAAGGGAAAGCTGCTCCGGCAAAGGCTGCTAAAGTAACAACTGCTAAAGCTAAAGCCCCGGCAGCAAAGAAACCCGCTGCAAAGAAAGTGACTAAGAAAGAAGTTACTAAGTAGTTGCTACTTTAGAGTATATCAATAAAAAAGCCTTCCATTCATTTGAACGGAAGGCTTTTTTATATCTTTACTTCTTAGGAAAAGTTTATTTATTAAATGTGGTATAAGTTACTTCTAGCTGTAGTGGGTTCTTAAGCTTGTCGCCTTCTTTAGCCGGGCCACCTTTCAGTTTGGCATATCCTGGTCTCAAGTCATTCTGGATACCAGTCATTGTTTTAGTGTTGTTACTTGTATCGTAACTGATTGTAACAGGGATCAGGTATACTGTCTTCCAGTCTTCTTCCCATTGTTTATCCTTCTCATCAGTCCAGGCACTGCCAGCTTCTTCTTTTGCTTTTTTCTTTGCAGCATCCTTTCCTTTGATGCAGGTTGTAACCAGACGGGCAATATTATTAAATGTATATTGGTTAGTTGTTACATTATTATGTGCCACCGTAAAGGAAGTGACATTGTCCGGTAACTTGTTTTCTTCAAAGAAACTCTTGAAATCTACTTTACGTAACAATAAAACCTCACTTGGAGCACTCATACTGAATTCATAATCACTTTTTTCATTGTAGTTAGTGAAAGTCAGTTTTACGGCATTAAGCGTATCATTAGATAACTTTTCATAGATTTCGTCATATGGTAAAATCGCTTCTGTGAAAATTCCGGCAGGAGATTTGATGTATGTCCAATCTTCTATCTTGGCAAGCTCTGCAATTTTATCAGAATTGAGGAATTGATTAGCTTGAATAACTTCTTTTGTAGAAGCAAATTCAGTCTGCCATCTGTAAGCAGTAGAGTCCTGACCTTCGAAACCTTCCTGTTTACGTTTATAAGGTACTCTGGTTGTATCATTCAATACATAATACTGATATTTCATTTGTAAGTCTACACGGTCTACGTAAAGTACGGTTCCGTCTCCATAATCGCTTTTTATATATACACCTTTGAATACATTTTCGATGAAAGCATCGGAGTTCTTGAAATATTCGGGATGACTCTGGCAAAGATCAATCCAATCATTTCCAAATTTGTCCTTGTCGAGTGTGAAAATAACACTTGGATAGTATGTTTTGTTACCATTACTATCGGTTTCGTTCCTTTCTTCATCCGTTACGCTTGTATCATAAGCTGTATAGGCTCTGCGACCCAATAATGACTTTGTAGGATTCAGCCAGTCATAATAATCTGTCGGCTTGATATTGGTATAACGGTTACGCTCTAATTTTTTGTCCAATTCATATGCACTCATACGGCAGGCATTCAGAGAGTCACCGAACCATGTAGAGTAGAAAACAACTAAACGTACGCCTGCTACTGTATCATCAGTCAAAATACCGGTTTTCTTATCAAAATCATACTTCTCAGGAAAACTGAAGTCATCTATACAGTTCAATTCCGTCAGGAAGCTGGCTTCGTAATATCCGAATTGAGGGTCTGTAAAACGGCCTACATATCCGGTACTGGTTTTTGCAAATACAGAATCAGCAACCACAGAACGTGTAGTCACATCGAATGTTGTCGTATGTGCGCTAATACCGTCAGATCCGGGTAACATTCCTATTCCTAACGTTCCGGTATTGTCATCGCAACCAAAGAAAGTAAGGGTTGCTGCTAAAAGCAATGCTCCTAAGTACTTAACTTTCATAGTTTTCTTTGTTATCTTGTTTATTTTTGTTCTGTTTCCCACACTTTGTCGTAGAACTCATTACAAGCCTCGGCAAATGTTTCGGGAGTTTGATATTCTAAAATTGGTTTTCCTGCTTGGCGGGCATATTCCATTACCTCTTCGTTGACATTTTCACTTTGCTGTATTACACCATCCGAATAATCAATGGCCAGTTTACACAGCGTAGCATAGTCTACGGGAGCTTTCAGATGAGCCATATCTTTTTTAGTAACGCCTTTCAATACCAATCTGTTTATAAAATCAGCATTGAATGATTCTTTGAAGTCATCCTCAAAAACAGAGAATACTACTTTAGCGTCACGGAATGAAGGCTCGTCCTTATATGCTTTCTTGATATACAAAGGAGCTAAGGCAGTCATCCAGCCATGACAATGGATGATATCCGGGCACCAGCGTAACTTCTTTACCGTCTCCAGTACACCGCGTGCATAGAATATAGCACGGCTGTCATTATCTGCATATTCCACGCCATTCTCATCAGCAGCCTGCAAGCGATTCTGGAAATAATCATCGTTGTCGATGAAATATACCTGCATGCGGGCAGATTGAATGGAAGCAACTTTAATAATAAGGGGGTGGTCGGTATCGTCAATAATCAGATTCATACCGGAGAGGCGTATCACTTCGTGCAATTGGTTTCTGCGCTCATTGATATTCCCCCATTTAGGCATGAATGTTCTAATTTCTCTGCCTTTTTCCTGGATTGCTTGAGGTAGGTTTCTGCCTACAAGGGACATTTCGGATTCTGGTACGTAAGGAGTAATCTCTTGGGTAATAAATAAAACCTTATTCGCCTTTGTCATAATAACAATGTTCTCAATTATTCTGCAAAGATATAAAAAAAATCGGGCACTTGAGCAAATAAGGCGACTCTATAATTCCTTATGAATTGTTAACTGCTTGCTAATCAGTGATGCATTGTCTTAAAGAGGAGTGCTGTTCGAGCAGAACTTTTGCATTAATTTGCGATATTTCTTCTTTATATGCTAAATAATAGTTTATTTTGCACCGCTTTTGCGAACAACTAAGTTATTATATAACCTATAAAAATGGAAATAGTACATACTATCAAGGACTTGCAGGCCGGACTTTCGGCTTTACGGGCCCAAGGTAAAAAGGTAGGATTGGTGCCTACAATGGGTGCCCTGCATGCCGGTCATGCGTCATTGGTGAAACGTTGTGTTGCAGAGAATAATGCTGCGGTAGTGAGTGTTTTTGTAAACCCGACACAGTTTAACGACAAGAACGATTTAGAGAAATATCCCCGTACGCTGGATGCCGATTGTGCTTTGTTGGAAGCTTGCGGTGCTGCGTTTGTATTCGCTCCTTCGGTTGCGGAGATGTATCCCGAACCGGATACGCGCCAGTTTAGCTATGCGCCGTTGGATACAGTGATGGAAGGTGCGTTTCGTCCGGGACACTTCAATGGTGTTTGCCAGATTGTGAGCAAACTGTTTGATGCAGTGAAGCCAGATCGCGCTTACTTCGGAGAGAAAGATTTCCAGCAGTTGGCTATCATTCGTGAGATGGTGCGTCGGATGAATTATTCGTTGGAAATTGTGGGATGTCCCATTATGCGTGAAGAGGATGGGCTGGCTTTGAGTAGTCGTAATGCGCGTTTATCTGCCGAAGAACGCAAAAATGCTTTAAAAATATCGCAAACATTATTTGAAAGTCGTACCTTTGCAGCTTCTCATACAGTTGCTGAGACTCAGAAGTTTGTGGAAGATGCCATTGCAGCCGCTCCCGGTTTGCGTCTGGAATACTTCGAACTGGTAGATGGCAACACGTTGCAGAAAATAGCCAATTGGGAAGATACGGCGTATGCTGTAGGTTGCGTTACAGTATTCTGTGGTGAGGTTCGCCTGATTGACAACATTAAGTATAAAGAGTAATAAACCTAAAAAGAGAGATCAGACCTTATGATGATTGAAGTGCTGAAGTCGAAAATCCATTGCGCTCGTGTCACAGAAGCTAACCTCAATTATATGGGAAGCATTACGATTGACGAGGACTTGCTGGATGCGGCCAATATGATTGCCGGTGAAAAAGTGTACATAGCCGACAATAATAATGGCGAACGTTTTGAAACCTATATTATTAAAGGTGAACGTGGTTCGGGCAAAATATGTCTGAATGGTGCGGCAGCCCGTAAGGTGCAGCCGGATGATATCATCATTATTATGTCGTATGCCTTGATGGATTTTGAAGAAGCCAAATCGTTCAAGCCGTCGGTGATTTTCCCTGATCCGGCAACGAACAAAGTGGTGAAATAAACGGGAAGAAAAACGGTGGAAAGCTTGACTTTAGCTGTTTGATTCCGTATCTTTGTCCATGTAATCCTGATTTAGTTTCGGGAACGAAGATAGTGAGAGGAGTGACGTAAGTTGCTTCTCTTTTTTTGTGCCTGTATGTGGGATTTATCAGAAGATACTATGTTTGGGTTCATAATATACCATGTAATTGGGTAAAACATACCATGTAATCGCTCGAAACATACCATCTGTTGAGGGCGAATGAATGATGTAATCGGAGTAAACCGATCATCTGTTTGGGAAAAAGAAAAGCGGAAAGACCGAAATCTTCCCGCTTTGTTAATGTTATGTAAACTTGCTCTTGACAAATTCTGCTTACTTGCTCAGTTGCTCATGCATAGCAGCAGCGGCTTTTCGTCCGTCGCCCATAGCAAGAATAACGGTAGCACCACCACGAACAATATCACCACCGGCATAAATGGTCGGAATAGATGACTGCATGTTCTCATTTACTGCAATCGTGCCTTTGCGTCCCATTTCAAGTCCCGGAATAGAAGAAGGTACAATCGGGTTAGGAGAAACTCCGACGCTGACGATAGCCAGATCTATATCAATAGTTTCCGTTGCTCCCGGGATTGCTACAGGGCTACGGCGTCCGGAAGCATCCGGTTCGCCAAGTTCCATTTTTTGCAGAATGACTTGTTTCACTTTTCCCAGTTCGTCGGCAATGTATTCGATAGGGTTATGCAATGTGAGGAACTCAACACCTTCTTCTTTTGCATGTTTTACCTCTTCGATACGTGCAGGCATTTCCTCTTCGGAACGACGGTAGATAATCATAGCACGTTCGGCACCCAAACGGCGTGCAGTACGTACTGAGTCCATAGCTGTGTTTCCGCCACCGATAACGGCTACATTTTTACCGAAAGGTACCGGAGTATCAGAGTCTTCACTTGCTGCATCCATCAGGTTGACACGCGTCAGGTATTCATTGGATGACAAAATATTGATAGAGTTCTCTCCCGGAATATTCATAAAGTTAGGCAATCCGGCACCGGATGCTACGAATACACCTTTGAAACCTTCTTCTTCTAACTGTTCCACACTGATAGTCTTACCTATGATACAGTCTTTAATGAAGTTAACCCCCATCTTGGCAAGATTGTCAATCTCCACATCCACCACTTTGTTCGGCAGGCGGAATTCAGGGATACCATACTTCAATACACCACCTATCTCGTGAAGTGCTTCGAAGACAGTAACATCGTAACCATATTTAGCCATATCTCCGGCAAAAGAAAGTCCGGCAGGTCCGGAGCCAATAACGGCAATCTTAATACCATTCTTTTCTTTGATCTCCGGTACGGAGATTTGCCCGCTTTCACGCTCATAGTCAGCCGCAAATCGTTCCAGATAGCCGATAGCTACCGGCTTTTCTTTCATTTTCAGGTGGATACATTTAGACTCGCACTGTTTTTCCTGCGGACAAACACGACCGCAAACAGCAGGCAGGGCACTGGTTTCTTTCAGTGTCTTGGCAGCTTCGAGTATTTCTCCGCGTTCAATGTTTTTGATGAAACGAGGAATATCAATACCTACGGGACAACCTTCCATGCAACCTGGGTTTGCGCAATCGAGGCAACGTTTAGCTTCCGTCAGGGCTTGTTCCTCTGTCAGCCCCTGATTTACTTCCTCTTTGCGACTATGCGAACGGTATTCCGGATCGAGTTCGTTCATTTCAACGCGCGGAATAGCGGTACGTTCTTTGGGTTTCATTGCCTTGCGAAGTTCCAGACGCCATGCGGCATTACGACTTTTCTCGTCTACTTCCTGTGCAGGTTCCGGTACAGCTTTGCAGGATTCACCTTCTTCAAGTTTGTGCATTTCCTCGCGTTCGATGCTCTTGAAAGCACCCATACGCTTCAACATCTCGTCGAAGTCTACCTGATGACCATCAAATTCCGGTCCGTCTACACAAACGAATTTGGTCTTTCCGCCGATGGTGATGCGACAAGCACCGCACATACCTGTACCATCCACCATGATCGTATTCAGCGAAACATCGGTCGGTATTTCATATTTCTTAGTCAGCAAACAAACAAATTTCATCATGATGGCGGGGCCGATGGCAAAACATTTGTCCACTTTCTCCCGTTTGATGACTTCTTCAACGCCTTCGGTTACCAATCCTTTGCGTCCGTATGAACCATCATCGGTCATAATGATGACCTCGTCTGCGCTTTCACGCATTTCTTTTTCAAGGATAATCAGCTCTTTGCTACGTCCGGCAAGTACGGCGATCACGCGGTTACCGGCAGCTTTTAAAGCCTGTACGATAGGGAGCATGGGAGCTACGCCTACACCACCACCTGCACAAACCACTGTTCCGAAGTTTTCAATATGAGTAGCTTGTCCCAGCGGACCTACCACATCGGTGATGTAATCGCCCTCATTCAGTTCGCAAAGGCGGGTAGAGGAGAGGCCAACTTCCTGTACTACCAAAGTGATAGTACCGCGTACGGTGTCAGCCGCTGCAATTGTCAATGGCATACGTTCGCCTTTTTCGCCTACACGTACAATGACGAAGTGTCCTGCCTTACGTGAGCGGGCTATTAAAGGTGCCTCGATCTCTAATTTAAAAACCTTTTCAGAAAAATGTTCTTTGCTAATGATTTTGTTCATTATCTATAAATTTTGTTGGTATAATTACGTAATCACTTTCAGATTGTTACGGTTTGCAAAGATACGGGTTATTTGGTAAAAACAAAGAATGAAGTGGGGAAAAAGCTGAATGATGGTTTGATTATAATTCCACTGCTATTCCTTGCAATTTTCTCAGATAGAAGCGTAGCAGAATGTCGGGTACATAGTAGACTTCATTCTCGACGCTTAATAAATCGGCTTCCATCAGTTTTCGTGTAGCGGCTTGTACGGCACTGGCGGAAGTCAGTGAATGGCTTTTGATGAAAGCTGCACTCATTATTCGGCTTGCTTTTCCTTCGGTGGCTATGGCATATAGTACTTCTTTCTGTCGTTCGGGAATGCGAGACAACAACTGCCGATAGCCATCTCCGGCATCCTCCAGTATGCTGTTGACGGTTTCATTCAGTTTGGATAGTGTACATTTGCTCTGGGATGGGGTGTTGATGAACGCTTCGTGAAAAGTCTTTTGCATATAATAGGTGTTCCCTTCAAAGAGTTGATAGATGCGCATTACCAATTCGTTGTTGATGGTTTTTTCGTAAGTTTCAAACCATTGGGTTACAAAAGGAATGTATTCTTCGGGAGCTATGGCATGTAGCTCCAGTATGTCAGTACTGTTGTAGAATGGACGTGCTGAAGATTGGAACATTTCAGAGATTAGATGTCTTTCGCTTCCGGCAAAGATGAAATGTACATTGCCCAAATGCTGGATATGTGAGCGGAGCAATGCTTCCACATTCCTCTCGGGATATCTGGTGATTTGCTGGAATTCGTCGAACGTCACAATACAAGGCTTGTCGGCTTTCTCCAGGCATTGGAAGATTTCACTCAACGTGAATTCGGGCTTTGTGATGTCACCCAGTTCCAGACTGAAGGTGGGGGTGTAATTGATAGGGTCAAAGCCGAATTTGGCTTGTATGGATTTCAAACCTTGGGCCAAGGTTGCCAGCATCTTCTTACTTTGGCTGTTAAGTGTTTCGAATACATTTTGTCCGAAGGTGTAGGTCAGTTCCCGTAGGCTGGAAGTGTGTAGTATGTCGATGTAGAAGGTATAATAAGAGTCTGTCAGTTCGGGCTTGTCGTAGCAGAAACGAACTAATTTTGATTTGCCCATACGGCGTGGTGAAATAAGACAAATATTTCCTCCCTGAGTAATGGTACGAGTCAGCCGCTCTGATTCCTTTTTACGGTCACAGAAGTATTCCGGTGGAATGGTGCCGGTCAGGATAAACGGGTTTCTTATCGCTTGGGTCATTGTACATATTGTTAAGATGTACAAAGCTAATTATTTATTTTGTATTATACAAATCGTATAATACATTTTGTATAATTGCGATAGGGTGTAGATTGAACATACATAAAACACACAACCGAAAGAAGTCTTCTAGTGAGGAGAATTCTTTCGGTTATGTGTTTGAAGTGGCGGAAAGATAGAATTCTATCTTTTAGTCAATCATTTCAAAACCCGTATACGGCACCAGTGCCTTTGGAATACGGATACCTTCCGGAGTCTGATTATTTTCCAGTAAAGCAGCAACGATGCGTGGCAATGCCAATGCAGATCCGTTCAATGTATGGCAAAGCTCTGTTTTCTTTTCTCCACTACGGTAACGGCATTTCAAGCGATTAGCCTGATAAGTATCGAAATTAGAAACGGAACTTACTTCCAGCCAGCGCTTTTGCGCCTCGGAATAAACTTCGAAGTCGAAGCAAAGAGCAGCTGTAAAGCTCATATCACCGCCACACAGGCGAAGGATTCGATATGGCAATTCCAGTTTCTGCAACAATCCTTCTACATGGTCCAGCATCTCTTTGTGAGACTGTTTGGAATGTTCCGGCTTGTCAATGCGTACCAGTTCTACTTTGGAAAATTCGTGCAGACGATTCAAACCGCGCACATCTTTACCGTAAGATCCGGCTTCGCGACGGAAACACTGCGTGTAAGCACAGTTTTTAATAGGAAGTTGTTTCTCTTCCAGAATCACGTCGCGATAGATATTTGTTACAGGTACTTCAGCTGTTGGAATGAGATATAAATCGTCTACTTCGCAATGGTACATCTGGCCTTCCTTATCGGGCAACTGACCCGTTCCGTAACCGGAAGCTGCATTTACCACTGTCGGAGGCATGATTTCCAGATAACCAGCCTTACGGGCTTCGTCCAGGAAGAAGTTGATCAGTGCGCGTTGCAACTGTGCACCTTTTCCTTTGTAAACCGGGAATCCGGCTCCTGTGATCTTTACACCCAGGTCGAAGTCAATCAAATCATATTTCTTCGTCAGTTCCCAGTGAGGCAGTGCATCTTTGGGAAGTTCGGTTTCCATGCCGCCCATTTTCTCTACTACATTATCCTCGGCACCCACACCTTCGGGTACTTCATCATAAGGTATATTAGGAATGGTGTAGAGCAGATTCTGCATATCTTCAGCAGCCTGGTCCATTTCGGCTTGTAGAGTCTTGTTGCTTTCTTTTAGCTCGGCTACACGACTTTTGGCCGTTTCAGCTTCCTCTTTCTTTCCTTCCTTCATCAGTTGTCCGATAGATTTGGAAATAGAGTTCACTTCTGAGAGGTTATTATCTAATACAGACTGTGTGCTACGTCTTTTGTCGTTAAAGGCAATTACCTGGTCTATTGTCTCTTTAGCATTTTTGAAATGCTTCTTTTCCAGTCCGCGGATCACCGCGTCGGTGTTTTCTGTAATTTGTTTGATGGTAAGCATATCTTGATACTTTGTTTTGATTAAAATCTTGATTTGAGAGTACAAAGATAAGTAAAAAACAAATAAGGTGTTGTTTTTGCTATAAAAAGAAAGGGATGCAATCCATTGGATTACATCCCTTTTCTTTATTTCTTATTCTGAAACTTACGCTTCTGTGCTTTCAGCAGGGATTACAGATACATAACGTCTGTCTTCCTTGGTTACTTTGAACTGTACAGTTCCGTCTACTAAAGCGAAAAGAGTGTGGTCTTTACCCATACCGATGTTGTTACCCGGGTGGAATTCAGTACCTCTTTGACGAATGATGATGTTACCTGCTTTGCAAGCTTCGCCACCAAATATCTTAACGCCTAATCTCTTGCTCTGTGATTCGCGGCCGTTCTTAGAACTACCGACACCTTTTTTATGTGCCATTTCTTCTTACTGTTTTAAATTGATTAAGCTACTACTTCTGTAATTGTTAACTCTGTGAATTGCTGACGGTGACCGTTCAACTTGCGATGACCTTTTCTTCTTTTCTTGTGGAAAATGAGAACTTTGTCACCTTTTACCAAGCTTGATACAATCTGGCAAACTACTTTTGCACCTTCTACAGTGGGAGCACCTACGGTGATAGCACCTTCTTTGTCTACCAAAAGAACTTTGTCAAATTCTACTGTTGTACCGTTTTCTGCATTCTGGATGTGGTGTACAAACAGCTTTTTGCCAGCTTCTGCTTTAAATTGCTGACCGTTGATTTCTACAATTGCGTACATTTCTTATATATAATGTATAAGTTAGCTCCGTCGGGTGGTCTCTAATCACTTAGAAAGCACTTTGTCGAACCCGGTGCGGAATAATCGGGCACAAAAGTACTTTTTTTATTTGGAACAGACAAACGTTTCTTCCTCTTTTTTTGAGGAATAGATTTGTGAAATCTGTCAGGAAGGGATTCTTGCAAGTCTGCTTCATACCAACTCCGTGTCAAGGCCGTACCAACTCCGTACCAAGTCCAAGCGTATAGGTACGGAGAAAATACGGAGTAAATAAGACTCAGATATAATGAATATATGGGGGTTATTCATAAAGTATTGAGTACCGAACCAAGCAAACTTACAAGAGAGAATAAAACATTAAATTCATTTTCTCTTTTTTTAGAATATTCTTCTTTGCATGATTTATAATATCTATATTTGCGCCCGGATTTAAGAATCCGGCTTTCGGGTGCTTCGTGATATATCTTATTAAACGAGGTGAAAAGGGAATCAGGTGAAACTCCTGAACAGACCCACTGCTGTGAGCTTCATAAAACTTTTCGGATAAATTCTACACTTGTCCACTGTCCGTATAGGATGGGAAGGACTTCCGGAAGGGAAGCGAGTCAGAAGACCTGCCTGCAAAGTCTGCAATCTACAGTTTCGGGGGAAAAGAAACGTAAGAGATTCACATTGCTTCAACTCATATTGTTATAGATATGGGAGGTCATTGCTCGGACTTCGTACCTCGAAACATAACGGAAAATAATTGTGTGTATGCAGAAGAAACGCATTTTGAGGTTATGTTGTGCAGTGCTAATGGTGTCATTATCCGCCTGCGAGTATGAGGATGATTTTCCTGCCGGAGTGGGCGAAGGTAATATCGAAGCTATTGTTTTGAACGAGGGAAGAATAGGTACGAATATGGGAGCTATATCCGTATTGTACCGTAACGGGATGGTGAGTCCCGATGTCTTTCGTGTTGTGAATAACCGACCGTTAGGGGATGTAGCACAATCTATTACGATGATTAATGGGAAGTACTTCATCGCTTTGAACAATTCTAAGAAAATCGAGATTGTAAATTCCAAGACCTTCGAATCCGAAGGTACGATACTTTATACACAGGCAGGATTACCGCGTCAGATTGTGGCTATATCGGATACCACTGCTATCGTTTCCGATCTTTTAAGTAACAATGTCTCCGGTGTTGATTTGCCCAGCCAGCTGGTACGTATCCGTACCGTACCTCCTTATGGTACTCCCTTGGAATATATTGTTATCAGAAAATGGGTGGAATATATGGAAGTGGCTGATCATAAACTATTTGGTATTACAGCAAAAGGGGTTTATGTGTTCGACCTGGACAATATTACTCTGGAAGGAAGCCGCATGATAGAAGAAGTCTATAATGAGGAAGTCACTAAAACCTGTAAATTGCTGAAAGACAAAAACGGTAAGATATGGGCTTTGATGAACGAACGTGATAAAGGTAAACTTACTGCTATCCTGTTAAAGTGTATTGATCCGCAGACGGAGAAGGTAGTGACTACTTACAGACTGCCTTTTGTCAGTAAGAATGAAGCCAAAGAAGGAGATGTAACCGGAACTATCAGCTATAACCGGACAGACATGGATGCTACTAAAACTCTGATTTATTTTAGTGTGCGAACCTGCAAACCGGGTCTTCCGAATGATTCGCAGCAAAGTATTTATACGTTGAATACGGATGACGGTACTTTCAAATTACATCGTCATGTGCCGGGAGTAGATATGATGTATGGTTGTGGAGTAAGTCCGCAAGGGGGAGTGTATATCTGCGATTGCCTGGACTATTCGGCACAGCGTGGCTATATTCGTCATTATAAAGAGAGTGGAAATGTTGAAAGTTACCGTGTTGGTATTTATCCCAATCAGGTCTATTTCCCTGAATCATCCGAAGTTCAATAATTTAAGTTTATGAGAAAACTGTTTTTCCTGATAGTTGCCGCATGTCTGCTGGTGACTGATGCGATAGCTCAGAAAAAGGATACGATTGCCTATGGCCTGAATCTGGATGAGGTACAGATTGTAGCCCGTCGGATACGCCATGCCAATGAAGCAAATGCCGGTGCAAAAGTGACGCATCTTGAACCTGAATTGTTGCAAATCAATAAAACCCGTTCGTTTTCTGAGTTATTGACCGAAAATTCAGCTACCTACATTAAGAGTCTGGGCACGGGAGCGTTATCTACAGCCTCTTTCCGGGGAGGAAGTGCTGCACAAACCCGGGTCAACTGGAATGGAATCAACATTACGCCGCCGATGTCCGGAGTGTTTGATTTTTCGCAGTTCCCTGTCTTCTTTGCCGACAACGTGAACCTTTATTATGGAAGCAGTCATGTGAAGAGTGGTACCGGTGCTGTGGGTGGGAGTGTAAACATCTTCAATGATCCGGAGTGGGGAAAGGGGATTACAGGTAAATTCTTTGGAGAATATGGTTCTTATAACACATATACCGGAGGAACACAGATTAATGTAAGTGGCAAACGGGTGGTTTCGAAAACGCGTTTGTTTTACCAACATTCGGATAATGACTATACTTATATTAATAAAGTACTTACTAATGAAGCCTTCCGTGAGAAGCGGCAGGATGCCAAATACTCACAATGGAGTGCGATGCAGGAAGGGTACTTTAAACTGAATTCATACGTACAACTGGCTGCTGTAGGCTGGATACAGCAAGGGAAGCGTATGTTGCCCCAACCATTAGGCATTGTGGGAAAGACACACGAACAGCAGAATGAAACGAATATTCGCGGGTATGTAGGGTTCGACTACGTGCGTGGCATTCATGAATTTCATATAAAAGGCGCATGGCTCTATTATCGTCTGAAGTATGATAAATGGTTTGATGGCGGGTTGTTCGATCCGGAAGGCAATATCAACTCTTCGCAGACATGGCAGGGTGTTGCTGATTATTCGTGTGCACCTGTTGACGAGTTGGTGTTGAATACTACGCTTACCTATACACACGACTTGGTAAATGTGAGTAGTTACATTGATGTGGATTCCGCTAAGTACCTGATAGATGATGTGTATTATAATATACCAGTACCCGATCTGCCATTGAAGCATTACCGCAATGTGTTGTCATGGCAGGCTTCGGCGAACTGGACATTATTGCCATGGTTACAACTACATGGGCAGTATATGTTCGAGCAGAATAATAGCCGGAATGTGTCTACATGGTCGGCTGGTTTTGCCACTAACTTTTTTGATAAGACCTTCTACGTAAAGGGTAGCATGTCGTATAATTACCGTTTTCCCAGTATGAATGATCTTTATTGGCGTCCCGGTGGAAATCCCGATGTGAAACCAGAAGACGGCTATTCTTATGACGCAGCCATCGGTTATAAGAATGATTTGACCTTCTGGATAACATTGAATGCAGAGGCTTCCGGTTACCTGATGCATATTGACAATTGGATATTGTGGCTTCCCAAAGATGGCAACCAGTGGATATGGACACCTCAGAACAAACGTAACGTTCTCTCGCTGGGAGCAGAGTTTACAGGCAAAATGGTGCTTAGTTTCGGGGATTTCAAAACTACACTTTCCGGCAATTTCAGTTGGGCGCGTTCGCGTACGCGGAAGAAGCAGCATGTAGATGACAATTCCTATATGCAGCAGATCCCTTATGTGCCCGAATTGAAATGGAATGCACGGCTGGCATTCGATTATAAAAAAGCCTTTTGTTCGTGGCAGACTACTTATATAGGTAAACGTTATGTCACAACTGATGAATCTTATTCAACCCGTCCTTATACGGTTCATAACTTATTGGTGGGTTATTTGTGGAAATTAGGGAACGGTATGCAACTTACTTCACAAGTACGTGTGGATAACATTCTGAATACCTATTACGAGTCGACACAATACTATCCGATGCCATTGCGCAATGTGCTGTGCTCGTTGATGTTTGAATTTTAGTTTTTAATTTTTTATATACTAACAATGAAGAAGAACATTATTTATTTTTTATCATGCCTTGTCCTTACGGTAGGACTGGTATCTTGTAGTGATGATGACAAAGAACCGTTGTCGCCTTTGACGGTTGTGATAGAGGGTACCGAAGCACAGGAAGTAGTGCAAGGTGCAACTTTGAATCTAAAGGCTGTAGTAGAGGGAAGTTCTGAGGTGCAATACGTCTGGACATTGAATGGTAAGGAAGTCTCTACCACTTCTACTTATGATTTTACTGCGACGGATCTTGGAAAAAGTGAAATTCAACTGACTGTTTCAAATGCAGAGCAAGGTGAAGCAGCAGCCAAGTTAGACCTCGACGTGTATGGAAAGTACAAGTATGGAACCTTTATCCTGAACGAAGGTGCAGCCTGGGGAGGTGATAAAGGTGGCTACCTAATCTTTATAAGTCCGGAGGGAGAACTTGTGGAGAAGGCTTTCCAAAAAGAAAACAATGGCGCATGGTTAGGCAGTGTTCCGCAGGATGTGTTTATTGCCAACAATAAAATGTATATTGTATCTCAGAATGGAGGTAATGAGGGTGGCTTTTTGACGGTTGTCAATGCTGAAACATTGAAACTGGAAACTGCTTTTGGTGATGAATTGAAGGGGAAGATTGATTGGCCTACCCATGTGGCGGTGCTGAGTGATGATAATATTTATCTGCGCGATAATGCTGGCATTAAGTTGTTTCATCCTTCTACGGGAGAGGCTACCCTTATAGAAGGTACAGAAAGAGCCAGAAAAAATACAATGGCAGTTGTTGGAGGAAAAGTTTTTGCTTCGCAAGACAAGAACCTTCTTGTTATAGAAACTGGAAAGGATAAAGTGTCGGCAACAGTTGAATTTGATGGTAAGATCTCAGGCGTCGTGAAATCATCAGATAATAACGTTTGGGTATCAGTAGCATCCGGTAAAATAGCTAAGGTAAGTGCTAAAGATTACTCAATTATAAAAGAAAACGATTTGTCGTCGAATACAGATGCTACAAAAACGTTGTCAGCTTCATTTGCTGCTGCTCCCAGTATAACAGCTAAAGGAGATACATTGTATATGAGTGGTCTCGCTACTAAAATTTACCGTCATATTTTTAGTACTAATGAAACTAAACTGATGGTAGATGTTAAAGAGATGGTAGAAAATGCCAATATCGTTTATAATACAGTTACTGTTGATCCGGTAACGGAAGGAGTTTATTTCAATACGATAAAAGGATATGGAGATAATGTGGGTATCAATCAGATTAGTATATTCGATTTTAGTGGTACAACTCCTACACTGAGAGCTGCTTATAATGATTGTACAAAATATCCGGCTGGAGTCTTCTTCACTTCTAATTTTAGATAACTATGAAGAATAATATTATTTATTTTTTATCATGCCTTGTCCTTACTATAGGATTAGCATCTTGTAGTGACGATGATTCCAACGACAATGCTTTACTACTCTCAGTGTCCATTGTCGATGGTGAAAAACAAGATGTTGCACTTGGAAAGTCCCTCACTTTGGAGGCGAAAGTGGAAAATGGTGAAAATGCTCGTTTTGAGTGGACGGTGGATGGTGAGAAGGTGTCAACTGAACTGAAGTATGTGTTTACTCCCGCAAAGGCAGGTATTTACGACGTGAAGTTTGCAGCTTATAAGGATAAAGATGAAGCCTATGCTGCTGTACTGGTGAATGTATATGTGGCTTATGATGCTGTAAAGTCTATGAGTGATATTCAATTCTGGACAGGAGAGGGAGAATGTCAGTCTGCATTAGGCGTGCAATGGATAAGTGGTGACAACTGGGAAGATCCGACACAGGATAATGTCCATTTCTTGAGTTGGGGATATCGCTGGAAAGAAAGTGACCAATCCACCGGATATCAGATGATCTTAGCAATAGCTAAAGCAGATCCTCGCTTCTTTGTTGTGATGGGGCCAGGATTTGGTGGTGATGACAGTCGGTCTATTCGTGGTTTTGGTTATGATGCCAATGGTGATGGTCGTTTTTCTATAAAGAATGAATCCATGTCTATCACATATGATGCAAAGGACTTTACGGATGGGGTAATTTTTCTGAAAGATGATGTGACAGGAGATGGATTTGTATCAACCGATCCTGCCGATTATTGGATGGGTGGCTGGTATGAGAATTATTGTTCGTATTATTTGGGTGATGATGGGAAAAATGTTCCGGAATCATTTGAATATTCTCCGTATATGGCAGACTTGCGTACATTAACTCAGAACAGTTGGGATGCCTGGACTTGTTCCTCAATCAATTCCGGTATGATGAATACTTATCCTTTTGCAGAATGGATGGTAGGGGCTCTTGCAAATCCGAAATAATAGGTACGCATTGATTTATCCTGAAATAAATAAAAGTTCTCTCATATCAATTGATAGGGAGAACTTTTATTATATAATTGAGTGGCTGGGTATTCTTATGAATTATAAAAGTGGTTTTAGTATATAAACTGCCGCAATTATCAGGGTTACTACAATAATAGCAAAGATAATAAGCAGTATTAAACTATAGAAGAACATCAGTATTGTGGTCCAGAAGCTTCTCCACCAAGTATATCCATACAGTTGCTTATAATCCAGGCAGAAGAGGGCAAAGATGAATAGTATGGGCAATTCGTATAAATCGCCTACCTGTGCACTGCCGTTGAAAGGAAGCACTATGATACTAAGCAAGAGTATCTGGCAGGCAATATAAGCTTGTATAAATACATGCTCTGTCAGATTATAGCGCAGTTTGTTCTTTTTACGGCGGAAAGCCATGAGTGTTGCCAGCGCAAAGAGAGGTAATGTGGCGATAATACGGAATGCCTTGTTACCATGTCCCCAACTTTTCAGTAAGTTCCATACTTTTTCCAGAAAAGGTGTATTGTGAATGGCTTTTTCAAGCTTATTAAATACTGATGATCCACCTTCCAGAAGTTCATCTATGAGTTCGTCATCTTCATCACCATTTATTTGGAGGGTGATGTTATCCTTTTTAAGAGAACTTTTTGCTTCCAGTTTTTTCAATTCTTTATCCAGACTTTCTATCGTTTTATTCAGGACTTTTTGGGTAATCGGGTCTGCTACTTCTATCTGTTTTTGCAATTGTTCGCGTGTAGTAAGTATTTCTTGTCTTTGTACTTCCGGAGACTTCCCTTTTTTCTCTTTCAGGGCTTCAGGATCTACCAGTTGCACCGCCATGATGTAAAGGGCGGCAAGTACAAATAATGTCTGGAAGGGACGGAAGTATAAGATTCGTTTGCCGGCAATGAAGTCTCTGATCATATATCCCGGGCGGTAGAGCAAGTCCAGAAGGGTACGCCCGAAACCATTATCAATATTGGTGAATCCTCCTAATATATTTCTGAATGCATTACTGAAACGGTAGCGGGGAGTATTCCGGCTTTGGCCGCAACGGTTGCAATAGCTACCTGTATAAACGGTATCACAATTCAGGCAGATGTTACTTTCCTCACTGATGGGCGGAATGTCTTTTCCACGTACCATCTTGATATGCAAGGCTCGAAGGTACTTCTTACAGGGAGTCCACCAGGGGGATATAAGATCTAATACACGGTCTGGTAGAATTCTGCGTTTGGTAAGGATATACCAAAGCACCAGTATGAAAGACCATAGAAAAACATTACTGTCTTCTCCTTCTTCAAAAGATAACCATAGTAGCACTGCCAGGATTAGTATTTGCCAGATATTGATCATTTTCCTTTTGCGGGGAGTGGGGCGGGGAGCAATAACTGGAACGGAAGGTGAGTTGACAATCGGATGGGAGGATACTGTTACATCCGTACTCGGAGGTGTATCATCAGTCGACTGCTTATCATGAGTTGGTTGTTCATCCGCTTCCAACAGTTCTTCCAGTGAGTTCATAATTTTCCAATGCGGATATTTGCTTAATTCTTCGGCCGTGGTTACCCCATGGGTTACACCGGCAAAGTCCACACCTGCCGCTTTGGCTGTGGCTGCATCTACTGTACTGTCGCCAATGTAAAGGGTTTCTGCTTTGGTGACGTGCAGTTGTTTGATGGCAAACAGTAATCCTTCAGGTGAAGGTTTGGCTGTTTGTACATCTTCTCCACCAACAATGATATTGAAGAAGCTGCCGGGGAAGTGCTGGTCGAGCATTTCCTTTATGCGGTAACGGTATTTGGTGGAGATGATGCCGATGAATGCACCTGCATCTTTCAGTGCAAGCAGCACGGACTTGGTTTCCAGAAAGAGTACGGTGTTTATTGTCATGTGGGTATCCGCTTCCTTCCTGTATTCACTCTTAAAACCAGCCAGTTGGTCTTCATCCGTCACCCCCGTCAGGATGGAGAAAGATTCTTCCAAAGTTTTTCCGATGGTGCGTTTAATATCTTCATCGGTTACATCTGTATAACCATGTTGATTGAGCACATTACGGAAACAGGTAACGATGCCGCGCGAGGAGTCTGCGAGCGTGTAGTCAAAGTCAAAGAGATAAGTCGTATAGCTCATTGTCGCTTTTTGCGGCAAAGTTATAAATTAATTGGAATTTTTAGACTATATTTGTTCGTTCGATGAATTTATTTGAGAAACCGCTAAGTGTTTCCGGATGCTGAGTTGTTACATATGCACGTTAACTATGTAGTATTATGAAATTGTCAGAATTGTTTTTACTGGTTTTATTCCTTTTCTCCCTTTCAGCGTGTGTGTCCCAACAACCGGATACGAAAAGTAAGTGCTATGCCACAGAGTATGTCAACCCCTTTATCGGTACGGATTTTACCGGGAATACATATCCCGGAGCACAAGCCCCGTTCGGCATGGTGCAGCTAAGTCCTGATAACGGACTTCCGGGATGGGATCGTATCTCCGGTTATTTCTATCCGGACAGTACGATTGCAGGTTTTAGTCATACCCATCTTTCAGGTACCGGGGCGGGTGATTTATATGATATATCTTTTATGCCTGTTACTTTACCCTATAAAGAAGCAGATGCTCCATTGGGTATTCATTCTTTATTTTCTCACTCCGAAGAAACTGCCAGTGCCGGATATTATCAGGTTCGGTTGAAAGACTATGATATCAACGTAGAACTGACAGCAACCGAGCGTTGCGGTATTCAACGCTATACCTTTCCCGAAGCAGATGCTGCCATTTTCCTGAACTTGCGAAAGGCTATGAATTGGGATTCTACCAATGATACTTATATTGAGAGAGTCGATTCTGTTACCATACAAGGGTATCGCTTTTCTGACGGTTGGGCACGCGATCAGCATATTTATTTTCGTACCCGCTTCTCTAAACCGTTTAAAGCAATACAGTTGGATACTGCTGCTATTGTCAAGGATGGTGAACGAATAGGAACGTCTGCTATCGCCCGTTTTGATTTCCATACCACTGCAAGAGAGCAGATTCTTGTAACCACTGCCATATCAGGCGTAAGCATGGAGGGTGCTGCCCGTAATCTTGCTGCTGAAGTACCGGAGGATGATTTCGATAAATATCTGGCTGTTACCCGGAAAAATTGGAATGAGCAACTTTCTAAAATAGAAATCACATGCGATGATCCTGATGAGAAAGTCAAATTTTATACGGCTCTGTATCACTCTATGCTGGCACCGACTATTTATAATGATGTGGACGGTACCTATTACGGTCCCGATAAACAAGTGCATCAGGCAGATGGATGGAAAAATTACAGCACTTTCTCATTGTGGGATACCTATCGTGCCGCTCATCCTCTTTACACTTATATAGAGCCACAACGTGTGAACGATATGGTTCAGTCTTTTCTTGCTTTCTATGAACAGAACGGACGTCTTCCGGTATGGAACTTCTATGGAAGTGAAACGGACATGATGATAGGTTATCATGCTGTACCGGTAATTGTGGATGCTTATCTGAAAGGTATAGGAAATTTTGATCCGAAGAAAGCTTTGGAAGCCTGTGTAGCTACAGCCAATATAGATGAATATCGCGGAATTGGATTGTATAAAAAGTATGGTTATGTACCTTATGATGTGACGGATCATTATAACTCGGAGAACTGGTCGCTCTCTAAAACTCTGGAATACGCTTACGATGACTATTGTATTGCCCGTATGGCAGAAAAGTTGGGTGAAAGACAGATTGCAGCTGAATTCTATAAACGTTCTCAAAACTATAAGAATGTATATAATCCCCAGACTTCTTTTATGCAGCCGCGTGATAATAAAGGAAATTTTATTCAACCCTTCAGTCCGGATGACTATACTCCACATATTTGCGAAAGTAACGGTTGGCAATATTTCTGGTCTGTGCAGCAAGATGTCGATGGTTTGATTGGCTTGGTCGGAGGTACGGAGCGTTTTGCCCAGAAACTGGATAGTATGTTCACTTATAATCCTTCTGCGGATGAAGATCTGCCTATTTTCAGTACCGGAATGATTGGGCAGTATGCGCATGGAAATGAACCGAGTCATCATGTCATTTATTTGTTTAATGCTGTAGGGCAACCTTGGAAGGCTCAGAAATATGCCGCCGAGGTGATGCATGAACTTTATAAAAACACGCCTGCCGGTTTATGCGGGAATGAGGATTGTGGTCAGATGTCTGCCTGGTACGTATTTAGCGCAATGGGATTCTATCCGGTAGATCCGGTTAGTGGCAGATATGAAATAGGCACCCCTATGTATCCTGAAATGAAAATGCATTTGGATAACGGCAAGATATTTACGGTATTGGCGCCGGCTGTTAGTAAAGAGAATATATATATCCAGTCGGTGAAACTCGACGGGAAACCTTATGATAAAAGCTATATCACACATGAACAAATAATGAATGGCTCTGTCTTTGAATTTGAGATGGGGAATAAACCGGGGGCAGTGTGGTATGCAATAGAGTGATAAAATGAAGTTGTGGGATTATGGGTGATAACTTTGATTCAACTTATAAACTCCTTTTCCGTAAATACTATGCCAATCTGCTTTTCTATGCCACACGTATTGTGGGTGAGGAAGAAGCAGAGGACGTAGTACAAGATGTATTTGTGGAATTGTGGCGACGAAAAGATACAGTGACGGTGGGAGAGCAGATACAGGCATTTCTGTATCGGGCGGTGTATACCCGTGCTTTGAATGTTTTGAAGCACCGGGACATCAAGAATAGTTACGAAGCTGTCGTAACGGAAATTAATCAGAAGAGGGTTGAATTCTATCAGCCGGATAGTAATGATGTAGTGAAAAGGATAGAGGATCGTGAGCTTAGAAGAGAGCTTTCCGAAGCCATTAATGAACTGCCGGATAAATGCAAGATGGTTTTCAAACTCAGTTATCTGCATGATATGAAGAACAAAGAAATTGCAGAAACAATGGGAATATCGTTGCGGACGGTAGAGGCTCACATGTATAAAGCTTTGAAGTTCCTGCGTGAAAGATTGGGCTACCTCAACTTTATGTTAGTCCTGTTTTTATTGAATAAGGTATAAGTGTTTTTGTCGAAACGATTGTTTTATTAGTATGATGAAGGAAGGAAAAAATAAGTTGAATGAAGAATTACTGGTCAAATTCCTTATGGGTGAATGTTCTGAAGAAGAACTCCGTGAGGTGAACACTTGGCTGAACGAGTCGGACGATAATGCGCGTGAATTGTTCAGGATAGAGGAAATATATCATCTGGGAAAGAATGGCGATTCTACTGATGAGAAAAAAATAGAAAAAGCAGAAAAGCAGTTATTCAAACGGTTGGCACAGGAAGAAGCTAAACAGTTCAAGGTGCGTAGAATGCATACTTGGATGAAGTATGCTGCTATGTTCATAGGAATTTTCTTTGTATCCGGTTTGAGCTATCATATCTATCAGGCTCAAAGTGAAGAACAGTTAGTGGCTGTTGTAGCCCGGGATGAGGTGAAGGAGTTGATGCTGCCCGATGGCACTAAAGTATGGTTGAATAAGCATACAACCTTGAAGTATCCACGTGAGTTCTCTGAAAAGGGAAGAAATGTGTATATGGAGGGAGAGGCCTATTTTGAAGTAAAGAGAAATGTAGAAAAGCCTTTTATTGTGCGAAGTGAAGCCATGCAAGTCAGAGTGCTGGGTACGGTTTTTAACTTGAAGAGTGATAAGATGAACCGCTCGGCAGTAGCTAAACTGAGTAAGGGAGAAATTGAGGTGAAAGGCAATCACAATGAGGGTATGATTGTGTTGGCCCCGGGGCAAAAAGCCGAATTGAACGCTGTAACTCGTCGTCTGGTAGTGAAGCAAGTGGATACAGGTATTGAGAATTGGCATAATAATCAGTTTGTCTTTGAAAATGCCGATATATTTACGATTGCCCGTACTTTAGAGAATTCTTATGGAGTGAAGATTATTCTGGCGCCTGATATGGATGCTACTAAAACATATTCGGGTACACTGAAGAAGAAAAACACTGTGGAGGAAATCCTGAATTTGATTAAAAGTACAAATGCAATACCTATTGAATATAAAATTGTAGGAAATAGTGTATTTTTGTCTCCCAAAAAATAAAAGGAAACTTTTGAAATATATAATCTTATAAATATAATAGTATGAGAAAGCTGCTTTTATCAATGTGCTTTTTGGGCTGTGCTCTCTGGGCGCAGGCTAAAGATTTAACACAATACGTTAACCCGCTGATGGGTACGTTATCCAGTTTCGAACTATCTACAGGTAATACATACCCTGCTATCGCACGTCCATGGGGTATGAATTTCTGGACTCCTCAAACAGGAAAAATGGGAGATGGTTGGCAGTATGTATATACCGCCCATAAAATCCGTGGTTTTAAACAAACCCACCAACCCAGTCCCTGGATTAATGACTACGGTCAGTTTTCTATCATGCCGGTAGTAGGCAAACCCGAATTTAATGAAGATAAGCGTGCCAGTTGGTTCTCTCATAAAGGAGAAGTTGCATTACCTCATTATTATAAGGTGTATCTTGCTGAACACGATGTCGTGACGGAGTTTACTCCCACTGAACGTGCTGTTTTATTCCGTTTTACTTTTCCGGAGAATGAACATTCATATATTGTAGTGGATGCTTTCGACAAAGGATCTTATATTAAAATTATTCCTGAACAAAATAAGATTATCGGATATACAACCCGTAACAGTGGTGGAGTGCCCGATAACTTCAAGAACTACTTTGTCATTGAGTTCGACAAGCCTTTCACTTATCAGGCTTCTGTTGCCGATGGCGTTTTGACAGAGAATCAAAAAGAACAGAAGGCCGGACATGCAGGTGCAATTATTGGTTTTAAAACCCGTAAAGGAGAAATCGTGCATGCTCGTGTAGCCTCTTCCTTTATCGGTTTTGAGCAGGCAGACAGAAACTTGAAAGAGCTTGGAAACGATAGTTTTGATACTTTGGTTCAGAAAGGGCAAGATGCCTGGAACGAGGTATTGGGTAAAATAGAAGTGGATGGTGGTAATCTTGATCAGTATCGTACTTTTTATTCTTGTCTGTATCGTTCGGTACTTTTCCCCCGTGCTTTTTATGAATTTGATGAGGCGGGCAATCCTGTTCATTATAGTCCTTACAATGGTCAGGTATTACCTGGATATATGTATACGGATACCGGCTTCTGGGATACTTTCCGTTGCCTGTTCCCTTTCCTCAACCTGATGTATCCTTCGGTAAACAAACAAATCCAGGAAGGTCTCGTCAATACATATAAGGAAAGCGGTTTCTTCCCTGAATGGGCTAGCCCGGGACATCGCGGTTGTATGATTGGTAATAACTCTGCTTCTGTATTGGCTGATGCCTATCTGAAAGGGGTTAAAGTGGATGATGTGGCTACCTTGTATGAAGGACTTATTCATGGCACAAAGAATGTACATCCGGAAGTTTCTTCTACCGGACGTCTCGGTCATGAATATTATAATGAATTAGGTTATGTTCCTTATGACGTAAAGATCAATGAGAATGCTGCCCGTACTCTGGAATATGCTTATGATGACTGGTGTATCTATCAGATGGCAAAAGCGCTGGATCGTCCGAAGAAAGAGCAGAAACTTTTTGCTAATCGTGCTATGAACTATAAGAACGTGTTCGATAAGGAAAGCCTATTGATGCGTGGGCGTAATAAAGATGGGCAGTTCCAGGCACCTTTCTCTCCTTTGAAATGGGGAGATGCATTTACAGAAGGAAACAGCTGGCATTATTCCTGGTCTGTTTTCCATGATCCGCAAGGTCTGATCGATTTGATGGGTGGTGAAAAAGTATTTGTCGAAATGTTGGATTCTGTGTTTATTGTTCCTCCTATCTTCGATGACAGCTATTATGGACAGGTGATCCACGAAATACGTGAAATGACAGTGATGAATATGGGTAACTATGCGCATGGTAACCAGCCTATACAGCACATGATTTACATGTACAATTATGCCGGACAGCCTTGGAAAGCTCAATATTGGTTGCGTCAGGTGATGAACCGTATGTATACTCCCGGTCCTGATGGGTATTGTGGAGATGAAGACAATGGGCAGACTTCTGCCTGGTATGTGTTCTCAGCATTAGGTTTCTATCCGGTTTGTCCGGGAACCGATGAATATGTTCTCGGTGCTCCTTTGTTCAAGAAAACTACACTTCATCTGGAGAATGGTCGTTCATTGGTCATTGATGCAGCAAACAATAGTTCTGAAAATATGTATATTGAATCGCTTCGCCTGGATGGAGATGAATATACGAAGAATTATGTGAAACACGAAGACCTGTTGAAGGGGGGTGTCCTGAAATTTGATATGGGTAATAAGCCCAACTTGCAGAGAGGAATACATCCGGAAGATTATCCATATTCTTTCTCTAATGAAATAAAAAAGAAGTAAGGGCTGAAGTTAATAATGTAAGAAAGAAGGGAATAGGAATTAAAACTATTCCCTTTTTTGTTTTAATGAAAAAAAATATCATTTTGTAGTAAGTGTATTTTTAGCGACTGTTGTTTTATATATGAAAGTCGGGGGAAAGGGTCTCCTGACAGATTAAAATTAACCAATGTGTAACCTTTAAACTTTGTTTATGGACAACAATCATGCTTTTCAAAGTTCGAAATTTCTACGGGCTTTATTAGTCTTGTTCTTCATGACTGTATCAGTCCAGTGGACTTTTGCCCAACTGAATTTGAACATGTCTCGCACGACATTAGGTACGGTCATCGAACAAATCAAAACTCAATCCAAGTATCAATTTTTTTATGACGACAAACTTGCTGCTACGGCAGTGGAAAAAGTCGATGTGAAGAATGCATCTATCGAAGATGCCTTGACTGCTATTCTTAAAGGGAAAAATATTTCTTTTAAAGTAGAAGATAACATCGTTTATCTTTCAGAGAAGCCTCAATCAGGACAAGAAGGTACCCAACAAGGAAAAGAACGTACGATAACCGGTCAGGTATCGGACGATATGGGACCTCTGATTGGTGTCAACGTATTGGTGAAAGGTACCAGTGTTGGCTGTATCACCGATTTTGACGGTAATTTTACGCTGACCACAACAGAAGCAAATCCTGTAATTCAATTCTCTTATGTCGGTTATAAAACACAGGAGATTGCAGCAAAGGAACAGAGTGTTATCAACCTGATGATGGAGAGCGATTCTCAACTGGTAGAAGAGGTGGTTGTAACGGCCTTGGGTATTAAACGTGCCACTAAAGCATTGAGTTACAATGTTCAGGAAATCAAGAGTGATGAACTGACCAGAGTGAAAGATGCTAACCTTGTAAACTCTTTGTCAGGTAAAGTGGCGGGTGTTACCATTAATGCCAGTTCCTCCGGTGTAGGTGGCGCCAGTAAAGTAGTGATGCGTGGTACGAAAGGTATTGACCAGTCCAGTAACGCTCTTTATGTGATCGATGGTGTACCTATGTTCAATCTTTCAGGTGAAGGTGGTCAGGAATTTGATTCTAAAGGTTCTTCGGAAGCGATTGCAGATATAAATCCGGAAGACATCGAATCTATGTCTGTACTGACGGGTGCTGCCGCTGCCGCTTTGTATGGTAGTCACGCTGCCAATGGTGCTATTGTTATTACAACTAAGAAAGGTAAGGAAGGGCGTCTGAGTTTGACTGTATCACAGAATACTGAATTTCTCCGCCCGTTTGTTACTCCTAATTTTCAGAATTCCTATGGTACAGGCGATCTGCTGTCCAGTGCAGGCTCTGTAGAAAAAAGCTGGGGTAATAAATTGAACCCTTCCAATTACATGGGATATGATCCGATCAATGACTTCCTGAGAACAGGTGTGGTAGCTACCGAAACCGTTTCTTTATCTACAGGTACGGAAAAGAATCAGACCTACTTCTCTGCGAGTGCTGTGAATTCTGTCGGTATGGTTCCGAATAACGATTATGACCGTTATAATTTTACTTTCCGCAACACTACTTCTTTCCTGAATGATAAGATGACACTGGATGTAAGTGCTTCTTATATCAAGCAGAAAGACCAGAACATGGTGAATCAGGGTACTTACTCCAATCCGTTGGTTACAGCTTATTTGTTCCCTCGTGGTGACGACTGGAATGAGATTAAGATGTACGAACGCTGGGATACTTCCCGCAACATCTATACACAATATTGGCCACAGGGTATCGATACTTTTACAGGACAAAATCCGTACTGGATTGCTTATCGTAACCTGCGTGAGAATAATAAGGACCGTTATATGCTGAGCGGTAGCTTGAGCTATAAGATTTTAGATTGGTTGAGTGTATCGGGTCGTGTGCGTGTGGATAACTCTGCAAGTACTTATACGGAAAAGCTTTATGCTACAAGTAATACTACATTGGCCGAAGGCTCTAACAACGGTTTGTATGGTATTTCTAATACGAATGACAAGCAAACTTATGCTGATATCATGTTGAACATCAATAAAAACTTTGGTGAAAATCTTACTTTCCAAGCTAATATTGGTGCTTCTTTATCGGATATGCAACAAGATGTACTGCAAAATCGTGGTCCTATCAGTGAAGACGGTATTCCTAACGTTTTCAATGTATTCCAGTTGGATGACAGTAAGACAAAACGTACGCAGTCAGGTTTTCATGATCAGACTCAGTCTGTTTTTGCCAGTCTTGAATTAGGATATAAGAGTACTTATTACCTGACTTTGACCGGACGTTCTGACTGGCCTTCACAATTGGCTGGTCCTAACTCTACTCAGAGTGCATTCCTTTATCCTTCAGTCGGTGGTTCTGTTATTTTGTCCGAGTTACTGAAATTGCCACAACAGATTTCTTTCCTGAAGGTACGCGGCTCATTTGCATCTGTGGGTCTTCCTTTCCCGCGTTTCCTGGCCAACCCTACTTATTCATGGGATAACTCCAATAAGGTTTGGCAATCCAAACGTAACTATCCGATGTATAATCTGAAACCGGAAAGAACAGATTCATGGGAAGTAGGTCTTACTGCCCGTTTCCTGAATCATTTTAATCTGGATTTGGCTTTGTATACTACTAAAACTTATAATCAGACGTTTGACCCTAAGATTTCCGTATCTTCCGGTTACTCAACATTGTATGTGCAGACGGGTAGCGTACGAAATAAGGGTGTTGAATTAGGATTAGGTTACTCTAATGAATGGGGTAAATTTAAATGGTCCAGCAATTACGTATTCAGTACCAATAAGAATGAAATTCTTGAACTGCTGGAAAACTATGTGCATCCTGAAACCGGCACTGTCATCACCAAAGAACGCTTGGATGTAGGTGGTATGGGACAGGCTCGTTTCATTTTGAAGAAAGGTGGCTCTCTGGGTGATCTCTATTCTACTGCCGACCTGCAACGTGATAGTAACGGCAATATTCTGGTAGATCAGAATGGTAGTGTGACTGCTAACTATAATGCAGAAGATATTAAATTGGGTAGTGTATTTGCAAAATGCAATATGTCGTGGAGAAATGATTTCAGCTGGAAGAACCTGAATTTTGGTTTCATGCTCTCTGCACGTATTGGTGGTATTGTTTACTCTGCTACACAGGCTGCTATGGATATGTATGGTGTTTCTGAGTCAACAGAAATTGCGCGTAATCAAGGTGGTGTTTATGTGAATGGAACGGACTTGGTAAATGCACAGAAATGGTATACTACTATCGGTTCTCAGTCCGGTATTCCACAATATTATACTTACAGTGCTACTAACCTGCGTCTCCAGGAGGCTAGTGTCGGTTATACTATTCCAAGAGATAAGCTTTGGAATGTGGCTGACGTGACCGTATCTCTGGTAGGCCGTAACTTACTGATGCTTTATTGTAAAGCTCCGTTCGATCCGGAAGCAGTAGCTTCTACCGGTAACTATTATCAGGGTATTGACAACTTTATGACGCCGAGTGCACGTAGCTTAGGATTCAATGTAAGATTTAAGTTCTAACAGATTAAAGAAAGAAAAACAATGAGAAAATCAATTATAAAATTCGCTTTATGCGGTGGAATGTTAGCTGGCATGTTGGCATCTTGCACAGGTGATTATATGGATTATAATACCAATCCGTATGAAGCAACCAAAGACCAGATGGACCGTGATGCCTACTTGACCCGTTCGGCATTGACAGGTATGCAGGGATATGTCATCCCTACGGATGTACTTCTTAATCAGTTTCTGGAGGCCCTTTTGGGTGGACCTTATGGTGGCTATCTGGCGGAATCCAATTCCGGTTTCACGAACCGTTTCTCCAACTACAACCAATCTCAGGACTGGGTAGGTAAATTATATAAAGATGTTATTCCTAATGTGTATGCTAACTATGCACAGTTGGAAGCTGCAACAGAAGACCCCGTTTATTTGTCAGTAGGAAAAGTTGTAAAGGTAGCAGCTATCTTGCGTGTTACAGATGGATACGGTCCTATTCCTTATTCCCAGTTGGGAGCCAATGGTGACCTGACTGCTCCGCTGGATACTCAGAAGAAAGTTTATGAGACTATGTTGAATGAACTGGATGAGGCAGTGACTGCATTATTACCACATCGTACGGAAACTTTTTCATCCAAAGCTGATAAGGTTTATAGTGGTAAAGTGGAAAACTGGATAAAATTGGCGAATTCTTTGAAATTGCGTATGGCTATGCGTATGGTATATGTAGATTCTACTACGGCGCAAGCTAAAGCGGTGGAAGCTGTTGACTCAGAAAGAGGAGGTGTGTTTACATCGAATGATGATAATGCAACCATTCAGGCTACTACTAATCCATTCAGAGTTATTATGTACGAATATAATGGTGGTGACTCTCGTATTGCGGCAGATATTACTGCCTATATGAATGGCTACAAAGATCCTCGTCGTGAAAAATATTTTGTAGAATCTACCTTTACAACAGCCGATGGAGTGAAGAACGGTTATCATGGTATTCGTTTGGGAACTGAACCGCTTCCGAGTGAAACAGCTCATAAGTATTCTAACATGAATGTTGAAGCCAATACGAAACTTGTTTGGATGACTGCTGCTGAAGTTGCCTTCCTGCGTGCCGAAGGTGCATTGCGTGGTTGGAACATGGGTGGAACTGCAGAAAGTTTTTATAAGAAAGGCGTAGAGTTATCATTCAGTCAATGGGGGGCTTCCGGTGCGGATGCTTATCTGGAAGATGGTAGTAGTTTACCCGATCTGTATAAAGATCCTCTGGGAACTTATAGTTATAACGGTTCTCAGCCGACTATTACGATTAAGTATGATAATAGCGCCGTCTTTGAAACAAATCTGGAACGTATAATTACCCAGAAATGGATCGCCATATTCCCGTTGGGTAACGAAGCATGGGCTGAATTCCGTCGTACGGGTTACCCGCGCTTGATGACTGCTGCCGTTAATAAAAACAAGGCGGAAGTTCCCGAAGGTACTTTCCCACGCCGCTTGCCTTATCCGCAGGATGAGTACAAGGACAATGGTACGAATGTGCAGAATGCTCTGCAAGATTTGAAACCTGCGAACGATAGAATGTCTTCCAAAGTATGGTGGGACTGCAACCCTAACATCTAATAAAGAAAAGAATTATGAAAAATAAAATGAAAAATATATTCATCGTAGCTTCCTGCTTCGCTGCCATAACCTGTTTCAGCGCATGCGACGACTGGACGGAAGTAGAGAATGTGAATATCAATACTCCCGGAATAGAGGAACAAGATCCGGCTGCGTATGCCAAATATCTGCAAAATCTGGTAGCCTATAAAAATTCGGACCATAAGGTTGTATATGCCTGGTTCGACAATAGCGAGAAAACGCCGTTCAGTCGTGGACAGCATATCGCTGATGCTCCTGACAGTTTAGACGTAATTTCCATGATGTATCCGGCAGAACTGGCTGATTTTGAATTAGCTGATATGCAAACTGTACATGCTAAGGGTACCAAGGTGGTATATACTATCAGTTTTGATAAGATTCAAAAAGAATATACTGAAAAAGTAAAGGAAGGTACGGAAACCGGATCTTTCGATACTTATCTGAAGTCAGAAATGGACAAACAGATTGGTTATGCAGGGAGCTTCGATGGTATGATTACTGAATATAAGGGAAATAATCCTATTTATATGTCTGCCGAACAAAAAGCGGAGGCAAAGAAATATCAGGATATTTTTTTCAGCGCTGTTTCAACCTGGAAAACTGCTAATGCAGATAAGTTGCTGACATTTCAGGGATATCCGGAAAATCTGATTGAGCAGACCGTTTTGACTGATTGTAAGCACATCATCCTGGCTACGGATAATGTAACGGATGATGCACAGTTATCGGTATTTGCCCGTTTGGCCATGGCTGCTGCAGGTGTTCCGACTGATCGTTTCGTAGTTGCAGTTTCCACAGCTTCACTGGATGCATCTGATAAGCAAACCGGGTTCTACGGTACCGACCGGGCGCTTACAGAAGCAGCTTATTGGACTACGGAACCATCAGATGGCTATACCCGTGCCGGATTGGCTATCTATAATGTTCAGAATGACTATTACAATGCTACTAACACATACCAGTATGTGAAAGAGGCTATTAATATTATGAACCCTGCTCCTAAAAAATAAATCAAGCTATGAAATTAAAAAACTTATACTTACTATCGATCACATTGCTGTCTGTAGCTTTGGCGGCTTGTAGTGATGATACTGAAACGTTTGATAACCAAGTGTATGTAGATGCTTCGGTGAAGACTAGTAATGTTTTACTGAAGAATACGATTCCTTCTGCGGAAGGTGAATTCAGGGTTGCTATGGCTAAGCCGGAAAATGCAGATGTAACTATTTCCTTGAAAGCTGAACCTGCGTTGGTTGATACTTATAATGCTGCATTTTATGATAATGCTGAGGCTTTGCCGAGTAAGCACTATACATTGGAAACTCCACAGACCGTGATTCCTGCCGGATCCGTTCTTTCAGAAAAAGTCACATTGAAATTTGGTAATCTGACAGAGCTGGATGCTGAAAAAGTATATGTGTTACCTGTAACCATTGATCAGGCTAACGTAGGTATTCTGCAAAGTGCCCGTACCATGTATTACGTATTTAAAGGTGCTGCACTTATCAATGTAGTAGCTGATCTTACTAAGAATCTTGTATACGTAAATTGGGGTACACCTGAAAAGGCAAATGGTTTACGGAAGATGACTGTGGAAGTATTAGTGAATCCCAGCAAGCTCGATAAAGCTATCAGTACAGTTCTGGGTATTGAAGGATATTTCCTGCTCCGTTTCGGAGATACTGCGCCGGCAAAGAATTGTTTGCAGATTGTAGGTCCTGGAGATAAGAAGATAAATTCAGAAGATCTGACTGTGGCTACCGGTGAATGGACACATATTGCTGTGACTTATGATGCTGATGCTCAAAAAGTGATAGCCTATTTCAATGGCGTGAATAAATTGGAAGCGACAGCGAATTGGGGAGCATTGGATTTGGGAAAGACCAAAACTGATGAGGGTGATGGTTTCTGGATTGGTCACTCTTATAACCGTGATCGTTGGTTTGATGGTGAAATGTCCGAATGCCGTATTTGGAATAAAGTTTTAACTCAGGAGGAGATTAATGCAAAGAATCATTTCTACCAGGTAGAACCGGGTGCGGAAGGACTGGTTGCCTATTGGAAATTTGATGAAGGTGTAGGTACTTCAATAGCCGATTATAGCGGGAATGAGAATCACGCTACAGCGGTAGAATCGCTTACTTGGACTGCAGTAGAATTGCCTGCGAAATAAATTAAGTTATATTTTAAATAGATGTATATTATGAAATATATGAATCACATAAAATTAGGCTTGTTGGCAGTTACCTTTGCCTGTGCAGGAACTGTTTTCACAAGTTGTGAAGATGACATTACGATCAATGCCGTTAATACAGAAAAGCTGGATACAGTGGACGGCGTATACGGTTATGTCAGATCAGCTGCCGGAGCACGCGAACTTACTTCGATTTCTCTCTTCGGGGATAAATCCGGTGCGGGACATCTTTATTTTGAATTGAGTAAAGCTGCTGAAAAAGACATAACGGTTACTTTCAAAGTAGATGCAACAGCGCTTGAGGCTTATAATGCTGCTCATGGTACATCTTATGCTATGTATCCTGCTGATAAATTGAGCTTGGCAAATGGTGGTACGGCAACTGTTAAAACCGGAGAGAAAAAGTCCGGTGCAGTAGAGTTAACTATTAATGCCGGAGGTTCAATCGGTTCAACCTATGCAGTAGCTGTTTCAGCTACTGCAAATGATGGAGTGGCTGTTTCTGCTAATAATCAGACTTATATTTATCTGGTGAAGCCATTGGCGGCTGTGCCTGATTCTAAAAAGGGAGATGTACGTACTCTCTGTTTTGTGGAAGTGAATGATGAAAATATCCTGAATTGTGGTGAATACGTAATGAAGGAAAGTGGAAAACCGTTCTTTGATGTAGTTAGTATCTTTGCTGCCAACATCAATGTGGATAGTGAAAGCGGCCGTGTGCATATTCATTGTAACGATCAGGTATCTTTCCTGTTGAAAAATGCAGATAAATTCATCCGTCCTTTGCAGGCTAAAGGTATCAAAGTCAATATGAGTATCTTGGGTAATCATGATGAAGCCGGTATGGGTAACTTATCGCAGGCTGCTGCGGCTGATTTTGCCAAAGAATTGAAAGCATTTGTCGATATTTATGGTTTGGACGGTATTGATTTTGATGACGAGTATACAGACTACAAAGAGAATCCGAGTCCGGGCTTCGAGCAACGTTCCCGTGAGAATTACTGCCGCTTAATCAGCGAATGTCGTAAGGTGATGCCTGATAAATTGCTGGGTATTTATGAATATAAAAGTAATTTTGAGGATTCTCCAAGCGGAACTGTCGACGGTAAGTCTATTGGCGAGTTGGTAGATTATATGTGTTATGGAACTTATCAGAGATACGTCAAAGGACGCGAATCTAATTTCACCGGACTTCCCAAATCAAAGTATGGCCCTTATTCATTGAAGATTAATGAAGAATATAAAGGTGGCTGGACAAGTTTTAAAGAAGAAACGATTCAGGACCTGAAAGATGCCGGATATGGTTTGCAGGTATTCTATAACCCGAAACCACAATTGTATTCTTATGATTATTATTTCACAGCTGTAAGTAAGATTCTGTTCAATGATGAGGTAGAATGGAGTGGCAAGTATTATGGAAGGACGGACTTTACGGCTTCAACAGGGGTTAAGTCTAACTATGAAGCTTATCTGGGTGAATGGCAAGTAGCTTCTACCAGTTCTTTATTCTTCTTTACGCCTCCCGAAGGTGGTAATGGCTGGTGGGATTATAATGGAGATCAGACATTTGATATTCGTATTGAGGCTAAAGAGGATGGTAAGACTTACTATATCTATGGTTGGGGAGAATATCCTGAAGTAACCAATAAATATCCTTTGGTAGCTGAATTTGATTCCAATAATGGTAACTTTACTATTTCCATGCCTCAGGTTATTCATGAAGGTGATACAGAGGATCCTGAAACATGGGAAATGAGATGGGGAACTTATAAGAATGGTAACCAGAATACTTGGAAATACGATACAAATACAACTGCTACGAAGGGAGCATTTGATCCACTTGGAAATCTGACTCTAACGGGTAGAGGCCAACGTTATGGCATATCTCTGTGCCGTATAGTAGATGGTACGGCAGAATTGCCGGAAGCATATTATGATGCTTATTATCATCCTGGTGCTAATTATAACCTGACTAAAAAGTAAGCTTTTGGCTTTTTAAAAGAGAATGTCTCAAATAATCATGCTATTTTATGTATCTTTGAGACATTCTCTTAACTATCTTGCTGACCGATAACTTCGGACACATGAATTCTGGTGAAACATATTTCCGATAACAAAATAATGAATCGAATATGAGAATACATTTTATTTATTTTATTGTAATTATTTGTCTGGCAAGTAGTTGCTCTTCTAAGCAAAAAGAGGTCTTTTCACCTGATGGTCGTATCAGGTTACAGTTTGTTCTGAATGACAGTAACCGTATGACCTACCAAATTGAAGTTGACAGTATTCCTTTTGTAGCTTCTTCCTGTTTGGGATTCGAAGCAGAGAATGGGATTAATCTTCATAAAGAATTCCGCATTGTAGATATTGATTTCACTACCCAGGATGAAACCTGGGCGCAACCTTGGGGAGAAAATAAAACCGTTCGCAACCACTACAATGAAATGACTGTTCACTTGTCTGATGCAGCTGCTACCAAACTGATTTTACGGTTTCGTGTATTCGATGATGGGGTAGGATTCCGCTACGAGTATGAAGTGTCCGGAGCAGACAGTCTTCTTATCACGGATGAGCTGACTGCGTTCAATATAGCACAGGATGGTACTTCATGGTCCATACCTGCCAATTATGATACTTATGAATTGCTATATCGTACGCAGCCTGTCAGCCGGATAGACAATGCCAATACTCCCATGACATTTAAGGCAGGCAATGTATATGCCAGCATTCACGAAGCAGCATTGACGGACTTCCCCGAGATGACATTGAAAAATACAGGTGGTTGCAAATTCAAGTCGGAACTGGCTCCTTGGCCTGATGGCATTAAAGTGCGGGTAAACGGTGGTGTTTTCAAGTCGCCTTGGCGTACCATACAGATTGCTCCGAAAGCTGTCGGTTTAATTAACTCCGGGCTTATACTGAATCTGAATGAGCCTTGTGTACTGGAAACTACGGATTGGATACGTCCAATGAAATATGTAGGTATCTGGTGGGGAATGCATCTGGGTGTAGAAAGCTGGGTGATAAATGACCGCCACGGTGCCACAACGGAGAATGCTAAACGGTATATTGACTTTGCAGCAGCCAACAACATTGAAGGAGTGATGTTTGAAGGCTGGAACGCCGGTTGGGAAAATTGGGGAGGCTCTCAGGACTTTGATTATACGCGTCCGTATGCTGACTTTGATATAAAGGAAATAGCCCGTTATGCTAAGGAAAAAGGAATTGAGATTATTGGACACCATGAAACGGGTGGCAACATAATCAATTATGAGAGACAACTGGATAAGTCTTATAAATGGTATGCTGACCTGGGTATTCATAGTGTGAAGACCGGTTATGCCGGCGGACTTCCCAATGGGCACAATCATCATGGGCAATACAATGTACGTCATTATCGTAAAGTGGTAGAGACTGCTGCAAAATATCATACCACTCTTGATGTACACGAACCAATCAAAGACACTGGTATCCGTCGTACATACCCCAATATGATGACTCGTGAGGGGGCCCGTGGCATGGAATGGAATGCCTGGAGCGAAGGCAATCCACCCGAACATCACGTGCTTTTGCCATTTACCCGCCTGTTGTCAGGACCAATGGACTATACTCCGGGAATCTTCGACATACTGTATGAGCGTGCTAAAAAGTCTCCTTATCGCAAGAAGTGGAATATGAAGGATAGTAAGGATTGCCGGATCAATTCTACGCTGGCGAAACAGATCGCTAACTGGGTGATACTTTATTCTCCTTTACAAATGGCTGCCGACATGATTGAGAATTACGAAGGACATCCTGCTTTTCAATTCTTCCGCGATTTTGATGCTGATTGTGACTGGTCGGAAGCGCTGGCAGGTGAGCCGGGAGAATATGTAGTCATAGTGCGCCGTGCAGGAGAAAAATATTTCCTGGGTGCAGCTACTAATGAAGACGCACGTGAGGTTACAGTCAAATTGGATTTTCTGGAAAAAGACAAGACTTACAGGGCTGTCATTTATGCTGATGGTAAAGAGGCTGACTGGATAACGAATCCTACGGCTTATGAGATTATAGAGAAGCAGGTGACTGCTGAAGACACTCTGTCTGTGGACATGGCAAGAGGTGGAGGACAAGCCATTACTTTTATGCCACTTTGATATGAATATGTAATACTATTAAGAATATGAAGAAAAACATGAAACTGAATTTTATGTTGATGAGTGGAGTGCTGTTATTCGGAATGTACAGTTGTACCCCGGGAGCGCAGGATTATTCATCATACGTTAATCCGTTTATCGGTACGGGAGGGCATGGACATACTTACCCTGGGGCTGTAGTTCCGAACGGAATGATACAACCCAGTCCCGACACACGCATTTATCAGTGGGATGCCTGTTCCGGATATTATTATGCAGATTCTACTATTAATGGGTTTTCGCATACCCATCTCAGCGGTACAGGTTGTGGAGACTATGGTGATGTATTGCTGATGCCTACCGTAGGCAAACAGGATTATCATGCAATGGGAGAAGAGAGCCAACAGATGGCTTATGCTTCTGCTTTCTCTCATGACAATGAAGTGGCACAACCGGGGTACTATTCAGTCTTTTTGGATCGTTATCAGGTAAAAGCCGAATTGACGGCTACCAAACGTGCAGCTATTCACCGCTATACTTTTCCGAAGGCGGAAGATGCCGGATTTATACTGGACCTGGATTACAGCCTGCAGCGTCAGAAGAATGAAGAGATGGAGTTGGAGGTAATCAGTGATACAGAAATACGAGGACGTAAGAAAACAGTATATTGGGCATTTGACCAGTATATCAATTTTTATGCGAAGTTTTCCAAACCTTTTACCTATACATTGGTAACTGACTCTATGGCATTGGATGAAGGTGGTCCACTTTTTCCGACAGCTAAGGCTTTGTTACAGTTCCAGACAGATAATAATGAGGAAGTTCTTGTGAAAGTCGGTGTTTCTGCTGTAGATATGGATGGGGCACGAAAGAATGTGGAGGCTGAAATACCTGAATGGGACTTTAACGGTGTGCGTAGTGCTGCCCGTGAATCATGGAATAATTATCTTGCCAAGATAGATATTGAAACCTCTGATAAGGATCAGCGAGTGATGTTTTATACTGCACTCTATCATACCGGTGTGCAACCTAATTTGTTTACAGATGCCGATGGACGCTATCTGGGTATGGATTTGAAACCTCATCAGGGCAGTGTGGAAGAGCCTGTCTATACCGTATTCTCTTTATGGGATACATTCAGAGCATATCATCCGTTGATGACAATTATCGATCCTGATTTAAATGAAGCCTTTATCCGTTCATTGATCCGGAAACAGCATGAGGGTGGTGTATATCCTATGTGGGAACTGGCCGGAAACTATACGGGAACAATGATAGGTTATCATGCTGCATCTATTATAGCTGATGCTTACACAAAAGGTTATCGTAATTTCGATGTGGAAGATGCATACAAGGCTTGCATCCGCGCTGCGGAATATGATACGACCGGTATATTATGTCCGCCGTTAGTATTGCCCCACCTGATGCCTCAAGCTAAATACTGGAAGAATAAAATAGGTTATGTGCCTTGCGACAAGGATAATGAATCGGTGGCAAAGGCGTTGGAATATGCTTATGATGACTGGTGTATTTCTGTGCTGGCAGATGCTATGGGAGATGAACCGAATGAGGAAAAATATGCAGCCTTTGCTAAGGGATACCAGGTTTATTTTGATGCTTCTACCCGTTTTATGCGCGGACTGGACAGTGAAGGTAACTGGCGTACTCCTTTCAATCCCCGTTCATCCAATCACCGTAGTGACGACTATTGCGAAGGTACAGCCTGGCAATGGACTTGGTTTGTGCCTCATGATATAGATGGATTAGTGGAACTGATGGGAGGACGTGATGCCTTTATCGGTAAACTGGATTCTTTGTTTATTGCCGATTCTGCTTTGGAGGGTGATATGGTTTCTGCTGATATCTCCGGTTTGATAGGACAATATGCACATGGCAATGAACCGAGCCATCATATTACTCATCTGTATAACTATGTGGATCAACCCTGGCGGACACAAGAGCTGGTGGATCAAGTATTACATACCCTTTATTTCAATGATCCGGACGGATTGTCGGGTAATGAGGATTGCGGACAGATGTCCGCGTGGTTCATTCTTAATTCTATGGGTTTCTATCAGGTATGTCCGGGTAAACCGGTTTATTCTATCGGTCGCCCATTATTCGAAAAATCTACCATTCAGTTGAAAGATGGCAAGACATTCACTGTCATAGCACATAATAACAGTCGCGAGAACAAGTATGTGCAGAGTATGGTACTGAATGGAAAGAAGTTGGATAAGCCTTTCTTTACGCATCAGGATATAGTAGATGGTGGTACGTTGGAACTGACGATGGGGAATGTTCCTCTGAAGTGAAGAAGAATGATTTAGTCAATAGGTATGAATCAAAATAGTCGTAATCCGATTTCCTGGGTACCCACCGTCTACTTTGCCATGGGGCTTCCCTTTGTTGTACTGAATATGGTGTCTGTGCTGATGTTCAAGGGATTGGGGATTGGTGATGCACAGATTGCTTTGTGGACATCACTGATTATGTTGCCTTGGACACTGAAATTCCTTTGGAGTCCGTTCTTGGAAATGTTCAAGACAAAGAAGTTCTTTGTGGTGCTGACACAATTGATTACCGGGGCAGGTTTTGCCCTGGTAGCATTGGCGTTGCATCTTCCGGCTTTCTTTGCCGTGTGTATTGCTTTGTTGGCGGTTATTGCTTTCAGCGGGGCGACACATGATGTTGCAACAGATGGCGTTTATATGTCGGAACTGAATAAGCAGGATCAGGCCAAGTATATCGGTTGGCAAGGTGCTTTCTATAATATTGCTAAGATTGTTGCATCCGGCGGACTGGTTTGGTTGGCAGGATGGTTGCTGAAATACTTCGGAGGAGTTCAGGGAGCGGAAGAAGCTGTTCGCCATGAAGCGACTGTGCAAGCATGGATGATGGTTATGTTGATTCTGGCTGTTGTAATGGTATTTCTGGGAGTATACCATATGCGTATGTTGCCTTCGGGAGGAACTGCAGCCACAGGCGCAGCGTCCGGCAGGGAAACTTGGAACCGGTTGGTGGAAGTTATCCGTGCTTTCTTTCAGAAGAAGCATATCTGGTATTATGTGGCATTTATCATTCTTTATCGTCTGGCCGAGGGTTTTGTCATGAAGATTGTTCCGTTGTTTTTAAAGGCGGAACGCTCTGTTGGAGGCTTGGGACTGGGAGAACAGGAGATCGGTCTGTATTATGGTACTTACGGGGCAGCTGCTTTTGTATTGGGATCCCTGTTGGCAGGTTATTACATCTCTCACAGAGGACTGAGCCGGACATTGTTTTCGTTGTGTTGTGTCTTCAACCTGCCGTTTCTGGCTTATACATTGCTGGCCATTTATCAGCCGGAGAATGGTATGCTGATAGGCGGTGCCATCGTGCTTGAATACTTCGGGTATGGTTTTGGATTCGTAGGTCTGACCCTGTTTATGATGCAGCAAGTGGCTCCCGGCAAACATCAGATGGCCCATTATGCTTTTGCTTCGGGTATCATGAATCTGGGAGTGATGCTTCCGGGATCTATCAGTGGTTTTGTCAGTGATGCGTTGGGATATAAGGCATTTTTTATTTTTACGATGTTTGCTACTATTCCGGCATTTCTGATCACTTATTTTGTACCATTCACCTATCCGGATGAAAAGAAGAATCAATGAAATATATAACTAATAAATAGAAGAATTATGAAACAGATGATGAATATGCCTTGGGAAGAACGCCCGGAAGGTTGCTCAGACGTAATGTGGCGTTACTCTAAAAACCCGGTTATCGGACGCTATCACATTCCGACTTCCAACAGTATTTTCAACAGTGCGGTAGTTCCGTTCGGAGATGGATTTGCCGGTGTCTTCCGTTGTGATAATAAGGCAGTGCAGATGAATATCTTTGCGGGCTTTAGTAAAGACGGAATCAATTGGGAAATAAACCATGAGCCTATCTGTTTCAAGGCGGGGAATACGGAGATGATAGAGTCCGAGTATAAATACGATCCGCGTGTCACCTGGATTGAAGACCGTTACTGGATAACCTGGTGTAATGGTTACCATGGACCTACTATCGGTATTGCATATACATTCGACTTCAAAGAATTCTTCCAGTGCGAAAATGCCTTTTTGCCTTTTAACCGTAACGGGGTACTTTTTCCGCAGAAGATAGATGGTAAATATGCTATGTTGAGCCGTCCGAGCGATAACGGTCATACACCGTTTGGAGATATTTACATCAGTTACAGTCCGGACATGAAATATTGGGGAGAACACCGTTGTGTGATGAAAGTTACCCCTTTCCCTGAAAGTGCATGGCAGTGTACGAAGATAGGTGCCGGTTCTGTACCGTTCCTTACTGAAGAGGGCTGGTTGATATTTTATCATGGGGTTATTACTACCTGCAACGGTTTCCGTTATTCTATGGGAGCGGCTATTCTTGATAAAGAAAATCCGGCAAAGGTATTGTATCGCACACGTCCGTACTTGCTTGCTCCTGCTGCTCCTTATGAATTGCAGGGAGATGTGCCCAATGTAGTATTTCCTTGTGCTTCTTTGCAGGATGGAGATAAAGTGGCAGTATATTATGGCGCTGCCGATACAGTTGTAGGTATGGCCTTTGGTTATATTTCGGAAATCATAGAATTTACGAAGAAGAACAGCATTATATAGTTAATCCCTTAAAGAATCAGTCGACTATGAAACGTATTTTATTGGCTTACACACTTTCTGCCCTTTGTCTGCTTCCGGCATTTGCCGGAGGTGGAGAGGGGGCTTTACCTATAAGCTATGTCAATCCTTTCATCGGTACCACCAACTTCGGAACTACTAATCCGGGAGCGGTCTGTCCCAATGGAATGATGTCCGTGGTTCCTTTCAATGTGATGGGATCGGAAGATAATAAGTATGATAAAGATGCCCGTTGGTGGTCTACTCCTTACGAGTATCACAATTGCTTTTTTACCGGATATTCGCATGTTAATCTAAGTGGTGTGGGGTGTCCTGAACTGGGTTCTTTGTTGCTGATGCCTACTACGGGTGAATTGTCCGTAGATTACAAGGAGTATGGAAGTCGTTATAAGGATGAACAGGCTTCTCCAGGGTATTACAGTAATTTCCTCACTCGTTATAATGTAAAGACTGAGGTGTCTGCCACGCCTCGTACTGGTGTTTCCCGCTTTACTTTTCCAGCCGGACAAAGTCATATTTTGCTGAATTTGGGTGAAGGCTTAACGAATGAAACTGGTGCTTTTCTGAAGCAGGTAAGCGATACCGAATTTGAAGGAGTGAAGTTATTGGGAACTTTCTGCTATAACCCCCAGGCAGTATTCCCTATCTATTTCGTAATGCGCGTCAACAAGCAACCGACGTCCAGTGGTTATTGGAAGAAACAACGCCCCATGACCGGCGTTGAAGCCGAATGGGACCCGGACAACGGACGTTATAAACTCTATACCCGTTACCGTAAAGAGATTGCTGGAGATGATATCGGTGCTTTTCTAACCTTCGACACAACGGAAGGTGAGCAGATAGAAGTCCAAATGGGAGTTTCTTTTGTCAGCATCGAAAATGCACGTCTGAACCTGGATACGGAACAGGGTGGAAAGAATTTTAGTCAAGTATTGGCTGATGCCCGTGCCAGTTGGAATGAGGACCTTTCGCGTATCCTTGTCGAAGGCGGAACGGAAGAACAGAAAACAGTCTTTTACACTGCCCTTTATCATACATTGATACATCCTAATATTTTGCAAGATGTTAACGGGCAATATCCTGCTATGGAAAGTTATGAAATACTGACTACGGATGGAGACCGTTATACCGTTTTTTCTTTGTGGGATACTTATCGTAATGTTCACCAACTCCTGACATTGGTTTATCCTGAGCGTCAGTTGCAAATGGTGCGTTCCATGCTCGATATGTATCGTGAACATGGTTGGCTCCCCAAATGGGAACTCTACGGACGTGAAACGTTAACTATGGAGGGCGACCCGTCTATTCCTGTCATCGTTGATACCTGGTTGAAAGGGTTGCGTGATTTTGATATCAATCTGGCTTATGAGGCTATGTATAAATCTGCCACTTTGCCCGGGGCTGAAAATTTATTGCGTCCGGATAATGACGATTATCTCTCATTGGGCTATGTTCCTCTGCGTGAGCAATATGATAATTCTGTCTCTCATGCATTGGAGTATTACATTGCAGACTATTCTCTTTCGCTTCTGGCAGATGCATTGGGCAAGAAAGAGGATGCCCGTCTTTTTTATAACCGTTCATTGGGCTATAAACACTATTATAGTAAAGAATTCGGCACTTTCCGTCCTATTTTGCCGGATGGTCAGTTCTATTCACCTTTCAATCCGAGACAGGGAGAGAATTTTGAACCGAATCCCGGTTTTCATGAAGGATGTGCCTGGAATTACAGTTTCTATGTTCCTCACGATGTGAAAGGACTTGCCCGTCTTATGGGTGGACAGAAACCTTTCATTGAAAAGCTTCAGCGTGTCTTTGATGATGGACTCTATGATCCCGCCAATGAACCCGACATTGCCTACGCTCATCTCTTTTCTTATTTCAAGGGAGAAGAATGGCGTACACAAAAGGAGACTCAACGGCTTTTGCAGAAGTATTTCAAGAATGCTCCCGATGGTATTCCCGGTAATGATGATACCGGTACGATGTCTACCTGGGCTATTTTCAACATGATAGGATTCTATCCCGACTGTCCCGGTGCTCCGTATTATACTCTTACTACGCCTGTATTCGATAAGGTGGTGATTCGCCTTGACCCTGAAATTTGGGGACGCGATAAACTGGTGATAGAAACTGAACGTCCTTCAGCGGAATCCTTATACATCCGTGAGATGGAATTAGGCGGAAAAAAATTATCCCGCTATCGTATCAGTCATGAAGAACTGGTAAAAGGTGGAACGCTGAGATTTATACTTCGGTAGTATAGAGAAAAGCTATGGTGGGGCTGTCCAAGGTGTTGGATAGCCCCTTTTTTGTGTGCAATAAACTAAGGACATATCTATATTTTGCTTTCTGTAGAAATTGATGTTTATTGTTTATTATCAATTGGTTAGCTTCTGCTTTATCTAAAAATAATCTATGTGTGTATATAGGTGCATAGTTTTACAACCCTTGCCATCCTCTAACTTTGTCACATGTTCAATCGACATCAATAACCTCAAAATATCGTTATCATGAAAAGTCAAGAGTTACGTAAAAAAGCACCCGAATTAGATCCGTTACGTTTAGGAAGCGGATGGGAAGTTGAAGATTTGAGTAAACCACAAATCATAGTCGAAAGCAGTTACGGACATAGTCATCCGGGAAGTGCACATCTCAATCGTTTAGTACATGAAGTAAACAAGGTCATCTATAATGACGGAGGGCGCCCGGCCAACTATTATGTAACGGACATTTGCGATGGCGAAGCCCAGGGACACGACGGAATGAATTATTCACTTGTTTCCCGTGATATTATGGCGGCAATGATTGAAATTCATGTGAAAGCTACTCCTTTTGATGCCGGTGTATTCCTTACCAGTTGTGACAAATCAGTCCCGGCACATTTAATGGCAATAGCACGCTTGAATATGCCTGCCGTATTCATGCCCGGTGGTATCATGAAGTCAGGACCGGATTTGTTGACGCTCGAACAAATAGGAAAATACAGTGCCATGTTTGAACGTGGTGAAATCACGGAGGAAAAATTCATGGAATATAAGCGGAATGCCTGTCCGGCTTGTGGCGCTTGTTCCTTTATGGGGACAGCATCGACCATGCAGGTGATGGCAGAAGCGTTAGGTCTGGCTCTTCCCGGCAGTGCACTGATTCCAACCCATATCGGTGAATTGGAAAAAGCGACAAGAGAAGCCGGAAAATGTGCAATAAAACTGGTTCATAACCCAATCGCACCGGCAGAGATACTGACAGAAAAAGCGTTTGAAAATGCAATTATGGTGCATGCCGCTATAGCGGGATCGAGCAACAGCCTGTTACACCTGCCCGCCATTGCACATGAAGTGGGGATTACTTTATCGCCCGAACTGTTCGACCGGATTCATCGCAAAATACCCTATATACTCAACATCCGTCCCAGCGGATACTGGCCCGGAGAATATTTCTGGTACGCCGGAGGTACTCCCGCCATTATGGAAGAAATCAAAGAACACCTGCACCTGGATGTAATGACCATTACCGGAAAAACACTCGGAGAAAACCTTGAAGAACTACGCAATACAGACTTTTACGCAAATTGTAATCACTATCTGTCGCTGCATAACTTAACTCAATCAGACCTGATCAAATCTGCGAAATCCCCCATCCGACAGGAAGGAGCCATTGCCATACTGAAAGGAAACCTGGCTCCCGAAGGTGCTGTGGTTAAACACTCCGCAATATCACCTAAACTGATGCAGGCTACACTCAAAGCACATGTATTCGATTGTGAAGAAGAAGCTCTTCAGGCTGTGCTGAGCAAAAAGATAACTCCGGGGGAAGCTGTATTTATCCGTTATGAAGGTCCTAAGGGTAGCGGCATGCCGGAAATGTTTTATACTACCGAGGCAATTGCTTCCGACCCGGAACTTGTGGAGTCTGTTGCACTTATCACAGACGGACGTTTTTCCGGGGCAACCCGTGGACCTGCCATCGGACATGTTTCTCCCGAAGCCAATGAAGGAGGACCGATAGCTTTGGTGAAAGATGGCGATTTGATTCGCATTGACATTCCTGCCCGTTCACTGAATATCGTAGGTACAAAAGGAGAAGAAAAAACACCGGAAGAAATAGATATGATCCTGTCATATCGTCGGGAAAAATGGCACAAACCTACTTCTCGTTATGAGGATGGCATACTGGGTATCTATACCCGTAACTGCGTATCGCCCATGAAGGGCGGATATATGGAAGCTGAATAATAAAGAAATCCCACCTTTTAAATCTTATCAATACCATGATGTCAATTTGTATCATTATAATCAGTTTGCTACTGCTTATTTTTCTGGTAGCATATTATAAAGTAGACGCATTTTTCGCGTTCGTTCTCGTCTCCGTAGGAGCAGCTCTGTGTTTAGGCATTCCGATTCAGGAAATACCCGATATATTGAATAAAGGCGTAGGCAATATCTATAGTAATATGGCACTCATCATCATATTTGGTGCCATGCTCGGAAAACTGGTTGCCGAAAGCGGTGCTGCCCAAAAGATAGCCCAAGTGATGATTGGAGCTTTTGGAACGAAAAACATTCAGTGGGGCATGATGCTTACCGGATTCATCGTAGGTATCCCTTTGTTCTACGATATCGGTTTCGTCATTCTTGTTCCGATTATCTTTTCTATTGTCAACCAATACAAAATGCCCGCTATATATATCGGTATTCCCATGTTGGCAGCTTTATCAGTGGCGCATGGTTTTCTCCCTCCCCATCCATCTCCGGTAGCATTGGTTACTATGTTCAATGCCAATATGGGAATGACATTGATTTTAGGTCTATTGGCTTGTATACCGGCTATTATTGTTGCCGGTCCCTTGTTCAGTAAAACCCTGAAAAATATAAAAACCGGTCCTGTAGATGTATTTGCTGCCAAAAAGGTGGATTCAGCTTTCAGTGAACCCGGAAAGCTCAACAGCTTCCTGACGGCTACATTACCCGTATTTTTGCTGATTATAACAACGGTGCTTACCCATTTCTTACCCAATCCGAGCGAGTCGACGCAGAACCTGCTGTCTTTCTTTAGTTCACCTACCATCGTTATGCTGATTGTTGTAATCGTAGCTACCTATACATTAGGAATCAGGCAGGGACGTTCCATTAAGCAGATCATGGATATTTATGTGCAGGCATGTAAAGACATTGCCATGATTATTCTGATAGTTGCCGGTTCGGGTATCTTTAAAGTTGTCATGGAAGAAAGCGGTGTAAGCATGCTTCTGGCCAATGCTATGGAAACACTTCCGATACACCCGCTTATTTTAGGTTGGTTGATGGCAAGCGTTATCCGAGCTATGGTAGGTTCGGCAACAGTGGCTGCCCTGACAGCTGCCAGTGTAATGATGCCTCTGATAGCCGTATCTCATGTAAACCCTAATTTAATGGTATTGGCCGTCGGGGCGGGAAGTCTGATGTTTTCACACGTCAACGATTCTGGATTCTGGCTCTATAAAGAATATTTCAATCTTAGTATGAAAGACACTTTCAAATCATGGTCGGCTATGCAAGTCATTGTCTCTGTTGTAGGTCTATGCGGAGTTTTGGTTCTTAACCTTTTTATCTGATTTATTATGAAAAAGCATCTTCTTATTTTGTTCACGTTTCTTTGTACCGTCCCGTCTGTATTGGCAGGTAATGAAACCGGAGAAAGTCCCTCGAAAACTTCTAAATGGCATCTTAGTTACGATAATAAATATCACGTCAAATTCTTCGGCCGTATTTCGGCTGACGGTGGAATCTTCTGGGGTGAAAAGGATCAAAAAATGGCCAATGGGACCACCATATCCCAACTGGCTTTTGGAGGGACATTTTTCTTCGGAGAAAGATTATCCGGTAAGTTTGAAATAGACTTCTCAAACGGTAACCTCCTCCTGCTGGACAACTTTATCACTTATAATTTTACCAAAAGATTCGGATTGCGTGCCGGCAATATACAGGAAGCCTTCTCTATGGATTTACTGAACTCTTTCAAAGATCTTTCGTTGATGAACCGGGCGCAAGTTGTTAATGCTTTCGCCCCGGGACATCACCTGGGATTACAAGGAGTTTATGAAGACAAACAATGGTTATTGACGGGAGGTGTACATTTCCAGAAGTCCATGACTCTGGGCAATAAGGAAAACTCGGACAGTAATTTGCATAAAGGACAGAACGAAGGATATTCGCTCACCGGAAGAGCCGTGTGGATGCCGCAAAACAGTAGCAAGGAAAAGGGCTTGCACATAGGTGTTGCCGCTTCATACGCCACACCTAAGACTGATGTAGGCAAAGATACTCCTCCTAAAACGGTTCGCTACAGTCAATCGGAGTCAACTATCAACAAGATTAAGTTTATGGACACCGGATACATTACGGATGTGGACAACACCTGGTTGATGGGAGTCGAACTTGCCGGTTATTATGGCCCTTGGAAATTTCAAGCGGAGTATATACAGCAGGAAGTAAACCGGAATCACGGTTTTGTCGACGAATCCTTTTCAGGCTTCTATGTGCAATCATCTTGTCTGTTGCTTGGTGGAAAGCAGGATTATAACAACTCCAGGGGAGCGTTTAACCAACCATTGATCGGTAAGAAAGGAGATGTGGAACTGGCCCTGCGGTTTGATCGCCTGGATATGAATGGAAAAGTAATTAAAGGAGGTGTATCCAATCAATATACAGCCGGAGTGAATTATTATGTGAATGAGAATCTGAAAGTGCAGTTGAATTATTACTATATCACTCATAATGATTATAATTCATTAAATGTCAGGGTACAATTGAGGTTTTGATAAAAAATCGAAGAAAAAACTTATCTTTGTGGAAACCGCCCTAAACGATGTAAGATGATAAGATGCCTCTTTTGTTTATTCATGTTCATTTTAGCAACGACGAATGCACATGCCGGAACATCCGGCAATGAGCTTCTGCTTGGAGAATTGGATCAATTGTTGAAAGAACGTATTACGTATGTCCGGAAGAAAGAAAACAAAATCAATTACCTGAAGCAGCTATCATCCTCCGAGGCATCAGTGGACAAGAAATATGATATTATTTCCCGGTTGATAGAGGAATACAGTAATTTTCAGAGCGACTCGGCTTTTCAGTATATCGAACAGAACAGATTGCTTGCCGGGAGCTTGGAAAGCAAAGATAAATTGTTGGAGAATAGATTTCAGTATATCTTCTTGTGTGCGCAAGCAGGACTCCTCAATGAAGCCCAGCATGCTCTGCTGGAACTGGAAGATCAGTATCCGGATATGAATATGAGTCAAAAAGCAGAATATAATAAGCAATATGAAAGGCTCTACATGAATCTTCGCGAGCTTGCGCAAAATTCTCATCTGGAGGAGGAATACCGCAGGCAGGAACTGAAATATTCTCGTATAATCTGTGGATTGGTTCCTCGGGAATCCAAGGACTTCTATTATTATAGTTTCAAGCAGAATTATGCCGAAGGAAACTTGGAAGAGGCGAAAAAAGATATAGCCTCATATTATCAGTTAATCGATTCTGCTTCTAATGAGGCTGCGCGGGCATTATATCATTTATCACTTATTTATAAAATTGAAAAAGATGAGTTGAACGAAGAGCAAAGTCTGATCTGTTCTGTTATGGCAGATATTAAAAGTGCTGTCAAGCAGAACAGATCTCTTCGGCTGTTAGCTCAGATACGGAATGACAAGGGTGATATCCGGCGTGCATATCGTTATCTGGACATATCTCTGCAAGACGCTAACTTTTACAATACCCGGCTGCGTAATTCGCAAATAGCCGAGGCTATCCCTATCATTCAGAAAGAGTATCAACTTCAACGAGATAAACAGGCGCTTTATTTATGGGCGGGGATTGTCATTTCTACCTTCTTTTTGCTGCTTATTCTGGGCATAGCCTTATACTTGCGTAAAAAAAGAAAGGACTTATCGGTTGCCCGCTCACAACTTCTGTCTATTAATGATAAATTGAATCGTATAAACTGCGAAGTACAGGAAAAGAATGAAGAACTTCAATCTCTGACATCCAACCTGATGGAATCTGACCGGGTCAAGGAGAAATATATCGGTCATTTCCTCAAATTATGTTCCATGTATATACTGAAGATCGGTGACTATCAAAAGTTGGTCAATAGAAAAATCAAAAGTGGGCAAATTGAAGAACTTTATAAATTGAATTCATCTACCCAGTACCTGTTAAAAGAAAGCAAAGATTTCTACTCGCAATTCGACGAAGCTTTTCTGCAGATATATCCTTCGTTCGTCAAAGAATTGAATGCACTCCTTAAAGAGGATCAACAATATACACTTAAGGAGGGGGAGTTCCTGAATGCTGAGTTGCGCATCTGTGCTCTCATCCGGTTGGGCATAAAGGATAGTTCGCAAATCGCCGAATTTATGGGGTACAATCCGGTAACCGTATATACCTATCGTACGAAAGTAAAAAGTAGGGCAAAAGATAAAAATAACTTTGATCAGGAGATCTTAAAGATTGGCAGTGTCCATGCTTCTTCATAGTTGATAAACTTACGGCCCGATTGAAAATAAAGAGCCTGTCGACAAGATATTGGGAGTTTGTCAACAAGAAGTTAACTTTCTGTTGACAGAAAATTAACTTCTTGTAATGCTTTGATAATCAGGAGGCTGTAATTTAAACTGTGTCAGCAAAGCAAACAAAAAAAGTATTAACTTTGCTAACACAGTTTTTTTATGAGTGAAGAATTTGATTTTGAAAGGATCAAGAACAAGGCAATCGAGCAGCTCAAGGCTGGCAAGCCCTTGTTGGGTAAGGACGGAGCTTTTGCCCCGTTATTGGAGAGCATTTTAAATGCAGCCTTAGAAGGTGAGATGGATGCCCATCTTTCCGAGGATGAACGCATGAGTGGCAACCGTCGTAATGGCAAGATGCAGAAGCAGGTGCAAACTTCTATGGGTGAGGTGACCGTTTCTACACCCCGTGATCGTAATTCCAGCTTCGATCCTCAGTTTATAAAGAAGCGGGAGACCATTCTTGCGGAAGGTGTTGCTGACCGCATAATCGGCCTTTATGCCCTTGGTAATAGTACACGTGAAATAAGCGACTGGATGGAAGAGAATCTTGGTAACCGTGTGTCTGCCGAAACAATCAGTTCCATCACTGACCGGGTACTTCCGGAAATAAAAGCGTGGCGTTCGCGTAGCCTGGACTATATTTATCCGATAGTTTGGATGGATGCCATTCATTATAAAGTCATGGATGAGAGAGGCTGTGCCATTACCCGTGCAATCTACAACGTATTGGCTATAGATAAGGACGGTCGTAAGGATTTGCTTGGGATGTACATCTCTAAGAATGAGGGGGCAAACTTCTGGTTGAATGTGCTGACCGATTTACAGAACCGTGGTGTACACGACATTCTCATAGCTTGTGTCGATGGTCTGAAGGGCTTCCCGGATGCCATCCAAAGCGTATTCCCTGATACCATAGTGCAACTTTGTATCGTCCATCAGATACGTAACTCCATCAAATATGTCGGCAGTAAACACCAGAAGGAGTTTCTTAAAGATCTGAAACGGGTTTACGGTGCAGTCAGCAAGGATGCCGCTGAAACGGAGCTTCTTGATTTAGATCAGAAATGGGGAGAGAAATATCCTATCGTCATCAAGTCGTGGCAGGACAACTGGGAAAAGCTCACTGAATACTTCCAGTTCACATCCGATATACGTCGTATGATTTATACGACGAATACCGTTGAAGGCTACCACCGTCAAATACGGAAAGTTACAAAAAACAAGGGCGTGTTCCCTAATGACACCGCCCTTGAGAAGCTTGTCTACCTCGCTTATCGCAACATACGCAAGAAATGGACTATGCCACTGGCTAATTGGGGCACCATTGCCCAACAACTGGCGATAAAGTTTGGAGATAGATTTAAGTTGTTGTAATTTTACGCTCGTCGGGAGTGCTGGTGCACCCCCTTGGCGCTGGCCGATCCCCGACCGATGAGCTTGAAAGAAAAACAGCGCATGACACAGTTTACTTTACGCCCCCGATAATCAGTATGTATTTTCTACTGGTTATTTCTTTCTTTTCTCAGGGATGAAATCAGGTATGCTCCTTTCGAATCTACTGTGCTCCATCGTGCATTGCTGATCACTTTCCATACATACCCTCCTAATTTTCCGTAGTTCGAGAGTTTCAGTATGCTTTTGATCTCTTTCGGGTCAATGATACACAGTTGGTCCAGTCTGAGTAGTAAGCATTCTAAATTATGCGTCTGTTTGTTGTATGCATATCCGGGGATTTCATAGAAGGAAATATCCGTCGTTCCTCCTCCGTTCTCCCCAAGGGGAGTTAGAGGGGGAAGTTCTTTATTTTCTTCTCCTATACTATGCTCTGCTATACTTTGTCCGGAATTGTCTGCATTTTCGGGTGAATTGTCTACATGCTGCATGCTATTTTGTGGATTTTGCATACAGTCTGTATCTTTTCCTCCTTTTTTGGTTTTATCTTCCTTCCTCTCTTCTTCCGTTTTTACCAGCATGTAGGGTAGGGAAGCTAAGTCCCTTTTCCTACGTTTGGTTGCTTCAAGCCATACTTTCTGAATCTCCACGGATGTCAATATGCCATATTTCTCATAAGTCTCTTTATCAAAGAATGCTTTTTCTACCAGGATATCTACAATTCCCTGCATCTCATCTTCTGTAAGTTCTCTGCCGGCTTTATTAGTGAAGAGGGTACATTGCTCCTTTCCCCAAAGCAGGTAATATCCGCTTTCTTTATATATTTTACTCAACAGTTTCATTACTGCTGCCGTTCCTTTCATGCCGAACTTTGCCTCGGTCAATTCCATGGATACTTCATCAAAGAGTACCACTGATATGGGATAATATTGTATCCCTCCATACGTCATTGCCATAACTTTTAATTTAAAACTTTTAATTCTTAATTTACTACCGGTCTCCATTCCAGAAAGTTTTCCAGTTGGAAGCTTCTCCATGCTTGTATATCTACGTCCCAATACACAACGTGTCCTTCGATACGCTGTATATCGTATCTTTGATGAAAGTGGCTTTCATAGGGTAGTAGGGTTGCTTTTACAAACTTGAATGTTCCATCTTGTTTGTAATATGCTATGAGAGCATATCCATAGAGCATGTAGTCAATAAGGTTTTCCAGTCTGTCCGTCATCCACTGTGCTGCGCTTTTCGTATATTCTTTTTCAAGCATAATACGTATTGCCCATTTCTTTCTGAGTGCTTCGTGAAGTGAAGCGTTCTTCTTTCGCTTTTTCATTGCATTTTAATTTTAAATTCTTGAATTTTAAATTGTTTAGTAGGTGTTTATGTCAGGCATAAAAAGAGAGAAGATGTCACTTTTTGAAAAAGCGGCATCTTCTCATTTGCGGGGCTTAATCTTTGCTAAAGCGGGGGCAAAGATATAGCGAATTGTAGATAGGATATAACTATTTAATTATTGTCCGATTATTTTGTAGATTATTCTTTTGATGTTTTTCCTCTTTTATTTATTTTACGAGGAAATTCGCTTCTTAATATTTCTCCCATTTCCTCTTCTATTGTCTTTGAAACTAAATGATTATCTTGAGCAGATAGAAAGAACTTACCTTTTGCTGCCCATTCTGCGAATTCTTTTATAGATACTTCGTTTTTATTACCAAAGCATCCTTCTTCTCTTAAATTGAGTAAGAGTTTCATTCCCTTTTTCCGATCTTTATGGAGGATGCCTCTTACTGCTTTACTTTTAGGGCGTCCGGGTTTTCTCTTAGTCTCTGATACATTGTTCTTTGAAGTTAATTTCTGTGCCTGTTCCGGCTCTTTTTTTCAAGGTTTTCAGCCTTCATTTCTTTTTTCATTTTTCTTGTTTTTTAGTTAAATATTTAAATACGTATAAAATGTAAAAAAATGACAAAAGTACTATGCTATTTTTGAAAATAGATAGGTTTGACAGAAAAAATGATTCTGAAAGTTTTTGAATGTGGTGTATGTAGTTGATATATAGGTGGATGGTGTGGAGAAAAAGGGGTGTTTAAAAAACGTTCGTTTAATGGGCACAAAGGTAATGGGTATTTTTTGAACTTGCAAGGTGTTTAATAAAAATATTCCTAAATGAATATTTTATCACAGTTAAATAGTTAATAATCAGTATTATATCACTAATAATAAAGGAATTTAATATCCTTTCATTTTTGTGCTTTCTAAGCTTTTTCTTTTTTGTAAATCTTTACGTATATTAAACGAACGATTAAAAGTCATTTTTTGATTTTAATAGGTTTGTTTACAGTATATTAAGCTGGAATACCTGTTTGTACGGTTTGGAAGAGAATATGTCTCATTCAAACCGCGAAGCGCACCCGAAATAATCGTGAAATTCTCCTTTTACTTTATATAAGTGGTTGAAAATCAAAAATATTGGTTTGCAGCTCGTACTCGTGATAAGCAAGAATTTGCAGTCCGAAGATTCTTAGATAAACTTAAATCTGAGGAAAATTTGGATATTGATTACTATCTTCCCACGCGAATTGTTATATCACAACTGAAATATCGTCGTAAGCGTAGTGAAGTTCCTGTCATTCGGAATTTGATCTTCATTTGTGCCACCAAACAGGTGGCTTGTGATATTTCTAATGTTTATAGTGCCCAGCTTTTTTATATGAAGGATCTTTCCACCCATTCCATGCTGATTGTCCCCAATAAGCAAATGGAAGACTTCATGTTTGTTATGGACTTGAATCCTGATGGGGTTAGTTTTGATACTGAGCCTTTCGCTATAGGAAATAAAGTGAAGGTCATTAAAGGGGATTTTTGTGGCATTGAAGGTGAAATAGCTACGGAATCCAATAAAACTTATGTCGTTATTCGTATCAAGGGCGTTTTAGTTGCCAGTGTCAAAGTGCCTAAATCTTATCTGAAGATGATAAAGTAGTCTTATCTTAATTGAGATTAATCATATTTTAATCATATACCAAATGAATTCTTTACTTTCTCGTGCTCTTGAGCTTCAACATGCTGCTCATGAGCTGATGTATCTTGGTATGGACGGTGAACCTATCTATTCCGATACTTTTTGTCGGTTAAATAAGGAACTTCTCGTCAAGTCCGATTCCCTTTTTTCCTCTCAGAGTTCCAATATTGAGGAAGAAGCCAATTTGTGTCTGGCTCTTCTGATGGGCTATAATGCTACCATTTATGATTATGGAGATAAAGGGCAGAAAAAACAAGCTGTTTTAGATCGAATCTATAATATTTTGGAGAAACTTCCTGATTCTTTACTTAAGGTTCGTCTGCTGACTTATACTTATGGTGAAGTTTATGACGAATCTATGCTTCAGCAGGTTCATGCTATTATGACTCAGTGGGGTAATAGCACTTTAAGTTCTGAACAAATAGATATTATTGAAGTACTTAAGAACATTGAAGAGAATCCGTATCCATGTCACTATATTGACTAAAATATAGGATTATTCTTAGGTAATTTTTTTATATTAATACTGTTTGTAATAAAAAAGGATCAATAGTCATTTGTATTAAACATGGTTAGGGTCCCAAGATGATGTCTAGCATAATTCGAATGAAATCGAAACCTTTTTGCTGTAATTACCTTCCCCTCCTATTTATGTGTATAGTAACAGTGATTTTATAAGTTTCTTCCTTTGCTACAAATTGGAAGTGGTGACTAGTAAAGAGTCAATTCAAGCTTTTTGTTTGAGAAATAAAGTACCTTATAACCTGTTTGAAAAATGGTACAAAAATACACGTTACAAGTTAATTTCAGTAAAAGTGTCAGATCATCCTGATTCCGGTCAATCAGAGCAGCCGGAGCCTTAGATGTCTCAACCAGCTTCCTCTCAGGAATCGTTCCGTATTATGGTGGATATTTATATGAGCAATGGCGTTTACATCTAGCAGTGGAATTTGAGCCACGAAGCTGGCTTGAATAAGTGCTATTTTTTAAGTTTTTTTCATGGTATGCAAGTACGAAAGAATGTTTTCTTCCAATGATTATTGGACTGGGTAATAATAAACTTTTAAAATCAGTTCTTTTTTTGAACTTATTTAATGGAGAACAGCTTTCTGGCGATTGTCTATATATTATAGTACGGCAAAAATTGGACGCTAACTACTCAGTTTGATTTTTACAAGCATGGTCATAAGACAAGGGAGGCAGAACAACACAATTTGAGAGATGTCAACGACAAGTTATATGTCCATAGTGATGGAGTCCAGCTGTATAAGTGCTATGATGTAGGCGAACTAATAGTCGGATAGCCTGTCTGGTTCATATGCGCCGTCCTTTCTTTAAATTGAAAGACTACTCCACAGATGCAGATGGGATCACAGGTATAAATGGACAAGATATTCCGGATGGACAGGAATATAACAACGCTATACAAAGACAGAGAAAGACTTTGTTTGCTTTCAGTTTCTTTTTGCCAATATCAAGAACCATTCACTTGATTCCATGGTGTATATCAAGGGCCTTTTCCGCAGGATATAGCATACTGCAAAAGAGAAAATGGAGAACTAGCCCTTGCTAACTATCAGGATGTACCTCACATTTGCTTATTTTTTTTTTTTTTTGTTGTTGTAATTCGTTGAATGTTAGTGATATATAAGATTGCTGAAATCAAAAACATCGCCATTTAATATCAATTTGATATCGCCTTTGAGCCTCTAGAATACGAAATCAGCCCATTTTTAAATCAATTACCTAAAAATCTAAGGAAAATTAATCATTTGTTTTAGATAATGCTTAATGAGTATGTGTTTCGATATCAGATAGATGGATAATTAACGAAATTTGCAATCTATATAGAGCTATGAGTATTTTCAAAGACAAGACTTTAATGATCACTGGAGGTACCGGTTCATTTGGTAATGCAATATTGAATCGTTTTTTTAAAACTGATATTGGCGAGATCCGCATATTCTCTCGTAATGAGAAGAAGCAGGGCGATATGCACCATGAGTATCAGGTGAAATATCCTGAATACGCAAATAAAATCAAGTTTTTTGTTGGTGATGTGCGAAACCTTCAGTCTTGTCGCAATGCGATGCCTAGAGTTGACTATATTTTCCATGCTGCTGCCCTCAAGCAGGTCCCTCATACGAATTCTTTCCCATGGAGGTCGTAAAGACTTATGTTATTGGTACTAACAATGTCCTCACTGCAGCCATTGAGGCTGGCAGTCATTTGCTTAAGCACAGACAAAGAGGCATCCCAATAATGGGTATTACCAAGGCTATTGAGGAGAAGATTGCGGTAGCCAAGAGCCGTTACTCTTTGTGGGGACAGAGACATAGATATATGCCACAGTATTTCATGCAGAGGCCTTAAATCTTTTATTTGTCAATTTTGTAGAATTGCTATCTGCTTTTCTGTAAATAATGGGGTACTGAATAATCTTGGACAAGCTGAAACACGTGAAGGTCCTTATGCACCAGTAGATGAAAAAGATATATTGAAGTAATATGATTATACGTTCACTTTTAACTAACATGAATCCTTTCAATTCTACGGAAGAGATTCGTCAATGGATAGAAAGACGAAATCGCGAAGTAGAAGTAAAGGTTGAGAGAATACCATTTTCAGAAATGAAGATGTGGCATTCTGAGGATGATGGTTCTATTCGTCATGATTCTGGCCGTTTTTTTTCTATTGTTGGTATTGATGTCAATACCGACTATGGAGATAAGCGTCATTGGCGTCAGCCAATCATACTTCAGCCAGAAGTTGGATATCTTGGTATATTGACCAAGGAAATTGATGGCGTACTTTATTGCCTGATGCAGGCAAAGATAGAACCGGGGAATGTGAACTGCGTTCAAATCTCTCCAACACTTCAGGCAACCAAGAGTAATTATTCACGCGTACATTCTGGTAAATCTCCTAATTATCTGGAATACTTCGTAAATGCAAAGCCTGAGAATATCATCCTTGATCAGTTACAATCTGAACAAGGTGCACGGTTTATGCGTAAGCGCAATCGCAATATCATCATCAAAGTAGATGAAGATGTACCTGTGCTTGAAGATTTTCGGTGGATGACACTTGGGCAGATTAAGGAATTGATGTACTATGACAATATGGTGAATATGGATACACGTACAGTATTGTCTGGTTTGAAGATATCTGATTATGTTACTCCACTTGATGGATTGAAAGGTATGTCTCAGTTCGGAAAGGACATGATTCTTTCATCCGAAACAAATCATGCCTATATTAGCACTCGCGATCACCTTTCATGGCTTACAGGTTTAAAAGCTAAATACGACCTTTTCGTTGATTATTGTCCTGTTCTTGATATGTCAGGATGGGAGAAAACAGAAACAGAGATTGTGCGCCATGATAAGAAATTCTTCCGTATCATCGGTGTGAATGTTACTATCTCAAATCGTGAGGTTGCATCATGGTGCCAACCATTGGTTGAACCTATGCAATATGGATTATGCGCATTTATTATTAGAAAGATCAATGGCGTATATCATTTCCTTATGCAAGCAAAATTAGAATGTGGTAACTTTGATGTGATTGAGTTGGCACCTACTGTTCAATGCTTAACAGGCAATGTATATGACGAAAATGTGTATAAGCCAGACTTCGCTGAATACGTACTGAATGCACCAAAAGAGGAAATTATTTTTGATACACTTCAATCCGAAGAAGGTGGTCGATTCTACAAAGAGCAAAATCGTAATATGATTATTGAGGTAGGTGATGACTTTCCAATGGAATTACCTGAGCGTTATACTTGGATGACTCTCCGTCAGATATACAAGTTCCTTCGCTTCAATAATTACTTGAATATCCAGGCTCGAGGCTTGATTTCATGCTTGTCATATAAACTGTTATGATTAGAATAGGAATTATATGTCCTTCTGAAATTGCATTCAGAAGATTTCTTCCTGCATTGCAAAATGCTGGTGATAAGATACAATTTGCAGCCATTGGTATTGCAAGTCCTGAGGAATGGTTTGGTGATCTTTCCAATATCTCACAAAAGGCTATTGATGAGCAGCAGGCTTGTGAGCGTGCCAAAGCTCAATCTTTTATTGATCAGTATGGTGGTGAAATCATTGTTGGCTATGGCAATTTTGTAACGTCAGACAAAATTGATGCTGCATATATTCCTCTTCCTCCCGCACTTCATTTCCAATGGGCAAGGAAGGCGCTTGAATCAGGTAAACATGTATTTGTAGAAAAACCTTCAACAACATCTCTTGCTGATACAGATGAACTCATTCATATTGCAAGCGAGAAGAGTCTTGCTCTCCATGAGAATTATATGTTTATATATCATGCTCAGCTTGATGCTCTGAATAATGTTGTGAAGAGTGAAGAGATTGGCGATATACGTTTATATCGTATATCATTTGGATTCCCCCTTCGCCAGTTGAACGACTTCCGTTACAATAAGAAACTTGGTGGTGGCGCTTTGCTTGATGCAGGCGGTTACTGTATGAAGTATGCTCGCTATCTCCTTGGCGATACTGCAAGGGTTGTTACAGCACAGGTTAACAATATTGATGGTTTTGAAGTTGAGATGTATGGATCAGCCACAATGTCTAACAATAATGGCGATATAGCTCAGATATCATTTGGAATGGATAATGACTATCGTTGCGAAATTGAAATTTGGGGAAGTAAAGGAACAATCACATCTGGACGCATCCTGACAGCTCCTGCAGGATTCGTTCCTTCTTATACCATTAAGAAGAATCAGGAAATTGAAACTAGAGAACTACCTGCAGATGACGCATTCCTTAAATCTATTCAGAGATTTGTCGCATGCGTGGAATCAGGTGAGACCAGAAAAGAAGAGTATGACATCCTTCATACTCAAGAAACGCTCGTTGGGCAATTTAGAAAGTTAGCAAAAATTTGAAACAAAGATAATAATGGAACAAAAGAATATCTATGTTACCCAGCCTACCTTGGCTCCTTTAGAGGAAGTAGCAGAATTGATGAAAGGTATTTGGGAAACAGGCATCATGACTCATAACGGCCCTCTGGTACAACGTTTCGAGAAGGAAACTGCAGAGAAGTTTGGAGTACCAAATCTTGTATCTTGTGTTAACGGTACCATAGGACTTCAGATGGCAATCCGTACTTTGAATTTCAAGGGTGGTGAGATTATTACAACACCTTTCACCTTCATTGCTACTATCAATTCAATTCTTTGGGAGGGATGTACTCCTGTATTTGTGGATGTAGATCCTGAGACTTATACCATGGATCCTAAGAAGATTGAAGAAAAAATTACATACCACACTGTTGCTATTATGCCAGTACATGTATTTGGTAATTGTTGTGATATTGAGGCAATTGATGCCATTGCAAAGGCTCACAATCTCAGGGTTATCTATGATGCATGTCATTCTGTAGGTGTAAACTACAAAGGTCAAAGCATCTTCAATTATGGTGATATCTCTGTAACAAGTTTCCACGCTACAAAGATACTGAACACAACAGAAGGTGGTGGCGTCTTCACGCTCAATAAGGAACTTGATGAGAAGCTTAGAAGAATTCGCTTCTTTGGTTTCGAGAATCATGCAGATATTGTTGAAGATGGCACTAATGGCAAGATGACTGAGGTTCATGCTGCTGTTGGTCTTGCCAACCTAAAGTATCTTGATGCTGCCCTTGCAGATCGTGAGCGTAAATATAAGATATATAGGGATGAACTCTCTAAGGATAGTTCACTTTCATTTCAAAAGATTAATGGTTGTTGCAACTATAGCTATTTCCCTGTAGTATTCAAGGATGAAGAGTCTCTTCTCAAGGCTCAGGCTAAAATGAATGAGGAACACATCTTTCCAAGAAGATATTTCTATCCTTCAGTGAACACATTCACCAAGCTGGTGCCTTACGTACCAATGCTTCATTCTGAGGATTTAGCTAGTCGTATTCTTTGCTTGCCTTTGTATTATACATTAGCAGAGAACGATATGCAAAGAATTATTGATTGCATTTTAAAATAGTTCTGTCATGAAGAAATTGCTGTTGTTGGGTGGCGATGCTCTGTTGCTTCCAGTAATAAAGAAAGCCAAGGAGTATGGAATATATACAATTACTTGTGATTATCTTCCTGATAATATTGCTCATAAATCTTCTGATGAGTATGTCAATTTCAGTACAACAGACAAAGAGGACATTCTTGAATGGGCAGAGGCTAAGCATATAGATGGTGTTCTTACGTTTACTGATTCGGGAGCTTTGACTGCAGCTTATATCGCAGAGAAAATGGGATTACCTTATCAGTGTTCTTACGAAGCTGCATCAATACTTCAGGATAAGGCATTATTCCGTGATTTTCTTCAGAAGAACAATTTTAATTGCCCTCATGCTAAGGGATACTCAACGATAGAAGACGCAATGAAGGATCTCGATGAATTTTTATGGCCAGTCATTGTAAAGCCTGTTGATTCGGCAGGAAGTAAGGGTGTATGTAAAGTTGAGACAAAAGGAAAGCTACGTGAAGCTGTAGAAAATGCATTAAAGTTCTCACATAAGAAACATTTTATAATAGAAGATTTTCTTGAAATGGAAGGACTTTCTTGTGGATCTGAATCCTTTGCAATAGATGGTAAAGCTGTTTTTAATGGGCTATATGATCAATATTTCGACCAAGAATCTCGAAATCCTTATGTTCCTTCAGGAGAAGTATGGCCTTCGTCATTATCTGCTTCTTATCAAAATGAGTTAAAGTCAGAGCTTCAGCGACTATTTTCAATTTTAGGAGTAAGAACAGGTATATTTAATATTGAGTTTAGATTGTGCAAAAATGGTAAGCTATACTTAATGGAAGTTTCTCCTCGAGCAGGAGGCAACCGTCTTGCAGAGATGTTGGTACATGCTACTGGGCAAAACATAATTGATGCAGAGGTACGTAAAGCCGTTGGTTTAGAACCTAAAACTTTATCAGAAGCACAGTATGATGGACATTATGCAATTTTAGTTATGCATTCTCTATTGCCCGGAAAGTTTGAAGATATTGTTATTGAAGATCCTTTTTTCAATCATGTCATTGACAAAATGATCCTATATAAGAAGGGTGATGATGTAAGGCCCTTTACAGGTGCAAATGCATTAATCGGGACATTATTCCTCAAGTTTGATAGCCGCAAAGATCTTAATCATGCACTAGTAAATCAGAGTGACTGGCTGAAAATTAAAATAAACTGAAATAAATACATTTCGATATGAAGAAAATATTAGTATTTGGAGCAAATGGTGCGATAGGTAGATATCTTGTTGATTATTTCTATGAAAGAAAAGAAGAACATAATATTGAACTGATTACTGCCGACTTGAGCGGAAGTCAGTTTTTAGAAGAACGATCAGAGTTCCATCAGGTTGATATTAGTAAAAAAGAACAAGTAGATAGTCTTCCAAAGGATATATATGCAATTATTGACCTTGCTACTATTATGCCTGCTCGAATGAAAGGCTTCGATCCAAAGTTATATTTAGATGTGAATATTGGAGGAACATTTAACGTTTTGGAGTTTTGTAAAAATAAGAATGTAAACAGAATTCTATTTGCTCAAACTTTTGGTGATATTTTATGCAGATCAGAGGAAACACCGGAACTAAAAGTCGAAATGACTCCTTTACAGGACTATACAGATTCTAAAAGTGTATATATTACCACAATGAATACATGTGTTGAACTTATAAAGTGCTACCACGGATTATTCAACCAACGTAGTTTTATCTTTAGATTACCAACCATTTATTCTTGGAATTCTAAACCTTACTTTGAAGAAGGTAAGGAGATAAAAAGAGCATGGAGAATACTTATTGATCAAGCTATTGCAGGTGATGACATTCATGTGTGGGGTGATCCAAATAGAAAGAAAGATATGGTATATGTTAAAGACTTATGTCAGGAATTCTACAAGGCAACTTTCGTGGATAAAGATTTCGGATTCTATAATATAGGAACAGGTGTTGGCACTTCTTTGTTAGATCAAATCAAAGGATTTATTGAAGTATTTGGAGGTGATAAAAAATCTAAGATTTTGTTCTCTCCAGAAAAGCCGAATGCTCCTCAATATATTATGAATATCGATGAGGCGAAATGGGACTTAGGATATGAACCTAAATACTTTTTCTTGGACATGCTTCGAGATATGAAAAAAGAAATGGAACTTAATCGATTATAGAGTTATGGAAAAAGACAAGAATATGAGTTTTGATTTAATGGGTGATAATCTTAGAGATAAAATAAAATATGTTGGCGAGGGTGTTTCAATATATCCTATGTTCAAGATGATTCATCCACAAAATGCAGAGATTGATGACCATTGCCGTTTGTTCGACTTTGCTTTTATTGATGCAGGTAAGTCTCTAAAAATTGGAAAATACAGTCTTGTTACATGGCATTGTTTAATTGAAGGTGGCGCTAACACATATATTGGTGATAGAGTCTTTATTGGACCTGGATCGAAAGTCTTAACTTCGACCTATGAGCTTGATGGCTATTATGCAATAGAGAAGCTTCCAGGTGACACTCGCATGACGCGATATGGCGATGTAACAATTCATGATGATGCATATATAGGTGCTAATTCTACAATTATGCCAGGTGTAACAATTGGCGAAGGTGCAGTTGTTGGTGCAAATTCACTAGTCAACCGCAACCTTAAACCATGGGGTATATATTTTGGCAACCCTGTAAAGTTGGTGGGAACGAGAGAAAAGCCATCAGAAGAGCGAAAAATTATTGTTGACGCAATGGATTGGACAAAGCATTTCTAAAATTATGGTCAAAGTAATAATCAATACGATCGAGGATTTTCTTCAATTATCTGGAGAAAAATTAGGTGAGTCAAGTTGGCTGCTTGTAGATCAGAATATGATTAATCAGTTTGCTGATGCAACTCATGACCATCAGTGGATTCATGTTGATGCAGATAAAGCGAAGACAAATAGTCCATATCAAACTACTATCGCTCATGGTTATCTAACGTTATCTCTTCTTCCTTGTCTTTTGGATGAAATACTAGAGGTTAGAAATCTCAAGTATTTGGTGAATTACAGCATCGAAAAAATGGTTTATAAATCAGTAGTGTTGGTTGATAGCAAGTTGCGAATGGTTGCAACATTGAAATCAGCAAAAGACCTCGGAAATATCTGTAAGACTAATATCCAATGTACCTTTGAAATAGAAGGTCAAGAAAAACCTGTTTTGGAAGGTTCAATCGTATTCTTGTATTATTTCAATTAATATAATTATTCACAAATAAAAAAATAAGATTTATGGAAATTAATGAGTTCATTAAGGATTTCGCCGATCAGTTTGATGAAACAGAACTTGAGGAGTTCAAGCCTGAAACAGACTATCGTGAGAGTCTTGAGGAATGGAGTAGCCTTACTGGTCTTGCTATTCTCAACATGATTGACAAGAAGTATGGCATTAAGTTGACTAATTCTGAAATCAAAGCTACTGATACAATTCAGAGCTTGTATGATTTGGTAGCATCTAAGCTTTAATGCAGAATATATTTAGCTTAACAGGCAAAACAATACTCATTACAGGAGCATCGTCTGGCATTGGCAAAGCAGTGGCACAGCAATGTGCTGCTGTTGGTGCCAATTGTATTATTACTGCGCGTAACGAAGAAAGACTGAAACAGACTTTGGATAGCTTGGAGGGTAATAATCATCTGATGGTTATTGCTGATTTAAGCAACAATGATGCAATAGAGAATTTGGTTGCTAGCCTTCCAAAATTGAATGGTATTGTTAGTTGTGCAGGTATCGTTGAAACAAAAGTTTTGAAATTTGCAGATGAGAGTGATCTTGAGAGGTTGTTTCAAACAAATGCATTCTCTTCTATTAGACTAATTAGGTCACTCGTACAGGGCAAGAAACTAGAAAAAGAAGCTTCTATCGTTATGATATCTTCTATCTCTGGTGTAAGATGTGGCTATCTTGGTGGCTCAATTTATGGAGCTACAAAAGGAGCGCTTGAGGGCTTTACGAAAGCTATAGCATTGGAACTTGCTCCTCGAAAGATAAGGGTTAATACCATCACCCCAGGAATGGTAGAGAGTAACTTGCTTAATAATAGCGAGATAAGCGAAGAACAACTGGAAATAGATAAATCAAGATATCCAATGAAACGGTATGGTAAACCAGAAGAAGTTGGATATGCTGCTATTTACCTGTTATCAGATGCTACCAAATGGATGACTGGCTCATCATTATTAATAGATGGAGGTTATACACTAAATTGAAAATAATGAATAAAGTATATATTAAGGCAATCAATTACTATTTGCCTGAACAGATACTTACAAACGATCAGATATCGGAAAGATTTCTTGAGTGGTCGGCTGAGAAAGTGGCAAAAAAAGTTGGTATCACTGAGCGCCATCTTTCTGCTGAAAATGAAACTGCAGCTGATATGGCGTATAAAGCAGCAGAAAAGTTATTTGCAGAGAATCCAAAGGTAAAAGAACAGGTTGACTTTCTTTTGCTTTGTTCTCAGAGTGTAGATTATAAGTTGCCATCCAGTTCCTGTATTTTGCAGGATCGCCTTGGTTTATCCAAAAAATGTGGCGCTTTTGATTTTAATCTTGGATGCTCTGGTTACGAATATGGCTTAGCTGTTGCAAAGGGCTTAATAGTAAGTGGAATCGCAAATAATATATTGCTTCTAACAGCAGAAACTTATACCAAGTATATTCATCCAGAAGATAAAGGCAACCAAACAATCTTTGGTGATGCAGCAACCGCTTCTTTGATTTCGACAGAAGGATTTGCAGAAATTGGCGAGTTTGTATTAGGTACAGATGGTTCAGGTGCAAAGAATCTGATTGTCAATACAGGAGGCTCTCGTAACCCGGAGAAGACAGGAAATCAATCTATTGATGAAAACGGGAATATACAGTGGGATGATAATCTCTTCATGGACGGCGGAGCAGTATTCAACTTTACATCGGATGTTGTACCACCTATGGTAGAGGGACTCTTGGCTAAAGAGAATATGGTTCAAGATGATGTAGATCTTTGGATATTCCATCAGGCAAACAAATATATGATTAACTACCTTCGTAAGCTTATGATGATAGATAAGGATAAATTCTATATCTTCATGGAGAAGGTAGGCAATACTGTATCTTCTACTGTACCTATTGCAATTGCTGAAGCAAAGAAGGAGAATAAACTTCATGGCAAAGTGCTCCTTGCAGGCTTTGGAGTCGGTCTCAGTTGGGGTGCAACTATGATAAATTGCGAATAGTAACTTGATGTTACATCTTTTCTCCCATGTCAATACAGTATTTAGGTCGGTAAGTTATATTGTATATGATGATGTAATTAATGATTGCGTAATAATAGATGTAGGAGATACCAAAGAAATACTTGATATAATTGCTCCATTCAAATTAAAGACAATCTTGCTTACTCATGTGCATTATGATCACATATATGGCTTGAACGAGTTGTTGGCATTTCATCCAACTGTACCAGTATATACAAATGAGTTCGGATCAAAATCTTTGTATAGTCCATCAGACAACTTGTCTGCTTATCATGAGAATGAAATGATACTTAGTTCAAAAGCTAAAATCTGTGTTCTTAAAGATGATGTAAGGGTAAACATAGGCAATACTGAAATACGAGCTTTCGCAACTCCTGGGCATGATTGGTCATGCATGTGCTATTCTATAGGTGAATGGTTATTTACAGGAGATGCATATATTCCAGGGAAGAAGGTATTCACAAAACTTCAGAATGGAAACGCCCAAGAAGCATTAAAATCATTAGATAAAATTAAAAACAATTCCATGGACAAGATTATTTGTCCTGGACATGAGTAATATAAAAAGTGGTAGAAGAGTCATTAAAAAATAAAACTATTAAGGGGGTCGGATGGAGTGCCGCAGATGCTTTTTTGGGTCAAGGCGTAACATTTTTAGTTGGTTTAGTTCTTGCTCGTTTACTTACACCGGCTGAATATGGACTGATAGGTATTTGTTTAATATTTACAACGGTATTAGCAGGCGTTGTAGACAGTGGCTTTAGTAATGCAATAATTCGAAAGAAGGAAGTATCGTACGATGACTATAATACAATGTTCATTACAAATATGATTATAAGTTTAGTTCTCTATTTACTCCTTTTTTTGTCTTCTCCTCTAATAGCTGTTTTTTTTGACAGAGAAGAATTGATCCTTTTGGTACGTGCAATGGGTGTCATGTTGATTTTTCAGGCTTTGTCCATTACACAAGTGACAGTATTAACAAAGAGACTTGATTTCAAAACAAAAACAAAAGCCTCTTTGATATCTGCTATAGTTAGTGGAATAATAGGTGTTATTATGGCTTTTATTGGATTTGGTGTATGGTCCTTGGTTGGTCAGAAATTATCTCAAACACTGTTTTATTCAATAATATTGTGGATTCTGAATAAATGGCGACCATGTTTCAAGTTTAATAAAAATAGCTTTAGCTATATGTGGGGCTTTGGTTCAAAATTGATGCTAAGTGGTATATTAAATAATATATGGAATCAGCTTTATCAAGTTGTTGTTGGTAAGTACTATAGCCCATCAACATTGGGTCAGTATTCAAGATCTAAGGAATATGCTAATATTTTTTCTTCTAACATTACTGCAATAGTTCAAAGGGTTAGTTATCCTGCTCTTGCTGAAATCCAAGATAATAAAAAGAGAATGATAGAAGCTTATAGACGTGTTATAAAAGTGACAATGTTTGTATCTTCTATAAGTATGATATTTATGGGGGCTATTGCTGATCCTTTGATTTATTGTTTTATTGGACCGCAATGGAGAGAAGCTGCATCTTATTTGCCATTCATTTGTATAACAATGTCTACTTATCCTATACATGCAATCAATCTAAATATGTTACAGATTCAAGGGAGGAGTGATTTATTTCTTAAACTTGAGATTATAAAAAAAATATATGGTGTTATCCCCTTAGTGATTGGTGTGTTTGATATTTATATGATGTTGATAGCTCTCATTATTACATGTATAATATCTTTTTTCTTGAATTCGTATTATACGGGCAAATATTTGGGATATACATCGTTTGACCAGCTAAGAGACATTCTTCCTTCTTATGGTATTGCATTTATTATAGCTCTATCTGTGTTCTTTTTCAAATATATTCCAATTTCTTATTGGATTATTTTGCCAATTCAAGTAATAACGGGAATAATTATTGGATATTTTATTTGTGAATTTTGTAAGCTTCCAGAATATAAAGAAATTAAAGGAATTTTTATTGTTACTATTAAAAAATGTAATCTGTTTTGATAGTTTTCAATTAATTATTATTTGTAGTTTTATGTATCTATAAAAGATAAGTATGTTCAATATTATTCAAAGATACTGTTTTAGAAGGAAGCATAAACAACTAAAATTTATTGTAACAGATGGAAAATGATATGAGACCTGTTATGGTATCGATACAGTGCTTAGTTTTTAATCATGAACATTATCTGCGGAAATGTCTTGATGGTATAGTAATGCAGAAAACAAATTTTCGATTTGAAGCAATTGTGCATGATGATGTATCTACAGATAAGAGTGTCGAGATTATTCGGGAGTATTCAGAACGATATCCCAATATTATTAAGCCGATTTACGAGAAGGAAAACCAGTGGTCAAAAGGAAATATGGCATTGGACATACTCATGAGAGATGCCTGTATAGGTAAGTATATAGCAATTTGTGAGGGTGATGATTTTTGGATTGATACGAATAAATTGCAGGAACAGTTTGATGCGATGGAACTTAATCCAGAATATTCCATATGTTTTAATCGCGTTCAAGTAGTAGAAGAAGATGGTGTTACAAAAAGAAATTTAATACCATGGGAAGAATCAAAAATAAAGCAGGGTATAGTAACCATGAAAACTGTCGTAGATGAAGAATTTTTAGGGCAACATTGGTGTTTTCATACTTGCAGCTTTTTCATGAGGCGTGAAATATATAGCAAATATATAGAGTTTAGAAAGGATGTCCTCACCTCATTCCCATATGGTGATATGCCTCTCATTATGTGCGCTCTCACTACCGGAAATGGATTTTATATTGATAAAGTTATGGGGTGTTATCGATTTATGTCAGGAGGGTGGAATTCAAACAGTGGTAAAGACAAAAAGAAAGCAATGCAGATTATTCAAAAAGTTGTAGAAGGTTACAATCAGTTTGACGAGTACACCAACTTTAAATATCATAAGGGAATAAGTTGGAGAAATAATAGAGCAATTTTCTTCGGATTGTACAAAGGCTTAAGCCTTAATCCAAAATATTGGAGGTATTATCCAGAAATGTTAACACTTATCATCAAAAACATAAAGAAAAAATGGAAGTAAAACCTATGTTTATAGCAGGCCCTTGTGTTATAGAGTCAGAAGAATGCCTTGATATTGTTGCACAAGAGATTGTAAGATTAAATAAGAAATATGGTATTGATATCATCTTCAAGTCATCATTTGACAAGGCTAATCGTACTAGTATCTCTTCATATAGAGGACCAGGATTGGAGGTCGGTTTAACTATGCTCAATGATATCAAGGAGAAGTATGGACTAAAACTTCTGACTGATATTCATGAGAGTTACCAAGCGGCTCCTGCTGGTGAAGTAGTTGATGTTTTGCAGATACCTGCATTTCTGTGTCGACAAACAGATCTCCTTGTCGCAGCTGCAAAAACTGGTAAGGTGGTAAACGTCAAGAAGGCTCAGTTTCTTTCAGGTGATGATATGCAATTTCCAGTTCAGAAAGTAAGAGAGACTGGCAATGATAATGTATGGCTTACTGAACGTGGTAACATTTACGGTTATAATAATCTTGTTGTTGATTTCCGTAATATTCCTGATATGAAGAAGTATACTGATATTGTCATTATGGATTGTACTCATTCTGTTCAGCGTCCAGGCGGAAATGGTGGTAGTACAGGTGGTAACCGTGAGTTTGTACCATCAATGGCTTTGGCAGCAAAGGCATTTGGTGCTTGTGGGTATTTCTTCGAAGCTCACCCAGATCCTGAGCATGCAAAGAGCGATGGCCCTAATATGCTTTATTTGAAGGACCTTGAACAAGTAATTGTATCATTGTTGTAGTAGATATGCAAAAGATCAAAATACTGGTGATGGATGTGGATGGAACTCTCACAGATGGTAAGATTTACATGTCAAACCAAGGTGAGATGATGAAAGCATTTAATATCAAGGATGGTTATGCTATTGCTCGATTGGCTGATTTCGACATTCTTCCTGTTATTATCACAGGTAGAGAATCAGATATCGTTCTAAATCGTTGCAAGGAACTCAAGATAACAAACATACACCAAGGAATAGAAAATAAGATTCTTAAACTTCGTGATGTATGTGCAGAAAAAGGTATCTCTCTTAATGAAGTAGCATATATTGGTGATGACCTTAACGATATTGATTGTATGAACCTTTGTGGTTTTACAGCAGCTCCTGCTGATGCAATGCATAAAGTTAAAGATGTTGCAAACTATGTTTGTAATGCAAAGGGTGGAGAAGGTGCAGTACGTGAATGTATTGATTATTTAACATCTTTGGGTGCTTAAAAAATACTGTCATAATTGTAAATAGTTGATGTTAAATAAAAGGAATATTTATGATTGACGCAAATAAGTATGCCATTAAATGCTTCCAAGATGAGGCAAAGGCAATATTAGACATGATTCCAAATCTTACAGATGATTTCTCTAAGGCAGTGGATTTAATTTATAATTGTAAAGGTAGATTTGTGATTACTGGTGTTGGAAAGTCAGGCCATATAGGAGCGAAAATTGCAGCAACATTGGCTAGTACCGGTACTCCAACTTTTTTCGTAAACCCATTGGATGCTTATCATGGCGACCTTGGTGTGTTTACGCCTGATGATGTAGTTATGGCTATCAGCTATTCTGGCCAGACAGATGAGTTACTGAGATTCATACCACTGCTCCTTGATCGTAATATTCCTATCATTGGAGTTTCTGGCAATCCAAATTCTTTGCTTGCTCAATATTCTGTATGCCATCTTAATGTATATGTCGATAGAGAAGCTGATGCTTTAAACCTTGCTCCAACATCATCTACAACCGCAACACTCGCAATGGGTGATGCATTGGCATGTGCTCTTGAAAAAGTTCGCCACTTCAAGGCGGCAGACTTTGCGCAATTTCATCCAGGTGGTTCACTTGGTAGAAGATTGCTTTCAAGGGTTAAGGATTTTATGGTTTCTACAAATCTACCTATTGTTCATCCCGATCAGAAAATTAGTGATACTATCATTGAGATTAGTAAGACTAAACAAGGTATTGCTGTTGCTCTCGATAACAATAAGATAGCAGGTGTTGTAACTGATGGTGATGTTCGCAGAGCAATGTATGATAAGCAAGATAGATTCTTTGATCTTACAGTAAAGGAAATTATGAGTACTAACCCCAAAACGATAAGTGAAAATGCAAAATTGAGCCTTGCTGGCGAAATGATGAGAGAGTATAATATTCATTCACTTATTGTGGTAGATGATAATTTTCGATTTGTAGGAGTTATTGATAGTTTCTCATGTCTATAATTGTAGAAAAGCGTATATGGGAGTGGGCAGAATATTATAATCATAATAAACTTTTATAATCATTTAATCTTTTGCATGGCATATCAAGATAAATACAATTTTATTTTTAGGCCGCGCTCATCACAGATGATCCTGCTTACTGTCGTTTATTTATTTTCATTATACATTTGTAATGATCAATATGTTCATAATTTTAAATATAGCGTTGGTTATGTAGTCCTCTCTATAGTCTCCTTTAGGGCTGTATGGTATAGCAATAATGCAAAGATTAATTTATTTTTCTTGTACCTAGTTGCTTTTAGTCTATTTATTGGAGGTAGATTCTGGGTTGGTGTTTTTGATCATGATCTTGATATTTTTCAGCCGACATATTTTTTTGTATATAATGTTACACCAAAAAACGTATCGGAGTTGATGACATGGGTATATTCTTTTTTATACTTCGTTACGATAGGATATGTAATGTCAAGGAGGAGATGCTGTGTTATAAAGGAAGTCATTGATGGAAAGATGGATAGTAAAAAATGTGTTTCATTTGCAAAAATTGTTTTTCCTCTAATTTTAATATGTATATTAATTCAAGGTATGAATGAGATCTATTATGCTTTTACTTATGGATATGGCGTATCTTTAGTTGATGTTACTGAAAAAGAATACAATAAATCTTTTATAACAGTAATCAACTCGGTTGTAGGCGTAATGATGCTTGCTTTTACAAATGTATATGCAAAAAGTGAATATCCAAAATATCTTAAAATGTACATTCTTTATGGAATTTTAGTTTTAATTGGTGGATCTCGATTTGCATTTGCTTCTATACTTCTTATATGTATTTGGCTATATTCTAAAGAGAAAAATATTGGAATATCAAAAATTCTCATATATGTAATTGCCGGAGTAATAGTTTTGCTTGTAATATTTTCACTAAGCGCAAGAGGAGCCGGTTTGGAAGGTTTTATTATTTTTGACGCTTTGGAAGTTTTTTTGTATTCTACAGGAATTTCGTTAATGATATTTCATGCAAGTACTCTTGTTCATGGATATCCATGGATTGCATACATCCAAACTTTTATTCCAGGATCAACTTTTCTTTATTCCAAATTATCTGACCAAAAACTGCATATGCAAGATCTTACCTTTCAAGGGCACATGTGTTATGACTTGAACCCGAAATTATATGCAGATGGTAATGGATTAGGATGGTCTTCTCTTTCTGATTTATATCTCTATTCTGGGGCATCGATACTAGTCTTTTGCATACTTGCATTGGGCTTTGGTCTCTTTTTCGCTTTTTTGGAAAATAAGGCTGATGTTAATCTAAAATACAGATTTGTATTAATATCTATATCTCAGGGTGTTTTAATGATGCCAAGAGGAACATCCTCCCCATTGTTTGTAGGTGTAATCTATTCACTAATATTTATGTTTTTAGTCAAGAAAATGCTAGTGAAGCATGTTGATAAATAATAATTTTATGTATTAAATAGTTTTTAAATATAAAATAAAATTTCCATATGAAAGTTGTAGCTTTTGTTCCTATACGACTTAATAGTAAAAGAGTTGTTGGAAAAAATCTTAAATTACTCGGTGGTAGACCTTTGATGTGTCATATACTTGATACTCTAGTTGATGTTAACAAAATAGATGAAGTTTATGTTTATTGTAGTAATATTGACATTATTGAATATCTTCCAAAGGGGGTTAAGTTTTTGAAGCGTCCAGAGTTTTTGGATAGAGATGAGACTTTAGGTAAAGAAATATATGAAGAGTTCGCAAAGACCGTAGATGCAGATTTATATATACTTGCTCACACTACTTCACCTTTTATGAAAAAAGAAACCGTAGAAAATGCTATTGATAGGATTATTAATGATGGATATGATTCTGCTTTTAGCGCAAAAAAAATACAGACTTTTATTTGGTACAAGGGAGCACCTTTGAATTATGATCTCAAGGAAATACCACGGACACAGACAATTGAACCAGTATACGAAGAGACAAGTGCATTTTTTATGTTTAAGAGGGATGTGTGGAAGGTTCATCATCAACGTATAGGTAGTAACCCTTATTTTGCTTTAGTTGACGAAATAGAAGGTGTTGATATCGATTGGCCTGAGGATTTTGAATTTGCAGAAAAAATAATTGAGTCGAAAAAAGAGAAATAATGAAACATCTTTTTGTTATCAATTCTCATACCACATGTATGACAGCATTGGGAGTGATTGATTATTTACATTTAAATAAAGATGATATTATATTCGTCCTAGTTAGAAATTATAAGAATATTCTTATTCAGGGCAAATATAAAGAAATTGATATGTCATGGGCATATAGCTATAAATATTTTCAGAACTTATTATCTTGTCATAAGGCAATAAAAAAAATAGATAAACAAATAAATGAAGGAATTGGAAATAGTAATTATATAATGTATGCACCAAATCCTGGCGGAGTTCGTATTATACAGTTAATTTTTACAAATAGTTTTTGTTCTGGATTCAATTATCTTCAAGAAGGTGCTTTAGTTCTAAGTGGTCTTCTAAAAAAAAGGCAATTACCCCTAAACAGATCTGTTTTAGACCTTTTTTTCAAGATTCTTTATCAACATAGAATATGGTCATCTCATTTTAGTTGGCGAGTACCGGATTTTATTAATGACGATAGGTCAAATCCTGTTTGTTATGCTTTAAATGATAGTATATTTAAGGAACTAGGATATAAACAGCAAACTATTAATTGGCCTAAGTTTAATATAGAAAGCAAATATTCCCTGGATCCTCAATACCCATGCTTTATTTTCGAATCTTCTGTAGAAATGAATATTATTGAAAAGGACATTTATATGCATTTCGTTGAAGTTCTGATTGAAAGAGCTGCAGGTTCGATGAATTATTTTAAGTTCCATCCATTCCAATCGGCAGAGAATAGAGAGTATATAACAAGTTTGTTTACTAAGAGAGGACTGCAATTTAAGGAACTTCCTATGGAGTTCCCATTTGAGGTTTATTTATCATCTTATAAGCACATGACTGTATTAGGCTTTAAGAGTTCTTTGCTTGTTTTTGCCAAACAATTAGGACATAATACAGTAAGCCTGGAAAACGAATTACTAGCAAATTCTGCTAGATACAGCCATTGGAGGCAGAATGTTGAATAACTTCTGTTTTTCAGTCGTTATATTGGGAAGTCAGGTAGTATAATTATTGCTATAGTATCTTTTATTTTATATAGACTCTATGATTTATCATATTTACTGGGGGACAAGCGGCAATTCGGGTCTTTATTTAGACGCTATATATAAAGTGCTTGACAGTAAAGGATATAAACAACGTGCCTTTGTTAACTACTATTATCCATTTGATTATGGTGACAAGTTGTTTTTTAAGCGAGGAGATGTAGCTTTTAGTAAATATAAGGGGAAAACTCGGAAGATCTTTCAACTCATCGAGGTGCTAAAGGGTTATTTTTTGATTTTAATTTATTCTATAAAAGATAAACCCCAATTAATTAATTATTCCCATGCCGGACATAGTTTTTTCTTTATTCCTTTATTTCTAAAACTTCTTAAAAAGACATCCAAGGCAAAGCTTATTATCACTTGTCATGATGTTATGCCTCATGGCGGTATTTCATCTGAAATGAAGTATCGTAAGAAAATCTTTAATATTGGTGATTATTTGCTAGTGCATAATGATAATTCAAGGAAAGAACTTATTGAAGTCTTCAACGAAGATGAGTCGAAAATTGTTGAACATCTTTTCCCTATTATGGATTTATCAAAGCTTCCAAGTACATCTAAAAAGTACTCATCTGTTGATTTTTTGTTTATTGGACAAATGAGGCAAGAAAAGGGAATTCAGTTATTGTTGGATGTATGGCCAGAATTTCATAAGATTGAGCCTAAGGCTACATTGAGAATTTGTGGAAAACCTCAGCCTGGTTTGGATATTGAAAAAATGAAACTTTTAGCTTCGAATACAGAAATTAATCTAGGCTTTGTTACTGATGAAGATTATCTTGCCTATGTTGAATCTGCTAGATATGTATTATTGCCTTATCTTATGGGTTCTAACAGTGGAGTTATTTCAACGGTTTTATCTTCTGGTGCAGATGTCATTACTTCAGATCTTCCGATGTTTTTTGAAAATCCATTAGTTAACGATGAAGATATGTTTATTTGTGGAAATAAGGAATCCTTTCTTTCTAAGATGCGAGAGAAGTTTAAGGTGAATGAGCGTTCTACAAAAAAAGATAAGTTAAAGTTATACAACGACCAGTTTATACAAGAAGTTGGATCAGTTTATGCCTTAATCTATAACAAATAATGCAAAATAAAAAGGTACTATTTGTATGCCAGTATTTCTATCCGGAAACATTTCGTGGTAATGATGTGTCATTTCATTTATCCCATGAGGGCCATGATGTGCATGTTGTGACAGGTACACCTAATTATCCTGCGGGTAAGTTTTATGATGGATATGGTATTTTTAAGAAACGTCATGAGGTAATAAATGGAGTTAGAGTAACACACCTACCAATATTTCCTCGTGGGAATAATAAGATTATGCTGATGCTGAATTATTTCAGCTATTGGATTGTAGCATGGATTTATATTCTATTTCATGCTATTTGGCACAAGTATGATATGGTATTCTGCCAGCAACTATCTCCAGTGATGATGTCGGGTCCTGCTGTTCTATATAAAAAGTTACGACATGTACCTCTTTATATCTGGGTGCTAGATCTATGGCCAGAAAGTTTGACTGCTGCAGGTGGTATAAACAATAAATATATTCTTAGATTCTTTAAAAACTTTGTGGCGAGCGAATATAGATATTCTGACAAGATATTGATCAGTAGCCGAAGCTTCGTCGAAAGTATTCGCGAGTATGGTAATTATGAAGGTAAGATTATCTATTACCCACAATGGAGTGATGAGACATCAAGTACTGCTAAGAATTTTGAGATGCCTGATATACCAGATGGTTTCAAGGTTATGTTCGCTGGTGCTGTTGGAGAGGCTCATGGATTCGAATGCAATATGCAAGCAGCTTTGCTCACAAAGGAACATAAGGAGATTAAATGGATAATTGTAGGTGATGGCCGTAAACTTGACTGGGTTAAGCAATTTGTGAAGGACAATGGCCTTGAAGATACAGTTTATACACTAGGCCGTTTTCCATCAAATACGATGTCTTTGTTCTTTGAAAAGGCTGATGTTATGTTGGTATCGCTAACGGATTCTCCATTGTTTAATCTTTACGCACCTGCTAAGATAAGCTCATATATGGCATCGGGACGCCCTATCATTACCTGTTTAAATGGCGAAGGTAGTGAAGTTGTTAATGAGGCTAATTGCGGATGGAATGTAAAGGCTGGCGATGCTGCAGGTTTGGCGCGACTTGTAATTGAACTCTCACAAACGATAAATCTGTATTGAATGAAAAAGGAAAGGCTGGCCGTATTTACTATGATGAGCATTTTGATAAGGAAAGATGCTTGAGAAAGCTTGATGAAATCATGGGATTGAAGTAATTATAATGAGTATGAATGTATTATTTACATATGGGGTCATCTTTTTAATTCTGTTTATACTGGAACTGGCATATTTTAAAGTAGCAGATAGGTTTAATATCATTGATAACCTTGACAATCGGACTAGATTAATAAGTAATATCAAAAAACAGTATCTTTTTTTGATATTACTTATTAGGAAACCGCCTTGTGGCCGCTAACCTTGGATCTTACGTCAAAATAGAACGCTAATGTATATAATAAATCTTTATAATTATGTCTATTTTTAAAGACAAAGTGTTATTAATTACCGGTGGAACAGGTTCTTTCGGCAATGCAGTTTTGCGTCGTTTTCTTGATTCCGATATCAAGGAGATCCGCATATTTTCCAGAGATGAGAAAAAGCAGGATGACATGCGTCATCACTTGCAGAATCCCAAAGTAAAGTTTTACATCGGAGATGTGCGTGACAAACGTTCCGTTGACGGTGCAATGAACGGCGTGGATTATATCTTCCATGCCGCTGCCTTAAAGCAAGTACCCTCATGTGAATTCTTTCCCACGCAGGCTGTTCGTACCAATGTCCTTGGTACAGAGAATGTCCTTGATTCAGCCATTGAACATGGTGTAAAGAATGTCGTGGTCCTTTCCACAGATAAAGCCGCTTATCCCATCAACGCCATGGGCATCAGCAAAGCCATGATGGAAAAAGTCGCCATTGCCAAAGGCCGCCAATTGGGGGAGGATGGTACTACTACCATCTGTTGTACCCGTTATGGTAATGTAATGGCCAGCCGTGGTTCTGTGATCCCTTTATGGGTGGAACAAATGAAGGAAAACAATCCTATTACTATAACGGACCCCAACATGACCCGTTTCATGATGACTCTGGATGATGCCGTAGACTTGGTACTGTATGCTTTCCAACACGGTCATAACGGTGACCTGTTTGTTCAGAAAGCTCCTGCGGCTACCCTGGATGTCCTGGCTGATGCACTGAAAGAGTTGTACCATAGTACTGCTGACGTCAGAGTTATCGGTACCCGCCACGGAGAGAAGCTGTACGAAACACTGGTGACCCGTGAAGAGATGTCCAAGGCCATCGATATGGGTGATTACTACCGTATCCCCTGTGATACCCGCGACCTGAATTATGACAAATTCTTTGTGGAAGGCAGTGAGGAAGTCTCCCGTATAGAAGACTATCACTCCCATAACACCCACCGTCTGGATGTGGAAGGCATGAAGCAACTTCTCCTGAAGCTTTCCTTTATCCGCGAAGACCTTCATCTCTAATTCTTTCTCATTCTTAAAAAACTTAATGATTTTATGATACGAGTTGGCATAACGGGCCAGCCCGGCTTTGTAGGTACCCATCTTTACAATGAGCTCGGCCTGTTTCCTGATGAATTCCTGCGTATCCCCTTTGAAGACTCCTATTTTCAGAGCGAGGAGAAATTGCGTTCTTTTGTGCGTGAATGTGATGTTATCGTGCATCTGGCCGCTATGAACCGCCACCCGGATGCCTGTGTGCTTTATGATACGAACATCCACTTGGTAAGCCAGTTGATATCCGCCATGGAAGCTGAGAAGGTAACTCCATATGTGTTATTCTCTTCTTCTACGCAGGAGGAACGCGACAATGAATACGGACGTTCCAAACGCGAAGGGCGTAGGCTGCTTGAAGAGTGGGCGGGACGGAACCATGCCAGTTTTACCGGTATGGTCGTTCCCAATGTGTACGGTCCTTTTGGCCGTCCCAACTATAATTCTTTCATTGCTACCTTCTGCTATAAGCTGACTCATGGGGAAATTCCTGAGGTCCTTCAGGACAGTGTGGTGAATCTCATCTATGTGGGTAATCTCTGCAAACATATCATTGGGAAGATACGCGAAGCCGCTTCAAATGATGTTCCGGTGGTTGAACGTGATTTGGTTCCTTATGACTTTGAAAAGAAAGTAACTACGATATTAGGTGTATTGGAAAAATTTAAATCCCTCTATTTCGATCAGGGTATCATTCCTGTCCTGAAAGATAAGAATGAAGTGAATCTTTTCAATACTTTCTGCGGTTATATTGACTTTGTTTCTGTCTATCCCCGTAAGCTGGTAAAACACGAAGACCCACGCGGTATGTTTGTGGAAACAGTAAAATTGGGTATTGGCGGACAAGTCTCTTTTTCCACTACAGTTCCCGGTATCACACGCGGCAATCATTATCATACCCGTAAGATCGAACGTTTTACCGTTATCCGCGGAAAAGCCCGTATTCAGTTACGTAAGATAGGTACGGCTGAAGTCCTGAACTTCTATCTGGATGGCAATGAGCCTTGTTATGTGGATATGCCCGTCTGGTATACCCATAACATCACCAATATCGGGGATGAAGAGCTCTATACCCAGTTCTGGATCAATGAATGGTATGAGCCTTCTGACGGTGATACTTACTTTGCCCCTTGTGATAACACTGAAAACTATAAACAGAAATGAGCAAGCTTAAATTAATGACTATCATAGGCACCCGTCCGGAGATTATCCGCCTGTCTGCCACCATCAAACGTTGTGATCAATATTTCGATCAGGTACTGGTACATACGGGTCAGAATTATGATTACTCCCTGAATCAGGTGTTCTTTGAAGACCTGGGGCTTCGTGAACCTGACTACTACCTGAATGCTGTAGGGAAGGACCTTGGCGAGACTATTGGCAATATTATCGCGAAGTCTTACCAACTTATGGCAGAGATGCGTCCTGATGCGGTTCTCGTACTAGGTGATACCAATTCCTGTCTTTCCGTTATTGGTGCCAAGCGTCTTCATATCCCTATCTTTCATATGGAAGCGGGTAACCGCTGTTTTGACGAATGCCTTCCTGAAGAGACGAACCGGAGGATTGTCGATGTGACTGCTGACGTGAACCTTTGCTACTCCGAGCATGCCCGCCGTTACCTGAATGCTGCGGGTACTCCTAAGGAACGTACTTATGTGGTCGGTTCACCCATGGCTGAAGTTTTGCATAACAATCTGGAACAGATCAAGGGGAGTGATATTTTGGAAAAACTAAAACTGGAAAAAGGAAAATATATTCTTCTGTCCGCCCATCGTGAAGAGAATATCGATACGGAGAAGAATTTCTTCAATCTGATGAATGCGGTTAATGAAATGGCAAAAAAATACGATATGCCTATTCTCTATTCTTGCCATCCGCGATCCAGGAAATTCATCGAACAGCGTGGTTTTGTATTTGACGAGCGGGTGATCCAGCATCAACCTTTGGGCTTTCATGATTATAACCATCTTCAGATGAATGCTTTTGCTGTAGTTTCAGATTCGGGCACCCTGCCTGAGGAGAGCAGCTATTTCCTTTCAATCGGTCATCCTTTCCCTGCTGTTTGTATCCGTACGAGTACGGAGCGTCCCGAGGCTTTGGACAAGGGCAACTTTATCTTGGCCGGTATTACAACTGAACAGGTGTTGCAGGCTGTTGATGTGGCGGTGGAGATGAATCGTGCCGGAGCTTTGGGTATCCCTGTCGATGACTATACGGATGAGAATGTTTCGGTTAAGGTTGTGAAACTGATTCAGAGCTACACTGGGGTAGTGGATAAGATGGTTTGGAGAAAATATTGATATACTATATGCGTTCTAAAAGAATATGGGTTATTTCAGAAATCTATTATCCCATTAAGACTTCGACAGGCTATTATGTAACTGAAATCGCTGAATATCTGTCAACTAAGGGCCTTGATGTTCATGTGATATGTACCGGTTCTACCTATGGTGAGGGAGAATCTATGCCCCTTTTAAGAGAAGAGTACCATAAAGGAGTAAATATCCATCGAGTTTTCCCTCCTAATCTCGACAAAAATAATTTCTTTAAAAGAACCTTGAGATTATTTTTTTCTAGTTTCCGATTATTTTTGAAGGTGTTGTTTTTGGTACAAAGAGGTGATGAATTATTAGTAGTAACTAATCCGGCATTTTTGATTCTGATGATGCCTTATGTAGCATGGAGGAAGAAGATTAATTATACAATTCTTGTGCATGACATTTTTCCTGAGAATTTAGTAGCAATAAACAAAATGTCATCTTCTTCGATTGCTTATAAATGTTTAAAACGAGTTTATGATAAGGCTTATTCTAAAGCTCGTATTTGCATTTCAATAGGGCGCGATATGACTGAAGTCTTAATATCTAAAACTTGTGCGAATACTAAGATTTCTTTTATTCCAATATGGGCAGAGAATAAAGTCATTTATCCATTGGATAAAAGGGATACCCATTTGTATAAAAAATTAAAACTAGAAGGAAAATTCGTTTTTCAGTTTGCTGGTAATTTAGGTCATGCACAGGGCATTGATAATCTTTTGGCTGCAATAGAAAAGATAGATATTGAAGATATACATTTTGTGTTTATAGGGGGAGGGGCGAAGTTCGATGAGATTTCTTCGTTTATTAGTCATAGAGAGCAAAAGAATATTTCATTATTGGGTTTTCAAGACCGTTCACAGCAGAATGATTTCCTGAATGTATGTGATATTGGAATTGTTACGTTGAATGATGGCATGTATGGTTTGGGAGTACCTTCCAAATCATATAACATATTGGCTGCAGGTAAACCTATACTATATATCGGTGATGATAACTCGGAAATAGCTTTATGTATTAAAGAATTTACTTTAGGCTGGATTGTGGCACCTAATGATCCACATGCATTAAAGAATATGATTGAATTCATATATGATAATAAAAATAATCTGTCTTCTATAAGAAATAATGCCAGAACTGTATCAGACACCATATTCGCTAAAGATCAGATATTGGAAAGATATTATACCTTATTAAAGTAATTGTAGCTATATTAATTTTGCTTTTAAATGAAACTTTTATTTACTGGTGCTTCCGGTTTTCTGGGTAACAATATACGCCCTTTTTTAGAGAAAACCTATGATATTGTAACAATTGGTTTATCGCCGCAAGATAATTATATCGTAGATCTTTCAAAAGAAGTCCCGGAATTGCATGATAGATGTAATGTCGTATTGCATGCTGCTGGGAAAGCTCATTTTATTCCCAAAACAACACTGGAAGAACAGATTTTTTTTGATGTGAATTTGCAAGGTACCAAGAATCTTTGTTCTGCATTAGAAAAGGTTGGAACTCCTATATCTTTTATTTTTATTTCTACAGTAGCAGTGTATGGCTGCGATTATGGAGAGAATATAACAGAAGAACATCCTTTGAATGGAACTACGCCTTATGCAATGAGTAAGTATTTGGCAGAGGAATACCTACAGAAATGGTGTTATGAGCATAATGTAGTTTTAGGGATTATTCGTCCTTCATTGATTGTAGGTCCTAATCCCCCTGGTAATTTAGGAGCGATGATAAACGGTATCCGTAGTGGAAGATATTTCAGTATTGCGGGTAGTAAGGCACGTAAGAGTGTGTTAATGGTACAGGATATTGCTAATTTAGTTCCTTTACTTGCCGAACGAGGAGGTATATACAATGTATGTGATAGTTATCAACCTACATTCAGGGAATTGGAAATACTGATTTGTCAGCAGATGAATAAATCATTACCTTTATCAATTCCTTATTGGTTGGCTAAAGGAATGGCTTTGCTCGGAGATTGTTTCGGTAAGAAAGCACCTATTAATTCTTTAAAATTAGGTAAAATAACAAAATCACTGACTTTTAGTAACGATAAGGCAAAATGTGAGTTGGGATGGGAACCAATGAACGTGTTGGAAAATTTTAAAATACAATGAGATTATTCTCTGGAGTCATTCTTTCTATTATTGGAATTATGGTGCTTCTGTTTGTAGGCATGCAAATCTGGTTTCATTGGATTAATAAAAATGAATAATGTATTATGTTATGATTTTGGTTCTGCTATTTATAGCAGAACTTTTTTATTTTAAGATAGCCGATAAGTGTAATATCATTGATAAACCTAACGAGAGAAGTTCTCATACTCGGGTTACTTTGCGTGGTGGTGGAATTATCTTTTACTTTGGTGCTTTAGCATATTTCCTGAGTAATGAATGGGAATATCTTTGGTTTATATTGGCATTAACTCTGGTCACATTTATCAGTTTTGTAGATGATATCCGTTCTACCTCCCAAAGGCTAAGGCTTGTGTTTCACTTTTCTGCTATGACTTTGATGTTCTATCAATGGGGGCTTTTTTCTCTTTCCTGGTGGTGGATGATCATTGCATTGATAATTTGTACGGGTATCATCAATGCCTATAATTTCATGGATGGTATTAATGGCATTACAGGTGGTTATTCGCTGGTTATTCTTGGTGCACTAGCTTATATTAATGCTGAAATAACGCAATTTGTAGAACCTGCTCTAATCTATACGGTTCTCTGTTCCGTCTTAGTCTTTTGTTTCTTCAATTTCCGTAAGAAAGCGAAGTGCTTTGCCGGTGATGTAGGCTCTGTGAGTATTGCTTTTATTATTCTTTTCCTGATTGGGAAGCTAATTATTCAGACAGAAGATTTCAGTTGGATAATCCTATTGGTAGTTTATGGCGTCGATAGTGTTTTGACTATCATTCACCGTTTGATGCTTCATGAAAATATAGGTTTACCCCACCGAAAGCACATGTATCAGTTGATGGCGAATGAGTTGAAAATGCCTCATGTGATAGTATCATTGATCTATATGGCAGTACAAGCAGTTGTAATAATAGGATATATAGAATGTTTGGATCATGGCTATATATTTTTGCTATGCACTGTTCTATTACTTAGTTTTATATATATATGGTTTATGAGGAAATTCTTCCGATTACATCAAAATGCTTAAGATCAATTAATTATATATTAATATTAGAAAACAGCTCCTGGTGGGCTGTTTTTTTTGTTTATACCTGGTAATATCTTCACCTTTGCACTGTTGATCAACACAAGCTAATAAAAATGAAGTTGAATTTAAAAGCAAAAGGAGAAAGATTATGCCTTTATTGTATTATGCGAGACAATCGCAATTGAAAACGAAAGAAGGTGCTAAGCAGTGGCATCTGGCATTGAAGAAAGTGGGAAGAGCTGTTAATCTGCAGCAGTTGGGAGAAATGGTGGCTGAAAAGTGTTCGGCAACACCGGGTGATGTACATAATGTGGTCAGAAACCTGATGTCGGTGATGCGTTTACAGTTGTTGAACAGCCGTTCGGTTCGTCTGGATGGTTTGGGAACATTTACGGTGATTGCACGAACACGCGGAAAGGGTGTGGATGCAGAGAAGGATGTGAGTCCGAATCAGGTGACGTCATTACATTTTATGTTTACTCCTGAATATACACGTCCGGCTGCTCTGGGAACTACCCGGGCTTTGTGGCAGGGTGTTGAATTTGAGAAGTGGACGGGTAAGGATGTTTCTTCCGATGATGGTAAAGATCCGGATGATGGTAACGGAGGTGGTTCCGGTGGAGACGGAGGTATTGAAGATGATCCTCTGGGATAGGGTCTAAAGCTGGGGCTTTAGAATTTAAAGAATTAGAAATTAAAAATTAAAGGCTGCGCAGTCTATGAATTATTGAAATGCAAAGTAATTGATATGAAAAAGACGGTTTGGGATAAGATTTTAAAAATTGTAATCGCTGTAGCATCGGCGGTGTTGGGAGCTTTAGGAGCCAATACGATGAATATGTGATGATGAACATATACTAAGATTAGAGGGTATGTCGGGGGTATTTCCTGATGTACCCTTTTTTATAAAAGCGGGTGACCACAAATCACTTGCAATCACCCGGTATCTTGCATTTTCTTAGTTTTCAGAAAATGTCAGTAAAGAGAGAATTTATAGTTTTTATTTCATAGGTTCTACAGTATATCCCTGCTGTTTCAGCAGATTCAGGACTCCGTTAGTTCCTGGCAGGTGGCCTGCACCGACAACAAAAAGGGTAGGAGCATCCTTTATGAGAGCAGGCATTTTCTCAATCCATGCTTTGTTACGGTTATCCAGCATAGCTTCCATTTCGCCCGGTTGCGGATCGCACGAGCTGCCATCACGTTCTTCTATCAGCTTCAGCATTTCATCCAGGTTCTGAGCCTTGTATGCGTTGTTGAGACGTTTAGTTTGTTCCATAGCTTTATCTATGTCACTTACGAGGCAATAGAGTAAGTTTGCCTGACGCTGTAGAGTCTGACTTTTAAATAGCATATCTAACTGAGACTGCGGAGTTTCCAAACCACCTATTTTTTTACCGCTTTGTAATGCTTGTTGCTGGAAGTAAGTATCTAATTGCTCCTGTGGATTAAAACCACCCAGATGCTTCATGCATAATATCAGGGTCAGTTGTTGGGTTATGGCAGCGGGTTTTAATTTGCCCAACATGGCTATATCTGCCATCAGGTTCTCTTTCACTACCTTGCCTACTACTTCATATTGTTCCGGGGTAAAAAGTTTCTGGAGAGTAGTGTCGCCTGCCATCATCATGCTTTGTTGCATTACCTGCATGAACTCGGGTGACATCATATCGGACATGACTACTTCTCCGTATACCTGAGTAGTACCTTCTATGGCTTGTGGCAATCCGGCAATGCTATCTTTGATACTGAGAGGTGCCAGATGGTGGGTACCTAAAATGTATGAGGGCTTTTCTTGTCCGTTACCGGAGATTTTCCAAAGTAATTGTGCGTTGGCGTTCAGCGCAAGGCCGATAAAGAGAAGGACACCTAAAATCTTTTTCATCATTTTTCCTTTTTAAAGTTTTATTTGAACTATAAGTCGGGGAGGGAAAGGAAAAATCACAGGGGAAGAAAAAGATTCTTATTTTACTCTGCCGCCGCAAAGCCAGTATTGCGTATAGTATTGTTCGTTGAGGCTACTGACAATAACTCCTTTGCTGGTACTTGCATGAATAAACTTCCCGTTTTTGAGATAGATACCCACGTGTGCCACCCTCTTCTTAGATGCACGGCTGGTGAAAAACACCAAATCTCCCTCACGCAAATTGCGGCGGGAGACTTTGTTGCTTTCTTTAAGTAGACCATCGGTGCTTCTGGCCAAACGGATATTATATACTTCTTTATAGAGTTGCGATACCAGTCCGGAACAATCTACTCCGTGCTTGTTGTCACCGCCTGCGCGGTAGCGGACACCCATCCACTCCGCAGAGGCAATGTACAACTTGTGGTTATCTTCCATATTTATGTCAACACCCATGCGGACAGAAGCTTTTGCCAGTGCCTTGTAATTGAGCCGGGGCGCTGATGTATGGCATGAGCTTAAACTGAATGTCAATCCGATGAGGGCAACTATATATAAGAAGTATTTTTTCATTCCTGTTCTTCTTTCTTTTCCGGTTGAGTGGAGGGTTCTTCAGTGATAGGTTCCTCAGCAATAGTTTCTTCAATGATTGTTTCCTGAACAGGTGTTTCTTCAATCACTGTTTCTGCCAGTTCTTCCTCAATTTCTTCTTCCACTCTTATGTTGAAGTAATCTTCAAGTTCTTTTTCTGCTGAGTTATGTTCATTTTGTATGTCACGGATGATGATACCATTTTCCAGCAAAGCAATGCGAGGGCATACGTCTACTGTATGGTTCAGGTTGTGGCTTGAAATGATAACCGTGGCATGGTGATCTTCATTATACTTCTTCAGCAGGTGTTTGATGATGGACTGTGAACTCGGATCAAGGAAGTTGAACGGTTCGTCCAGGATCAGCAATTGCGGATGATGCAGCATAGCGGATATGATACCGATTTTCTGCTTGTTTCCGGCAGAGAAGTTACGGATGAACTTCTTTTGTCCGATGACCTCATTATTCATGAATCGTTCGAAAGGAAGCAGGCGCTCATCTACTTCTTCTTTCTTCAGATCGTACATCTTACCGATAAAGTAGAAGTACTCTTCGGGAGTAAGGTAATCGATCAGGAAGCCATCATCGATGAAAGCACCGGTGAATTGTTTCCAGTCTTCGCTTTTGGCTACATCGATATCATTAATGGTTACATTGCCTTGATCTGCCTGGAGTAAGTCCAGCATCAGGCGGAAAAGGGTTGTTTTACCAGCTCCGTTGTTGCCTACCAAACCCAGCATGTCACCTTGTTCTATGACATATTTGTCAATATCTACGGCTTTCTTTTGGCCGAAGTTTTTTTGAAGATTGTTTATCTCTATCATATTCGTAATTATTTTTGTCTACTATCGTGAAATCCTTCCATATTCTTATACCGGCGCTTCATGAAGCGATGGTATACATTCCTCACCATCTTGAAGTTAGGATAAATACAAGCCCGATACCAATAAGTACCCATGGTGTAGCTTCTTTGCCAACCGTTACCTTTAACCCGAACATCAGTAGTAGGGGCACACCAAATGCACCAGCTGAAATAAGGTTCTGTAATCCTGTTCCCACGTTTTGACGACCGGTCATCTTGGCATTCAGATTGAGGGTCTTGTTATTGTACACTGCCAGTTGGAACATGCAGAAATAGACGCAGCCCGGAACAAATACAAGCCATGAGATACATTGCAAGACAGATACCCTACCTGTCACCATACCGGGGATCATCAGTATAAACGGAATGATTAGAGCCAGGCTATATAAAATATATTTAGCACGTAGTAACGAATAGATGGATTCTTTACGACTCATTAGCCCGTCAATGTAGTTGCCCTCGTAGCTCATTAGAGGCGAGAGGAACAGAATACCGAAGATGATATAGTTGTAAAGCACGAAGAAGTCGCGTGCCCCTCCCTCATAAAGGTCAGAAAAACTGATAATGAGGCTAAAAGCTAATACTACAGCAGTGATGTTATAGAGTGATTTTTTGCAGACTTTATTACGAAGCAACAGCTTCAACTCTAACCGGATATATTCACCGATTTCACCATAACGATCCAGAAATTTGTATTCGGATACAGTCTTTACCTGTACGGTTGTATCTTCTACCTTGTTTAGTTCGTTATAGACTAATCTTTGCATGATACTCCTGTTGATGAACCACATGATAGCAATGGCTACCAGAACTCCGATAAACGTCAGTATATTTCCGGTGATGAATCCTTCACCCAAATTGACTGAAAAGGCAAATATCGGGCTGTTGTCCGGAATGAAAAGTGCAGCAGCAATACCACCATATACGGCTACCGGTAGGAGGAACCACCAGATGCGTTCGTCCATCAACGTACGGCACAATAAATACCAGTAATTATTGAATACGATAAGTAGCCAAATACCAATACAATAGGTCAACACACCTGCCACTCCATAAAACTTAGTAACTGTGATGATGGCAAATGGGACAAACAAGAAGAGCCAGAGCAGATTGAAACTGTTAAGCCCGGAACGCAGGAGAAGGAAGTCAATCAGACGACTCCGTTTTACGGGAAGCAGTAAGTAGGGTTTGACTTCCTGTGTAGGTGTCTTCAGGAAGGGTAAGCGCATGAGAAAGTCGAGGGCGAGCACAAATATGAGTCCGCTGTTCATTACATGGTAGGCTTCTCTGGCTCCACCGTCGAAAGCAAAGGCGAAGGTTGTTCCGAAGAATATGAGATAAGCTGCCCAGAACACACTCATGAAGTACATCCAAAACTTTCCGAACTTGCTCTTCTCGTACATCGGATGTCGCTTTTCTGCTAACTTTCCATGTTTACGTAGCTCAAGAAATAGATTCATGTTTTTAGTGATTAGTCGTTAGTGATTAATTGGTGATTAGTCGTTAGTGATTAGTGATAAGAACTGTATTTTCACTTATCACTAATCACTACTTCCTTAATCACTTTTTAGGTACCGTCATCGTTACCTCGATCTCATTACCTTGTTTCAGCAAGTCTGCTGCAAACTTCTGGATATCTTTGGCAGTGATACTGTTTACGATATCTGTATATCCTTGCGTCATATCCATATTATAGTAGAAGTAATCGTTCAGGTTGTTCAGCCAGTATGCATTTTCCTTTTGGTTATCAGCATACTTTTTTAACATGTACTCTTTTACCTTCTGCAAATGTACATCAGACGGTCCTTCTGCTGCCAGTTTCTTCAGCTCGTCTACTACGATACCGGCCAGTTTATCTTTCTTTTCAGGATCGGTCTGGAAGACAATCTGCATCAGCAATTGTTCTTTCGGATACTTCTGTAAGCTACCCATACAGTTTACACCGTATGTACCGCCTTCTTTTTCGCGTACTTCTTCTGTATAAACCATGTTCAGCACCTGGGTCATATAGCTCAACAGAATTTCATTTTTCAATGTATAAGGAGTTTTTCCGGTATACAGGAATACGATAGTTGCCATTGGCGTCTGTTGCTCTTTGGCAAATTCGTTCTTGTATGTACCTTTGCGGATCTCCATCTTGGTATCCTTGAAAGTCTCTTTACGGTTGATGGCAGGCAATGCACCCAGATATTCTGCAATCAGCGGTTTAGCTGTTTCCAGGTCAATGTTTCCAACGAAATAGAATGTAAAGTCGCTGGCATCTTTGAAACGGTCATTGTACATTTCCAGAATACGGTCATAGTTGATCTGATCTACCATTTCCGGTTTCATTATTACCATGCGCGGATGGTTGTTGTACATGGCTTTCTGCAATGTGTCGTTGATGGAAGAAAGCGGATTAGCTTGTGCACTTTCCAGTTCGGCCTTTGTACGGTTCTTATAAGACTCGAATGCTTCCATGTCCTTGCGGGGGGCGGTGAATGTGAGATAAGTCAACTGCATCATGGTCTCGAAGTCTTTCGGAGAACAAGTTCCGAATACATTTTCAGTAGTAGCACCCAGTCCGGCACGAACAGAAACTTTCTTTCCGGCCAATACCTTTGTAAGGTCTACCTGGCTGAAGTTACCCAAACCACCTACAGCAACCACATTGTCCATAACAGCAAAGTTCAGTGCGTCCTTATCGGGGAAAAGAGATTTACCACCCAGGCTGGTTGCTTTCATACGGATCTCATCTGCCTTGAAATCAGTTTTCTTGATGTAAACAGTTACACCGTTGGACAGAACAAGCTTCGTACTACCATAGATTTCACCTTCTTTCTCAGATACGATTTTGCCACCTTTCGGTGCTTCTTTCATCAGAGGTTCATCAGAAACCTTGTCAACATACGGTTGCAGATCGAGGCTCTTCATACCTTTCAGCAAAGCAATAACTTCTTCTTTCTGCGGATATTTTAATCCTTCTTTTTCGGGACCGGCAATGATAACTACCTGGTTGCTGTCCGGAATGAGTTGCTGGATTGCCATGTTTATAGCCTGTACCGGGAGGTTAGGAGCCAACTGGTTCATCATGGCATATTCTGTTTCAATACCGGGGATAGGTTCGGCATCCAGGAAGTTACGTACATACTCACGTACATAAGAACCGTGTTTGGTCTTCTCACGCTCATTGTATGCAGATTCCAGACGTTGCAGATAGTTAGCGCGGGCACGGGCGTATTCAGATTCAGTGAAACCGAAACGACGGGCGCGTTCTGCTTCTTGTAACAGGACTTTCAGGGCTTCTTCAATACCGTTCGCTTTACTTGAGGCTGAAAGATTGAGGGCCTCTTTGGTTTTAGCTACAAAGAAATTACCGTAACTGCTATATGCACGGTTAAACGGCGGATTAGCGCTCTGGGTCAGCTCACTCAGACGTGCGTTCAGCATACTGGTGATCATGCTTGTCATATACTGGGAAGCCAGATAACCTACGTTATTCTTTTCTGAATCGGGAGTTGCATCTTGTTTGAAGTAAACCTCGATAGACGGATCGTCTACTTCCTTATCTGTACCGATGGCTACGATAGGTTCCTTATTATCGGCAACAGGATAATAAACACGTTCTGCCGGATTTACAGCCTTCTGTACGTCGGCAAATACTGCTTTCAGTTTGGCTTCTACAGCGTCCACATCAATGTCACCTACGATAACGATACCTTGCAAATCGGGACGATACCATTTGTGATAATAGTCACGAATATCTTTGTAGGGGAAGTTATTGATCACATCGATAGAACCGATAGGCATACAATCGGCGTATTTGTCACCCGGATATATGGTGGGAAGCAGGTCGGTATAAACGCGCAACATACCACTGTTACGACTACGCCATTCTTCACGGATCACTCCACGTTCCTTGTCTATCTCGTCATCTTTGAGCAGGATGTAGTTAGACCAGTCGTGCAGAACCAGCAAACAAGAGTCCAATACACCGGCACGGTCTATCGGGGCATTGCTAATATTGTAGACGGTTTCGTCTATGCTGGTGTAGGCATTTAAGTTTGTTCCAAATTTGATACCTACGGTTTCACACCAGGGGATAACGCCGAGGCCTTTGTCATCGCCGGGGAAATTCTTTGTGCCATTGAAAGCCATGTGCTCCAGAAAGTGAGCAAGACCACGTTGTTGCGGCTCTTCGAGGATGGAACCTACTTTCTGGGCAATATAAAATTCAGCCCGGTTTTCGGGCAATTTGTTATGACGGATGTAATACGTCAAGCCATTGTCTAATTGGCCGATACGGACATTCTTGTCCACGGGAAGAGGCGGAAACTGCATTTGCTGTGCTACCGCTTGTTGGAAACTGGCGCATAAAACGAATGCTACCACCAGTAAACTACGAAATGAATGTTTCATATTAATGAAGATTAAAATTGTTTCTTGCTCTATTTGTCGAAAGACAGAAAAAGAAATCACAAGAGGAGGATTGTTTTTTTACACAAATGGGAATCTAGCGGCAAAACTTGCTAAATTCCCATTTATCTCAGTGCACTTTACAAGAGTGAACTTATTCTTTTATAGCCTCTCTTATCCGTACTAACTTAGTCAGCAATCTTTCCAGCAGATCCAGCTTCAGCATGTTGGCGCCATCGCTCTTGGCTATTTCGGGATGCTCATGTGTTTCAATAAACAATCCGTCGACACCTACGGCAATACCGGCTTTGGCTACAGTTTCAATGAGCTGTGGCATACCACCTGTAACTCCGCTTGTCTGATTGGGTTGTTGCAGCGAGTGGGTGACGTCCAGAATAACCGGATAACCGAAAGTTTGCATCTCCGGTATTCCACGGTAGTCTACAACGAGATCCTGATATCCGAAAGTCGTTCCACGTTCGGTGATCATCACCTCCTTATTGCCGGCTTCCACTACCTTTTCTGCAGCAAAGCGCATGGCAAGAGGGGAGAGGAACTGACCTTTTTTGATATTTACGACCTTTCCTGTCTTTGCGGCAGCTATCAGAATGTCCGTCTGACGGCAGAGAAATGCCGGAATCTGTAGTACGTCCACGTATTCGGCAGCCATGGCAGCCTCCTCGGCAGAATGAATATCTGTAACTGTGGGCACGCCAAACGTATCATGTACTTTCTGCAATACTTTCAGTGCTTTTTCATCACCTATTCCCATAAATGAGTCCAGGCGTGAACGGTTTGCCTTGCGGTAAGAACCTTTAAAGATGTAGGGAATCTGTAGTTTCTCTGTGATGTTTACCACACGTTCGGCAATGCGCATTGCCATTTCTTCCCCTTCAATCACACAAGGACCTGCCAATAAAAAGAAATTTCCGGCAGGGTTATTTTTTAATTCAATCATAAGTATTTAGTGTTTAGTGATTAATGATAAGTGATTAGCAGGTGATAGCACAGCTTGCTAATCACTTATCACTAAACGTTAATCGTTAATCGTTATTCTTAGTTGGGTATAATCAAGGTGATTGCCTCATGCATAATGCCGATGTCCAACGGGAAGTGCCTGTCGAGGAGGCGTCCATCCAGATCGACAGAGGCATTTTGTGCACGCAGTACTTTCACTTTCTGTGTCCGGTAGGGCATTACGACCTTATGGTTTAATATACGTCCCTGAATCAGCATCCATAAGCCTGATACAAGTTGTAGCAATTCCGGGCGGTAGATAACGGATACATCGAGCCAGCCGTTATAGGGAACGGCGCTGGGAGCTTGTCCATATCCCCATGCACTACCGATGCAAACCGTCATGATACGTCCGCGGATATGTTCTCCGTTTATTTTAAGATGCATCCGGTAAAGCTTGCGTTCAAAGAAAAGCGAAATGAGTGCCATGAGGTAAGATAAGAATTTCACTCCCCAGAAACGTTTGGTCTGATCACTGATCTTCACAATGCGGGCTCCTAACCCGATATTGATGGCATTGAGGAAATAACGGGTGACGTGCTTCTCGCCGTCGTAATAATTACAGAAGCCGACATCGATTTTCCTGCGACGGTTGTTGATGATGCAATCCACCGCATCTTTGTATTCCGAGGTCATTTCCCAGTATTTGGCGAAGTCATTCCCGATACCGTTCGGAATGATGCCTATGGCGATTTCTCTTTTATCTTCTGCATTGGACGACATGATGCCGTTAATAGCATCATTCAGTGCACCGTCACCACCTACTACGACAATAGTGCGGTATCCGTTATTGGCAAGAATACCGGCCAAACGTTCCACTGATCCGAACCCCTCGGACTGCACGTAGTCATAAGACACGCCTTTGCTGTCCATATATTCTTTTATTTCTTTCCACCGTTTCTGCACTTTTCGTGTGCCGGCTTTGGGGTTATATATCACTCCCCACTTTTCGGGTTCTACGCTCATATTGTTATCTCTTAGTAAAGTCCTACATAATCATTAGTTACCCTCCCAGGCTCCGTCTTTGCTGCTCCAAAGATACTAATTCCCTTTGAGTTTCGCTTGTACAAAAGCAATCTTTTCTTCCATCGGCAGCCCGGCATCCATCCAGTGAATGGTAAATCCGCGGCGTTCCATCCCCCGGAACCAGGTCATCTGCCGTTTGGCAAATTGGTGAATGGCGATTTCCAGTTCCTGGTACATCTCTTCGTAAGTCAGCTTGCCGATGACGTAAAGCGTCAGATACTTGTACTCCAGGCCGTAATAAATCAAGTCATCCGGTTGGATGCCTTGCTCTATCAGCCGGCGCACTTCATCCACCATTCCTTCGTCCAGACGTTGGCGCAGTCGGCGGGATATCTTTTCGCGACGTAATTCCCGGTCTATATCCACACCGATGATGAGGCTGTTCAGTTGGGGGAATGTACGCTCGTCTACCGGTGTATGTGCGTAATATTCTTCTATTTCAATCGCACGGATAGCACGCTTGGCTGTATCTACATCCGTTGTGTTGTGCAAGGTCTTGTACTGTTGCAGTATCCCGGTTAATTCTTCCAAAGACTTATCAGCCAGCCGTGCACGCAGTTCCGGATTTTCGGGAACAGGGAGCAACTTATACCCTTTCAATACGGACTCCAAGTATAACCCTGTACCTCCACACAAAACGGGTAATTTCCTTTTTTGTTTAATAGTCTCGTAAGCTGTCAGAAAATCACGTTGATATTCGAAAACATTGTATTTGTACCCTGGATCGGCAATATCAATCAGATGATAAGGGATTTGTTTACCATTTACGGTGTAGTCGATGAGGTCTTTACCCGTACCAAGGTCCATGCCACGGTAGATTTGCCGGGAATCCGCACTGATGATTTCGGTGTCAAGAACATTTGCCAGTGCCGCAGCAAAAGGAGTTTTTCCGGAAGCGGTAGGACCTAATATAGCTATCAAATCATAGTCAGGCATAAGTCGTTTTGATTATTTTTCTACAAAGATAATGTAATCCAAAAGCAATGCAAAATAAGCTTGCTTATTTTTAGTGCTAAGATGTAACTAATCTTCGCTTTTGAACAAAGATATGAAAAAGGAAGTGAAAAACGAAGAAGATTTTCTTAAAGGGTGTTATAAATACACTGTTTTCGCACACGGAGCTTGCAAAATTCAGAAAAGTCCGTACCTTTGCACTGTGTTTTCATAGTATTAGATTTAAGGTTAACAAAGGTTGGAGTACAGCGGTACTCCTTTTTTTATGTCCATACCTCATCTTCACACTGTCGACTCCCTTTACTAAAAAACTTATTCAGATAGATATATCTTCCTCATACGTGTTGCTTAGGTTTGCCTATACTACTCCCTACCTTCTCCCTCTCTATATATTAGGAGTAGGTAAGGAGTAGGTAAGGAGAAGGTAGGGAGTAGGTAGGGAGATGATAAGAGGAATTACACGAGCACATACGAGTGTTTGGGCCAATGCTGCCTGATATAATCTATTTTCTGATCTTCTGTCACTAAATAATCCACATCTCCCAAAGAAGCGATGCTGTATGCTTCTGCAGTGTTCAGTTTATGACTATCGGCTAATACGATTCGTTTTTGTGCTCTTTCCATCATAAAGCGTTTGATGAGTGCTTCTTCCCGGTCGGGACCTGTCAGACCCTGATGGGGGTGTACGCTGCATATCCCAAGTACGAGCCAGTCCGGGCGTACGGTTTGCAGGGCTTGAAAAACAGAAACGCCGACCGTCACCTGTGAAGAGGGGAATACTTTCCCGCCTAAGAATATTAAATCCAGTTTAGGATGATTGAAGAGGGCATTTACTATCGGAAAGCTGTTGGTATATACGGTCAGTTCCATATCTGTGGGGAGGCGTCGGGCGACTTCCAGATTGGATGTTCCGCCATCTATCAACAGTACGTCTCCTGAACGGAATAGTGGGATGACTTTGGAGGCTATCTGTTGTTTTTCTTCAATTCCCGTGTTCATCCGGTCCGTAAATTCTATCGGGATACCTGATTTGGCAACAGCTCCACCATGAACTTTAGTCAATAATCCACGTTCATCCAGTTCTATCAGGTCACGGCGAAGTGTGTCGTCCGATACTCCTAACTCTGTGCTTAATGTTGTAATATAAACCCGGTAATTCTGATTTATCTGGTTTAATATGTACTGTTGTCTTTCCTCTTTCAGCATATTCTTATATTAATTAAAGTTGCATATATCCGCAAATATATATATCTTTCGTAAGAAAACCTACGAATTATGCGCGATTTTATGTAAATATGCGGTTATTTGCGGAAAATGTTTTGCGGGAATATGAAACCCGAAAGAATCTGAAAAATCCCGCATAGAGGTTTTCTACTGATTCAGGATGTTTAAATATAAAAACGAAAAGCAAATCGTTAAATAAAACAAAAAAAGTATGAAACAGAAAGTATTAGTAGACATGGATGGTGTGTTGGCAGATGTGTATTCACAGTACATTGCCTTGGAGTACAAGGATACCGGTGTAAAGCCGGTTCTGGAGGATTTATATGGAAAAACGGAAGAGGAATCTTTTCCTTCATTCCATAAGTATGTACGAAGTAAGGGGTTCTTTGAAACAGCCCCGCTGCTACCGGATGCAGTGAAAGGATTGAAATATCTGAATGATAAATATAAGGTGCTGATTGTCTCTTCCGCAACAGAGTTCCCCAATAGCCTGACGGAGAAACAAAGATGGCTGAATGAGTATTTCCCCTTTATTACTTGGGAACAAATGATATTCTGTGGACGTAAAGATAGTATTCAGGGTGATATTATGATCGACGATCATCCCAAGAACCTGAGGACTTTTGGAGGACGGAGAATATTGTTTACCCAACCTCATAATATGTGTATAGATGAAGCCAGTTATCAGCGTGTATCGGGTTGGGAGGAGATAATGAATCTGCTGTAGATGCGTGGAGGCGATGAAGTTTAATAGAGAAGGCTGCACTAATTTTAAAACATAGTGCAGCCTTCCTATTATATTACTATTGTTACTCTTTATCAGGACTGATCATTGAGACTTCTATCTCATTTTTCTGTTTGAACAGGTCAGAGGCAAACTTTTGAATATCTTTTGCCGTAATACTGTTGACTATTTGTTCATAGTCTTTTATCGGATTCATTCCGGTGAACAAGTATTCATCAATACTTCCCATCCAGTAGCTGTTTTCTTTCAGGTCTTCGGCGTGCTTCTTCAACATAAACTCCTTCACCTTGTTAAGATTGGCTTCCGACGGCCCCTCTTTGGATATGCATTCTATTTCGGCAAAGATGATTTTCATCAGTTTCTCTCTTTTAGAAGGTGCTGTATCGAAAACAATTTGTATTCCAGCTATTTCCTTCGGATATTTGGAGAGATTGCCACCTACATATACCCCATAAGTTCCGCCTTCATCTTCGCGTACTTTCTCGGTATAAACTAAATCCATAATCTGGCAAGTCATGTCCTGCAGAATGGAATTCTTTAAATCATATTTGCACGTACCGATGAAACTGACGAAGTTAGAGGCTTTAGCTGTTTCTTGTTCACGGACGAACTCATTCTTATATACACCTTTGCGGTATTCTATCTTGTTATCCTTGAATGATTCCTTACGGTTGATGGCAGGCAATGCTCCTAGGTATTCGGCTATGAGTGGTTTCATACTTTCAACGTCTACATTACCCACGAGGATGAAGGTAAAGTCGCTGGCATCCTTGTAACGGTCTTGGTACATTGCCAGGATTTTATCATAATCCATATTGTCAATCATATCGGCCTTCATGCGGATGGTACGGGGATGTCCCATTTGCAATGCAAAGGTAATACTGTCGCTGAATGCAACGTTCGGGTTCATTTCCTGGTTCAGTAATGCTGCTCTGTTGCGGTTCTTATAAGATGCAAAAGCTTCATCATCACGGCGCGGAGCAGTGAATGTCAGATAGGTGAGTTGCATCATCGTTTCAAAGTCTTTCGGAGAACAGTAGCCATTGACTGTTTCGGTCTTATCACCGATACCGTAACTTACGGAAGCCCTTTTGCCTGCCAATACCTTTTCAAGATCTACAGCGCTGAAATTGCCTAAACCGCCTGCTGAAACGGCATCCAGGCCGTTGATGTTGATGATTTCAGAGTTGGGAAACAGTGAACTTCCACCTAGGCTTACACCCTTCATGGTAATCTCATCAGCTTTGAAGTCAGTTTTCTTGATGATAACTTTTACTCCGTTGGATAATGTCAGCATGGTAGTGCCGAATACATCATCTTTTTGTTCGGAGATGATTTTTCCACCTTTCGGGGCTTCTTTCATCAAGGGCTCGTCTGATACTTTGTCTACATACGGAGTCAGCTTCTCGGCTTTTACATCTTTCAGAATCTTCTTGATAGCTTCTTCTGTCGGCATTTTCAGCTCCTCCTTTTCGGGACCGAAAATGGCGACTACCTGGTTGGTATCTGTTATCAACATCTGCATCATCTGATTCAATGCTTGTACGGGGATGGCCGGAGCTATTTGGTTGATGATGGCATATTCGTTTTCAATACCCGGTATGGGTTCGTTGTCGAGGAAGTGGCGTACATATTCATCAATATATTCCTCGTTCCTACGTGTATCACGTTCGTTGTAGTCAGATTCCATATTGCGCAGATATTCGGCACGGGCACGTTGGTATTCGCTTTCAGTGAAACCAAACTGGCGGGCACGCTCCATTTCGCGGACCAGGGTGGTGATACCGTTTTCCACTGCATCTTCTTTGCAAACAACGATGCCGGTAAAGGCTTGTTTGGTTTTTGCAACGAAGAAATCTCCATCATAGGTTCCTGCGTAGATATATGGAGGGTTGGCAGCTTGAAGCAGTTCGTTCAGTCGGGCATTCAGCATGTTATTGATGAGGTCGATGGCATAGTCTTGTATCAGATAATTCATATTGCCTTTTTCTGAGTCGGGAGTTGCTTCGTGTTTGTTAAAGATGATAGCTTGGATATGGGGTTGTTCCTTATCCCGGGCAATCAGCACAATCGGTTCTTTATTGTCATTTACCGGATAATATTCGCGTTTGGCGGCATTGGGTTGTGCGGGAACATCGGCAAACAGTTTCTTAATCTGTGCTTCGATGGCATCTACATCTACGTCTCCCACCACAACTATACCTTGCAAATCGGGACGATACCACTTTTCATAATAATCTCTTAGTGTCTGCGGCTTGAAGTTCATCACTACATCCATGGTTCCGATGGGGAAACAAGTGGCATACTTGGTACCGGCAAACATGGCAGGGAGCAACTTTTCCTGGAAACGTTGCACTGCACTCATGCGTGTACGCCATTCTTCGTTGATGACTCCGCGTTCTTTATCAATCTCTTTAGGGTCCAGAGTCAGGTCATTGCTCCAGTCGTGTAGAATTAATAAACAAGAATCGATGGCTCCCGGAGTATTGACGGGTACATTCGAAATATTATATACGGTTTCATCTACTGAGGTGTAGGCATTCAGGTTTTCACCGAACTTAACTCCAATGCGTTCCAGATATTGTTTCAGAGCATCACCCGGGAAGTGGGTAGTTCCGTTAAAGCACATGTGTTCGAGGAAATGTGCCAGACCGCGTTGGTTCTCTTCTTCCTGGATGGAACCTACTTTCTGAGCGATATAAAAGTCTGCCCGTTCGGCGGGGAGATTGTTTTTGCGGATATAGTAAGTTAAGCCGTTATCCAGTTTTCCGATGCGTACATTGGAATCGATGGGAATAGGAGGCATTTGTTGTGCAAGAGCCTGTTGGAAATTACAGCATACGACAAATGCTATAATCAATAAATTACGAAATAGATGTTTCATGTTTATGAATATTAAAATTGTTTCTTGCTATATTTGTCAGAGAAGAACGAGGAAAATCACAAGGTGCGGATTGTTTTTTTGTAATTATGGTTGTTTGCAGGGCGGATGTTACATGAATGGAAATTTATGTAACATGAAAATGCCGGATGTAACATCGACTATAGTAAGTGGGAACATGCGGAATAAGAAAATAGATTGTAATAGACTATTTTTGTACAAGACAGAAATTAATTAAAAAGTATCATACCATGAAAACAAAAATTAGTTGGGTTATCTATTGCTTGATGAGTTTAGTGCTATTACAGCCATTATCTGCGGCAGAACGGTTTGTTGCAAATGAGGGGAGTGGTTTTGTCTGGATACAGCAGGGAAAAGCTTATCCCATATTGATAGATCCGCAGGAAGATAAGGGCGTAGTGCGTGCCGTAGTAAATTTACAGACAGATGCGGGTAAGGTAACGGGTGTTACCCCTGAAATTATTAACTCTGCATCCGGGAGGCGTATGCTGATTGTCGGTTCTATAGAAAATAGTTCTTGGATTAAACAATTGTTGCAGTCCGGGAAGATCAATGCGGCTGATTTGCAGGGTAAACGTGAAAAATATATTCTACAGACTGTGAAGAATCCCATAGACGGGGTAGAAGAAGCGGTGGTGATTGCCGGTAGTGATAAACGTGGTACTATTTATGGCATTTATGAACTTGCCCGGCAGATGGGAGTATCTCCCTGGTATTTCTGGGCGGATGTACCGGTAGAAAAACATGATGTTATATCTATCAAGGAAGGAATTTATACAGATGGTGAGCCTGCTGTGAAGTATCGCGGTATTTTCCTGAATGATGAATGGCCTTCTTTGGGTGGATGGGCCAGTGCTACTTTCGGTGGTTTTAACAGTAAATTCTATGAAACTGTATTCGAATTGGTGCTTCGCTTGAAAGGAAACTTTATGTGGCCTGCTATGTGGAATAGTGCCTTCTATGATGATGATCCGATGAATGGTCCGTTGGCCAATGAAATGGGAATTGTAATGAGTACCTCTCACCATGAACCGATGGGACAAGCTCAGAAAGACTGGAAACGTCGTGGAACAGGGGAATGGAACTATAACACAAATGCTGCCGTATTGCGTGACTTCTGGCAGAAAGGTATGGAACGCTGTAAAGATTGGGAAGCGGTGATAACTCTTGCTATGCGTGGTGATGGTGATGAACCGATGAGTGAAGATGCAAATATTTCCCTGTTACAGAATATTGTGAAAGATCAGCGGAAGATTATAGAAAAAGTTACTGGTAAGAAGGCGAAAGAAACTCCACAGGTGTGGGCACTTTATAAGGAAGTACAGGATTATTATGATAAAGGTATGCGAGTACCTGACGACGTAACACTACTGCTCTGTGATGATAACTGGGGGAATGTACGTAAATTGCCCGACTTGAAAGCTAAGCCCCGCAAGGGTGGTTATGGCATGTATTATCATTTCGATTATGTAGGAGCTCCCCGCAACTCTAAATGGATAAATATCACCCAGATACAGCGTACATGGGAGCAGATGACTCTGACTTATGACTATGGTGTACGTGAACTGTGGGTGGTGAATGTGGGCGATCTGAAACCAATGGAGTATCCGATCACTTTCTTCCTGGATATGGCCTGGAATCCGCAACGTTTCAACGAAAATAATCTGTTCCAGCATACAATAGATTTCTGTCGTCAGCAGTTTGGTGGAAACTATGCCGAAGAGTCAGCCCGTCTGATTGATACTTATACTAAATATAATCGTAGGGTGACTCCGGAAATGTTGGATGACAGGACTTACAGCCTGGAAAATTATAATGAATGGCAGAGTGTAAAAGATGAGTATGCCGCATTATGCCTGGATGCCTTGAAAATTTATTATCTGATGCCTGCTGAGTATCGGGATGCTTTTGATCAATTGGTACTTTTCCCGATACAAGCATGTTCCAACCTATATGATATGTATTATGCCGTAGCGATGAATCGTAAACTGGTAGAGGCCAATGATGTGCAAGCCAATAAATGGGCTGATAAGGCACGTGCATGTTTTGAACGTGATTCTGTATTGACTTATCACTATAACCATATAATGAGTGGTGGCAAATGGAATCATATCATGGATCAGACACATATTGGATATAAATCCTGGAATGATCCGAAACATAATATTATGCCTAAAGTTACTTTTGTTCCGGAACCTCGTATTGCCCCTGCACCACCTGTATTTGTAGAAAAGGATGGATATGTATCTATTGAAGCGGAACATTATACCCGTTCAGCTAACAGTATATCTGCTAATTGGGTTACAATTCCAAATCTGGGACGTACGTTGTCTGCTGTCACTACTTTACCTGCCACAGCCGTTCCGGGAGCAGATATGTATTTGGAATATGATTTTGAAACGGAGAAAAGTGGGGATGCTACAGTTATCGTTCGTTTTTCTTCTACTTTGAATTTCAATGATTATAAAGGATTGCGTTATGCGGTTTCACTGGATGGCGGCGACGAACAGATAGTCAACATCAACGGTGATTATAAAGGTGAACTTGGCAGATTGCAGGCGGAGCACATTATTACTACCCAAACGAAACATTTGCTTGATAAGAAAGAAAAGCATACCTTGCGCATCCGTCCGCTTGATCCGGCACTTGTTATGCAGAAAATAATGATTGACTTGGGAGGTTTGAAGCCTTCTTTCCTGGGAGCACCTGAAAGTTTTATAAAGGAGTAGGAATGTTGAAAATGACAATATTATGAGATACAAATTTACTTTATTGGTAGTACTGGCCTGTATATGTTCTGTATGGGCTGAGGCTAAGGTTAAACTCCCCTCCGTTCTTTCGGATGGAATGGTATTGCAACGTGAAAGTCCCATTAAGATATGGGGGACAGCTGAACCGGGTGAGGATGTAGTGGTAACTTTTAAGAAGAAGAAATACACGGCAAAGGCTGATGAGAATGGCAGATGGCTGGTCATGCTTCCTGCTATGAAGGCTGGCGGCCCTTATGAGATGACGGTGAATGAAGTGATAGTAAAAGATATCCTGGTAGGGGATGTGTGGCTGTGTTCAGGGCAATCGAATATGGAACTGACCGTGGCACGTGTAGCGGATATGTTTGGCAAGGAAACGGCTGTTTACGAAAATTCAATGATCCGTTACGTTAAAACTCCCTATGGTAATGATTTGCATGGTCCGAAAGAAGATATTTCCCGGATGAACTGGACATCCTTGAATCCGGAGGTTGCTCAGTCTTATGCCGCACTACCTTATTTTTTTGCTATAGAGATGTATAATGAGACGAAAGTTCCTGTCGGGATTATTAATTCAAGTTGGGGAGGAAGTTCTATTGAGGCTTGGATGAGTGAGGATGCTCTACAGGAGTTCCCAAAGAATTTGCGTGAAAGGGATATTTATAATTCTGACGAATATAAGGTCTTGATGAATAAGGCAGGTGGTATGATGTCGAGGTTTTGGAATCTCTCTTTGTATAAAGGGGATGAAGGACTTCATGCTCCGGTCAAGTGGTATGAACCGGAATTGGATGATTCCGATTGGGAGGAAGTGAATATGTTTTCTTATCAATTGGGTACTAAAAATGGTTATCCGGTAAGTGGTTCACATTGGTTCCGCCAGGATATTCGTCTTACGGCTGAGCAAGCTGATAAAGATGCCGTATTGCGTTTGGGTTGTATGGTGAATGCAGACTCTGTGTATGTGAATGGTGTCTTTGTAGGTACTACTTCGTATCAATATCCGCCACGTATTTATAAAGTTCCTGCATCGGTATTGAAAGCAGGTGAGAATCTGGTGACGGTTCGTCTTATCAATTCAGGGGGTCGCCCCAGCTTTGTAAAAGACAAGCCCTATTGTATGGCGATAGACGGAGACACGGTTCGTTTGACGGAACAATGGAAATATAGAATAGGTTGTGAAATGCCTGCCGGAAGAGGTGGTGTATCTTTTCAGAATATTCCGACCGGCATGTATAATTCCATGATTTCTCCTTTGCGAAATTTGCATTTTAAAGGAGCTTTGTGGTATCAGGGTGAGACAAATGCAGGACGTCCGGGTGAATATGAGGCTTTATTGACTGCAATGATAAAAGATTGGCGAGTGAAGTTTGCAGATGAAAATCTCCCGTTCTTTATTATGCAGCTACCCAATTTTATGCAGACGCATCCGCAGCCTGTAGAGAGTGGTTGGGCGGGTATGCGAGAGGCTCAACGGCAAGTGACCTTGAAGTTGTCTAATACTTCTTTAGTCGTGGCAATAGACTTGGGAGAGTGGAATGATATTCATCCATTGAATAAGAAAGAACTGGCAAGAAGAGTGGCACTTCAGGTTAAGAAGAAGGTATATGGTCATAAGGATATAGTTCATAGCGGTCCATTATGTACATCTGTATCTGTTGAAGGAGAAAAGACCATTCTCTCTTTTGAGGAAGGAACAAATGATTTAATGCCTGTAGCCCAACTGAAAGGTTTTGCACTGGCAGGAGCAGACGGACGTTTTAAATGGGCAAAGGCTGCTATAGAAGGCAATAAGGTGGTGGTTTGGAGTGAAGGCATTACTCAGCCCATAAAGGTTCGTTACGCTTGGGATGATAATCCCCAAGAGGCTAACCTGAAGAATAAGGCAGGGCTTCCGGCTTCGCCGTTTCAAATGGAGATAGTAAAGTAGATGGGGATTTTATAGGTTTGCCAATCGTCCGGTTTTAATCTGTAATTTACAGTAAAGGTACACGGTTATCTAACATAGGTAACCGTGTTTTTTTATCTATTTCTTTAAATGTGTTAATTGCCCTTTTGCTAAATGAATAGGACAAGGGAGTTTTTTTGCCTCTAACAAGTGGGTTACATATCTTTTGCGGTGCGTTACAAACCGTTTTTTCTTCCGTTTTTTGAGCCTTTTTTTACCTGTTTCAAAGTACTCTGAATGGTCGCTTTTTTAGTAAAATATATTTCGGATTTATAAGATTTTGTTTTAGATATAACTATTTTATAATGAGTGTTTTATGTGCTATTATGTAATGCTTTCAAAAAAAAATGTAACATCAAAAAGAAAGATGTAATACTGTCAAAAAAACGTGTAGCATGAATGTGCGAATTGTTCCGTTTATGTTGGATACATTTGCTGCCAAGAAGAGAGAAGTTTTGAGAGTTGAGGTAGTTGTTTGTGAAATGTCTCTAACTTCTATATGACTAAGAATGCAAATCTATGTAAAATATTGCAAATGCTAATCGCTGGAATTATTAATCTTAAAAGACCGATGTAATTATGAAATGCATGTATGATGACAGTTAGAGCTATTTCTAAATAGCTAATGTAATGAAGAGAATGTAGTTATTAATATCTTAAACTAATGGTAATGAAAAATGTAACAAAACAAATTCAAAAGATCCCTTACTTGATTCTTTTGTTGCTATTGAGTTGTTTACCGACTTTAGCACAAAATGGAGTAACGGTAAAAGGAACAGTCGTCGATGGAAATGGCGAAACGGTAATTGGGGCTTCCGTCGTTGTAAAAAACAATACTTCAATAGGTACAATATCAGATATAGATGGAAATTTTACATTGACTGTTCCTGATGACAAAGTAATTCTTGTAGTTTCATTTATAGGAATGAAATCGCAGGAAGTCAGAATTACAGGTCAGAAGATTTTGAAGGTCACTTTAGAAGATGACTCACAGCAACTGGAAGAGGTTGTTGTGGTAGGATATGGTCAGCAGAAGAAGGCCAGTGTAGTAGGCGCTATCACACAAACTACCGGTAAAGTACTGGAACGGGCAGCTGGTATCAGTGATATTGGTGCGGCACTGACGGGTAACTTGCCGGGTGTGGTTACTACCACAGGTACAGGTATGCCAGGTGCAGAAGAACCTAAAATAACGATTCGTGGTGCAAGTTCTTGGAATAATAATGAAGATCCGCTTGTGTTGGTTGATGGTATCGAACGTCCCATGAGTTCGGTGGATATCAGTTCTGTACAATCTATTTCAGTTTTGAAAGATGCATCCGCAACTGCTGTTTACGGTGTGAAGGGTGCCAATGGTGTAATTCTTGTAACTACGAAACGTGGTGCTGAGGGCAGTGCGAAAATCGATGTGGGTTTCAATGCCACTCTGAAGGCTCCCTCTAAACTTCCCAATAAGTACGATTCTTACGACGCTTTGTTGTTTCGTAATACAGCCATTGAGCATGAATTAGCTCTGAGACCTGATTCATGGGAATACATCCGTTCCCAATCGTTCATCAACAATTATCGTAATCAGACTACTGTTGAGCAGAGAGAACGTTATCCTAATGTAGACTGGCAGAAGGCTCTGTTTAAAGATAACACGATGTCTTACAATGCCAACCTTAATATTAGTGGTGGTACAAAGTTTGTGAAGTATTTTGCTTCGGCCGACTATGTACATGAGGGTGACCTCTTTAGAATTTATGACAATGGTCGTGATTACAACTCCGGCTATGGATACGATCGTATCAATGTGCGCAGTAATCTGGACTTCAATATAACGAAGACTACCGTACTGAAGATGAACCTTGCAGGCTCCAATGCTATTCGTAAGGCTCCATGGAGCAATACGGGTAATTCGGAATGGCAGATTGGACAGCAGTGGTCGGGTGCATACAATATTGCACCGGACGTGTTCCTACCGCAGTATTCCGATGGTAGCTGGGGTATGTATCCACTTGTTTCAAACACCACGAACTCTGCAGAAAATATTTCTTTAGGTGGTACGATGCAACTCACAACTACCCGTATCAACACCGACTTTACACTGGAGCAGGATTTGAAGTTTATAACTAAAGGACTTTCTGCCCGGGCCACTGTTTCTTGGGATAATATATTTGTTGAAAACAATCGTGGTATCAATGACTTGTTTAATAGTGCGCAGCGCAAGTGGGTTGATCCGGATACCGGTCAGGTGAGATATGAACAATCGTATGACACAAATAATGGTTTTGACTGGACACAAGGAGTCAATTGGAGTACTTCTCCCGGTGCCGTGGATAATAGCCAGACGGTTCGTAACCTTTATTATCAGGCGCAATTGAACTGGATGCATAGTTTTGGTAAGCATGATGTCACGGCTATGGGATTATTTAGTCGTCAGGAAAATGCACGAGGCAGTGTGATGCCAACCTATCGTGAAGACTGGGCTTTCCGTGTTACTTATAACTATGCCGACCGTTATTTCATTGAATACAATGGCGCTTACAATGGTTCTGAAAAGTTCAGCCCAGAGAATCGTTTTGCATTCTTTAATTCAGGTGCTATTGGCTGGATGGTCAGTGAAGAACCTTTCATGAAGTTTTTCCGTGAAAAGAAGATCATTGACATGTTGAAAGTTCGTGCTTCTTATGGTGAAATTGGTTCTGACCAGTTAGGACCTGATCCGTTTGATTCAAGTCGTCGGTGGTTGTACATGAACCAGTGGGCCTATGGTGGCCACACTACTATGGATCTGAACCATACAGAAAGTATCTATACCTGGTATCGTGAGTCTGCTATTGGTAATCAGGATATACAATGGGAGGTTGTGAAAAAATTGAATATTGGTGTTGACTATTCGCTTTTTGAAGGAGTGCTGGCTGGTAGTTTGGAATTCTTCCGTGATGAACGTTCCAATATCTTTGTCTATGGTGGCGACCGTTCCATTCCTTCTTATTTCGGAGGAACTCCTCCTTCTGTTAACAAAGGTAAAATCCGTACGAATGGATATGAATTGGAATTACGTGTAAATAAGACCTTTGGTAATGACTGGCGTGTTTGGGGTAACTTTAGTATGACGCATGCTAAGAATAAGGTGTTGGTGAAAGATGACCAAGCTATGCGTCCTGCCTATCAGAAAGCAGCTGGCTTCGGGGTAGGTCAATATACTTCTTATATTGATGCGGGATACATTCAAAACTATGACCAATTGTATGGTAGCCCTGCTCATGATGCTAATGATTCTCAAAAACTGGTGGGCGACTATTACATTGTCGATTTTAATGGCGACGGTGTGGTGGATAACAAAGATCAGGCTCCTTATGGCTACACCAGTCAGCCCGAAAATACATTTAATGCTACCATCGGTTTTGAGTGGAAAGGATTCAGTGCATTTGCACAATTCTATGGTGTGAACAATGTAACCCGTGATGTGGGGCTTACTAGTTTTGGCAGCAAACTGAACACTGTGTTTGACACTGGCACATGGTGGTCAAAAAATACTCCTAATGCCGATGTGGTAGTACCTCGCTGGAATTCTACGCCGAGCTATAACGGCGGAACCCAATCTCTTTATGACGGTTCTTATATTCGTTTGAAGAACGTTGAAATAGCTTATACTTGGAATAAAGGCTGGATCAAGAGAATGGGATTAAGTAACCTGAAAATTTATGTCAATGGTAATAATCTATGGTTATGGACTCGCATGCCGGATGACCGTGAAGCTAACCTCTCCGGAGCTGGTTATCTGGGAGCTTATCCCACAGTGAAACGTTATAACTTAGGTATTAAATTTACATTATAATAATGAACAAGATGAAATATACATATAAGACTCTTTTATGTTCAGGCCTTTTGGCTCTTGCAGTGGGGCTCGGCATGACGTCTTGCGAAGACTATTTGGATAAAAGTCCTGAATCGACTGTATCTGAAGAAGATGCATTTAAGAATTTCCGTAATTTTCAAGGATTTATAGAAGAAATCTATAACTGTATTCCTGATAAGGAGAAATGTAACTATTGTACTTCCTGGAACTGGGGCGATGATGAACTCTTCAATTCCATGGGAGATGCCCACATGACGCATCAAGCCGACTTAGGTAATTTACGTGCTTGGCAAAGTAATGGACAATGTTGGTTGTATAGAAATCCTAGCAATCCTGCTTCTACTGATAAGTTTCAGCATTCTTTATGGCCGCATTCCTGGTATTGCATTCGCAAGGCTAATGTAGGTCTTGCTAATTTGGACAAACTGGTGGGTACGCAGGAAGAAAAGGACTTGATTGCAGGCCAACTTTATTTCTTTCGTGCATGGTGGCATTTTGAGTTGATGACTTTTTGGGGAGGATTGCCTTACGTTGACCAGGTATTTGATGCTACGCAAGAGCTGAATTTGCCGCGATTGACTTATCAGGAGTGTGCTGATAAAGTTGCGGAGGATTTCCGTCGTGCTGCCGATCTATTACCGGTGGATTGGGATAAGACCAGTGCGGGTAAGGCTACAGAAGGTAAGAATCAACTACGTATTAATAAAATTATGGCATTGGGCTATTTGGGTAAGAATTATCTGTGGGCAGGAAGTCCCTTGATGAAGAACGGTGCACAGTTAGGAGGTACCCAAACTTACAATTATGATGAAAACTATTGTAAGAAAGCTGCGCAAGCGTTCGGTGAATTGCTGACTTTGGTAGAAAGTGGTCAGACGCAATATGCTCTTGTTGAGTTTAACTATAGTAATATATATGATCACGAGAAGGCAAAAGGTGCCTCGAATAGCTATTCTGACCTTTTCTATACCCGTCGTCAGAACTGGTTGATGCCGGGCTCAGTCGAAGCTATTTTCCGTGGTCCTTCTGCGGATTATAATGGTAGTAACTGGAATATGACGAAGTTATGGGGTCCGAAAGTAGCAGGTCTTGTTGCTCATGACAAAATTATACACCTGCCTACAGCCAATCTTGTAGAAATGTATGGTATGGCTAATGGGCTTCCTCTCGACGATCCGCAATCTGGATTTGATAAGAGACATCCATTCAAGAATAGAGACCCGCGTTTCTACCACGACGTCGTGTTCGATGGTTTCCACTATGTTTTGGCAGAAGATAAGTTGTCAGATGCACAAAAACCTTATGCTTATTGTGAACTTTATACGGGAGCGGATATGCGTTCAGCCGATCTGGGAAGTCGTACCGGCTATTTCTTCCAGAAACTGGTTCCTCACACTTGCAATGAAGGTGACAAGGAATATGATTGGGGTAGTAACTTACATACCTATTTGTCCTACATGCGTTTGGCAGACATTTACCTGATGTATGCCGAAAGTTGTGCTGCTTTTGGTGGTTCATCTGCCAAGTCTGATAACTGTACGCTTACTTCGCTCGACGCAATCAATAAGATCCGTGCCCGTTGTGGTGCTGAGGAAGTACATTCATCCTATATTGCAGACAGCAAGAAATTTATGGACGAGATTCGTCGTGAACGTGCTGTAGAACTTTCTATGGAAGGTTTCCGCTTCAATGATCTGCAACGTTGGCTGTTGCTGACCGAGTCACCTTATACCGAGAAATATTCTGTAGAATTCGATCGGGTAGAGAGTGCAGATTTCTATAAAAATAATGATCCTGCGGAAGCTGAAGTGGCTAACTACCGTCATGAACTGATTGTGAAGCGCATATACGGTACGAAGCATTATTGGTTCCCCTTACCTGATGATGATGTTTATCTTTATCCTGAGTTCGGACAGAATCCTGGCTGGTAATCGTGGAGGACTAAAAAGTATGTTTAATAATAAATGAATAAACAATGAAATATATACAAGCAAAATTCATTCTTTGTGCTATGCTGGCTGTTTCTCCGATGTTTGTCAGTGCGCAGGCCACAGACTGGAATGAAACCGATTCATTGGTAAGTGAAAAAGACCCGATGGTACAGGTGGCCTTTCGTAAGGTAGCTCAAAAGGACCTTTTGGGTGGTGTTTCTGTAGTCAATGTGGAGGAACTAACGAAGAAGAATTATAATACTTACAGCCTGGATAATATGCAGGGCTATGTAGGCGGTTGGAATGGTAACTCATTGTGGGGAATGGATGGTGACAATGCCGGTTATTTGGTTTTGGTAGATGGTGTGCCTCGTGATGCAAACAATGTTATGCCGTCTGAAATAGCACAGATTTCATTTTTAAAAGGTGCCCAAGCTGTAGTTCTTTATGGTAGCAAAGCTGCTAAAGGTGCGGTGGTGATTACTACAAAACGTGGTAATGTAGAGGGACTAAATGTCAGTGTCAGAGCTAATACCGGATTTCATGTAGCGAAGGCTTTTCCGGAATACTTGGGTTCGGCAGAGTATATGACTCTTTACAATGAAGCCCTTTTGAATGACGATCCCAGTGCGAATCTTCGTTATACGGCCGAGCAGATTTACAATCATAGTTCAGGGTTGAATCCATATCGTTATCCGAACATGAACTACTACTCTTCTGATTATGTGAAGAAAGCATATAATCGTTCGGAAGTGACTGCCGAGATTACTGGTGGTGGCAAGCGTGCACGTTTCTATAGTAATGTGAGTTATTATAGCAACGGTGATTTTCTTGACTTTGGTGAAGCCAAAAATAATAGGACAGACCGTTTTAATGTACGTGGTAATGTAGATGTAAACATCAATAGTTTTATCAATGCCTACATCAACGCCAATGCCACGTTCTACGACTCGAAAAGTGCAAAAGGTGATTATTGGAACGTTGCATCGACTGCACGTCCTAATTTTCCTGAAAATGCAGCTCCGCTCATTCCGCTGGATATGATTGATCCCAATGCTACGGCTGCTTGGGAACTACTGAGTACTACTGGTAATATTATTGATGGAAAGTATTTTCTGGCTGGTACACAAGCTAATTCTACTAATGCTTTTGCTGACAGCTATGCTGCCGGAAGCAGTAAGTGGACGAGCCGTCAGTTTCAGTTTGATGCAGGTGTTGATGTTAACCTTAATCAAGTCTTGAAGGGGCTTTCATTTAATGCCATGTTTGCTGTAGATTATGCCACTTCTTACTCAACTTCCTTTGATAATAAATATGCAGTGTTTGTTCCTACTTGGTCCAACTATGGCGGCAAAGACGTTATAGTGGCACTCAGCAAGGAGGGGAATGATGAAAGACCGGGTACTCAAAATGTAGGTGGAAGTACAGATAAGCAAACGATTGCATTCACTGGGCAGTTCAATTATCAGAATACTTTCAATAAGGATCATAATGTGTCAGCCATGCTTATAGCCAATGGTTATCAGCAAACGGTTTCTGCACAGTATCATCGTATTAGCAACGCCAATCTGGCATTGCAGGCGGGCTATAACTATCAGCAGCGCTATTATGCTGATTTTGGTACGGCATTGATTCATTCCGCTAAGCTTGCTAAAGGGCATCGTCAAGCCCTCTCTCCTTCAGTGACATTAGGCTGGCGCTTAAGCAATGAAAATTTCCTGAAGGATTCTCCGGTGGTAGATGATTTATTACTGAGCGTATCGGGCAGTATCCTCAATCAGGACATTGACTTGGTGATGGGTGATAATGAGTTTTATCTCTATGAATCGGTATGGACTCAGAACGATGGTTATGCATGGTATGACGGTCCGGCCGGTAAATATACTATTTCTACCAGAGGTCAGAACAGTGATCTTTCGTTCATCAAGCGCAAGGAGTTTTCTGCAAACCTGAAAACTTCGCTTTGGAACAGATTGATTACAGCCGATGCTTCATTCTTCATCAACTCTATGGAGGGATATTTGATCAATCAACCTACTTTCTATCCGTCTCATTTGAATACAGGATATCCTGCAGCGTCATTTATGGCTGTACTGAACTATAACAATAACAAGCGTGTAGGCTTTGATTTCAATATAAATGCTAACAAGCGCTTTGGAAATGTAGACTTGTCTCTGGGTGTGGCAGGCACATATTATGATACTAAGATTACTAAGCGTGATGAAATCTATGATGATACCTATCGTTATCGTGAAGGAAGATCTGTTGATGGTGTCTGGGGACTTCAGAGTGCCGGATTATTCCAAAGTAAGGAAGAAATCGAGAGTAGCCCTGAGCAGAAATTGGGTAGTACGGTTCAACCTGGTGACATCAAGTATGTGGACCAGAATGGAGATAACGTAATTGATGATAAGGATGAAGTCTTCTTGGGTAAAGGCGGTTGGTATGGTGCGCCCTTTACACTCGGTATTAATTTTACTGCCAAATGGAAAAGCTTGACTTTCTTTGTGTTGGGTACCGGTAACTTCGGTGCTTACGGATTGAAAAATAGTTCATATTATTGGGTGGATGGCGATGATAAATACTCAGCCATAGTTCGCAACCGTTGGACTCCTGAAACAGCAGCCACGGCCACTTATCCCCGTTTGTCTGCCAGAAGTTCAAGCAATAACTTCCGTGCTTCGGATTATTGGTTGTACAAGACTGACCGTTTCGATCTGGCGAAAGTACAGATTACTTACGATCTGCCGAAACGTGTTTTGCGCAACACTTTCATCAACGAACTATCTGCTTACGTAAGTGGTGCAAACCTGTTGACTATTTCGAAAGAACGTAAGCATATGGAGATGAATGTGGGCAGTGCTCCGCAAAGCAGATTCTATAATATTGGTGTGAAAGCTGTGTTCTAATCTAAAATTATGATAAAAATGAAACTAAGAAATATTATATTAACTACGGTACTACTGGCAACTTTTTCTGCTTGCGAGGATATGTTCGAACCTGCTAAGGAGAACAATCGCGGTGTTGAGGAGATGCTTTCAGATCCTAATTATGCTGTGGGACTTTTGGGGTATGGTTATGCTATGCTGCCGTATGACAATTCTAGTGTAAGTGATGTAGCTACAGACGATGCGGTGACCAATGATAAAGAGAGTGGTTATTCAAAAATGGCTCTTGGCTCATGGGCGTCGAATAATAATCCGATGGAGCAGTGGCAAGCTCGTAAGGCGGTTATACAATATCTCAATACATTTTTGGGTATCGCAGAACAGGTGAGTTGGGCTGAGAATGAGGTGACGAATAAGATGTTTATTGACAAACTCAGCGGAGAAGCTTATGCCTTGCGTGCCTTGAATTATTACTATCTTCTGATGGCTCATGGAGGTTGGACGGCAGATGGACAGTTATTGGGTGTGCCGATACTTCTGGAACCGGAAGATAACAACTCTGATTTCAATCAGCCCCGTGCTTCTTTCAGTGCATGTGTAGAGCAGGTATTTACTGACTTAAATAAAGCAGTTGAATTATTGCCTGTTGATTACGAAAATATAAAAAGTGATGCTGAGGTGCCTGCAAAATACAAAGAAATCGGTGCAAAGATGGGTAATTATAATCTTGTTTTTGGAACTTATCAACGCGGACGTATTACTGCCAGAATAGCTGAAGCCATAAAGGCACAGGTAGCTTTGCTTGCTGCAAGTCCGGCTTACCGGGAAGGTTCAGGTGTGACTTCTGAAACTGCTGCAAGCTATGCTGCTACTGTATTGAATCGTATTGGTGGTGTATCTGGTCTTGATCCGACGGGTAACACTTGGTATATGAATACAAGTGATCTTGATAATCTTGGTTCAGGAGAAGTGCCCGCTGAAATCCTTTGGAGAGGAAATAAGAGCAATGGAACGGAAGATTGGGATATAGGTATTAAGCAGGAGAAAGATAACTTTCCTCCTACACTCTATGGTAGCGGGCGTATTAATCCTACGCAAAATTTAGTGGATGCTTTCCCTATGGTTAACGGTTATCCTGTTGCAGACAAAGCTAACAGCAGTTATTCGGAAAACGCTCCTTATGAAAATCGTGATCCACGTTTAGCAAAATATATTTTATTCAATGGAGCTACATTTAAGGAAAAAGCCATTATCACAGGTACTTATCCTGATGCAGACAACAAACAAGATAATAACTTGAATCAATTGAGTACCTCTACTCGTACGGGCTACTATCTACGTAAGCTGTTGCGTGAAGATTGTAATGCCAATCCGAGTTCACTTAATGCCAAGTTTCATATTCCTGTTCGTATCCGTTATACGGAAATATTTCTGGCTTATGCTGAAGCAGCCAACGATGCTTGGGGACCAATGGGCAAAGGTAGTAATACCTATAGTGCTTATGACGTAGTTAAGGCTATTCGTGCTCGTGGTGGTGTAGGAACCAATAACGGCGACGCTTATCTGGAGAGTATCAAGGGAGATAAGGAAAAGATGACTCAACTTATCCGTAACGAACGTCGCATTGAGCTTTGTTTCGAAAATAAGCGTTTTTGGGATATTCGTCGTTGGCAAATGCCATTGGCAGAAACTGCTAAGGGAATACGAATTGACAAAGTGGGCGAAAGCCTGAGCTATACCGTAATTGATGTAGAAAATAGAAACTACAAGGAGTATATGAATTACGGACCTATACCTTATGGTGAGATGTTGAAGTGGAGTAATCTGCAACAGAACAAAGGATGGTAATCACATAATTATAAAATGCAAAAGAATATGGAAATGAAAATCTATAAATTATTATCTGTAATGTTGGGGAGTGCCATGTCATTTGCTTTCTCTTCATGTGAGAATGCAAGTAACTCTTTTCCCGATTATGAGGGTGGTGTGAGTGTATATTTTGCTTATCAATATCCGGTGCGTACTATTGTATTGGGCAATGACCCGGTAGTAGATAATTCGGCTGACCGTCAGCACAAGTGTGCCATTTATGCAACAATGGGAGGGGCATACGGTGGAAGAAATATCACTATAGATATTGCTGTGGATAATACACTTTGTGATAACCTCTTTTTTGAAGATGGTTCACCTGTATTACCTATGCCTTCCACATATTATACGTTGGCTGGTGATAAAATTAAATATAATGGTGACCACTGGGGGAATGTGGAGGTGCAACTTACCGATGCTTTCTTTGCTGACGAAAAAGCCTTGAGTAATAATTATGTGATTCCCGTGGTGATGAAGAAGCAGACTGGTGCCGACCGCATATTGACAGGTACTCCTTTGATTGAAGGTGATGCGCCGGCACGTCCCAATTCGGATTATTGGAGTGTGCAGCCCCAAGACTATGTGCTTTATTGTGTGAAATATATGAATCCATGGCATGCTTCGTATTTGCGCCGCGGTATAGATCAGGTAACAGAAAGTGGAACTACAACTACCGTTGTGCGTCATGCTCAATCTGTGGAAAAGGATGAAGTCTGTGATATTACTACTCGTTCGTTGAAGACTGCTGTTTTTCCTGTTAGTACAAAAGAGGTTGATGGAACAACGATGAAGTGCGATTTACTGTTGACATTTAATGACAACGATGAGTGTACCATTGTCTCAGGTACCACAGGAATAACAGCTACAGGTTCCGGGAAATTTGTGGAAAATGGAGAGAAAAAAGCCTGGGGTGGTAAAGACCGGGATGCTATCTACCTGGATTATAGTGTAGACTTTGGCATAAAAAAGGTGGCTACGAAAGATACATTGGTATTACAGACTCGTGGAACAAACAAGATAGAAACTTTTGTCCCTAAGTATCGCGCCAATTGAACGGAAACGTTTAAACGACCAATTAACATAATGTTGGATAATAACTAAAAATATTCAATCATGAAAAAAATATTAATATCTATATTTTTATGTCTTCCTCTTCTGCTTTGGGCACAAAGCGGACCGACTGTCAATATCACGGGAAGTTATACCGCAGTGCTATCTGACCCTTATACACCTCCAATAACGGCTGATTTAGGTAATCAGATGTATCTGAATGCCTTGTCCGGATTTGTCCGTATCGTAATGGACGTGCCGGATAGTTCATTGCATTATGAATGGGAAGCTTATTCTTCGGATGGTTCGGAGGTTTCTTTGCAATATTCAGGATTGCATAATGAGCGTTATCTGAGCTTGAACGGTACACCCAGAAGTGTAACCATACGTGTATTGTTGAAGAATGGTACCGGTTCGAATAATGTGGTGAATTATAGAAGTTTCACATTTACCACTTATCGTTACCCTTGATTGCATATTGACGAAAAGAATAAGAAATATGTTAATAAATGATTATACAATGAAAACAATTAAATACTCATTATCCTTGGGTTTATTGCTATCGCTTGCCTCTTGTGCCGATGACCAATTCGTTGACTTCAAGACTGAGAAGCCGGAAAGTATAGCCCAATATGAATATCTCAATGCTTACGATGCATTGAAAACATATATAGACCGAAGTGCAAGTCCCGACTTTAAGTTGGGAATTGCGCTGTCGGCGAGTGATTTTCTGAAAGGAGAAATGGTGCGTACTATGGCCATATCCAATTTCGATGAGATGACGGCGGGTAATGCCATGAAGTACGCTTCGTGTGTGGCTAATGACGGAACAATGAGCTTCAGCACAGTGGCGAAGTTTGTAGAGGAAGCAAAAGCTGCCGGAATCACTATTTACGGACATACGCTGGCTTGGCATGCGCAGCAGAATAATAAGTATCTAAACGGATTGATTGCTCCGATACCTTTGCCTGTTGATCCAAACGCTGCTAACAATTTCTTGCATATTACAGTACCGAATGCGGGAAAAGACCCTTGGGAAGCAGAAATTTATTATGATTTAAGTACGCCGCTTGAAGTAGGCAAAGAATATGTGATTTCAATGAAAGCTAAAGCTACTTCTAATGTAGACTATAACTTTTGGCCTGGTGTTATTGATGGTGATACACAATACTTGCCTTCTTTTTCTGCTGGTGAAAAATGGGAAGAGACTTCAATTACGTTTACAGCAAGTATGCCTATCAATCGCTTGCGCTTTTGTTTCGGTCCGTTCCAAGGGGAACTCTGTTTTGATGATGTGACATTGACTTCTGCTGATGGCGAAAATCTTATTGTAGACGGTACGTTCGATACAGGCGATTTATCCCATTGGACAAAGCCAAGTTGGATGGGTACATATACCTATGAAATAGGGAAGGAAGGCAACGATAATGCTGGTTTTTGTTTGACTATGACTAATACGGAAAAGAAAGGCAATAATTACGGTTCACAAGTGTGGTATCAATTTGCTGCACCGTTGACAGGAGGAAAGGCATATACCTTTACGGCCAAGGTTAAAGCAACTGATGTATACAATTGTACTATATTTTTGCAGTCTACCAGCGTTGGCTCTCAAGGTTATCCAGGTGGATTTGATATTGGTACAGAATGGACAGATGTAAGTTTTGCATTTACGCCGGGGTTTGACCAAGTAGATAAGTTTACCTTTAATTTTGGTGATTTTGTAGGAACTATTTATATTGATAATGTAGTGTTCTCTGATGGAACATCGGAAATTTATACTACTAACTTTGAAAACCAGTCGATCGCGGGGTGGACAAGTTGGGATGGTTATCAAACGTTATCTGCTGAAGGTGAGGGATATTCTTCTAATCAGACAAGTATTGAATTGACTCCCGAAGAAAAGAAAGATACCCTTACATGGGCCATGAACAACTGGATAGAAGGTATGATGGAAGCTACTGGTGGTTATGTGACTGCGTGGGATGTTGTGAACGAAGCTATTTCCGGAGGCGGTGATGACGGAGAAGGATTCTATCTTTTGCAGTCTGCTAAAACAGCTTCTGCAGAAGATATCAAGAATAACTTCTATTGGCAAGACTACTTGGGCAACGAAGACTATGTGCGCATTGTTGTAGCCGCTGCCCGTAAGTATTATGCCGAGAACGGTGGTGTTAATCCTTTGAAACTCTTCGTCAACGATTATAATCTGGAATCTGACTGGGACGACAATAAGAAGGTTAAGAGTCTGGTACACTGGATTAAAAAATGGGAAGCTGATGGCGTGACGAAGATTGACGGTATCGGTACACAGATGCACGTGAGTTGCTATGCTAATGCTGCTAAACAAAAGAGCAAGGAAGATCATGTGGTGAAGATGTTCGAAATATTGGCTGAGAGTGGCAAGCTCGTGAAGATAACTGAACTTGATATGGGCTATATAGACGAGAACGGTACCAGTGTGAAGACAGAGAATATGACCGAAGCTCAGCATAAAGCGATGGCAGAATATTATAAGTTCATCGTGAAAAAGTACTTCGAAATAATTCCTGCTGCTCAGCAGTATGGTATCACTCAGTGGTGTGCTACTGATGCTCCTGTTGATTCAGGTTGGCGTGGTGGTGAACCCGTAGGTTTATGGGATTCTAACTACAGCCGTAAGCATACCTATGCAGGTTTTGCTGATGGTTTGGCTGGAAAATAATAGAGTTTTATAAGAAAAGGCAGCGGGGCATAGTGTGAAACCGCTGCCTTTATTGTTTTAATAAAAATCGAATAACAATGAAAAATATATCCATTAGTTTATTATCATGGTGATATAAAAGGCTATAAATTGTATGAAGGAACTATTACAGGAGATGATATTTATACCTATAGCTTTGTTCGTTATTGGTAATATTATAATAAATAAGTCTGTTTAGGCTTTCAATTAAAAATGTAACGTCAGTGAACAAGTATGTAACATAAAGATACAGATTATTTCATTGCATCTGTTACATTTGAAACGGAAAAGAAGGAAACAAGGGAACGAGGGGCTGTATAATACTTCTATGCCGCATGGAACCTTGTCCCCTTGTAAACTACTGATTCACTCCCCCTAAAATAATGAAGAATGATATGAAAAAAATAATTTATTTGTTAACACTGGTATTAGGGATGTCTTTGGCGGCTTGTTCGGATGACACTATTCCTGTGCAGCCGGAGAAGCCGGAACTGGAGAAACCAGTCGAACCGGATCCGGAACCTGAGACTCCTGCTGAAGTCAAGTTGCCGATATTGCGTGTAGAGGGGCGCTATCTTAAAAATGAAAAGGGAGAAATAGTCAATCTGCATGGCTTTACGCAAACCTACAGCCCTTTCTTCAATAATAATGCGTGGGGTAACTACGACGTGCAGGCATGCCTCAGGTATAATAAGAGTATGGTAGACGGCATTGTGGCTGCCGGATGGAAGTTTAATTTCGTGCGGATGCACCTCGACCCGTATTGGAGTGATGACCCCTCCATGCAGTCCGTGAGATATGAAGGACATGAACGGTTCTCCGAAACCCGTTTTCAGAAGTATCTTGAAGAGTTGTTTGTGCCGATGGCAGAATACTTTATTTCCAAGGGAATGTATGTGGTGATGCGTCCGCCCGGAGTCTGTCCGGCTGATGTTCCCTATCAAGGTATAGAAATAGGAGACACTTATCAGCAGTTTTTGCTCAAAGTGTGGGATATTGTTTCGCAACATCCTAAACTGAAAAATAATACGGATGTTATGTTTGAGCTTGCCAATGAACCTGTCAGAATAAAAGGTACTGACGGAACATACGGCAGTAGCGGTGACGGTCATTTCAAGAACCTCCAACTCTACTTTCAGGCTATAGTAGACAAGATACGTACTAATTGTCGCAACATTGTTTGGGTGCCGGGACTGGCTTATCAGTCATCTTACGCCGGATATGCTACTCACCGTATCGAAGGGGAGAACATAGGCTTTGCCGTTCACTGTTATCCCGGTTGGTACGGTAGCGATGCCGAGCAGGACAGCGGCGAAGGAATCGGCTCTTCCACAGGGGGAGGTTACGAAGCTTTTCAGCGGGGGTGGGATGCGCAAGTAGGTCCTGTGGCGGCTTTCGCTCCTATCATGGTGACTGAAATAGACTGGGCTCCGAAGAAATATGATGCCACTTGGGGTAAAAGTATTACAGGGACGGCAGGTGCTGAAGGCTTTGGCGCCAACTTCAAATATATAGCCGATAATTCAGGCAATGTTTCCTGGTTGTTTTTCACCACCAGATCCCATGAACTGGCGGCATTCAAGGATGTGCCGGGTGAACCGGGCAACTATACTTTTCTCAATGATCCCGAAGCCTGTCCTTGGGCGATGTACCATTGGTTTAAAGAATATGCTGATGGGGTAGTAGTGAATGGGGAATTGGAGAAACTGGAGTTGATGGGACAGGAAGGAAATCTTCGTCTGCAAATGGGTGGTACGAATTATCTCAAAGTGAAAGCTGTTTATTCTGATGGAACGGTACGGATGGTGACTGCGGAAGCGACTGTCAACAGTTCAGATACGAACGTGCTGAAAGTAGAACAGGTAGCCAAATTAGTAGCTGTGGCACCAGGTGAAGCTACGGTAACCGTTACATATCAATCGGCTGCCGGAGTCAGTAAGCAACTGACATTGCAGGTTACGGTAATTTCTCCTTTCTCACTGACGGCAGATGTCTTCAATCCTTCTATATGGGAGAAAGGCACGTTCGACGAAAACACCCGCACACTGGTGACGGGACAGTATGGTTTCGGAGGGTGGCAATATGATAGTGGACTTGATTTGTCGGGATATAAGACTGTGACCGTAGAATTGGGTAATGATAATGAAAGTGGTGTTTCGTTCCGTCTGTTTGATATAAACAATTATTGGAGTGAGCCTGCTACGTATGATTTCGGATCTTCGCGTAAGGTTGTAGTGGAGCTGAACAATATGAAAGATAAGAACGGAGGAAAGATTGATCCTTCGCATCTTTACATTGCAGGTTTTTGGTCAACAGGCGGGAAACCGATTGTGATAAACTGTATAACTTTGGCAAACTGATTTTCTCTCGTAAGCTTATCTTTTTCTCACTTAAGCGAGAATCTTTTCTCATCGTGGAGAGAGTTTTTTCTCACTATGATGAGAATTTATTCTCACTCCGATGAGAAAAGATTGAGTATATAGTGTAGTTCCCTGATATTAGTTGACTGCTTTTAATCTTGTCCCTAAGCTTGATTGACTAAGTATTATCTAATATTGATATTTAAATGTCTAAAATTGTAAAGCGATGCTCAGATTCATGCCTTATTTTTGCAGATACAAATGAATAGTCTGATAAACTTTAAATAAAAGATATGATGAAGAAGATAATTTTATGGTTGGCTGTAATGATGTATATACTATCCGGTTATGCACAAAATGCACCTTGGAATTTCCAGAGTAAAGTAGTCACGGACACTCTTTTTAGTAAAGTATTAAATTCAAAGCGTGCTTATACAGTTTTTCTGCCAAAGAGTTTTGAACAGAATAAAGAGAAAAAATATCCGGTCCTATATCTATTGCATGGTATGTGGGAGACCAATCCTGTCTGGGCCGAACGTGGTCATGTAAAAGATGTGATGGATCGCCTTGTAGCCAGTGGAGAAGCATGCGAGATGATTATTGTTACTCCGAATGCCGGTGGTAATATACATATGGAATGGAACGGATATTTTGATATGCCCGGTTGGAAATATGAGACATTCTTTTATACGGAATTCTTGCCCTATATAGAGAAAGAATACAGGGTGATAGGTGATAGACAGCATCGTGCCATTGCTGGCTTGTCGATGGGAGGTGGCGGAGCTACTAACTATGGTCAGCGCCATAGTGATATGTTTTGTGCAGTCTATGCGATGAGTGCTCTGATGTCTATTCCTGAGCAGGGAGCAGTGTCTGCTGATGATCCGAATTCTAAAATAGCGATACTGACTCGTAGTGTTATTGAAAATAGCTGTGTGAAATATGTGACCGAAGCTGATGAGGCCCGTAAGGCTGATTTACGCAATGTGGCCTGGTTTGTAGATTGTGGAGATGATGATTTCTTGCTTGATCGTAATATAGAGTTCTACCAGGCAATGCGTAATGCCGGTATACCTTGCCAGTTCAGGGTGCGCGATGGAGGACATGATTGGGAATATTGGCACTCGGCTCTTTATCAGTGTTTGCCTTTCGTAACCCGGATATTTGGTAAGGAATGAATATGTATATAAACAAACAATAATAGGCAGATTATGAGAACATTTGTATTTACATGCTTGCTTCTTTTAGGTATGACGACATTTGCACAGGACGCGAATTTCCATATCTATCTGTGTTTGGGACAATCGAACATGGAAGGAAATGCAAAGGTAGAAGAACAGGATACAGTGGCAGTTGACAGTCGTTTTCAGGTATTAGCGGCTGTCGATTGTCCTAATCTGGGGAGGACCAAAGGGAATTGGTATAAGGCAGTTCCTCCTTTGGCGCGTTGCTATACAGGCTTGACTCCGGGAGATTATTTTGGCCGGGCTATGGTGGCTAATCTTCCATCTAATGTACGGGTGGGGATTATCAATGTTGCCGTAGGCGGTTGTAGGATAGAACTGTTTGACAAGGATAACTATCAGTCCTATGTAGAAGCTTCTCCGGACTGGCTGAAGAATATGGTAAAGGAATATGGCGGCAATCCTTATGCGCGTTTGGTTGAGATGGCAAAACTTGCTCAAAAAGACGGAGTGATTAAAGGTATTCTGTTACATCAGGGAGAGTCGAATACAAATGATAAAGACTGGCCCTCAAAAGTAAAAGGAGTGTATGATAATCTTTTGAAAGATTTAGGATTATCTGCCGCTAATGTGCCTTTGCTGGCGGGTGAGGTGGTACATGCAGATCAGAATGGCATTTGTGCCAGCATGAATACAATCATCGACAGCTTGCCACAGGTGATTCCTACTGCACACGTGATATCTTCTGCCGGTTGTCCGGCTGCATTCGATAATCTTCATTTTACAGCCGAAGGATACCGGATGTTGGGGGCACGCTATGCTGCTAAAATGCTTTCTATTTTAGGATATGGAGACTGGACGTCTGCTCAGAATATGAAGTTGTGGTATAATCGTCCGGCACAAGACTGGCTGGAAGCTTTACCATTAGGTAATTCCCGTTTGGGGGCTATGGTGTTTGGCGGAACTGCCCGTGAAGAATTGCAACTCAATGAAGAGACGTTCTGGGCTGGTGGACCTTACAATAATAATAATCCTAAAGGATTGCAGGTATTGCCTGAAATACGTCGACTTATTTTTGAAGGCAAAACCTTGGAGGCTCAGAAGCTCATTGATGAGAATTATATGACGCCTCAGCATGGTATGCGTTACTTGACATTGGGGAGTCTTTTCCTGAATTTCCCCGGGCATGAAAATCCTTCTGAATATTATCGGGATCTGAATCTGGAGAATGCTACTGCTACAACACGTTATGAAGTGGATGGAGTGAAGTTTGTCCGTACGGCATTTGCCTCTTTGAGTGATGATGTGATTATTGTACGTATTCAGGCGGATAAGGCAAAGGCTTTGAATTTTGCCGTATCATACAGCAGTCCGCTGAAATCAGATGTACAAGTAAAAGGGGGCAAGCTGATTATCTCTTGTCAGGGAGCTGAACATGAAGGAATTCCTGCTGCTATGCGTGCCGAATGCCAAGTACAGGTGAAAACAGATGGTAAAGTGAGTAAGGAAGAAAGCGCACTTGCCGTGAATGGGGCTACTGAAGCTACCTTGTACATTTCAGCAGCTACTAATTTTGTGAATTATCATGATGTCAGTGCGAACGAGTCAAAACGTGCAGCTACTTATTTGCAGAAAGCCACCCGCATTCCTTACGAACAGGCTTTGAAGAGTCATATCGCCTCTTATCGCAAGCAATATGACCGTGTGGTCCTGACTTTGGAAAGTACCGGAGTTTCTGCTTTGGAGACACCTGTCCGTGTGCAACGTTTTATAGAAGGGAATGATATGGCGATGGCAGCTTTGATGTTCCAATATGGTCGTTATCTGCTGATTTCTTCTTCTCAACCCGGTGGTCAGCCTGCCAATCTTCAAGGTATATGGAATCATAGTCCGTATGCTCCCTGGGATAGTAAATACACGATTAACATTAATGCGGAGATGAATTATTGGCCTGCTGAAGTAACCAATCTGAGTGAGACGCATGAACCTCTCTTTGATATGGTGGCCGACTTGGCAGTTACAGGTAGTGAGACTGCTAAGGTTCTTTATGATGCAAAAGGTTGGGTGGCACATCATAATACGGATATATGGCGTGCTTGCGGACCGGTGGATGCTGCATATTTCGGCATGTGGCCTAATGGAGGTGCCTGGCTGGCACAGCATCTGTGGCAGCATTATCTGTTTACCGGTGACAAAGAGTTTCTAAAGAAGTATTATCCGCTGTTGAAGGGGACTGCTGATTTTTATTTAAGTCATTTAGTGGAGCATCCGAAGTATAAATGGATGGTTACGGTACCTTCTATGTCGCCTGAACATGGTTATCGGGGTTCGCAAACAACGATTACGGCAGGTTGTACAATGGATAATCAGATTGCTTTTGATGCTTTGTACAGTACACTTCAGGCCAGTCGTATTCTGGGTGGAGATAAACAGTATGAGGATTCTTTGCAGGCAATGCTGAGTAAGTTGCCACCAATGCAGATTGGGAAACATAACCAATTGCAGGAATGGCTGATTGATGCTGATAATCCGTTGGATGACCATCGGCATATTTCGCACCTGTATGGCTTATATCCCAGTAATCAGATTTCTCCGACTGCAAATCCTGAGCTATTTCAGGCTGCCCGGAACACTTTGATACAACGTGGAGATATGGCTACCGGTTGGAGCATTGGGTGGAAGATTAATTTTTGGGCGCGTATGCTGGATGGCAATCATGCTTATAAGATTATACAGAATATGCTCCATCTTTTGCCTAGTGATAAGGTTCAGAAAGAATATCCTGAGGGACGTACTTATCCTAATTTATTTGATGCCCATCCACCTTTCCAAATCGATGGAAACTTTGGTTATACGGCAGGAGTTGCAGAGATGTTGTTGCAAAGCCATGATGGTGCAGTACACTTGTTGCCTGCACTACCTGAAGCATGGAAAAAAGGAAGTGTGAAAGGCCTTGTTGCCCGTGGTGGTTTTGTGGTAGATATGGAATGGGATGGCGTTCAACTGAAAAAGGCGAAGATACATTCTCGCTTGGGTGGGGTACTGCGTATCCGTTCTTATGTTCCTTTAAAGGGAAAAGGAGTGAAAGTGGCAGACGGTGCTTGCCCGAATCCTCTTTATGCATCGGCAGTTATAAAAGAACCGGTAGTTTCCAAACTGATAAATCCTCAGGTGCCGGTCCTTTATCGTACTTACGAATATGACATTGTTACTCAGCCGGGAGAAGACTATTCGCTGGAACGTAGTATGTAATGATATTAGTAGTCTATTAATTGTAACAAAACCTTGAAATGATGAAACTTACAACTTTATTTGCGGTTAGTGTCAGCCTGATACTTTCCGGTTTTTGTTCACTTGGAGTTCAGGCTCATCCTGTTCAGGAAGACAGTAGTGGGGACCCGGTTCCTGCTGGAGCTTACTATACTGATAACTATCGGAATTTGTTTAATGAGTATTTAGGTATTTCTCAGCAACAAACCGACCAGAAAATGGAGCAAATCTGGAATCACTTCTTTGTGAATGAAAAAACAAAGGTTTACTATGAGAGTGATGACAATACTGCCTATATTTATGATACAGGGAATCAGGATGTACGTACAGAAGGAATGTCCTATGGAATGATGATATGTGTACAGTTGGATAAGCAGGCTGAATTCGATAAGTTATGGCGGTGGGCTAAGAAATATATGCTGTATACTTCGGGCAAATGGTCGGGATATTATGCCTGGCACTGTACGCCTCGTGGTGTTAAAATAGGTAAGGAGCCGAGTTGTGCTTCTGATGGTGAAATTTATTTTATAACTTCTTTATTCTTTGCTTCTCACCGTTGGGGGAATGACGGGGCATATGACTATAATCAGGAGGCTCAGAAAATATTGAAAGATGTTATGTCTAAAGATGGTTCCCAAGGCGTTTATAACCTGTTCAATACTGAGAGTAAACTCGTTACATTTGTACCGGAAAAGGTCTATTATAACTATACGGATCCTTCCTATAATCTGCCTGCTTTCTTTGAACTTTGGGCTTTGTGGTCTGACACTAATAAGGAATTCTGGAAGCAGACACCTGATGCAGCCCGTCGCTTGCTGGCTGATGCATCGCATAAAAAGACGGGGTTGTTCCCTGATTATTCTGCATTCGATGGCACTCCTTGGAAACCTAAGAATTGGGGATATGATACAAGAAGATATCAGTTTGATGCTCTTCGCTGTGCCATGAATGTCGGTATGGATTATTATTGGTTTGGAAAAGATGCTGCTAACCAGGCAGAGATGATGAGTCGATTGCTTAACTTTTTCAAGCAAGATAATTTTACGCACGAATATTTCAATGTAGACGGTTCAGCACCTGCCGGTAATTATTCAACAGGTATGATCGGTGCAAATGCTGTAGGAGCTTTTGCTTTGAATGACAAGAATCTGGCGAAAGAATGCATACAGAAATTGTGGAATGAACCATTGCCTACGGGCAAATTTCGTTATTACAGCGGTATGGTATATATGATGTCTATGCTGCATGTCAGTGGCAATTTCCGGATTATCAAGTAGCTTGATGAATAGAAAATGTCAAGTAATATAAGCATAATATTAATATTATAGAGAAAGCCAGCTAATATGTATTAGCTGGTTTTCTTTTTGTTCTGTGTTTAGTTCTATTGCTTAATCTCGTCAGAAGAAGACTTTTGCTGCTCCTCCATATAGGTTGTTGGCGGAACTCCGTATAATTCTTTAAAAGCGGTAGAAAAATATGCAATATTAGTAAAACCTGTAAGAGTAGCAACTTCAGTAATGTTATGATATTGGTTTGCCAATAGTGATGCAGCCTGTTTCAGACGAACATTGCGTATTAAGTCGCGGGTTGACTGATTAGTCAGCTCTTTTAGCTTACGGTGCAAATGTACACGACTGATACCTACTTCAGTTGCTATCATTTCAACATTCAAGTCAGGATTACCTAGATTGTCATTAATCACTTTCATTACTTTATCAAGCAATCTGTCATCAGGTGATTGGACTTTTAGTTTCTTCAACTTCTGTTCCTGCATCTGACTGCCACTGAAACTGTTACGTAGTATTTCCCTGCTCTTAATAAGATTGATTGCCGTTTTTCTCAATATTTCGATACTGAATGGTTTCACTATATACGCATCTGCTCCCATGTTTAAACCTTCCAAATTATCTTCTTCTCTTGATTTAGCTGTCAAGAGGATAATTGGTATATGGTTAATGGTTACATTCTGCTTTATTTTTTTGCAAAGTGTCAACCCATCCATTTCAGGCATCATAATATCACTGATAATCAGATCCGGCTCCTTTTTTAGGATAAGGGTGAGAGCTTCCTTTCCATTTGCACACTCATGCATATGGAAATCGCTGGCCAATTCACGGCAGATATATTTGCGTATTTCTTCATCATCTTCTACTATCAGAACATGACACTTGGTTTTGGAACGTATTTTTTCATTTTCTTCGTCAGTTGGCGAGGGGGTAGGCAGAGCAGTCGTGATATGTACAGGAGCATTATTCCCAACTGGATTATCATCAATTTCTTCTACATTCAGATGCTCTTTGTTCAAGGGTAGCCGTATGATAAACCGGGACCCTGGCCTGTTCTCATTATTTTCAGCCTTTATGGTGCCATGGTGTAATTCTACTAGCGAACGGCTTAGATGTAATCCTATACCGGTACCTACATTCGAATTGTTATGGCTATTATGGATTTGATAGAAACGCTCAAAAATCCGTCCCATTTCTTCCGGATTAATGCCAATGCCGCTGTCTTCCACTATTATTTCAAAATAGTGTTTTAGAGATTGAGAAGCATTCATATCCTCACCTATACGCAAGTATATATTGATTTCTCCGTTCTCCGGCGTAAACTTGAATGCATTGGATATTATATTCAGAATAATTTTATCGAAATTTTTCGGATCAATCCATGCTTTTAACTTTTCAGTTTCCGGCTGGAAGCTCAATGTGATATGCCTGGCATTTGCCTGATATTCGAAAGTATAGTACAAATCACGGATAAATCCTACGATATCAACTTCTTGGAATTTTAGAGACATTTGTCCCTTATCTATTTTGCGAATATCCATCAGTTGATTGACCAATCGAAGTATACGTTCCGCATTTCGATAAATGGTATGATAGTTTTTCTGCCGCTCGTTATCTTTATCAGTGGCGATTAATTTCTGTAATGGGCTTATGATGAGAGACATTGGAGTGCGTATCTCGTGGGAAATATTAATAAAGAATTGTAGTTTGGCTTCATTGATCTGTTCTGCATGTATATGTTCCAATATCGCCTGACGAGCACGGTAACGATGACGTATCTGAATGACTATACCATAGATAATAACTATCAATAGTACTCCATATATAAATTTAGCCCATCCAGAGGCATACCATGCAGGATGGATTGTGATACTAAATTCTTTGATGTCTGAATAAGAATCATTATCTTTTGCTTTTACCTGGAATGTATAGGTACCTGGATTTAAATTGCTGAATGAAACCCGATTAATTCCCTGTTGTAAGCTAATCCAATTGGAATTATTAATGCTATATGTATAAGTAATTCGTTCCGGGCTGAAGAACTCCATAGCTGAAAATTCAATGCTGAAAGAATTATCTTTGTATGATAGTTGAAAGTGATCGGCATCCATGACTGCAGTGGCAATTATGTCTTTATTCCCTGATTTCATACCTTTTTTAACCTTTTTATCATGGATATAGAAGTCTGTAATCCGAATTTCCGGTTTCTTATCGGGCATGGTTATTTCTGTGGGATTAAAATAAGTGATACCATTCGTACCTCCAAAGATAAGTTCACCTTGTTTATCGGCAAAAGCGGCTCCTTTACTAAACTCGTTACTTTGTAATCCATCACTTGCATAAAAATTGATGAAACTTTGATTTTGAGGATTGAATCGGCTGATTCCATAATTCGTACTGATCCAAAGATAGCCATTTGCATCCTCTTTGATTGCACAGATATAATTACTGGGTAAACCGTCTTTTGTTGTATATTCTTGCACCTCAACGGTTCGTGGGTTTAGTCGTTTTAATCCTTTGGATGTTCCTATCCAGATATTACCATCCTTACCTTCATGTAAGGCATAGATTACATCGCCATATAATATTCTTCTGTTTTTCATGGGAGAAACGAAATCCATTGTTTTTATATCCAGACAGCCCAATCCATCGTAAGTACCTATGTACAGTTTGTCTTCGGCAGTATGTAACAAGCAATTTATCCATGAGTTATGTAGCATATTTACTCTGGTCCAATCGGTATTATTGGCAGTTGTGGTTGGACAACGGACTATTTCCTTAGTATTTATATTCATCTGATATAATCCTCCTCCCATAGTTCCTATCCATAAGGTTTTATTGTTATCTTCTGCAAAACAATATACATTTTCCATTAGATTAGATGTCTCGTCCACTAACTTCAAATACTCGCAACGACCGGTTTTTGTATCTAATTTGGCCATACCATTCAGATAAGAACCTATCCACATATTGTGGTTGGAATCTTCAAAAATGCTCATAATGGTTGCAGGAACGGAATGAGCATTGTCAGTAGGTGCAAAGTGTACTTTAGGTGTTTTATCTGGAGTCACTGCATAAATTCCGTCATTGTCAGTCCCTACCCAAAGAGTTCCTGTATGGTCTTTGTGTACAGACATGACGCAGTTAGAACCAATCACATTGTGCCTGGAAGATTTGTAACCTAGATACTTGAACTCGTTGGTTATGGCAGGTATAATCATAACTCCTTTCTGAAAGAACCCTAACCATATATTTCCCATTCTGTCTTTCAGAATAGAATGTATCTTTGCTTTTGTAAGGTCAAATGTTGTGATATTAAAATTGGCTTCTTTAATCTTTTGTTCTTGGATGTCATAAACTTTCATTCCCGAACCATCTGTACCAATAAGAATTTGATTCTCCTCCTCAGGGTATAGGATTTTGATAGGTAAGTTGGGATTAGGAGTGTATGTAATTGGTACAAATGTATCGGTTTTATCATTATATCTGAATAGTCCTTTCTTTAAGCTACCCATATAAAGATTTCCTTGTTTATCTTCGCACATGCTGGAAACTGTATTCCAGGCTATGCTTTTTTCACCGGAGTAGTGTTTGAATTGATTGTTGTTATCGAGACGGAATATTCCATTATCGCCTGTTGCTATCCATAGATTTCCTTTTTTATCCCGATATGAATATGTAATCAGGTTGCTGGCAATAAATTGGTCTATTTGTTGTGCTTTTATACTGTCTCCTTGTGTTTCCAGTAAAAATATACTGTGACCGGAAGTTCCTATTAATATTTCTCCGTTATTTTGTTCAAGTATAACTCCTACATTAGGAGCTATTGAAGCTCCACTGGAGAGGTACATTGGGATTGTTGTAAAACTATCGGTTGCGCGGTCGTATATTTGCAGTCCGTTTAGAGAACCTATAAAAAGGCGACCTTGACTGTCTTCGAACAGTATACGTACATAGTCACTTAATAAGGAATTCGGATTATCTTTTTCATTTCTATAAACTGTAAATTTTGCTCCATCGTATCGATTCAGACCATCTTCTGTTGCTATCCAGATGATTCCGTCACGATCCTGATAGATTTTATTGAGCATGCTGCTTGATAATTCTCTATCCACTGTGAACATTTTTCCTTCTTGTCCATAACATGGAAAGGACAGACACAAGCATAATAAACAGAGTATAGATAGTGTTTTCATAAGTATTAAATTTTAAGTCTACAAATATACTTAATATCCTCTATATATTCTTTTAAAAAGTGAACTAATTAGGCCTTATTGAGTGGTGAATAAGCAGTTGACTCATGGAATACCTTGTCAACAAGAAGTTAAGAGTCTGTCAACAAGAAATTAAGTCCTTGTTGACAGGAAGTAAATTTATTGTAAGTGGTTGATAATCAGTATGGATGTAATTGCAGGATTGTCCACACCAGTATACAAATGATTTAGTGTGTCGCTTTATACCAATTTGTCTCTGTCTTATCTGCTGCTAAAGAATTTACGCTCGGATCAGATACGGTAATACCTGAGAAGGTTTTAATTGGTGTGGTAGCTCCCGTCTTCATGGAATAATAAGTTTCGGTGTGCGTTTTATAAGGTACGGCCCGTTCTAACTGTTCTTTAAACTCTTTCAATAATGATGTATCATCACACAGATGTGCTACGTAGTCACCATAATCGTAGAAGATTACCGGATAGTAACCGTCTAAAGGTTGTAACTGGTTCCGCTTTGAAGTATCAAATGTATACCGATTATTTATTTCTTTCATGATAGTGGCCAGATGATCCAATTCTGCACAATTAGTTATGCCTAATGTTCCACAAGGTTTTTCTTCATAGGTGGAATAAAATGAATAGAAGCCGTCACAGATGGCTTGATAATTTGGTTCGCCCATCAAATCTTTTCCAATGATAGAATAGGGCATACCATAAGCCATGATTTCACAGGTGGAACCAATAAGGTAGTCTGTAACGTTTCTCAGGTCATAGGCTACTTCTATGGTTGACATATAGCAATCGTCGAACAGGATATACTCCATTTTGATTCCGGCACCGGCTATACCTTCCGCAAGGGTAGTGATATCTGTCTGATATTGACTTGTCCTACCGCCAAAGTAACGGGTTCGCGGGACACCTTCATAGTCCCAGTGCATTTTCATTGAAGTTCTTGCCCGTCCCTGGGCACTATGAACTGGAAGCCATCCCATGCCGTGACATCCGATAGTCATGGCGTAAGTGGGTGCAGGGGCGAAACTTTTTACATCATTGAGAATGGAAGTAATTCCTTCAGCGGTGGTGAAAGACGGATTGTTATATTCTTTTAGAGTAATCTGTTCACATTTACCTTTCTTGCAGGTTATTTCAAATAGAGTTGCTTTTTCCGAAGTAGTAGACATAAATACGATTACCCGTTCACCATTCAGTCCGTGCTGGCTGATTGCCTTTTCCATATCCGAGATATTCGTATAGAAAAACTCGGTTAGATCGGTGGACCAAGGTAGGTACATGAATAAAGTTTTTTGGTTTTCAACAGGCTCAATATCTCCTTTTTCACAAGACAGTACAAAGAAAGAGAGAGTAATCAGACAGAGTGATAACCGTATCCATTTTATAAATAATAATGTTACTTTATTCATATTTCATATCCTTTATAATATTCTATAAGGCACAAAAATACAAAAAGAACAGTTCAATGTATCATTTGAACTGTTCTTTTTAGTATTTTCTATTTGAAACAGGGCTATTGCTTATCTTCTTTCATTCAGCATTTTGGGTGTTGGACATTCATGGTTGTCGATAGGAAGCTTCACTTGCTTCAAATCATCCAATTCATGTATCGGCCTTTCCACTTCGTATGGGGCACGCATACCCGAAAATTCCTGGAAGTATAGCAGACAGGCATCTTTCCACCATACGGCATCACGTGCCTGTATCTTCAGGCGTGACTGTACATCCTTGAAACGTTCCGTATCGATATAATTCTCGGCCAGATCCCATTTTTTCTGAAAGCTTCTTACCTGCTGTACACCATGGTCGTAGCGATAGCAAAGCTCGTCCCATAAAGTACGTCCGCTTTGCATGGTGTGTTGCCAAGAGGCATGATGGAACCACAAGAGATACTCATCCGGACAAGTACGGATGTCATCGTAAAGGTGGCAGAGTGAATCGGGATATTGGGCTGTAGCATTGCTACCCGTATGACTGCGGTCGAAACCTATCCCCTGTTTGTCTGCTTTATGATAGTAAGACGGCATCCAGTCGGGGCGTGCACCGGGCACGTCGCACCAAGGCTCCGGGCCGTAATGGTGTCCCCATGCAAAGAGGTGATGCAGCCCGAGTGGCATCATGTAGTCTACCACAGCTTCGCGGCTTTCCATCATCATGTTATGCACTTCATAAGCAATGGGTGCATGTTTGGGATTACTTATATCGAAGAAAGTCTGTTTCAGCCATTCCTCTGCGATTGTTTCCGATGTCAGGGAAGGATTCCAGGCCATGCGCCCGAAGGCGTACCAGTTGGCTTGGGCGAAAGGATGACCGCACCAGTTTGTATCTGTGCCTATATTGGCGACGCCTGCTATGGCTTTCAGTGAAGACGGCTTCACAAAGTCGAAGAACTCTTCCCACATCGGGGCAAGATAGGCAAGGTGATTGGAGAAGCCCAGATATTCTTGTGTAATCTGGAATTCGACCATCTGCGGAGTCCGGGGCATAGCGCCGAATAAAGGACTATATGGTTCGCGAGGTTGGAAGTCGACCGGACCGTTCTTTATCTGTACGATGACATTGTCGCGGAATTGTCCATCCAAAGGCTGGAATTCCAGATAGGCTTGCTTAGCGCGGTCTGCATCCGTTGGGCTGTAGACGAAAGCGCGCCACATGACAATACCTTTATAGGGCTTCAATGCATCTGCCAGCATATTGGCACCTTCGGCATGTGTACGGTTGAAGTCGCACGGGCCGGGCTGTCCTTCGGAATTGGCTTTCACCAGGAAGCCACCGAAGTCGGGGATGGTGCGATAGATCTCTTTGGCTTTCTGCTTCCACCAGGCGATGACATCTTTGTCCAAAGGATCGGCTGTGGAAAGTCCGCCCAGTTGCATGGGGGAGGCAAAGTTGATAGAGAGATATACCTTGATGCCATAAGGACGGAATATGTCTGCCAGAGCCTTTACCTTTTCCAGATATTCAGCGGAAAGGATTTTAGAGGAAGCATTTACATTGTTCAGTACCGTTGCATTGATTCCGATGGAGGCATTGGCACGAGCGTATGCTTCGTATCTGTCGGAGAGTGTGCCGGGCAGTTCTTCCCAGTTCCAGAGAGATTTGCCGGCATAACCGCGCTCGATGCTGCGGTCGAGGTTGTCCCAATGATTGAGAATACGCAGGTCATAGGCAGGATTTTCCGTTATTTCCTGGTCTGTTTCCGAAGGCTTTCCGAAGTTCTGCATTTCTTGCAGACGGATCAGGTGATAGGCAGCATAAAGCAAACCCGTTTCGCTGGGAGAAGTGACGGTGAGTTTTCCATTTACCTGTCGTATGCGGAAGCCTTCAGAAGATAGCTGTTTGTCTTTCTTCAGTACAAGCGTAACGGGGAGCCCTTTCCATGCCTGCTTCAGTTCACGGACGGCTATGTTTAGTGTCGGAGACTGGCGAGGCGCTGTAATCTGTGCGTGGACATCTGTCGATTGCCGGAGCCACAAGCGGCTGCCGTCTTCCGCGGATACGGGTCCGAGTAAACAAGATAATAATAGGAATAAAGAGAGCAGTTTTTTCATAAACAAAAAGTATTGGTTGGTTTATTCATCGGTGGGGTAGCGTACTCCCCATTCGCGGCGTAAGTCATCCATCATGCGCATGATGCGCAGGGTTTCGGCGTGAGGCATATAGGGAGATTCGAGCCACCCGTTCCTCAGAGCTTCCATGGATGCATATACCTGGTATTCGTATCCGGTGATTTGTGGCGGACAGTTGTAGACAACTGCCGTCTTATAATCTTCCGTTACCACTCTGATTCGTTGCGGATTGTTGATATTTTCAATGATCAGGTGGCCTTTGTCACCGGAGATGATGCCTTGGCGGTCGGTCATACTCAGCATACTGCTGTGCAGTACAGCGATTTTCCCATCCTTGAAGGTAAGGGTGATACTGTTCTGTGCATCGACTCCGGTATCGGTCTTTACGCAGGTAGAGGTGACACGCTCTATGTCTGTCCCGAAAACCATGGAAACAAAGTTCAGTGCATACACTCCCAGGTCGAGCAGAGCCCCGCCTGCCAGTGCCGGCTGGCGGAGGCGCTCACGGTTACCGATTGGGTAACCCAGATTGGCAGACAGCGTCATGGGGCGTCCGATGATTCCACCGTTTACAAGGTCATTGATGGTTTGCGATAGAGGCATATAACGTGTCCAGATAGCTTCGGTGATGAAGAGCTCCTTTTCTTTGGCAAGATTCAGCAGTTCTTCCGCCTGGTGGGCATTGGTGGTGAATGCCTTTTCGCATAAAACCGCTTTGCCTTTCAGCAGACTCATACGTGCATGTTCGAAATGGTGGGAATGGGGAGTGGCAATATATACCAATTCCACCTCTTCATCATCCAGCATTTCTTCATAAGAACCGTAGGCACGGGTGAAACCCCACCGGTCGGCAAAGTCACAGGCAGTCTGCAACTGGCGGGAAGCGACTGCATAAGCTTCTACTCCCTCCATTCCTTCGAGGGTGATTGCCATCTTTTCGGCAATCCACCCAGTACCTATAATACCTATTTTGACAGTATTCATACTCTATCGGGCAAAGGTTAATCCAGTCCTTCAATGGTGATAATCTTTCCTTCGGCGTCGTATTCCAGTTCGCATACTTTCAGGCTGCGCAACCAGGTGCGTCCGCCGGAAGGCACACTATCGTGATGGAACAGATACCATTTGCCCCGGTATTCCACAATGGAGTGGTGGGTAGTCCAGCCTACCACCGGAGTCAGGATTACTCCCTGATAAGTGAAAGGACCGTAAGGATTGTCACCGATGGCGTAGCACAGGCGGTGAGTATCACCGGTAGAGTAGGAGAAGTAATATTTTCCATTATACTTGTGCATCCAGCTTGCTTCGAAGAAACGGCGTTCGTTGTCTCCGGCTGTCAGCGGTTGTCCGTTTTCGTCCAGGATCACTACGGCTTTAGGTTCTTCGGCAAATTGCAACATGTCCCCGCTGAGTTTGGCAACGCGTCCGGGGATGGACGGTTCGTTGTCTGCGGGGAAAGTAGCTCCATTTTCCAAGGCTTTGTTGTCGCGATAGCGTTGCAACTGTCCGCCCCACAGACCACCGAAGTACATGTAGTAGTTACCGTCTCCATCATTCAGAACGGCAGGGTCCATGCTGTAACTTCCGTGCATCGGGTCGGGTTGGGGAATGAACGGACCTTCGGGACGGTCGCTGATGGCAACACCGATACGGAAGATATCATTCTGGTCTTTCAGAGGGAAATACATATAATATTTGCCGTCTTTCTCAGCTACGTCGCAATCCCAAAGCTGGCGTCCTGCCCAGGGAATATCTTCAGTGGTGAGTACCAGTCCGTGGTCTACGATTTCACCTTTCATGGGGTCATCGGTAGAGAAGACGTGGTAGTCTTTCATATTGAAATGGTCACCGTTGTCATTTTCGGGGATACCGCTTTCCCAGTCGTGGGAAGGGTAGATGTAAAGGCGATCGTTGAACACATGAACGGCAGGATCTGCCATATAATCTCCGGGTACTAAGTATCTCTTTTCTTTCTTCATGATTTTATGATTTTAATGTGGTTAATTCTGATAGTTTCCTGTGGCATAAATGCCGACCATGGTTCCGGTGAAACCTCCGGCTGTCTGCGTGCTTATCAGGTCGGCGGAGACAGGTTCGCCTACTTGCGTCCAGTTACCTTTAGGACTGGTGGAGTAGCTGAAGGTATAGTTTACTGCATTATCTCCTTCTACTTTCAGATATACTTTCCCATCTGTTCGGGTTAGCGGGCTGTTTGCCTGGCTGCACAGTCTGCCATGGCTGTATGTTTCCAGAAGCATGACGGGTTTGCTGTCTTGGTCCAATGTCTTTCCGAAGCGAATATAGCAATTATCATCATGGAAACAGATGATACCTGCGAAATCCTTCGGCTGTTGTGGCACGAAGTCCAAGCCGGTCTGAGCTGTGAATGTCCAGTTGTTAATCCAGCGACCGATGGCGGCAGGCTGGCGCTTTTGGTTAAGATCAGTGCTGCTGGCAGTCATTTCCAACTGCCCTTTACTGTTTATATCGTAGCAGGGCACCAGTGGAGTGCGGATGAAAAATGCTTCTTTAGCCAGTCCGTTTGCTGTCCATAGTGGGGCAGGACCGTAGGAGCGGTCGGCGGTATAAGTGATGACGTCACCCTCAGGAAGGATAATGGGTTGATTCTCTTTCCAGGTCACCGGAAGCATGAAAGTTTCGCGTCCCATCACGTCGTGACCGTTGCGATAGGGGCGGACACCAAGGAAGACGGCATACCAGTCGCCATCGGGAGTTTCCACCAGATCGGCATGGCCGACGCAGGTTACCGGGTTGGGACGATCAGCCGGCAAGCCGCGTTGCGTCAATATCGGATTGATGGCACAAGGTTTGAAAGGGCCGAACGGAGATGCAGCGGTGAAGATCACTTCCGAGTGGTTGGGGCCTGTTCCACCTTCGGCGGCCATCAGATAGTATGTGCCGTTGATGTGGTAGAGGTGTGGACCTTCTATCCAAATGGGATGCCGGGTTTTGTCTACGCCCCCGTCAATAATCATCTTCTGTTTTCCTACGGTACAACCGTTTTTCCAGTCGAATTCGTGTATCCAGATAGCGCGATGACCGTCATATTCGGGCTTTCCTGCCGGACCGTCATTGTTCACAATGTATGCTTTCCCGTCTTCGTCGAAGAGAAATCCGGGGTCGATGCCGCCCACTTCGGGCAGGAAAGTGGGATCGCTCCAGACGCCTTTCTTCGGATCATCCGTGGTGACGAAGAAGTTGCCGCCACCGTCTACGGCTGTGGTGATCAGATAGAACAGTCCGTTGTGAGGATTGTATTTGATGTCCGGAGCATAGATACCGCCGCTGATGCGCAGGCCGTCGTACATAGACAACTGTGAGGGGCGGTTGAGGACGTAACCCAGTTGTTCCCAGTTCGTCAGATCTGTGCTGTGCCAGATGGGTACGCCGGGGTAGAAGGCGAAAGAGGAGTTGACCATATAATAGTCGTTTCCTACGCGGCAGATGCTCGGGTCGGGATAACACCCCGGTAACACGGGATTCAATGTGCCCAGTGTGGTAACCTGATCAGTTGCTTTATCGGTATCCTTGGGAGCTACCGTATACGTGAACTCATCGAACACTGCCTTTTTAGGTTCCAGAATTTCTTTCAGGAAGGGCTTGGGCTGATAGTTACGGTCGAAGAGTAGGGGATATTCCCGTCTTCCCGGTACGGGCCAGTCGTTCTTCCAGGAGTCGCCGTCCGATACTCCCCAGCCGGTTACGCGTGTAATGACGTCCGAGTGCTTTATGAAGAGTTCCATGAACGATTTCATGCGTGCATTCCACAGATTGGAAACACTATCCGGCAGAGCTTCGGGATAGGGATTTAAGGCTTTCTCAAAGGCTACTTTGTCGGCAATATTTGCTCCGCGGTTTACGGTTGGCAAAGCACTCATGTCCCATTCCGTTATCATCACTTTAGCGCCTGTGGAGGCAAAGGCGAGAAGGCTGGTTTCATATTCACCTATGCTCGGGTAATCCAATCCCATGTGTCCCTGCATACCTATGGCATCTACGCGCAGTCCTTTTTCTTTGAGTGAATTGACCATGCGCACCACTGCGTCTCGGCGTCCCGGTTCGTGCATACCGTAGTCGTTGTAGTAGAGTTCCGCTTCCGGATCTGCCTCATGTGCATATTGGAAAGCCAGCGGGATATATTCTTCTCCCAGTATCTCGTAGAACTTGCTTTTGCGGTAGCTTCCGTCTCCTTCGATGGCTTCGTTTACTACGTCCCAGCCTTTAATGCGACCTTTGTATCGGCCCACGATAGTATGAATATGGCTTTTCAACCGTTCTTTCAGGACTTCGGGTGAAACATTTTTTCCTTCGGCGTCTACGCAGAACCAAGGTGAGAGCTGGGAATGCCACACCAGGCAATGCCCGATGATGAACATTCCGTTATCCTCTCCAAACTTAACGAATTCGTCTGCCAGGCTAAAGTCATATCTGTCTTCTTCCGGGTGTATCACTTCACTCTTCATGCAGTTTTCGGCCACAATGGAGTTGAAATGGCGGCGTACTACATTGACTGCGCTGGTGTCGCGACCCGCAGCCTGTTCGGAATTAATGGCGACACCAACGAGGAATTTATTACCGAGAATATCTTTTAGAGTCGGGTCTGCCGCAACAGGTTTGTCACTATTACAAGACATTAATGCGGCAGTACAAACTGATAATGCTAAATACTTAAATTTCATTCTACTTTAGTATGATTAATAATCTTCTTTACTTCTGCGTTCCGTCAGTTCGGCCTGCATTTCTTCATTATACTTCTTTGTAATAGGATAGAAGTATAGCGCTATGACACCGATAAAGAACGTAATTGCCGGAATAATACTGGATGAAAGCACGATACCATGAATAGCCGATTCGCTTTGTGCCACCCCTGCGCCTGATACATAACCGAAACCGGAGAGCAGGAAACCCAAAATAGCGCCACCGATACCCAAACCGGCTTTCAGTGCAAACACCACACCTGCAAACACGAAACCCGTTGCACGGCGGTGATTGACATATTCCGAATGATCCGCTACGTCAGCAATCATAGCCCAAAGCAATGGAACGGTGGGAGCGTATGCCAAACTCTTGAGGAAGTTCAGAACGAACATTGTCTCTACATCCGTTTCATTCGGGAAATAGAAGAAGGCGGTGAACACTGCCGTCAATGCCAGACAAACGATGAACACCGATTTCTTTCCGAAACGGTTGGCCAGGAAGCCGGACAGGAAGATGACGCCGAAGAACTGTACCACTGCTCCCAGCATGTTGAACACACCGAAGCCTACTTCATAAGCTCTTTCAGGACTGCTGACAATAAGGCCGAAAGCATTCAGTATCGTATAACCCACCGAGTCACTGGCCTGTGTAGCCACCAACCCCAGTTTATCGAGGAAGGCAAACAGTGCGCCCGAATCCACATAATTCTCAAAGTAGTAGTTCATTGCGCTTCCCCACATAGCAAGGGTTGTGAAAAGGAAGAGCGTCAGGATGAACATCGCCCGCCAGGGAATATTCTTGAATACATCCCTGATATCCTTCTTGGTATCAGTTTTCTGATTTGCCGGCGGCGTGATACGCTCTCGGCTGGAGAAGAAGGTAATAACCAGGAACACGAAACCGATGACTGCAAATAAGGAGATAGTGCACAGCCAGCCGTGCCCCTTATCACCACTTTCACCTGCGAACTTGCTTACCAACGGGAGCGTCAAGCCCTGTACCACAAACTGCGCAATAGTAGCAGCTACGAAACGGATAGACGTAATACTCGTACGTTCCTTGATGTCACTTGACATAACACCACCCAACGATGCATACGGTGTATTGTTGAACGAGTAAAGCGTCATCAACAAGGTATAAGAGATTGTAGCATATACCGCTACCAAACCTTTATCCTCGATGCCGGGATTGTAGAATGCCAGCACATAGAACACCATGAACGGCAGCGCAGTCCAAAGTACCCAAGGACGGTATTTACCCCATTTGGTTCGTGTTCGGTCGGACAATATACCTACGGTAGGGTCTACAAAAGCATCCACAATGCGGGCAATCAGCATCACTGATCCGGCAATGGCGCCTTCCAGACCGAAGACATCGGTATAAAACTTGGTTTGGTAAATCATCATCATCTGGAACACGAGGTTCGCAGAACAATCTCCTAAACTATAGCCGATCTTCTCGGCCATAGACACTTTTTGACTTAGTGCGTTCATAGTGCTGTATTATTCAGTTATTAGTTATCTGTTATTTATTATCTGTCTCCAACGCACTTTCTGCCGCACGTTGTCCCGGGGTTTTCTTATCCAATGGATGTATATCGTTCCATTCACCCAGGTCGCTGTTGCGGATGAGACGAGTATTCCGGTTGGTTTCGGCTACTTTGGCTTGTTCCTTGCGCATCTCAGCCCATGCTTGCCTACCGCTGACGTCATCTTTGGACAGGAAGTCCGCCAATTCTACAATGTAGAAAGGTAATTCCGGCTTGTCGAATGTACTGCGCCAATCAGCAATCATAGCTGTCAACAGTGCGGCATATTCATTGCGGCGGTCCACATTGGACTCTCCCTGATACCAGAGGACACCACGGATGCCATAGTTTTGTAACGGGGCAATCATGGCATTGTACAGGCATACCGGTTTGTAACAGAAGAACATCATTCCCGGAGCCGGAGGCATGGAAGCACCTAATCTGTATTTCCATTCTCCTTGCAGGCTTACTTCTTCATTTCCGCAAATAATCTTATAAGGCTTCTCTTTTACAAAGTGCGGATAACCGTTATTGCTGATGAGGCGTATAGTTACTATGTTTTTTCCCGCTTTCAGTACACCTGCCGGAATGGTATAGATGCGTGGGGGATATTGGTAAGAAATTGTGCCTACGAATGTCCCGTTTACATAGACCGAGTCTGCATCTATGATGCAACCTAAACGCAGGGTCGCTTCTTTTCCGTTCCACTCCTGCGGTACTTCCACTTCTTTGCGGAACCAGTGCGAACCGTTTATCGCATTCAAGCCGTTGGTTCCCCAGTTGGTGGAGAATAAATCGACGGTCTGCCAGTCTTTATCGTTGTAGTCGGTGGCATACCAGGGCGTTGTTTCGTGCAGTCCTGCATCTCCCCGGTATAGGGCAGTATTCCAGTGATAGAAGCTCAAACCTTCCGTTTGCTTAATGCTTTTCAAATAAGCATCGTCTTCATATTGCCGTTTGTCATTCACATACTTCGGAAATTCTTTCAGTCCTTCTTCGCTTATCCACGCCTCAACGGGAGTTCCGCCCCAACTGGAGTTTATCAGCCCGACGGGTATGCTGTTCTTTTCATACATGGCTTTGGCAAAGAAGTAGGCCAAGGCGGAAAAGTTCATTACGTTTTCCTGCGTCAGTGGTTTCCAGGCAACGTAATCCGGCAAGTCCGCTTGCGGTGCATGGAAGTTGAAGATGTTGGGTACTTTCAACTGCCGTATATTCGTGTTCTCATAAGCGGCAATTTCATCACGGAACATATCTGTAACCCGACTGACAGGTAGTTCCATATTGGATTGGCCGGAGCACAACCATACATCTCCTACCAGAATATCTTTCAGTTCGATGTCATTAACTTGCAAAATGTAAGGTCCGCCCGGTTTCATTGCAGGCAGGGTGAGGGTCCACTTACCGTTTGCATCTGCTGTAACCGTGTAAGCAGCTTTCAGTTTGCCACCTTTCACACCTGTGGGGGTGGCATTCTTCAGGAACTTCACCTGTACACTTTCTCCAGCATCTGCCGTTCCCCATACTTTGATGGGTTGCTCGCGTTGCAGTACCATTCCGTCTGAAATCAAGGCAGGCAACTTCACCTTTGCGTCTACCATGGAAGTAGCGCAAAGGCAAAGCAGCACTGCCAGACTCAACCTAACTTTATTAAAACTAACCTTATTCATATCTAATTTTATCTTTTACCCACGACTTAACTACTACCTACTTATACTCGTACAATTTCACATGAAGTATCTGGAAATCTCCCACTGAGATGCGTACATGTCGCCCTTGGTGATCCTGATCACCATTCAGACGACGGATATAAGAGAGCGTACCGTCCTCGTTCACCTTCACTTCATCTACGGATCCGATGCCACAACGTGCTCCTTTCCACATCACCTTATCATTTATCACTCCATCACTTATCACCTTATCCCCCTTTCCTCCTGCCTGGGCAAATCCGTCTTCGCCCAATGCCCGGACTTTGGCCTGATTTTCTGTAGCTTTCTCAAACTCAATAACGATACCGCTACCTGCTACGATATACTCATTGGGTGCCAGTCTTAATAATACACCTCCTCCTTCAGGCCATACACTGCCATCGGTAGCACGCGCATCCCAGGGAAGGGTAAAGAAATGTCGGCAGGTTATCTTCAGATCATCCTGATAAATGATGCGTTCCTTATTTTCCTGATCGAAAAGTAATCCTTTCATTGTTCCTTTGCCTTGGTGCTTAGCCAGCAGCGGCATGAACTCTTTAAGCGTACGATAGCTTTTTACCAACGGAGAGTTGGGAGAGTCGGAACCACCTTCGATGGAGAACGGACTGATACCGATGGCATCATGTTCACCAAAGATGTAGAAAGCTCTTACTCCATTATTGTCTGTCAGTTTGATTTCGGGGATAAACAACGGGTTGTTGTGCAATTTATATTTAGCTACCCAATCTGTAAAGCCATTGTCGTACAGGTCGGGAGCAAGAAGGTCGATGCTGGGTGCTCCGCAATGCCATATATCAATAAGGTGTGCCAGCGGACCGGCAGAAGGATATTCTCCCGGCTTCCGGTTGCGGCTGTTCATGGCAGCGTTCACGAATAGTGGAATATTGTAGATGGACCGGGCGCTTTGTGCCATTCTTTCCACATAACGGGCGTAGTGCCAGGCCATAAATAATTCATCGGTGTAGATATCGGCTCCGAATATTTCTTGCCAGGTACCTTGTTTCTTGCTACCTTGGCTTTCCCATTTCTCAAGCATCTGGGGATGGAGCATTTTCTTATTTTTCTGCAAGTAACTCATTAATTCCGTGGGTACCGGTGCATTGAACAGTGCGTTGGCTTCTTTAGAATAGTCTCTTGCATCTTCCAGCATACCTATCTCATTTTCTATCTGTATCATGACGACGGTACCTTCCTCTTTATCAATGGCTGCGACGTGTTCCATCCATTGAGAAAAAGCACGGTTGTCGGCTTGGAGTACATTTTCAGAGAATGCGCTGGCTATTTCGAGTGGCTTTCCTTTTTGCGTATAGGCACGCGGGTATTTCTTATAGTTCTCCTTGAACCAGAGGGGAGCATAGCAACTCATGGAGTTCTTCCATGCACCAAACCAAAGAAAAATAACTTTAAGATCGTTCTGCCGGGCTTGCCGGATGACTTTATCTGTGAGGGTGAAGTCGAATTGTCCTTCCTGCGGTTCTATCAAATCCCAGTATGCGGGAACGAGCACTGTATTCAGTCCCATCCGTTGCAGCTTTGGGAAGATACGTTCGATATCTTCTGTGCATGCCGCCGATGAATTTCCTAATTCACCGCCTAAAATAAGAAATGGTTTACCGTCTACTACTAATTGAGTAGCGGTGCCTTGTTTTTGTAATGTACTCTTTTGAGCATTTGCCTGCCCAACTGTCATTACACTCAAAACTAAAATTAAAATCCAATTCTTCATCGTTTGTCTCTGGTATTGATTTGAGATGTTTTCCATTGCAACAAAGATAGTGAGCTATAAATTAGAAAGCTTTTCGCAGTGTTGCAGAAAAATTCATTTCGGTTACATTATCCCTCAATGATGTTACATAATTTTTTGTTTATCGTACATCTTCCTGTTTCAGGGGGTAAAACGGATGTTTTTGCCGGATTTGCAGAATGATTGGATGAATGGAATCCGGTAAGGCTGGAGCCTTACCAGATTCCTGTCTTCACACTTTATTCAGCCGGAGTTTATTCTCCTTCTGTTTCATAGGTATTCTTCCAGTCTTCACCACTGAAATCTTCACTGATATCTTTTCCGGCGATACCATCGCATACACCCTTATAAGCATGTTTGCGTCCGTAGTTTGCATCGAAGAGATTCGGTGCATCGTCCGATAACCAATATTCATGTTCTTTCTTACTGTCGGTCAGTGTCCAGATAGTGATTCCTGATTGCTGGGCTGTCGGGATGTTCTCCTTGTAAGATTCAAAGATCATTTGATAAACGTTGGCCTGTGTGGCCAATTGGCTGGCGTCAGGAGTCGTGGTGCCTACCTGTACGTCTAATTCCGTAACACGGACAAATTTACCGGTTGCAGCCATAGTCTGGAACATGGCGTCTATCTGTGCTCTTGTAATGCTGGTCGATACGTGCATCTGGGTACCAATACCGTCTACAATAGGTTGTCCTGTGGTATTGTTTTCGTCGATGTATTTCACGAATTCAATCAAAGCCGCGAGCTTGCCGGGGTTGCTTTCTAGATTATAATCGTTTACATACAGCCTGGTTCCTGTAGTACAGTACTTGCGGGCATATTCAAATGCTTTTGCTGCATACTCTTTGCCAATGTAGTAACCCCAGTAGAAATGTCCGTTACCGGCTTCGTTACTCCAATTTAAGGTTAAACCGCTTTCTTCATTTTCTACAGGTGCGGAATCTCCATCCATGAAGGTATTATCGAATCCACGCCATTTGCTGTTATCTCCGATAGGTTCGTTGATAACATCCCATTCAGTGACGCGTTCCATTCCCGGATGTTGAGCCATACCCTTAATCCATGTTTCCATAGCTGAGAGCAAAGCAGCTTTCTTTTCTTCTGCTGATTTAGGAATATAAGTGATGGAAGTTCCACGGGTTAGGGCACGTGTAGTTGCTTTCTTTACACCAAATTTAATATTGTCTAAGTAGAAAGTGGCAGCGTTCTTGCCAAAGTTTATAAGGATACGGTTTATGCCTTCTTTGGAGCATGTATATTCGTGCTCGCATAATACCCATTCGCTACTTAAAGGAATGGCATGATATCCTTCACCCGAATAATCGTTACTGTTTTGAGTCGCAAATTGTACCCCGGCTCCTGCCAAAGATGTTTTGGCATAGAACTGGATGATATAGGTTTCGCCTACTTTCAACGGGTCATCGAAAGTATAAGCCAATTGTGCTGCATAGTAATCGCTTCCGTCTGCTGGATTAACCAGTACAATGCAGTAGTTGCTGTTGTATCCTTCTCCACTTGCCGATACCGAGGTGGTTGAACCATTACCCCAGCTTCCCCAACTACCTTTTGTACCACCTTCGAAGTCACTGTTGTCACCGGATAAAACATTGGTCATTGGGTCTTCTACTTTAAGTCCGAATTGAATATCATCGATGTAATATGTGGCACCTACCTTGCCAAAATTTAATATGATACGGTTTACATCTTCATAATCAGTGGTAAATTCATATTCAAAGTCATTCCAGTCGGTACCGATATTAAAGTCGTTGTATCCGCCTTGACTCCCGTAAGTCGTTCCGTTCTGGTACTGAAATTGTAAATGTCCGGCACCTGAAGTCGATTTAGCCTTGAATTTAATCATATACGTTTTACCGGCTTGCAGAAAATCACTGAGGCTATAGGCACATTGTGCTTCCCAAGCGTTGCCATCTCCTTTGTTTTTCAATACCATACAGGCTGTACCGTCCGAACCCGCACCTGCTTCAACGGTTTGGCTGTCTTTATTGCTTCCCCAGCTTCCCCAGCCTCCGGTGGTTCCGCCGTTAAAGTCCGTTGCGTCACCGCTGAGTATGTTGGCGACACCTCCGCTGCTTTCCACCTTCATGGTGGGAGCAATGAGCGACTTCAGATAATTCTGATTCTGCTGGGTATGCCATAGGAAGTTATGCCCATAGATTTTAATATCGGTGGGTACAGCTTGCAGAAATGCATCTATAGTAGTGAAGTCAAGACTGCCGTCAGACTTTACAACAGACTGGTGTTTCATGGCATTGCCGGTCGTAAACATCTGGAAGTTCTCGTCAGCCACTTGCTTGTATTGTGTATCGCTGATATATTGATCGGCGCCCAATCCCAAACCGATGATCATATTCGGCGTATATTGCTTCGCATACGCTTTGATATAATCATAGTTCGCTAATTTTTCCTTCAGTGCGAGGGGAATATCTGAAATCGTGATGTTTTTATCAGACTCCTTCCACTCCATTATCTGGTCGTCGCAACTGCCAAGAGTCAGTGTGCAGGCCATTATCGGAAGAATGATTCTATTTAGTTTCATTTTCTGTATTCTTTAAATGTTCTTACTATGTTTATTCTGCGGTCTCTTCATCTTCCGGATAATCAGAGATTACTACACTTTTACAAGGCACTACGCGCCAGTTGTCGATGTAGATTTCAGGTCCGGTAAATGGAGTTGAAGTAACCTTTACATCCAGATAAGAGAAGTCTGTATTCACAAAGCCCATACCGAAATTACGGTAAGTAGCGGCGTTACGGTCGTCGATTACAGTCTGGAATGTAGGTTGAGTCGCTTCTTTATCCGCAATGAGAGTTGCATACTTGTTGAACTGGCTGAAAGGAATGGTAACCGTTTGCCAGCCTTCGGTAGAGAAGGGGACAATACCTCCGCTGGTAATCCAGGGCACATAGAAAGCTACCACATTATTAGCGCCATCGTCATCAGAACCTATACCTGCATAGTTGAAGTTATTGATTAAACAGATCTGAATATATCCTGTACCCGACCATGGGCTTGCAACATAAATGTCGAATTGCAATGCTACTTCCGTGAGCGGAGTAGTAGCAGGGATATACTTAGTCATACGGGTCCAGTCATCCAGTTCATCATCATTACCGGCAGTCCAGCATTCGGATACACGCGGTTTTCCTGAACTGACACCCGCAGTGAGCAGGCGTTTTGGAACAATCGGAAGACACTTGCCACGTCCGGAACCGGTGGGATCATTTACCAAGTCGTCTGCATTGGTCATGGAACCTGTTTCACTCCAACTCCAGGAACCTTGTGTTCCGTTTCCGTCGAAATCCAGAATCATACAGGAGCTATAATTGAAATAAGACGGAGATTGTGCTTGTCCGTTGGCCCCTTCTGAGAGAATATGACCACTTTCTGTAACACCACTCGGCATTGTAAATGAATACCAGTCGCCATCTTCAGAATTGGTGATGTCGGTAACTTCTATGCCTCCGGGGAGGGTAACTTTAGTGGTCTCGTCAAGACCTGTGCCATAAACGGTGACTGTTTCTTTAGCTTTGGGCAATGTATTGCTTATGCTGGTAACAGTAGGAGATGCTGCACGTATTATGAAATCATGGGGCGTTTGTGTTTTATCTTTCACAAACAGAATGATGTTACGATCTTCGGGTTCGGCATCCACAATAGGGGTATTGCTGTTTATCTGGATAAGCATGGATTTATCCGTTACATAGGCACGGTTGAAATAAGTTTCATATCCATTGATATAGACTTTCTTCATGCCATATAGTCCACTACCTTCCACACGGATCAGTTGGCCGAGGCGTGCAAAAGTAACCGGCCGGTCGGGTACGGAAGATTCATAATCTTCCAGATAAATCTGGTCAATAACTATTTTGACGTCTTGATACTTGTCATCAAAGTATTCATCATCATCGTTGCATGAGATGAAGCCTACTGACAAAAATGCCAGGCATAGTATCCAGGTATATTTTAAACTTTTCATATCTTCTTTCCTTTGTTAGTCATTAAACAAATCAGTAACAGTAACTTCTCGTTCGCCGAATTCGTAGGCTATAGGGGCGTTGTTCAATTCCGGGTTACGTCCACGGTCAACATCGGAGATCGGTAACGTAAGGTTGTTTACAGTGGCGGTAGCTACACCGGTTCCGTCGCTGCTCTTGGCATACTGGCATGTTTCGGACTCATCCCATTCGTAACCGGCATTGCGCTCCTGGTTATTGAGATAGTTCACTACTTCTTGCTGTTGGTAGTAAGAACGGCGTAATAAGTCGTACCAATACTGTCCTTCAAGGGCAAATTCGATACGGCGTTCATATCGCAGGTTTTCGTAAGTGATAGATTTCAATTCCGGCATTCCGGCACGTACGCGTACTTTATTGAAATAGGTGAGGGCAGTCTCGTCAGTCGTACTGGCATTGTTTCCAAGAATTGCTTCGGCAAGATTCAGGTAAACTTCGGCAAGACGCATCATGTATGTATTTACACCGCTGCTTTGCTGATAACTTTGGCCGTTATCGTCGATTTTACCGATCACATGCTTCTTGATGTTACATTTGTTGTCATATCCTGATTCGGTTACATTATAAGTATAACCGCCATTCTTGGAGTTAAGCTCTGAATAGTATTCACCTACGGTACAGATCGTGTTATGGCGGCGGATACGGTCTTGCGGATCATATTCGCGTACAAGGTCGTAAGATGCGTAAGTGGCATTACCCCAGTTGGTTTCACCTACCATTGTAGACCAGGCGAAGAATGCCTGCATGGCATTGTTACATCCCCAGCCTATGGCATCGGTACTACCGGTGAGCCATTGCAACTGGAATAGAGATTCGCTGTTGTTGTTGGCTGTCTGGTAAGCAAAAAGACTTCCATAACTGTCCAACAGGGAGTAGGGGCCTTCGATAGCCTTTAATGCAGCCTGACGGGCAAGATCCAGATAATAAGTATTGCGGGTGCCGCGGTTAAAATCGGTGGCAATGTTGCTCCCGTTATACTGCCCGTCGGTAGTCAGGCCTGCCATAGAGAGATAGAGGCGTGATAACATACCGTAAGCGCTATGTTTGGTAACACGTCCTTTATCACTTGCGGTAGTCGAAAGGTTGGCTGCTGCATATTCAAGGTCACGGATTGCAAATTCGATCACGTCTACACCACGGTGCGCAGGAGCAACGGAGTTGTTTACCTTTTCAGCCGTATTTTCATAGATAATCCCCTTGCCCCACAGAGAACCAATATACCAATAGGCAACTCCACGCATAAAACGGGCCTCACCGTAAGCCTGTCTCTTGGCAGCCTCGGTTACTTTAGGACCGGAGTAGTCCTTGATATTATTAATGGCATAATTAGATTGAGCCACTACCGAGTATAACGATCCCCATGCTTCTTCAAGACCTTCACTCAGGGCTGTTTCAGTGAAGTTGGTATAAGGATAGATATAAGCTGACCAACGGGCTGTAAGATTATTGGCACGTCCGTCTCCCATTCCATAATAGAATTTATCATTGAAACTGTTCCACACATAGTTGTAAAGTGGGGCAGTAGCTGCTTCAACCGCTTTATCACTGTCGAAGAAAGTCTCTTGATTGGCATTTGTGGTATTGGTTTGTTCCAGGAAATCATCACAAGAACCGAGAACCAGTGCACCTGCCATTGCTGCTATGATTAATATTTTATTTTTCATTGTATAGTTCATTTTAAAAGATTAGAAGGATACATTTAATCCGAATGTGTAGATACGGGGTGAAGGATAGCGTCCGTAATCTACGCCGGTCATCAATGCGTCACCATACATTGCACCTACTTCAGGGTCCATGCCTTTGTATTTACTCCAGGTATATACGTTCTGTATATTGGCATAGATTCTTACATTGTTGAGGTGCGCCTTGTTTATCCACTTCTTTGGGAAAGTATAGCCGATAGAGATATTCTGCAGACGGATGTAAGAGGCATCTTCTATCAACAGGTCACTTATACGTGAGTAGTTATTGTTGGCATCGGATGCTTGCAGGGCCGGTAGTATGGCAGAGCCTCCCACTACATGCAGGTTACGGTAATCATCGGACGGACCATTTGGGTCGATTAAATCGACAACAGCATAGTTCAAGGATGATTTCAGGATATTGGCATTGGAACGGGGATCTTCAATGCGGTAACGAGTCAGGTTCAGCGCCTTGTTCCCATAAGAACCGGAGAAAAATACCGTCAGGTCGAATCCTTTGTAAGAGAATGTGTTACCGATACCGTAAGTGAATTTAGGTTCGGGATTACCGATGAAAGTACAGTCTTCGTTATTGATAACGCCGTCACCATTTCTGTCTTCGAAGATGTAATCGCCAATCCATGTACTGTTCTTGGCTATGGAATTACCTTCGGGTATCGCTACTTGCTTCACGTTGCCCTGATCATCCTTGTAATAGAAATCGGTAGGTTCGTTGAAACGACCGATTACTTTGTAACCCCAGAATTGTCCAATAGGTTGTCCTACGGTGGTCTTCGTTACGATGAAGTTGGTGGAACTGGGTTGATAAGTCTTCTCAATGGAAGAATTGTCAGTATCAAGTTCTACGACCTTATTGCGGTTCAGTGAGAAGACAAGATTCGAAGTCCACTGGAAATCTTTGTTCGTAATGTTGGTGGTATTCAGGGTTAATTCGATACCCTTATTTTCCAGTGAACCTACGTTACCCCACGGATTGGATGCTGCACCCTGACCGCTTGATCCCAGATAAGCTGGTAATGGAAGCTGGAGAAGAAGGTTTTTAGTCTTCTTGTAGTAAACATCGGCTATAAACTCGATGCGGTTCTGAAATAAGCCAAGGTCGACACCGACATTATAAGAATAGGTAGTTTCCCAAGTCAGGTCCGGATTGGCGGTATTTCCTGTCAATACTCCTGTGCCCCAAGGCGTGGTCTTATAAGAAAGTAGTGCCATATAAGCATAATCGCTGACGTTCTGGTTACCGGTGGCACCCCAACCCGCACGCAGTTTCAGGTTGTTGATAACCTCATTATTATGCAGGAATGATTCCTGGGAAGCACGCCATGCCAGAGCCACAGACGGGAACCAGCCCCACTTGTTGCCTTTGGCAAATTTAGAAGAACCGTCACGGCGGATAGTAGCCGTTAAAAGGTAACGTTCGTCGTACGAATAGAATGCACGTCCGAAAGCGGATGCCAGTGAATTGACGAAGCGTGAACCGGTAGTGGTGGATGAAGTCACATCACCTGCACTCAGGTCGGGAGTCGTATTCGTCAGGAAGCCTGTGGCTGTTCCTACCTGAGTTTCGTAATTATAATGAGACATTTCCTGGCCGACCATGATGTTGATGTTATGCTTTTGAGCTATCTGCGTATTGTAAGTCAGGATATTGCGCCATGACCAGTACTTGGTGTTGGTTTTGGTCCACTTGGAAGTACGGGTGTCGCTGGTCTTGATACCGAACTGATAATCGGGCTGATAATAATAGTAATTATTGAAATTATAGTCGGTTGAGAGTTCCGTCTTCAAAGTAAGTCCTTTTAATAAGGTAGCTTCCAGATACGTGTTAAAACGGAAGTTCATTTTACGGTTGTTGTTGGTGCGGATAGAAGCCAAACCTACCGGATTTTCGGGCATCCATACGTCTTCCGGGCCATCAAAGCTTCCGTCGGTAGAAGTAACGGCAACGGTGGGTTGTTGGAGCAATGCGCTTATGATGGTATTGTTATCAGTTCCTACACTCTGTTTAGACTCGGCAAATGAGAAGTTGATGCCACCACGTAACCATGATTTAATCTGGCTGTCGACATTGGCGCGCAATGAAAGACGGCGGAAACTGGAGCCCAGTGCAATACCGTTCTGGTCAAGGAAACCGCCACTGAAAGCATAAGTTGTCTTATCATTACCACCGCTTACGGAAAGGTTGTGGCTCGTCATTAATGCTTTGCGGAATAATTCATCCTGCCAGTTGGTTCCTTCTCCAAGTAAGTCGGGGCGAACGAAGCTGCTGCTTTGATCGACAAGTCCCAATGCTGCACGACTATTGTGATGAGTTGCATACTCACTCAGGTTCAGCATGTTGAGTTGCGTGGGCATTTCCTGCCATCCTACATAACCGTCATAAGTAACTGTAGCTGTACCTGCCTGCCCTCGTTTGGTAGTAATCATGATAACACCATTAGATGCACGCGAACCATAGATAGCGGTTGCCGAAGCATCTTTCAACACGTCCATAGATACAATGTCCGACGGGTTGATACTTGATAGCGGGTTACTGTTTTCATCATCTGTGGCAGAATCCACTACTACGCCGTCAATGACGAAGATAGGCTGGTTAGTGGCATTCAAGGAGTTGACACCACGGATGCGGATAGAGGTGGACGCACCCGGTGTACCGGAGTTTGCCTGAATCTGCACGCCGGCAGCACGGCCTTGCAATACCTGGTCGATAGAAGTCGGAACCGACTTCTTAATAGCTTGGTCATTAACCGATACCACCGAACCTGTCAGGTCTGAGCGCTTCATCTGTCCGTAACCTACCACTACTACCTCATCCAGCATCTCAGTATCTTCCTTCATCGTAACATTGATTTGTGTCTTCCCGGCCACAGGAACTTCTTGAGTCTTGTAGCCCACAAATGAAATTACGATGGTACTGTTGGATGGAACATTCAGCGTGAAGTTACCGTCAATGTCGGTAATAATACCGTTACTGGTGCCTTTCTGCACTACGCTCGCACCGATAACCGATTCTCCTGTGGCGTCCTTCACCACACCTTTCACAGTGATGTTCTGTGAAAATGCCCATAGAGGTATCAGGCATAATAAGAATAGAAGCCCCAATGGCTTAAAACAATAATTTGTGCATTTCATAATGAAATTAATTTAGTTGGATAACAATAATATTCTCTTTCTTTATTAAAGATGTGAAGACGTGCATTTCATTTTTAAGTTTCCATATTTGTATTCAATTAGATTAAGTGATTAAACATTCCTTTTCGTTTGTGACAAAGGTATTCTATAATATGAAGAAGCAGGCATTTTATTGTAGCCTGTGTTACATTTAAATGTAACATGACTTTTCCCTGTGTTACAAAATCATTTGCTGGTGTTACGTTCGGGCTTAATTGACGCCCGAAAGATAAATAATTAAGTGATAAATCCTATATTCCTTTCACTGGCTTCCCTGTCCATTTCGAAAGTTTTCTTATCTTTGCTTACCTTTAAGTATAGAATGCAATGAAAACAGCTCCTAACAAAGCCCCCCTTATAGTCTTATTGTTGTGCTTGGTTGTTCTGCCTTTGGCAGCACAGACCGGTAAGTTTTATTCCACTAACAACGAATTGTCCAGCAGTCTTATCAACCAGATCTTTCAGGATAAGCGTGGATTCATCTGGATAGCCACCGAGTACGGGCTGAACCGGTTTGACGGGCTTCGCTTTTCTAACTATAAACACATGTCCGGTGATTCTACTTCCATTAAAAACAATTACGTACGTACACTTTATGAAGACAGCCGGCAGAATCTGTTGGTAGGTTGTATTGACGGACTGATGAAGTATGATTCGGAGACGGATACTTTTCGGGAAATCCCCATGATACGTGCAGGTAAGCAGGTCTTTCCGCATGTTACGCAAATGCAGAAACTGCATAATGGCGAAATCTGGGCGGTAACTACCGGTCAGGGAATTTTCCGCCTGGACGAAGAGAAGCAGCAGGCAGTATCCATTGATGCTATCATGAAACAGGTGAATTATAATTTCCAGTCTAACTTATATGAGGACTCTGATTATAATATCTGGATTGGCACAGAAGGGCATGGACTGATTTGTTATCTGCCCGCTACACAGGAAGTCCGCATTTTCAGATATCCGGCGATTAATGATAACTATGTATCGGCTATTGGTGAAGATAAGTATGGAAATCTGTTTATCGGAACTCAAAAGCATGGTTTGTCCCGCTACGATCGTGAACAGAATCGCTTTGTTCCTGTGCCTTATACAGGTAGTGAGGAGCTATCCATTTATTGCCTGACACTGGTGGACGACCGTTTGTTGATAGGTACCGACGGTCAGGGATTGAAGACTTACAACCGGATGACCGGAAAAATAGAAGATTATAGTATCAACTCTGCTCCGCTGGACTTCTCGGAGGGAAAGATACATGCCATCCTGGAAGACCGGGATAAGAACTTGTGGGTCGGGTTGTTTCAGAAAGGTATTGTCTTGATACCGAAGCAGGAGAATCCGTTTGAATATTATGGCAATAAGTCCATTTATTACAATCCTATCGGACAAGGGTGTGTGATGTCTATCTATCAGGACAGTAATCACCACTTGTGGGTAGGGGCCGATAATGAAGGAGTATTTGAACTGGATGCGGAAGGAAGAAGACTGCACCATTATCAGCCGGGTAATAATCCGCGTTCCATGGCTAATACCATTATGTGTATGTACGAAGATACGAACGGAGACTTCTGGCTCGGTTCGTATACCCGGGGACTGGCAAAGCTAAACAGAAGAACCGGTGAGTGTGAGTACCCGCTGCCCGTTGACAACGAGAAGATATTCTCAATTACGGAAGACCGGCATAAGAATCTTTATATTGCTACTTTCGGTTCGGGTTTCTATCAGTATAATCTGGTGACGAAAGAGTTGAAACATTTCGAGTCGTCTAAAGACGAAACGGGCGACCTGACGAGGAATGAACTGGCCAATGACTGGGTGAACTATATCTTTTGTGACAGTGAGGGAATGATCTGGCTGGGGCATTATAAAGGCATCAGTTGTTTCAATCCGGCTAATGAGAGTTTTATTAATTACCGGAAGGTGAACACCCTGGTTGAAGACCGGGTGGGCTATGTAGTGCAAGAAGACCATGCCGGAAATATCTGGGCAGGTACGACAGACGGTTTATATTGCTTCAACAAGAAGACTGAGGAGCTTACTTGCTTTACGGTGGCGGATGGTTTGCCGAATAATGTAATCTGTGGAATTTGTGAGGACGAGGAGCACAATATGTGGATTAGTACCTATATGGGTATCTGCAAGTATGATGCTAAAACCGGCCGTTATATCAATTATTATGCGGGCGACGGTTTGCAGGGCAACGAGTTTACACACGGTGCATTCTATAAGGATGAGGCTGGGAAAGTCTATTTCGGTGGAATCAATGGTATCACTTATTTTCAGCCTTCATCCATAGGGAGCGTGCTGAAAGATACCAAGGTCTGGATTACGGATTTCTCTATCTTTAACCAGCCTGTACGGAAGAATACACGTTCGGGAAGACATACCGTTATTTATACGTCTGTGCCGGATGCGAATATGTTCCAGTTGGCTCATTATGATAATACGTTCAGCATTGTGTTCTCTACGTTGCAATACAACAATCCTGAACAGATATCCTATCAGTATAAGATTGAAGAACTGAGTAACCAGTGGCTTAGCACTGAGCCGGGGGTGAACCGGGTGACGTATAATAATCTTCTGCCCGGCAAATATACTTTCCATGTGCGGGCATTGAGCCATGGCAATCTTTCGGAGATACGTACTGTGAAGATACTGATTACTCCGCCCTGGTATGAGATGTGGTGGGCGTATTGTATTTATGTGTTCCTGTTCGGCTTGCTTGTATTGGGTATTGTGAATTATATCCTGTCGCGTATGCGCCATCGCCGTGAAATCATGAAGCGCGAACATGCCGAACAATTGAATGAAGCGAAGCTACAGTTCTTCATCAATATCTCGCATGAGATACGTACTCCGATGACGCTGATTATTAATCCTCTGGAGAAATTGCTGGCTGAAAAGAAGGGAGGAGAAGTACAGAAGACTTATCTGATGATTTACCGGAATGCACAACGTATTCTTCGTCTGATAAACCAATTGATGGATATTCGTAAGCTGGATAAAGGACAGATGTTCATGAAATTCCGGGAGACGGATATGGTGGGTTTCATTGACGATGTGATGCTTACTTTCGACTATATGGCGCGGAAGAAGAAGATACATTTCAGTTTCGAACACGTCATGCCGCAGTTGAAGGTATGGGTGGATATGAATAACTTCGATAAGATACTGATGAATATCTTCTCCAATGCCTTTAAGTACACACCGGAGCAGGGAGAGATTACGGTTACACTTTCTACAGGACGTGATTCCACCCGGCGCGATCCACTGAAGGAGTACTTTGAAATAACTGTGACGGATAACGGCATCGGACTCGACCGGGAGAAGATAGAGCGTATCTTCGAACGGTTCTATCAGATAGATAATGATGTGACTAAATCGAACTTTGGTACGGGTATCGGTTTGCATTTGTCCCGTTCATTGGTGGAACTGCATCATGGCATCATCCTGGCAGAGAATCGGGAAGATGCTCCGGGCAGCCGTTTTATTATCCGTATACCGTTGGGCTCTGCCCATCTGCGTACGGATGAACTGGAAGATGTGGAAGCAGCCATTACTCCTCATACCGTGTTAGTTAAACCGGAGAAGACGGATTTGGAGGGAGCCTTTGAAGAAGAAGAGGACGAAGAAAGCAAGAAAACAGGTAAGTCAAAGAATCGCATGCGCATATTGATAGTGGAGGATGAGGAAGAAATCCTCTCTTACCTGAAAGAAGAATTGGAAGGGGATTATCGGATTATGACCCGGAAGAATGGTAGGGAGGCTTATGATACTATCCTTGCAGATACCCCTGACCTGGTGATCAGCGATATCATGATGCCGGAAATGGATGGATTATCATTATGTCGGAAGATTAAGCAGAATACGAATGTCAATCATGTGCCTGTAATCTTGTTAACGGCTAAATCGAAGCCTGAGGATACTATGGAAGGTATGGCAACCGGTGCGGATGCTTATATGGTGAAGCCTTTCAATACGGAACTTCTGAAGAGTACGATTGCTAATCTGATTGCTAACCGTAAACTGCTGAAGAGCAAGTTCAGCGGTGCGCAGCAGCAGGAAGATAAGGTACAGAAGCTGAGCATGAAATCGGCAGATGAGATATTGATGAGTAAGATAATGAAGGTTATCAACGAGAATCTGTCCAATCCGGATCTCAATGTGGAAATGTTGGCAGCGAATGTCGGCTTAAGTCGTGTCCATGTGCACCGGAAACTGAAAGAACTGACAAATCTTTCGGCACGCGACTTTATTAAGAATATCCGTTTACAGCAGGCTGCTGCCTTGTTGAAAGAGAAGAAACTGACAGTATCCGAAGTAGCGTATGCTACGGGCTACACGAACTTGTCGCATTTCTCCAGTTCTTTCAAGGAAGTGCATGGCATGTCGCCTAAGGAGTATATGTTGGCGCATCAGGGATAAGTTTTAGGAATTTATTTAGTATGGACGGGTTTTGAGGGAAAGTTGACCAGTTAACAAGTTGACAAGGGGACAAGGTGCCATGCGGCACAGAAGCATTGCGCAGCCCCTTGTTCCCTTGTCAACTCGTCAACTGGTTTCCTTCCTTTCTACATCGTTTTGCTTTATTGCCAACCTTCACTTACGAAACTTGATTTAGCCACTCCTTTTAGTACCACATTATTAATGTTTACCTGTGCCGCTTGTGCATTGGTAATCACTTCTTTCTTGGCCAGTCTTTCTGCAATCAGGCGGAAGTAACCTTCCTGACTCTCTTGCAGTTTGCCGCCTGTAGTAAATGAGTTTTTGAAGTGTTTCGGTTTAGGAACAATGGAAGCAAGAAAGATAGATTCCTCTATACTCAATTGTGAAGGACGCTTGGCGAAGTAGAAGTCAGCTGCTTCATGGATGCCGTAAACCATAGGACCCCATTCGGCTATATTCAGGTAAACTTCGTACATGCGGGCCTTTGGAGTGAGGTGTTCGGTTTCGATGAGCCAGACGATAAGCGCTTCTTCCAGTTTGCGGGCTATATTCTTATTGCGGTTCAGGAAGACATTCTTTACTAATTGCATGGAGATCGTGCTACCTCCGCGGGCAAACTTACGGACTTCCAGGTCATGAATCAAAGCTTCGCGCATAGCGTCCGGCAGGAATCCCCGGTGATAAAAGAATGCTCCGTCTTCACTTTGCATAACGGACATTTGCAGCAAGGGAGAAATGCTGTCCAGTGGTGTAAAATGTTCCCATGACGGACCGACAGGGAACGTATATACCGGTTGTCCGTTTTCGTAAGCTGTATAGATAAACTCACCGGACATTTTACCCAAATCTGTCTTTCCATAATGAAGAATACGGAAATCTTTCTCCTTCAGTTCCGATTCAAACTTCAGGCTATCCAGTTGTGAGAAATCTACATCCAGTAGAAAATGATAAGCTAATTGTCCGGTAGTGCTGAGGCCTTCCAGATTCTCGAAAAGTCCTTTGGGCAGCGAACCGAACAGTTCTTCCGAAGGGAACCAGGGTTTACGAACGGAAGCTGTAAAGTGCCACTCTTTTTGATTGGTCTTTTCTCCAACGCGCTCTGCCCTTAAATAAGGATGAAAGGTCAATGCATTGAAGCGTACAAGGCTGGCGCTATCCAGTTCTACAGCCTGTGGACTGACATTAACATGGAAGTCCAGTTGGCCGCGATCCAGATTGATGGTTTCGGGAGACAATCGTTTATGATATACTTGCAATCCCCGTACTTCCGACTGGCCGACCAGGCGAGTGATTCCGCCACTTACCTTTTCCTGTGAGAAGTTACATGTCAGGCTGTCAAATTGTACTTCTGCACCAAATCGGCGGTTGATATAGGGGACAGTCAGTTGTGGGGCATGCAAAGTGGCATACAACCGTCTTTCCGAAGGATTAAATTCTCCTTCAGTATTCCATTGTTGATTTAAGCTGTCTTCCTGAACTGTTATTTCGGACAGGAAATGGTAATCTTCAATAACGAAACGGGGAATGCGGAAACTGACAAAGTTATGATCTTTCCGTTCAGTGATAGTAAGGTGGGTGAGTTCCCCATTGCCAGGTAATAATCCGAAAAGGAGGTTCAATGTTGTATTGATGCGACGGGTATAATCGGTACTGGAACTTTGTTCACTGGGAGCGGTAGGCTCGGCAGAAGTGTGGAAAAGAAAATCGTAATTAGCTATGGAGTCCTTTTTAATGAAATTGAGTGAGAGCCCGTCAATCCGGACTTCTTTAATCTTGATATCTCCCCACATCAGTTTCCAAAGGCCGATACGAACATTGAGGGATTGCAGGGAAAATAGTGTATCTCTTTCCTGCGGAACTACGCTTAGTCCGTCGATAGCGATTGTGTTCAGACCCTTCATATGGAGTTCGCTGTAGCTGATATCCAGTCCATAACGTTGTTCCAGTAGGGTAATACGTTGATCTGAGATGTGACGCAGTAGGCTTCCCCGGAAGATGAAAATTCCTGCTGATAAAAGAAATAGCAGCATGAGACATGCTACTATTATTCTTTTTGCTTTTCGTTTTATCATACTCTTTACTTTTCTTTACTTCCTTTCCAGATAGAGAGTACTTTCCTTCGTATCAGAAGTATATTCAAGGCAGATACTGCTATAAATAAGATACTTCCAGCCAAAATACAGGGTAGGAGAGACCCGGTTTCCAATTGTGGAATGAGAGTTTGCAGGACGCCTGTATAGTAAGATCTTAACCAGGCCACACCGCCTATGGCAAGGATCAGTACCAGCAAATTCAATCCTACGGTCAATACGTGATAAGGTAATGCGACTTTAGAAGGGCTGTAACCTATTAATAACAGGTTCTCCAACTTTGCCGTATTCTTTTGAAGCAGCAGGAATACGCTTAACATCAGGATATAGAAAGAGAGGATACTGATGAATAGTCCCACGCCGGAAACAATACCTGTGATAAGGCGGAGGAAATAGGTGGTCTTTCCGGCATCCAGATTGTCCCCCTCGGTCTCATAGTTCTTCTGTTGAAAATAGTCGGTGATGGCTGTGTCCGTAGGGTTCTTTACTTCTACGATCAGGCGGGAAGGCTGTGCTTCTCTTTCGGATGCGAAAGCCTGATTGGCCCATTCCATAAACGATTGTGGAACAAGAATAGTGTTCAGGCGGTTGGAGAAACCGACGATATTTCCTTTGTATTGCTCTACGCGTCCGTTGCCACGCATCACAATGTCCATTTGTATTAGTCCCATTACACCTTCCGACAACTTCGGCAGGTTGCGGCTCTGTGCAAAACCAAAGTTATAAAGGTTCAGATAGTTGCGGGGAATGATAATAGGTATGGTTTGTGTACCTTCGTCAAAGTGCCATTTGTCCAGGCTGACATCTACAAACTCATCGGGAACAGATTCAAAAAACATATCCGTAGAGATACGGATACCGGCTTGCTCCATTCCCAGTCCTGCTGATACTTTGAAAAGGGTAGGTGTAAAAGCGCCTACACTACGTGTGAAAGGTTGTGCTTCCAGTTCCTTAATTTCATCTTTGGAGAAAGTATTGCTTTGTCCGGTAATGCTGCCGAGGGTGCTGATCTTTTTGGTAGCGATGATATAATCCTTCTTCATGAAACTATCTCCCTGCGTGAAGACGGGAAGGACGTCCTTATAAAATTGCACGCTCAACAATACAATCAGCATCCCAAAGATATTGGCGAGAAAAAAGCCGGTCAGTTGTCCGATGCTGATGTGTTGGCGGAGAAGTTTCCAAACAAGTTTGTTCATTGAAGTTATATTTTTTTAGTTGTCAACTTGTCCTCTTGTCAACTGATTTATAGTTTCATCACTTTATTATATTCTAACTCTATATGTTTTCCAATGGAAGTAACAACCACTCCCGCACCTTGCCGTTCGGCCTCCTCGGTCAGTATACGTCCCATGAGTGTACCGTTATCATCATCCAGGTGGCTGATAGGCTCATCCAGAAAAATGAAATCGAACGGTTGGCAGAGAGCACGAATAAAAGCTACGCGTTGTTGTTGCCCGAAAGATAACTTTCCAGCCTTTTCATTTACTTTGTCAGTGATACCGAGCGTCTCAAAAAGAGCAAGGATTTCTTTTTTCTTCTTATAGTTAGTAAGCCGGTTCTTCAACTGTACATTCTCCAGTGCAGTCAGTTCAGGGAAGATACGTAGCTCCTGAAACAACATGCTCAATGAATGTTTTCGTAATTCCACCCACTCATGAATGGAGAGCGAACGGATATTCCGTTCATCGAAGTTAATGATACCCTGATAGTCGCGGCGATATCCGTAGATATAGCTGCATAGAGAGGATTTACCTGTGCCCGAAGCAGCTTCAATCAGATACCGCTCTCCTTTTTGTAGCACAAGGTCTTGATGCCATACGTCGGATGAAATGGCATCCCGGTCGGCAAACACTTGGGGAAGTGTTTGCCGCAGATGAATGATTTCCATTATTTATCGGGATTAGATGCCTGCAAACTCTTTGATGAAGTTTACAATCTGTTTCAATGCATTTACGTTTTTGTCTTTCAGTTGAATAACCATATCTGCATTATTATTGGGGTCGCCAACAGCCTCTACATAAGCTATCTTGTCAACCAAAGCAAAAGCTGTTGCATATTGTGTGCCGCCATATTCCGATAACATCTTCACAATCGGCAAAGCAAGAATTGCTTCAGCATTAATGACGAAAGCGCTGTTCTTACCTTTGATATTGGATGCAAATTCGGTATCCTTAATAGATGGATTAACGGCTTTATCTATGCTCTTGTACAACATTTCGTCATTCGTAGCATACAAACTATTGTTGCGAACTCCGAAGAACAGGTTCAGTGCCTTTGATTTATATACATATTCGTTTTCTCCCAGTTTCAGGATGTCGTCTCCTCTTTTTAAGCCCAGTTCGCTTTTCTTCTCATACAATAACTGTACGGGGGCGGCACTCTTTACATTGGCGTACATCAGGAAAGTAGGAGCGTTATTCATAGTGAAGTTTATCAACCCCATTGCAATATCTTTCTGGAATGTGCCGAACAACTCTTTTACTTCATTAGCCTTGGCTATGGAGAAATTCTTCTGGAACTGCTCATTTTCCAACAACATGTTATAGAACTCTTCTCCATTGATACCCATGCTGAGATACATCAGGGTGGATTTCGGGAAGTATTTCAAGAAAGTGTTTTCTATGGGGCAGGTTGCCTTCTTTTGTTTGTCGAACAAAGCTTGCAGTTCCGGGTTTTCTGTGAAGCTCTCATACTTCATGCTTACCTTACCTTTCTCAAAGGAAAGGCTTCCCAACATTTTCATATCTTTCAGGTCAATGTTGTAGGGCATATCGCTTGCTTTGATCATATTGGCATAAGGGCCCAGCAGGCTTGCCGGAGAGAACATAGTGCTGATATCTCCTCCCATCTTCTGCATCTTTTTGAAGACAGTAGTTGAAACAATGCTGTTTTCATTCGTCTGTTTCAGCAAGGCAGGAATATTCTCTTTGATTTTCTCAAGCTGGGTAGTGCCGCTATAATTGGTCAGCATAAGCACTGAAGGAGTATATGCTATGAGTACCTGGTTCCCCATTTGTGTGAACTGAAAACCGTCACCGCTTGCCAGAGGCTGACAGACTTTTTCTTTCTCCAATGTTTCCAGCAGTGCATGCAGGTCGTCTTCACTGCTGACTTTGGCAATGATAGTAGTAGGGAATGTTTCCGTGGTGAAGATATACAAAGGTTCCGATACATCGATTCCCGATTTCTTCGGATCTTTCATTATCATTTCCACTTGCTGGAATGTTGCAGCGTTCATGCCGCTCTTCAAAGCATTCGTCAGCTTTTCCTGTACTTCTTTGTTCTCCTTGTCATTGAGGCCTGCTTTGTCAGCCAATGATTTCAGGTTGATGCTGACTACCGTATGGGCATTGGCAGGAATCACATCGGTGTATTCTTGCTTCTTCTGGGAACAGGCGCTGACAAGAGCTACCACTACAGCCATCAACGCCAAACGGGGAAACAAACTTTTCTTCATATAACTATTATTTAAGTGTGATTATCATTGATTTTGTAAGTTCAGAATGTGGCAGGCCACCAGAGCTGCCGTTTCTGTACGCAGTCTCGACTTTCCCAGACTAATGGGAGTAAAGCCGTTTTCTATTGCCTTTTGCACTTCTTCTTCACTGAAGTCTCCTTCCGGACCGATTAATACCAGTGCATCTTCTCCTTTGTGGAATACATCTTTCAACAGGGGCTTTTCTCCTTCGTAACAGTGAGCTATGAACTTCTGTCCTTTGAAAGGCTGCGTGATGAACTTATTGAAATCCGTCATTTCATTCAGTTGTGGCAAACGGGCTTTAAGGGATTGCTTGATGGCTGACACCAGTATTTTACTGATACGTTCGGTCTTGATGACTTTCCGTTCCGAGAAGCGACAGTTCAGGAAAGTCAGTTCATCGAAGCCTATTTCAGTGGCTTTTTCAGCAAACCATTCTGTGCGGTCCATATTCTTGGTCGGGGCCATGGCAATGTGCAGATGTCCATTCCATAGAGGTTCCTGATAAGTAGTCTCCAAAATGTTTACCATGCAACGCTTGTTGGTAGCAGCACTGATTTCTGCACGATAGAAATAGCCTTTGCCATCGGTCAATGTAATCTGATCGCCAATATTGAGGCGTAGTACGCGGATGCAGTGTTGGGCTTCTTCTTCGGGAAGTTCGGCACGGGTTTGTATGTCGGGTGTATAAAATACGTGCATAAGTGTCTATTGCTGTTCCTTTCGTTTGCTAATTTCGTCTCTGATGTAGGCGGCGCGTTCGTAATTCTCATTGGCTATGGCTTCCAATAGAGCCTTTTCCAGCATTTCCATGGTATCTCCGTGGAGGAAAGCATCTTCGTGTGGAGAAGGATTTTCTCCCATGGGAGCTATGCTTCCCGCTTCACTTCCTGTTCCGGTTTTAAGCTGTTCCGATTCCAGAATCTCCTCGTAAATGAAGATAGGCGCCTGCATCCGAAGAGCCATGGCCACCGCATCTGATGTGCGGGCATCCATACGAATGATCGCCTCGTCCGCTTTCAGATAGATATAAGAATAGAATACACCATTGTCTACCTTGTAGATAAGGGCACGCGGCATACTCACTCCCAATACTTCCAGACACGAAGCAAAAAGATTGTGTGTCAACGGGCGTGGTGGAATAATTCCCTTCAGACTGATTAACATTGCCTGCGCTTCCGCCGCACCGATAATGACCGGTAATTGACGGGTACCCTCTACTTCTCCCAATACCAGCGCATAAGCTCCTGCCTGTTCCTGACTATTGGAGATATTTAGTACTTCTAGTTCTATTTTTTTCTTTTTATCCATAATCTTTTTCCGAGTGGGTTGGCAACTGCCAGCCATTTACTACTTACTATTTTTTATTTACTGCTTCTTCCGGCCGGTGTTTGTACTTGAATACCAAGGCAAACAAAATACCGATAGCCAGTGCATAAGCAGCAAAGATCAACCAAATTTGGGGCCATTCACGGCTTACCAGTCTACCATCGGCATATACCGAGAAGGCATCTACTACGGCACCACTGGCGTATCCTCCAATAATAGCACCCAAACCGTTGGTCATCATAAAGAATAATCCCTGGGCACTGGCACGAATATTGGAATTGGTTTCTTGTTCAACAAACAACGAACCCGAAATGTTGAAGAAATCGAATGCCATGCCATACACAATCATGGACAGGATTAACATCCACAGGCCGGAACCCGGATCTCCGAAACCGAACAATCCGAACCGGAATACCCAGGCAAACATGCTGATCAGCATGACCTGCTTGATTCCGAAATGTCTCAGGAAGAAAGGTATGGCGAGAATAAATAATGTTTCGGACATCTGCGAGATGGATAGCAGAATAACCGAATGCTTCACACCGAAAGACTCTGCATATTCCGGAATACTGGCAAAACTACCTAAGAAAAGGTCACCATACGTATTGGTAATCTGCAACGCTGCTCCCAGAAGCATGGAGAACAAGAAGAAGATGGCCATTTTCTTTTTTTTGAATAGTACGAATGCGTCCAGTCCTAAAGAAGAAATCAGCGATTTATTTCCGGTCTTGGCAGGTTTACATGCCGGCAGGGTGAAAGAGTACAGCCCCAGCATTAATGCAGATGCACCACCTACATAGAGTTGGGCGCTTGAGTTCTTGAATCCGGTAAGGTCCACCGCCCACATTGCACAAATGAAACCGATAGTTCCCCATACGCGAATGGGTGGGAAATCCTTGATGAGGTCACACTTATATTGTTCAAGCGAGTTGTACGAAACTGTATTGGCCAGTGATAAAGTAGGCATATATACCAATAAATTGAGCAGCATTGCCCAATACATCTGGTCATATCCCGTAGCCGTGGAAGCATAGAAAAGACAGGCAGCCCCTGCGATGTGGCAAAGTCCGTATAAGCGTTCTGCATTAAACCATTTATCGGCAATGATACCAATGATGCCGGGCATAATCAGAGAGGCGATACCCATGGTTGCGAAGATTGCACCGATTTGGCCTCCTTCGAAGTGGAGTTCTCTGCCCATGTAACCACCTAATGAAATTAACCATGACCCCCATACGAAGAATTGCAGGAAGTTCATGATAATCAAACGAACTTTTATACTCATGACTTTTCTAATTTGTGTGTTTCCTTTTCACATTAAATAATAGATGCAAATATAATATTTTCGTTGATTGCGTGAGCATGTTTATGTATAAAAAAAAAGAAGGCTATCTATCCCAGACAGCCAATCTTTATTAACCTTAAATCTAATACCATGAAAAACACAGTGCAAATGTAGAGGTTTTATGTTATACAACATAACGTTTTAGTGATTTTCTTCTTTGGTTTAACATCTTTTAGAATATAAAGAATGCTTTCCCCCTTTATAAGGACCAAAGTACATGCACTATTTATTCTACATACAACACTAATCCTTTCAGATATTCCCCCTCGGGATGATATATACTTACCGGATGGTCGGCGGGTTGCGTCAGTTGATGCAGGATACGAACGCTGCGACCGGACATGGCGGCAGCTGTAAAGACTGCCGTGCGGAAGTTTTCTTTGCTGACTGCTTGCGAGCAGGAGAAAGTAAATAGAATACCGCCCGGTTTGATCTTCTCGAAAGCTTTTACATTCAGTTTGCGGTAACCTTGCAGGGCATTGCGCAAAGCATCGCGGTGTTTGGCAAATGCCGGCGGGTCCAGGACAATTAGGTCGTACTGGTCGCCCATACGATCCAGATATTTGAAGGCATCTTCGGCAAAAGCTGCATGGCGGGCATCACTGGGGAAATTCAATTCTATATTCTTATTCGTGAGGTCAATTGCTTTGGCTGAACTGTCTACGGAATGTACCAGTTGGGCATTTCCACGCATACCATAAACAGAGAAGCCACCGGTATAGCAGAACATGTTTAATATGGAACGTCCATTTGCATAACGTTCCAGCAGGGAGCGGTTTTCACGTTGGTCAACGAAAAAGCCTGTCTTTTGTCCTTTCAACCAGTCAATATGGAATTTCAGTCCATATTCCATAGCTACATTATCAGTGCTGCCACCTTTCAAGAAACCGTTTTCAGGGTAAAGATCAGCCTTGAAGGGAAGAGTCGTTTCTGATTTATAATAGATATTCTCTATTTTATCACCCATTACTTCACTGAGAGCATTGGCTATTTCCATACGGTCAAGATGCATACCGGCAGAGTGTGCCTGCATCACGGCGGTGCGGGCATAAATATCAATGATTAGTCCGGGGAGGTTATCACCTTCTCCATGTACCAGTCTGTAAGTATTATTAGTTGGGTTCTCTGCAATACCAATGCTGCGGCGCATCTCATAAGCAATACTGAGTTTACGTTTCCAGAAATCGGAATCAATAGCCTCATCCTGATGGAAAGAGAGTACGCGTACGGCAATGCTGCCAATCTGGAAATGTCCTTTGGCAATGAATTCCTTCTTGGAAGTATAAATTTCTACTACTTCGCCTTCTTCGGGTTCACCGTCGAAATGAGCGATAGCACCCGAAAACACCCAGGGATGAAAACGTTTTAATGACTCTTCTTTGCCAGATTTGAGATATACTTTGTACATGCTGTTATAGTGATTAACGATTAGCTGTTAGTGATGAGTGAGTAGTATCACACTGATTATTGGGTTATAATTTCCTCTGTTTCGTCTGGTGCCAACTCATAGTCACCGCTGATTTTTAATTCTTGCAGTCGGTTATAGATGTTGAGGCATGCCCATGCATCGGTAGCCGCATACTGTTTCTGAGGTTCGGTCAGGTGTTCTGCTTCCCAGTTGGAAAGACGTTGCGATTTGGAAATCTTTTCACCGAACAGGATACCATAGATTTTCTGCAGGCTCTTGTCCTGTATGCCGAACATACGGACATATTCTTGCAATTCGATGCAGGCGCGTTGTTCAAAGGGAGCACGTTTGTGCAGCATCATAAAGTCATCCCGCAGCGAAAGTCCGACTTTGGTGACCGATGGGCTTTCCAGCAACGAAATAATCGGAAGCGTCAGGCCGGTCAGGTTCAGGCGGAAGAGGAAGCAATCTTTTTCAGAGGATACCTGTAGCAGCGCAACCTTGTGTGATTGTCCTTTGGTGAACGACGGGCGGGTTTCGCTGTCAATTCCCAGCAAAGGATATTGCTTCAGGTAAGTAACTGCCTTTTCTGCTTCCCAGGGGGTTTGTACCAGATGTATTTGTCCTGGAAAGAGAACTTTGGGCATCTCTTTGATAGCTTCCTTATTGATTGTTTTTTTAATAACCATAATTAATTTCTTTATTCGTGATGGTGATGGCCGTGGCAATGGCAATCATCATCGTCGCAATCGCAATGACCATGATCGTGGCCATGACAACCGCATTCTTCTTCATCAAAATCTTCTTCAATTGTGTCTTCTTCTTCGGCGGCATGGTTGTATTTCATGGCGTGTAGTGCACGTAGCGTATTCACCAACGTTTGTCCCCAGTACTCTTTGAACTGCTCTTGGCAGATGGCGAGAGAGTCGTTCATCGTTTCATTCAATCCCAGTTGGAAGACGAAAATGAAATCTTTGATAGCCTGGTAAATATCCGCCAGGTCTTCGGAAATATTTTTCTTGATGGGTTGGTCGCTATAAACCATATCTTGTATGAATACATCCAGATAATCATCTTTTTCGGCAAGAATACCGGCAAGGTTGATGCGAAGCACTTCATACGTTTCCTCCGTCACATAGCTTTCGGGGGCTTCATCGCCTATTATTTCCGTTTCGGGTAGCATGGCAGCCTTGAGGTAAAGTAGCGGAAGTATCTTTAATGAGGTATCGACAAATGTATCACGTTTCATCGTTTCCGCCTGTTCCAGGAATTTACAGAACTCGGCAGCTACGGTGACGAACTCCACCACATTGCGGTCGAATATCACTTGGCTTTCTTTTTTCATAATCTACTTGATTTTGAAACGCAAAGATAGTGCAAACCGAGTGCAGTAGCAAATTTATTTGCATTTTACTGAAATGAAGTCTCATTTATTATTACGTGATATTCTGTTCCCCGGTTTCTTCTCCGACTGCTGATTCCGAGTTTGCGGAGTGCACGCCCGAAGTGCGCTACTTTGTTGATAGCTAATCGGTCTTTGGTTCTTTTTTGAAGGAAAGAAAGTATCTCCATGGGTGTCATCCATGTTCCTTCATCTTCTGTTTGTGCCGCCTGAAAGTGACACAAAAAGAGTTGTTCCAACGGAGTGGGTTGTTCAAACTCTTGATTGCTCTGTTTCAGAATGGCCTCGTCGGCGGCGTCCAGCCAGTAGCGTTCACCTTGCGAGATGGCAGTCATGGCTTGGGCATAGAGTTGGCGGTAGTTGATGGTGACATTGGTGTTGATGGGGCCGGTTACTTCAATACAGATGAAGCGGCGACTGCCGCTGGGATCGGTCAGTAAGTCTTTTTGATTGCTGGTGCCTATGAAGGAGGCGTAACGGCGGATCTCCTGAATGGCGGTTCCATAAGGTTTCCGCAGGTTGGCTACGGGCTTTTGCAACAGATGTTTCAGGAAACCTTGCTGACTGACGCTGATCTGGTCGAATTCGTCGATGTTGATTAGAAAGAAGCGTCCCAGACTTCGTTCGGCATCTTGCTTGCTTTTGAAGTCGATACTGTCTGTATAGCCGAAGCGCAGTTCGGGTGGTAGAAGGATGCGACAGAATGTAGATTTACGATACCCTTGTGCGCCTACCAATAGGGGAGACGTGCTGTTTCCATGCTGCCGGTCGAGTCCCCTCCAATGGGCCACCATGCTGAGGAACCAGCGGAAGAACAATTCCCGCCAATGCGGGTTTTCGCAGGGCACGAGGTCGGCCAGGGCACGGATGCGGTCTTTTCCGTCCCAGCGTCCGGTGTCGTTAAGGTATTCTTCCACAGGGTTGTAAAGTGGGATGTAATCGGAGGTAAGGTAGCGTGCCACGTCCCGGTCCCATACTCGGATACCCTCTTTCAGGGCGTTCAGGGCGATACTGCTTCGTATTCGCTGGTCGGCTGGACGGAAGTGAAAATGTATGGAATCTCGCTGGCGGTATTCCAGTTCGCCCAATACGGTGTTGTAGCGGAGTTCGTAGCGGCGTTTCATGAATTCTTCCAGACGGAAGGCTGTATCCTGTTCGGCGGTCATGCTGCTGCGGGTGCCGAAACCTTTGCATTCGCGGTAAAAATTATGTATTGCGACACGCACTACGAGCTCATCTACGTCGCGATAGTAATGCATCAAGGTTTGCCGGACTACCTCTTCCTCGGGGATACCTGCTTTGTAGCAGTGTTCGGCAAGGCGTGCCAATAGGGGGCGCAGGTCGTCACCCCGCTTCCAGTTTGTCAGTTTGTCGAACGCGCGGTTGAGCGCTGCTTCGAAGAGCATGGAGAAGGTGTTTGATGAGCTGTAGTCGGACTGCATGCGTAATAGGGGATTGGTTTCCGCCTGTTTTTGTTCCTTGAAGGTGGTTTCGCCGGGCATGGCAAGGGGTTGTTCCAGGCAGAAGGGGATGGCGGCAGGGTTGTAATAAAGTTGCTCGTCTAGTGTCATGCGGCAACTTTGGTTGAGCGATGGCTCCTTCAGGGTGATGGAGTAGGGCAGCAGAGGTTGGTAACAGTTGACTGCCAGGCGGTAAGCGTGAGCATGAAACAGTGTCATGTCACTTTCCCGTTTGGGTAGTGAAACGTCGGGCAGGGCGAAGAGTACCCATATTTTGACGCTGCGTCCGCTGCTTCCGCAGAAAGCGGCAAAAGTCTGGGGCAATAGGGAGACTTGCCGTTTCACTTGCTCCACTTCGGTGATGCCAGTCAGGTGGTTTACTTCAATCTGTACCAATCCGTTGTAGTTTTTCACCTGATGTTCTCCGTCTTTGGTTCGGCTGTATTCCACGGCGGGGTAGATGCGAGGCAACTTGTCTATGTTTAGGTATTGATTGTTTGTTCCTTGCAGTGACGGGATGAGTTGGCGCAGGGTCGATACGTGTGCGATTTTGTTCTCCTTCTTTATCTTTTTTATCAGAGTTTCAGTATCAAGAGTACTGAAGAATGTTTTGCCGGTTTCACGGTCGGTGCGTATGAGGGTGAGTTTCATCGAGTGCATTTTTAGTTGCTGTTAAATACTGCAAATTACGGTAAAAAAGGTGAGAATGCGAAAAGATTTATACATTATCGCCTGCTGTCAGAGTGATATTTCTGTCTGAAGATTGAAGAAACGTCTAATTTTTTAAGAAGAATCATCTGATAGGAGGCGAAAATATTCTATTTTGCTTTATAAATATTTATAGTTACTTTTGCAAGGGGTTACTTTCATGCGTGAAAAATGACAAGACTTTAAGGAGTGTGTAATCCTGTTGATGCAACATCCGATCATGAATAAACCCATCTCTGCTTTGATAGAGAAAATATAGTCGTGCTCTATAGATCTGTTTCCCATTTATTAGAAAAGGGAGGTTTTGACATGAGTCTCAATAAATGGCTGGAATTAGTTAGTTTGCGTACAGTAGAAGCAAAAGAGTAATTGTCTGTTTTTTTATTTCTGGTGATATAGCTTGTTTTTTTACTAATTTTCTTTGTTGCTATAAAAAAAACATATAAATTGCCATACTTTAAATTTGGTGGATTAATCTGTACTCACAAACATGTTTAAGTTGAACAGTTTCCTGTCTATGGAACGATTGCCTTGAAAAATACGAATAATGCAATACGAGAAAGATGCGATTTATTCCCTAAAGGTAACAGGGACGATGATAATAAATGATAGTCATTATTATCTGATAGAAAATGAAGGGATCAAGTATAAGGTGAAAATGCTGAAATTCCAGCAAAAACAGCCGGTTCCTGATGAAGTGAAGTGCATTGTCTATGGTTATGATGCTGACGATACTCCCCTTTTTGCACAGCACAAGGGAGAAATAGCACATAAACTTTATTCGGTAGGAAGCACTTATTCATTTGTGGTGCATCAAAAACCAAACTATCTTTCGGGGCATCGCAATGTCTTCTATGGATATGACTTGAACGGAATACGGGTTTCTATTCAGGTAGGAATGGGAAAAGAATTAACCATCGGAAGAAATGTTCGTTGCACGGTTAAACATATAAATCAGGATGGAAACCTGGTGGTCGTTCCTGCCAGTCAGGATATAGATTATGAAACCAACTTTCTCACTTTCGGGCAGCTGGTGCATAATATCCATGTGGAAACGCTACCTTCTTGCATTCAATTGGAAACATTGCGTGACGAGGCGACCGGGGATCTGAAAATACAGCAGATGCTGAAGCAATATGATAGTCATGAGGGAGAATGGCTGCTGTCATTCCTGAGTATTCTGCTTGCCAAGAGAGAAGAGAAAATTGAGAACAAAGATTGGGAGGGAGTATGTGAATTGACCCGTTGCCAACTTCTTATCTATGAATGGATGCTCGAGGATTCTTTGTTTCTCACATTCTATTCATCATCCGTAGTCCAAGCGTTGCGCGAAAGAGGAGAACGGGAAATGTCCGTTTGCGAGGCGATTTTGAAAGCCATAGAACTTATCCGGACGAATGCGACAGATGATTTTCTGAAACATATTTTTGCCAAGATACATACTTCGGGCTATTTGTCCGATCGTAACCGAAAGGCGGAATTGGTGACTGCCTTGTTCTGGCTGGACGATACGCTGTTTGATAAGAATATGTTTGCCCTGACCGGATTCTGTCAATATATAGCCTGCAACAGTTCATCTCCGGAAACGACTGCTTTGACATCGGTTTCTGAACTAATCAAGAAAAAGATAGAGAAAAATAGAACGGTGCAAAATTCTCTACCTGCGAAGACATTGCATTTGCTGGCTGTTTATTTGCTATTATGCTATAATCGCGAAGTACATACGATACCCGTCTATCGAATAATGCTTTATCGTTATGCGGCTTTGACAAACCCGGCTTCTGCCGGAATTCTGATAAATAAAGCGTATGATGTCCTGACGCAGCCCAATCAACCTTACCGTCCGGAATTTACATGGGATGATGTGGTGCATTTTAAGTCCGAGCCATTCATTGCCAAGTTGCGGGCGTTCATGACGGATATATCTGCTGATGGAGATAATTTTATAGCGCAGCACATTGCTAAGGGGAGCCGGGCACTTCTGCGTAACGGAACATTCGGGCTGTATGTGGGTTGCAATCCCGGTGCCTTGCTGCCCGAACATCAGAAGGTGGCGGAGATGCTTTCCGTATTTGATGGCAGAATCAGCGTATTTGCAAAGAAGGATATGAAGCTTAAATCGAGTGATGCGCAGAATATACCGGCACTCAGGGCCTTTTGGGGAGCATTGTACGGACAAATGTCCCGGCAGGTGATGCCTTCCGCTCCAAAGGCGTCGGTAAAAACACTTCCCTCGGTGGGTATGCGCCTAAAGATTACGTTGCGGGCATTCAACCCGCGTTTTCCGCAACTGATGTTTGCCGATGTAACGGAACCAGGATATGAAGGGAGTGGTGCGCTAATGGCGAATGAAGTCTCCCGCATTTACCTCAGCAGTCTGGATGGAGTTTTCTATGAGGGAGATACGTTTGAGGCTACCGTAGTAAAAATCGGACAGAATAACCGGTTGACATTCAGTATTCTCCGGGAATTATTTGAGTTCGTTACGGGAACGCTGAAATTCGGATATCGCACATATGCCAAGTTAATCCGGATGTCGAAGGGTAGTTGTATCTGGCTGTGCGAAGAAGGATATACTCTGTTTTCGCCGGGCGTGGCACCTTATCCGGAAGTGGGTACGGTAGCCTTGCTGGAGGTGAGGGCGATCAATGATACGGGATATATCAATGCGGCCTATATAGAAGCATCCGATAAAAATATAGATGTGACGGAGGCATTGGCCAAACTGGTAGGTGAGTATATTGACTTTTGTTCTCCAAAGGATGAAAATACGGAAGAAGAAGAGGGTAACTTCGGGCAGGTGTTCACGGATGAAGACGCGATGCTGACCGGAGAGCAATTATCGCTTCCTTTGATACACGAGTTACCTGTGCTGTTGGCAATAGTGGCATCCACTGAGAAATCGCTGGTGATGCGTTATAACTTGTTGGGTACGGCTCGTCTGCTGGCCGAGATGACCAATGATCCGGTTCTGAGTGAATATTTGTCATTGCAGATGAACTATGAGGAGAATATCTACAGTTTTGCCACTTATACCGGAGAGGTGCGATGGTCTGACTTTTCACGCATAGACGATGCAGCTCTTTTACGCTACCCCTGGTTGAGGCCCCAAAAAGAATTGTTGCATATCCTCGGGTTGTTCTATAGCCACACTTTTGATCCGGCGCTTGCCTTAGGCATTGCGACTACCAAAGATGAAAACAGGGAACATATTGTCCGGCTGGTGCTGGCACATACGCTTTTGTTCCGTACCTTGCCTCCAGCAGCGCTGCTCCCTTTGCGTAACGAACTTTTGCAACGCATCGGTGCCGGAGAATTTGCTTTACCCGATGAAAAAGTCTCACCGGTTGCGGTCGCATCCAAGCAAAAGGAAGACCTCCCTTGCTTGGGCAGGGAAAGCGATAAAGTAGAGTTTAAATCGTCGGTGGTATATCCTGCCGGGCGTACCGTTCCCGATATGAAGCAGCAGTCTGAGATCATACTGCGTACTATTACGGGATTCCTGAATGCATCCGGCGGTACGCTTTATATTGGTGTGTCTAATGATGGAACTGTTATCGGACTGAAGGAGGATTATGCCTATATGGTATGTGATTCGGATGCTTACGAGCGTTTTATCCGCCAGCGTATCATAGCTACGATGGGAAAAGATATTAATGGTATCATCAAGATGGAATTTCCCCAGTATGGCAATCGTGAAGTATGCTGCATAACGATTCCCTGTTACGGCAAATTGATTACATTGAAAGGTGTGGTATGGCAACGGCAGGGTAACTCGACGGTGATGCTCGACGGCAATGCCCTGACTAAGCAGCAGAAAAGAAAAAATGATACATTGCAGGAAGAGCTCAATCAGATTGCTGAAAAGAATGTGGAGTTAATCAGTGAGAGCTTGCAGCATACCGGTGAAGTACAGACTGCAGTTGCCGCTGCCTTTGCCGCCAGTTTGGAAAAGAAAAAGAAAAAGGTGAATGTCAAGGCCGGGATAAATACGATACAAACATCCCTGATACGATCCAACCCGTGTGCAGCTAAAGATAATCCGGATGTACAAGTGATGACTTTTTTGTCCTTACTCGATAATGGTGGATATGTATTGCAGGATGAATATTCTTCAATGGACAATGCGATACTTACGTTGGCGGTAAGTGAAGATGAAATGGGTGGTTCATTGCTCCTTTGCTACGAAAACGGCTATGTCAACCGCGTTCCGTTGAAAATCTTATTGCGGAAAAAACGTGATTATATTTACAAAAATGGAGTGAATAAGGAGTCACACCTTATTTTCGCTACCATTGAGAATGGTGAACCGGGTATTTTGGTGCGTACTCTCCGCCAGAAAAGTGAATATCTGAAGATGTATCCTATGGATAAGATAAAACAAAATATGGATATGGTCCTGAAAGGAACCCCACTTTTCTCTTACGATTTCGGCAAAGTTATTGCCTGGGAAGTGATTCCGGAAATGGAGGCTGAAAAGTTACAGAAACTTTATAATGAGAATCCGGCTCATCAGGGTTTTATGAGTACGTCGGAGACCATTGCCAAAGAAAGAGAATTGCTTGGGGTACTGGGGTGGAATTTTGAGGGGTGAGGTTTGGGTTGTGTAATTGGCAATGATAATTTGGTTGGCTGAAAATCTGAAATAGACTCCAAATGGTTGAAAAGACAGTGTGGCTGTATAGTTCATCTTTTTAGGCTTCCCCCGTTTGGTTTTAGGTAAAAGGATTGTACGATTCTGTTCTGTATGCTCGCACAATTCGGCTTCATTTATTTTCTGCCGTCTTCATCCTTATGCTTATTAAAATGTTCTCTTACTCTTTCTTTTTTAAAACATCGCCCTTTCCTTGCTTTTGCATTGCCTTTTCTTTATCTTTGTATCCATTGTTTTGCTTTGACTACAATGGTGGATTATGTGCCTCATAACTGTGATTTTGCTGCTTCATTACTGTGAAGCATCTGCTTCACCATTGTGCTCAATATTAAAACATGACTTATGAACGAAAGAAATATAAGGAATTAACGAAAGAAATATAGGACGTTGATATAAGTAACCCCCGCTTTGGACATTATTGAAAAGGGCGGCATAAAAAACAAGAAGTTATGGCAATACTATTTGATTGGTACGAGAATCCCAAAACCAAAGACCGTCAGGATGAAGAAATGACTTTGCATCCGCGTATCCGGTTGAACGGCTCCACGGACACTGCTGCATTGCGAAGATTCATACAAGAATATTGTTCGCTGACCGAAACAGATGTTTTGGCTGTACTCGATGCCCTGTCGCATTTCATGGGACGGGAGTTGGGGGAAGGACGTCAGGTGCATTTGGATGGTATTGGCTATTTTCGTCCTACGCTGACCTGTACCGAACCAGTGAAAGTGGATACTAAACGAAAAAGTACCAAAGTCAAGTTGAAAGGCATCACTTTCCGTCCCGACATTGCATTGCGGAGCGAGGTGGGTAATATAAAAGTGAAACCTCTGAAACAGAGGGATGTATTGCGGAAACCATTGACTCCGGAAGAGATTGACAAACTGTTGGAAAAATTCTTCAGTACACACGATTTCATGATGAAAGGCGACTTCTATTCTCTTACTGGCATGACACGGACTACTGCTACCCGGCACATTCGGCGTCTTTGTGAAGAGGGAAAACTGGAAAATAAGGGCTTACAGAAGCAGCCTATTTATGTGTTGAAAAAGTAATAATCGAAAGATTTACAGTGATATATGCCTGTTTTTGTAAGTGTTGGTAATTTTGCTTGCACGCCATTTTAAATTGCTGCCACCACCGCTGTATGCCCGATGAATAAAGCGATTCAGGGCGTGAGTGCAAGCGTGTAGGTAAAAGTGGGTATAAAATATATTTAGAAAAACGAGAAACTTTAAACTAATAATTGCAGTCTATGATAAAGCTCTTATTCCTGGGAACTTTTTTGTTCTCTACAGTATGCCTGAATGCTCAAGATACGGAATCTTATCAGGAAGCCCCCAATCCAGTAGCCGTCAATCCGGTTTTATGGTCTGAAGTGAAAGCCCCGCAAGTCAGTTGGGGAAGTACGGACGTACGGTATAAGAAGGAAGAACCTGCTGCTGTTTCCGGAATAAAGAAAAGTATTAATCTCACAGCCTGGAAAGGTGAAAAAGTATCTGCCCAACTGGTAGTGTGGACTCCTGAAACATTAAACAATCTGACTTTCACTGTCAGTGATCTGACTTCCGGCTCCGAATCCATTAGTAAAGACGATATTCGGACTAGTTTTGTACGCTATGTTATGACCGATGAACTGAACAAGGATGGATTGGGGGCATGTGGCTATCGCAACAGTGTCGACTTTGACTCTACTCTGGTAGCGGATGTACTCGATCATCTTACCCCTTCTCTGGTGATTCCTGCCAACTCAGCCCAAGGAGGTTGGATCAGTGTTCGGGTGCCGCAGCATGCTGAAGCAAGAAAATATACGGGAACGGTTACCGTGCGAAACGGAGATACTGCTTTGTCTGAATTGAAACTGACTGTCAATGTAAAGAACCGCATCCTTCCTGTTCCTTCCGAATGGGCTTTCCATCTGGACCTATGGCAGAATCCCTATGCTGTTGCACGCTATTATGGTGTGGAACCATTCAGTGACAAACATTTTGAACTGATGCGCCCATTGATGAAGTTGTATGCCGATGCAGGCGGGAAAGTGATTACCGCTTCCATCATGCACAAGCCTTGGAACGGGCAGACGTATGATGCTTTCGAGAGCATGGTCACCTGGCTGAAGAAGGTCGACGGTACCTGGTATTTTGATTATACGGTGTTCGATAAATGGGTGGAGTTTATGATGAGCACAGGTGTCAGGAAGCAAATCAGTTGTTTCTCTATGGTACCTTGGCGACTTTCTTTCCAGTACTTTGACCAGGCGAGCAATTCATTCAAATATCTTAATGCCAAGCCGGGAGAAGCTGCTTACGAAGAGTTCTGGATAACGATGCTGAAATCGTTTGCCCAACATCTGAAGAAAAAAGGATGGTTTGAGATTACTCATATCGCTATGGATGAACGTCCCATGAAAGACATGCAGGAAACATTAAAAGTGATCCGCAAAGCTGACAAAGATTTTAAGGTTTCACTGGCCGGAACTTATCACGCTGAATTGGTGGATGAACTGGATGATTATTGTATTACGATTGCCGAGAGATTTCCGCCTGAAACGATTGATTCACGCCGTGAAGCCGGAAAAGTAACCACTTATTATACCTGCTGTTCGGAACCTTTTTAGCCCACCTGCCGAAGCCGAATGGCTGGCATGGCATAGCGCTAAAGAAAATCTGGATGGTTATCTGCGTTGGGCATTGAATAGCTGGGTGAAAAATCCGTTGCAGGATAGCCGTTTTACCGCGTGGGCGGCAGGGGATACTTATCTGATCTATCCCGGTGCTCGTTCATCCATCCGCATGGAGCGTCTGACCGAGGGTGTGCAAGCTTTTGAAAAAGTGCGTATTCTGAAAGAAGAATTTAAGAAGAAAGGTAATAAAGGTGCTATTAAGAATATTGAGAAAATATTGCAAATGTTCGACGAGCGGAGTTTGGGAGAAATTCCGGCAGCTACTGCTGTAAACAAAGCCAAAGGGGTAATCAACAGATATTGATAGACATCTGGCAGAAAGATTGGTTGATACCTCTTCTCCATTCGGAGAATCTTTAGAAGGTAAGGTTATAAAAAGAGCAATATTTTTATTACTTTTGCACCAATCTATCATTTACTAAGGAATTATATTCATGGCTAAGAAAAATTCAATTAAAGATACGGAACAAACTCTTTCCTTGTTTGGTAAAATAAGGGCAATCTTTAAAAACGAAACCATTCACTTTGTTATTGGCTTGATACTGGTCATCTTTTCAGTATATTTGCTATTAGCTTTTTCTTCGTTCTTCTTTACGGGAGCGGCGGATCAAAGTATTATTGACTCGGGCAGTGCGCAGGAACTGGCTTCTACCAATAATGGAGTGAAAAACTATGCCGGTTCGCGCGGTGCACAGTTAGCAAGCTATCTTATTAACGACTGCTTCGGTATCTCGTCTTTCTTCATTCTTGTGTTCCTTGCAGTGGCGGGACTGAAGTTGATGCGTGTGCGTGTGGTTCGGCTTTGGAAGTGGTTTATCGGATGCTCGCTATTGCTCGTCTGGTTTTCTGTCTTCTTTGGATTCGCTTTTGTGGAGCAATACAAAGATTCTTTCTTATATCTGGGCGGTATGCATGGATACAATGTCAGCAATTGGCTGGTGTCGCAAGTGGGCGTGCCGGGCGTTTGGATGATTCTGTTGGTGACTGCTATCTGTTTCCTTATCTATATCAGTGCACGTACCGTGATCTGGTTACGGAGGCTGTTTAGCCTCAGTTTCTTGAAGCGCAAACAGAAAGAAGAAGAAGAGAAAGGCGAAACACCGGAAGAGTTTACAGATTCCTGGACGGCGAAAGGAAAGAAGAAACCTGCTCCTGTTCCTGATGTGGCGGAGTCTGATACGAAAGAAGAAGAAACTCCCATTGAGGTTTCTGAGCCGGTAATAGAACCGGAAAATGAAATAACACTGGATTTAGGTGGTATTACAGAACCCCAACCTGTCAAGGCAACAGGGGAAGAAGTTTCTATGATTATTGAAACTCCAGTCTCCGATCCTGCTCCTTCTCTTCATGAGAAACCTGCAGCGGTAGAACCTACTTTTGAAATAGAAGCTGCAGAGGATGATGACGAATATAAAGGTCCGGAAAAGGAACCTTATAATCCTCGTCTTGATCTGGAAAATTATCGCTATCCTACTGTCGATTTGATGAAGCATTACGATAATGCCGAGCCGACTATCGACATGGCGGAACAGAATGCCAATAAAGACAAGATTATAAATACGTTGCGCAGTTTTGGTATTGAAATCAGTACGATCAAGGCAACGGTGGGGCCTACGGTGACGCTGTATGAAATCACTCCCGAACAAGGCGTGCGTATCTCTAAAATTCGTGGTCTGGAAGATGATATCGCCCTTAGCCTTTCGGCATTGGGTATTCGTATCATTGCACCGATTCCGGGAAAAGGAACAATTGGTATTGAAGTGCCGAACTCTAATCCGAAAATCGTTTCCGGACAGAGTATCATCGGTAGTAAAAAGTTCCAGGAGTCTACTTATGACTTGCCGGTTGCCTTGGGTAAGACGATTACCAATGAAGTGTTCATGGTAGACCTCTGTAAGATGCCGCATATGCTGGTGGCCGGTGCCACAGGTCAAGGTAAGTCTGTCGGCCTGAATGCCATTATTACTTCTTTGCTTTATAAAAAGCATCCGGCTGAACTGAAGTTTGTGTTGGTAGACCCGAAGAAGGTAGAATTCAGTATCTATTCGGTGATTGAACATCATTTCCTTGCCAAGCTGCCCGATGGAGAAGATGCTATTATTACAGACGTAACCAAGGTAGTGCAAACGTTGAATTCTATCTGTATAGAGATGGATACCCGTTACGACTTATTGAAAGCTGCACATGTGCGTAATATTAAGGAATATAATGAGAAGTTTATCAATCGCCAGTTGAATCCGGAAAAGGGGCATAAATTCATGCCTTATATAGTAGTGGTGATCGATGAGTTCGGTGACTTGATAATGACGGCAGGTAAAGAGGTTGAATTGCCTATTGCCCGTATAGCCCAGTTGGCGCGTGCGGTGGGTATTCATATGATTATTGCTACGCAGCGTCCGACAACGAATATCATTACCGGTACGATCAAGGCGAACTTCCCGGCGCGTGTTGCGTTCCGTGTATCTGCCATGATAGACTCTCGTACTATTCTCGACCGTCCGGGAGCTAACCAGCTGATCGGACGCGGTGATATGTTGTTCCTGCAGGGAGCTGATCCCGTGCGTGTGCAATGTGCCTTTATCGATACACCGGAAGTGGCGGAAATCACGAAGTTCATTGCCAAGCAACAAGGATATCCTACTGCATTCTACTTGCCCGAATATGTCAGTGAAGATGGCGGAGGTGATCTGGGAGATGTGGATATGGGACGTCTGGATCCGTTGTTCGAAGATGCTGCCCGTCTGATTGTTATTCATCAGCAAGGTTCTACTTCATTGATCCAACGTAAGTTTGCCATCGGTTATAATCGTGCAGGACGCTTGATGGATCAATTGGAAAAAGCCGGAATTGTGGGACCTGCGCAAGGCAGTAAAGCGCGTGAAGTGCTTTGTGTCGATGAAAATGACCTGCAAATGCGTTTGAACAATTTACTGTAAATCGTGTTAAACTAATGATGAAGAATGTTCTTTTAATCTGTATCTGCCTGTTCGGTCTGGCATTGCCGCTTTCGGCACAGAAAGTGGATGCCAAAGATATATTGGACCGTACAGCTACTGCCTTCCGTCAGGCGGGAGGTATTCAGGCTGATTTTACGGTTCAGACGTATGCTAAAAGTACCTTGCAAGGAAGTTCTGCAGGAACTATCCGTTTGAAAGGAGAAAAATTCCTGTTGGATGCCGATGGCGTGAAGACTTGGTTTGACGGTCGTACGCAATGGAGTTATCTTACTAACAGTGACGAAGTGAATATCTCCGAACCTACTCCCGAAGAGTTGCAAAGCATTAACCCTTATGCCTTATTGTCTATTTATAAACAAGGATATCATATGAAGTTGGGTAAAGCTGATGCTTATGGGGGTAAACCTGCTTATGAAGTGATACTGACAGCTTCTAACAGAAAACAGGATTTGCAGTGTGTTATTATCTATGTAACAAAAGATACTCTTCAACCTCTGTGTATCAGTATGACTCAGAAGGGTGGGAATAGCGTAGCTATCCGCATTACATCTTATAAAACAGGAGAATCTTACAACGATAATCTTTTCACTTTCGACAAGAAGGCGTATCCGACTGCCGAAGTGATTGATTTAAGATAAAGGTATATACCTTACCATTTACAATCTGAAGATTGTGCTACGGATGGTAAACAAAGAGTTTTTTCAATCGTAAATTGTAAATTGTTAAATTGTAAATAGAATGATGGAAACAGAAAAAGTAAAATGTCTGATTATAGGTTCTGGTCCAGCCGGTTATACTGCAGCTATTTATGCAGGGCGTGCCAACCTTTCTCCGGTGCTTTATGAAGGATTGCAGCCGGGTGGTCAGTTGACAACTACTACAGATGTGGAGAACTTTCCCGGTTACCCGGAAGGTGTCAGTGGCCAACAATTGATGGATGACTTGCGCAAGCAGGCAGAACGTTTCGGTGCAGACCTGCGTTTCGGTATTGCAACAGCTTCCGACCTGAGTGCAGCTCCATATAAAGTGACGATTGATGAAGAAAAAGTGATTGAAACAGATACGTTGATTATCGCTACAGGTGCTACCGCTAAATATCTGGGACTGGATGATGAAAAGAAATATGCTGGTATGGGTGTCAGCGCTTGTGCTACTTGTGACGGCTTCTTCTACCGCAAAAAGGTAGTGGCAGTAGTGGGTGGTGGTGATACGGCTTGTGAAGAGGCTGTATACCTTGCCGGACTGGCTAAAAAAGTTTATCTGATTGTGAGAAAACCTTTCTTACGTGCTTCTAAGATCATGCAGGAGCGTGTGATGAAGCATGAGAATATCGATGTACTGTTTGAACATAATGCCGTAGGTTTATTTGGAGAGAACGGTGTAGAAGGTGTTCATCTGGTGAAGCGTATGGGTGAACCGGATGAAGAACGTTATGATCTGGCTATCGATGGATTCTTCCTGGCTATCGGTCATCAGCCGAACTCGGATATCTTCAAGGCGTATCTGGATACGGATGAAACAGGTTATATCATTACAGAAGGCGACAGTCCTCGTACGAAAGTGCCGGGTGTGTTTGCGGCCGGTGATATTGCTGATCCGCATTATCGTCAGGCTATTACGGCGGCAGGTAGCGGTTGTAAGGCGGCACTCGAGGCTGAGAGATATCTTTCATCCAAGTGTCTTCTCTAAATTTGTATTGTGCAAGAGAAGCTTCTCAGGTGAGTAGCAGAATAGTATAAAAAGAAAGCTCCGGATTGTGAATGACAATTCGGAGCTTTCTTTTTATTAATATACTTCTATCTCATCTACATATAAGTCTGAAGGAATAATATCTTCCGGTGAATCTTTCCGGCAGTCGATGCCATTACGCAGTGTTCCACCACTCTTCAATGTCACTTTGATGTAACGTGCTTCGGTAGGCGTACATTCCAGCGTGTCGGTGAACATTTTTCTGCCATGCTCCGGATATTCGCGAGTGTAGGATGCCTGAGCTATTTCCTTGAATTCCTTACCGTCAGTTGATACCTCTACGCGGGCTGCACTTGCAGGCAGAACACGGAAAGCAGGATTATAAAGTGTACCGAAAACGACCTTACTGATAGTGACCGGTTTCTCCATATCTACAGAGAATACGAGTTCATTGTTGTTTTTCTCGTTCAGCTTAAAAGCCACCCACGGTGTGAAAGAAGCGATATTACCTCGTTTCCCATTGGTCAATCCCAGTGTAGTGGTATCTGTGCCCAATACATCGTTTTCTCCGAAGATATCGCCACTCATCCAACCCCAATGAGGAGTGGTAGTGTATCGTTTTCCGCTTATCAGGTTTGCATACAGTTTTTTACCGTTTACTTTCCCCAGCATCTTACCATCTTTGAAGGCAGCTGCCTGTAAGTCTATATTGCCTTCCCAAATAAAAGGTTGTGTGTAAAGTTCGGATTTGGCAGTCGGCACACTTCCGTCCGTTGTGTATCTGATTTCGGCATCCGGATAGAATGTTTCCAGCACGGCTTTCAATGTGCCGTCGTATACATGGGTGTTGATGTTTACATCAAAGAAATTACGGCAAGCTTTCACATTGATAACGTCCATACGTTCGAAATCTTCTACCATGCGGTTCCGGAAACTGTTCCAGTCTTTTCTGCTGTTCTGCGTCCAGCCCGTTTCTGCCAAGGCTACGGCACGGGGGAATGCTTGGTAGTCACGGCGTTCGTCATTCTGCATATATTCGTTCCAGATATTACCTTGTACACCGATAATATGTTTCTTTATTAATTCTTCCGCATCATCGGGGACGGGATTATAACTATATGTTTTCTTGAGTGTGTTATATCCGCCGATAGTAGTCGGTGCAGTTTCCGGTTCCTCCTGGTACTGGTCCAGATAAGCGTACGGGCTTGGAGTCATAATTGCATCGTGTCCGGCTTTGGCAGCAGTGATGCCGCCTTCTACACCGCGCCAGGACATGACTGTTGCATTGGGAGCCAGTCCGCCTTCCAGAATTTCATCCCAACCTATAATGTTCCGTCCTTTACTGTTGAGGTATTTCTCTATACGGGTGATGAAGTAACTTTGCAGCTTTTCTTCTTTCGTATGCTTCTTACCGTCAATGGCATTCGGAGTGGTGTCGTCTTTCAAACCTAACTCTTTGATTAATCCTTGGCAATGTGTGCATTTCATCCAGGCATCCTTGGGACATTCGTCACCGCCGATATGAATATATGAACTGGGGAACAATTCAATAACTTCATCCAATACACCTTCCAGGAATTGGAATGTTTCTTCTTTGGGACAGAAGACTTCTTCGAACACACCCCATGTGCCGGTTACTTCGTATGTCGTATCCGGTCTGCAAGACAGTTCAGGGTAGGAGGCAAGTGCTGCAATGGCATGTCCCGGCATTTCTATTTCGGGAATGACAGTGATATACTTACTTGCTGCATAGGCTACTATATCTTTAATTTCCTCTTGGGTATAGTATCCGCCATGTTCTTTTCCATCGAAGATTTGCGGCCAGTTTACATAGTAGTAGTCTATCAGTGTCTCTTTCCGTTTTGAACCTACTTCCTGTAGTTTCGGGTATTTCTTGATTTCTATTCGCCAGCCCTGGTCATCTGTCAGGTGGAAGTGGAAAGTATTCATCTTATGCATGGCAAGCATATCGATGAATTTATAAATATAGTCGGTAGTGGAGAAGTGACGGCAAACATCCAGCATCAAACCACGGTAAGGAAAACGGGGGGCATCTTCTATTTCGACAGCGGGCAGAGACCAGTTAGCACGTTTCACTGTTGTTTTTCCATAAACAGCAGGCGGCAACAGTTGGTACATAGTCTGTACTCCATAAAAGAAACCGTTGGGATGGGATGCTGAAAGGGTGATTTCATTTGGAGTGATAGAAAGCTTATATCCTTCTTTAGGCATTCCATTTTCCGTAACGAAACGTATATCAGGTTGTTCCGGATTTTCTTGCGGATTATTTTGCAAAGAGATACCGGAGGTCAGCTGGATACGGGCGATCAGGCTGTCTGCAATGGCTTGTACTTCCGGAGTGCAACCGGCAGTGGTGACAGATACTTTATTACTCAGTTGAAAACGTCCCTCTTGAGGAGTCATTTGATTGGGCATCGGAACGATGTTATACTCATTCACTACCTCTTTTTGATTTTGCTGACAGCCGGAGGAGGCACACAGCAGGCTTGCTAATAGCAAAGCACTTAATCCTTTTTTCATGGCATTTATGTGTGTTAAGTTTATAAATAGGGCAAAACAGAAGAGAGGAAAAACAATAATTGCCTTTAGGGGGAAGACAATCACTATCCTTTATCCTATTTTACTTATTTTCTTCAGTTTTTCCTCATCGATGACCTTTATTTTCCGTCCGTCAATCGTGATCAGACGTTCGGTAGCGAATTGTGATAAGGTACGGATAGCGTTGGAGGTTGTCATATTAGACAGGTTTGCCAGATCTTCGCGTGACAGATAAATACTGAGGGTAGAACCGTCTTCTTCCAGTCCATAACTTTCTTTGAGGAAAAGAAGCGATTCAGCCAGTCTTCCACGAATATGTTTCTGTGTCAGGTTGACAGTACGTTCGTCGGCAATACCCAGGTCGATGGACAATTGCTTGATGAAGAACATGGCAAGATCATTGTTTTGTGTAACCAATGTTGTAATAGCGCTCATTGGTATCAGGCAAATAAGAGAGGGTTCGAAAGCAGCAGCAGCAGTAACATAGTCTTCTTTGGCAAAATAGGCGCGATAACCGAAATATTCTACAGGCTTAATCATGCGGATAATCTGGCTTCTGCCGCCAACACCATCCTTGTAAATCTTGACCTTTCCGTTCAAGAGGCACATAAGGTATTTCGGGGTCTCACCTTCGCAGTGAATGACCTCATTTTTCTTATAATTCTGGAGCGTAAAATGGTTCGCGAGAAATTCCCGCTGCTCTTCATTCAGGGGCTCCCACATATCGGCTATCAGCTCCGGAACATTCACGTCTGACAAATTCATTTTTACCATAACTGCTGCAAAACTGTGTTATACAGCACAAATGTAAAAAGAAAAAATTAAATATTGCACAAAAGACACGAAAAGATGCAGTAATCGGGTAGGAATTTTCAAATATGGAATTAAGTGACAAGCTACGGGATACAAGCTACAAGTAGCTTTCGGGATGTGAGTGTAAGCTACTATATAATAGTTTTCAGGCTTATAGCACAGCAACTTGTGCACTGATAGCTCATAGCTCGTCACTTAATTTAGCGCGTAGCGCTAAATTATCATTTTGTGAACAACAATTCCCTATATTTCGGCAACGGCCAAATCTCGTCGTCAACCTCCATTTCAAGGTGATCGATATGATCACGTATCTTTTCCAGATACGGACGTACATTTTCTTCGTAGGCAAAAGCCTTATCTTTGTAGCTATCCATATGATTGGCCACTTTACGGGCTTCGGTCATTTCGCGTACAAGGACTTTGATAGCAGTTACACGCTTGGAAATTTCCCGTATCAGTTCTTTACGATCGGCACTTAGTACTTCGTATTCTTCAGGAGAGAAGATTTCTTTGAGTCCGAGCAGGTTCTCCAGCAGGCGGTTCTGGTAGCTGACTGCTATGGGGACAATATGATTGATGGCCAGGTCACCCAATACGCGGCTTTCAATTTGCACTTTCATGGTGTATTTCTCCAATTCTACTTCCAGACGACAGGCGAGCTCCGTTTCATTAAAGATACGTTCGCCGATCAATACCGAGCGGGATTGGTTGTCCATATAGTGCATCAGAGCTTCGGGTACATGGCAAATATTAGTCAGTCCGCGGCGGGCAGCTTCTTCTTTCCATTGGTCAGAGTAACCGTCTCCTTCGAAACGGATAGCTTCGGAAGCGATGATAGTCTCTTTCAGGATGCGGAAAATAGCTTCATCTTTACCAATTCCTTCTTCCATCAGTTTGTCGATGGATGCTTTGAATTCATTCAACTGGTTGGCCATGGCAGCATTGATGGCAATCATGGCAGCTGCGCAGTTGGATGACGAACCGGCTGCACGGAATTCAAAACGATTGCCGGTGAAAGCAAACGGAGAAGTACGGTTACGGTCTGTCGTGTCGAGAAGGATTTCCGGAATACGTCCGATTCCCAACTTAAGAGTTGTTTTTTCTTCGGCAGTCATTTTATCGTCTCCTACCTGACGTACGATATCATCCAGAGTGGCAGATAATTGTCTGCCCAGGAATATGGATAAGATAGCGGGGGGGGCTTCATTGGCACCTAAACGGTGACTGTTACCTGCACTCATTATAGAAGCACGCAGCAAATTCTGATTCTTATAAACCATCATTAATACGTTCACCAGGAAAGTGAGGAAAAGCATGTTTCCTTTTGGATTCTTACCGGGAGCGAAAAGGTTGATTCCGGTATCGGTACAGAGTGACCAGTTATTGTGTTTTCCCGAACCGTTAACACCACTGTAAGGTTTCTCATGCAACAACACGGCAAAGTTATGTTTACGAGCAATACGCTTCATCAGGTCCATTACCAACTGATTATGATCATTGGCAAGGTTTGCATTCTCAAAGATTGGAGCCAATTCAAATTGGTTGGGAGCAACTTCGTTATGGCGTGTTTTTGCCGGAATTCCAAGTTTGTGGCATTCTATTTCCAGCTCTTTCATGAAAGCTGTTACGCGTGGGGGGATAGAACCGAAATAGTGGTCTTCCAACTGTTGGTCTTTTGCAGACGAATGTCCCATAAGCGTGCGTCCGGTCAGACAAAGATCGGGACGGGCATTGTATAGGGCGGAATCTACCAGGAAATATTCCTGTTCCCATCCCAGATTCGTGAATACGCGGGTTACATTCTTATCGAATAACTGGCATACTTCCGTGGCAGCCTTGTCCACAGCACCCAGTGCTTTTAATAATGGAGTCTTATAGTCCAGTGCTTCACCGGTATAAGAGATAAAGATTGTAGGAATACACAATGTGGTATCTACAACGAAAGCGGGTGAAGAGACATCCCAGGCGGTATATCCGCGAGCTTCAAACGTATTACGTATGCCTCCGTTAGGGGAAGAAGAAGCGTCCGGTTTCTG